>Ga0160439_1000005_pt1 | contig 368844 bp, 322 predicted proteins | sample HID1975M_E0MG_FD_108201 | JGI IMG/M metagenome (GOLD analysis project Ga0160439, IMG submission 108201) | Enriched soil microbial communities from UW Madison campus, WI, USA - HID1975M_E0 MG | ecosystem: Environmental > Terrestrial > Soil > Unclassified | place: USA: Madison, Wisconsin...
CACGGCGGTGCGCACGACGTCCGAATACTCCTGGGGAGCCAGGGAGAAGAACTCGCCGGTGCCGCCTGCGGCGAAGAGGGCGGTAGCGCCGTACGGGGCCAGCCATTCGAGGCGGGCGGCGTAAGACTTGGCGTTGAAATCGCCGTTCTGGTCAAAGTCCGTCACGGGGAAGGACAGCAGCCCTTCAGACACGATTTCTTTGAGTTCCTGCGGGGTAGTCATAGCGCGCTCATCCGGTGTGACCGTCGCGGGCTGTGCTGCCGTGAACGGTGTACGGTGTTGAAAAGGTAAGTCATCGTACAACATGAATTTATTCGTTTCAAGGCCTGTTTCCCTATGGGGCTACTTGTAGACAAGGGGAAACCCGGAATTTATTTTTGACCCGGTTCGGCGATATTCTTTGGGTTGTACGATAACGTACTGGATGCCGGATTCACGCGCATCCGCTATGCAAAAGGATTCTTCATGCAGGTTGTGGCAGACCAAGCGCCCGTGCTTATCAAGATTCACCCGCAGGACAACGTGGCGATCGTGGCCAATGAGGGCGGCTTGCCCGCCGGCACCGTACTGCCCGACGGGTTGCAACTCGCGGACGCGGTGCCGCAAGGGCACAAGGTTGCGTTGACGGACCTGGCCGAAGGCGATGCCGTCGTGCGCTACAACGTGGTGGTCGGTTTTGCGGCGAAAGCCTTGCCGCGCGGCAGCTGGGTAAACGAACGCGTCACCACCATGCCCGCGGCGCGCACCTTGCAGGACCTGCCGGTGGGCACGCGCATCACACCGTTGCCGCCGCTGGAAGGCTATACGTTCGAAGGCTATCGCAATGCCGACGGTACCGTGGGCACGCGCAACATCCTGGCCATCAGCACCACGGTGCAATGCGTGCAGGGCGTGGTCGAGCACGCGGTTGCGCGAATCCGCCAGGAAATGCTGCCGCGCTATCCCAATGTGGATGACGTGGTGGGCATTGAACACACCTATGGCTGCGGCGTGGCCATCGATGCACCGGGCGCCGCCATCCCCATCCGCACCTTGCACAACATCGCGCGTAATCCCAATTTCGGCGGCACGTCGATGGTGGTCAGCCTGGGCTGCGAAAAACTGCAGCCCGAACGCCTGCTGGCGCCGGGCGCCATTCCGATCCGGGCGGGCGAGGGCATGGGCGCCGACGGTAACGGCGTGGACACCATCGTGCTGCAGGATGAAGAGAACATCGGCTTCCAATCCATGATCGACCTGATCATGCGCACGGCCGAACGCCATTTGCAAAAGTTGAACGCGCGCCGGCGCGAAACCTGCCCCGTGTCGGACCTGACGGTCGGAGTGCAGTGCGGCGGCAGCGACGCGTTTTCCGGGGTGACCGCCAACCCGGCCGTGGGCTTTGCGACGGACCTGCTGGTGCGGGCGGGCGGCACGGTCATGTTTTCGGAAAACACCGAAGTGCGCGACGGTATCGACCAGTTGACCGCGCGCGCAGCCACGCCCGAGGTGGCGGACGCGTTGGTGCGCGAGATGGCCTGGTACGACGATTACCTGCAGCGTGGCATGGCCGACCGCAGCGCCAACACCAGCCCGGGCAACAAGAAAGGCGGGCTGTCGAACATCGTTGAAAAGGCGATGGGCTCGATCGTGAAGTCGGGTTCGTCGCCGATCCACGGCGTGCTGTCGCCGGGCAACCGCCTGACGGAGAAGGGCTTGATCTTCGCGGCCACGCCGGCCAGCGATTTCATCTGCGGCACCTTGCAGCTGGCGGCGGGCATGAACCTGCACATTTTCACGACGGGGCGCGGCACGCCGTATGGCCTGGCGCAAGTGCCGGTGATCAAGGTGGCCACGCGCGACAGCCTGGCGCGCCGCTGGCACGACCTGATGGACGTGAACGCCGGCCGCATCGCGACGGGCCAGGCGACGATCGAAGACGTAGGTTGGGAGCTGTTTCGCCTGATGCTGGATGTAGCCAGCGGCCGCCAGCAGACCTGTGCGGAAAAACTCAAGCTGCACAACGCGCTGGCGCTCTTCAATCCCGGCCCGGTGACCTGAGGCCCGGGCCCTCACGTCACACCGCATTGCCATCGCATTACACCGATAAGAGGAGACACCGATGGAGCATGCCCCCTTGGCCCAACCCGGCCGCCGCCGGCTGCTGGGCGCCACTTTGGCGCTTGGCCCGGTTGCACTGGCGCACGCGCAACCCGCTGGCCCAGGCCCCTCATTCAATTTCACGGCTCAGCAACGCTACCCGGATCCGTCCATACGCATTCTGGACCCGGAGTTTTCCAAATACCGCATCTACAGCAGCAGCGTCGAGCAACTGGCCAGCGGCTTTCGCTGGCTGGAAGGGCCGGTGTGGGTGGGCGATGGGCGCTATCTGCTGGTGTCCGACATTCCCAATGACCGCATCCTGCGCTGGGACGAAACCACGGGCGCTGTCAGCGTCTTTCGACATCCGGCCAACTTCAGCAACGGCCTGGCGCGCGATCGCCAAGGCCGTTTGCTGGCCTGCGAACACCTGACGCGCCGCGTCACGCGCACCGAGTACGACGGCTCCATCACCGTGCTGGCTGACCGTTACGACGGCAAGCGCTTGAATTCGCCGAACGACATCATCTGCCAACGCAACGGCGCGATCTGGTTCACGGACCCGCCGTTCGGCATCGGCGGCCACTGGGAGGGCGACAAGGCCAAGCCCGAGCTGCCCCATGGCGTGTACCGGATCGATCCGTCCGACGGCCGCGTGACGCGCGCGCTGGAAGACTTGGCCGGCCCCAACGGGCTGTGTTTCTCGCCGGACGAAAAGCTGTTGTACGTGGTGGAGTCGCGCCACCAGCCCAACCGCGTGATCTGGGCCTACGACGTTGGCGCGGACGGCGCATTGTCGGGCAAGCGGGTCGTCGTCGACGCGCAAGGGCCCGGCGCCATCGACGGCATCAAGTGCGACGAGGACGGCAACTTGTGGTGCGGCTGGGGCAGCAATGGCGCGCCCAACGCCAAGTCCGAAGAGCTGGATGGGGTGATGGTGTTCAACCCCGCCGGCAAGCCCATCGGCCACATCCGGCTGCCGGAGCGCTGCGCCAACCTGTGCTTTGGCGGCGCCAAACGCAACCGCCTTTTCATGGCCAGCAGCCATTCCCTGTACGCCCTCTACGTGGAAACGCGGGGCGCCGCCTGAATTCGCGCGAGGCGGCGGCACAGCCGCCCGCGCCCGATTTATTGACGACACATCAAACGAGTGGAGACAGCATGAACGTAAGCAAGAGGCAGTTCCTGGGCGGCGCCGCGGCGCTTTGCCTGTCGCCGCTGGCGCCCGGCTGGGCGCGAGTGGCCAACGCCGCGACCGCCGCCGCCGACGCCAATTGGCCGACGCGCCCCGTGCGCATCATCGTGCCGTACCCGCCCGGCGGGTCGTCCGACATCATCGCCCGCATCCTCGCGCCGCGCCTGGCCGATGCGCTCAAGCAGACCGTGGTGGTCGAGAACAAGCCGGGCGCCAACGGCAACCTGGGCGCTGGCCTGGTCGTGCAATCGGCGGCGGAAGGCCACACCGTGCTGCTGTGCGACGTGGGCGCGCTGGCGATCAGCCCGTCCGTCTACACCAAGCTGTCCTTCGACCCGTCCAAGGACCTGCGCGCCGTCAGCATGCTGGCGTATTCGCCGCACGTGCTGGCCGTGCATCCCGACGTGCCTGCCAAGACCGTCCAGGAACTCGTGGCGCTGTCGAAGAAGCAGCGCCTGAATTTCGCCGTGACCGCGATCGGCAGCGCGCCGCACCTGGCCGCGGTGGCGGTGCAGCAGGCCACGGGCGCCCAATGGGAATACGTGCCGTACAAGGGCGGTTCGCAGGCGGTGACGGATACGATCGGCGGGCAGACCCAGGTGATCATGAATGGGTTGCTGGCGACCTTGCCGCACATCAAGGCGGGCAAGCTGCGGCCGATCGCCATTTCCAAGGGCGAACGCATGCAGCTGGTGCCCGACATCCCGACCATTTCCGAACAAGGCGTCAAGGGATTCGAGTCCGGCACGTGGCAGGGCGTGATGGCGCCGATTACGACGACGGATCCGGTGGCCGAGCGCCTGGCGATGCTGATGGCGCAGATCGTTAACCAGCCCGACGTGAAGGCGCAGTTGAACGAACAGGGCGCCGAGATCGTGACCCGCAATCCGGCGGAGCTTACCCAGTTCTTCAACAGTGAGCGCGCGCGTTGGGCCAAGGTCGTGCAAAGCGCCGATATCCGGCTGGATTGATCGTCGCATTTCCCAAAGCGCAAGACGCCGCGAGGCGCCGCGATTCCGGTCGCGGCGCCTCGCGGCGTTTTCACGGCATGGCCGGGATCAGAACGGCGAGACTTCCGCCGTCATATCCGTCAGCGTGTTGGTCTTCAGGTCGACGATGAAGTGGCGGGTCGGGGCACCGGCCGCCAGCTTCAACAGGATCGCCATCAGCGGCTTGAAGCGCGCCTGGAACACGGCCGCGGCGGTGTTGTCGTTGCGCACCTGGTTGCCGTTGACCAGCAGGTTGGCGTTGGTCGACTGCAAGGCCTGGGCCAGCAGCTTGTACTGGCGGGCCCGCGCAGCGGGAATGTCCGCAAAGGCCAGGTCGCCGGCGTTGGCCAGGCGCACGAAGTCGCCCGCCAGGTCCAGCGCCTTCCAGGCGTCGAAGTCTTCCAGGCGCATGCCGTTGGCCTGGGCCAGCGCACGGGCGCGCACTTCGGCGGCGGCGTAGTCCGTCGCGTAGGCCGGGTTGCTGGCGCCGCTGCCGCCCGCTTCGGCCAGGCAGCCGAAGAAGGCTGACGAGAACAGGCCCTGGCCGCCGGTGTTGGCCAATTCCTTCAAGGTGACGTTGGTCTGCATCTGCGACAGCACCAGCAGGTGCGAGCCGTTCAGCGGGCTTTTCACGAGTTCACGCATTTCGCAACGCCAGTCGTCATTCAAGAGGCGCAGGCGCACCAGTTCCGACATATAGCGCGAGCTGAAGTCGGCATAGTTGCGGGCGTCCAGGATCGAGGCGCTCCACAGCGTGCCGCCGGGCACCTGCGCGGGGAAGTCCGTGAAGAAGGCGTGTTCGGCACGGTAATGCTCGAACAGTTCGTCGTAGCGCGGGACCTCGTCCATGCGCACCGTTTCGACTTCCACCGTGCTGTCCGGTTTCATGCGCAGCAGTTTGTAGGCCGGTACGTAGGCCGCCATGGACGGAGCCTGGATGTTGAACAGCGCATGGTCGCCGTCGTAGTGGCGCACGCCGGTGTCGTTGAAGTGCATGTGGCCGCCCACGTGGATCTGCAGGCCGGTTTCGGCCAGCGCGCGGGTCACGTCTTCGGCCGGGCGGCGCACCATCTGCATCTTTCCTGCGCCCAGCAGCGCCGTAATGTCGTCGGACGCGTCATTGAAGAACTCGCTCATCGGGAAGTGGCTGAAGGCCACGACCTGCTTGCCCGACGCCTTGCCGCGCGCCACCACGTCTTTCAGCCACGCGATGACATGCTGCTTGTGCGTCAGCATCTTGTTGTAGCCGGCGTCGCCAGACCCCGCGAAGTCGTTGGCGCCCGGGCCGGTGGGCACGTAGACGTTGGCATCGATGGCCACGAGCCAGACGCCTTCGACCGGTTCGACGACATAGCTGGTGTCGGGCACCGAACGGCACAGGGTATAGCTGGGCTGGCGATAGGAGCCCCCTGTGCCTTCCTTGCAGATCTCGTATTGGCGGGTAGCCCAGTTGGCCTGCGCCAGCGCCTTTTCGTACGAATAGCCGCTATAGGTGTAGTTGCTGTACGGCGTCTCGTAGTAGCGGTAGGCGGGCTTGGGCAGGAAGCCGTGCTGCGCCAGCGATTCGGTGATGCCGGCGTAGCCCAGTTCCTGCACTTCTTCCGTGCAGTACGTGTTGTTGACCTTGGCCCAGTCGCCCGAGTAGCCCGAGGAGCAATCTCCGTTGCCGCCGCGGCTGTAGATCGCCTGCTGGGCGCCTTGGCGTCCGGTGGCGGAATCAATGCCCAGATAGTCGGATTTGCCGCCGGCGCGCGCCAGCGGCCGGTTGGGGTCGTGGTTGCCCGGCGCGGCAAAGAACTCGATGCCGTAGCGGGCGTGGTAGTCGTCCAGGATCTTCTGGAACCCGCGCATGTGCACCGGCTGGCCGTCGTCCGAGAAATCGCCTGGCAGCGCGATGAACTTCACGCCGCGCGCCACGGCGTCATCCAGCGCGGCCAGGAACGCGAAGTAGTTTTCGTTGAACAGCCGGGTGGACGTCATCTGCGCCTGCATCGTCCGGATTGTCGCGTTGCGGCCGGTCTTCTGGTTGGGCACGCCCGGGAACGATCCGTCCTTGAACGTGGCGTACACGTCATGGAAATGGACGTCGGGCATGAACGCCACCTGGGTGCCGGCCGGCTGTTCGGGTTGCGTGACGGGCGGGGTGACCGGCGGCGGCGTTTCGGGCTGCGCTGCGTCGTCGTCGTCGCTGCCGCCGCAAGCGGCCAGCAGGCTGATCAAGGAAAAAGCGAGGGCGCGGGCGACAGGTCGGCGCCCGAACGGAAAGGGGTTCGGCATGGGATCGAAAGAAGGTGAGGGGACTGTTGAACGGCTGTCGTTCTGTTGACTGCAGACTGAATGTTTCAGCGGCGCCAGTCTAGGCAGGGCAGATGACATCCCCGTGACGTAGCGGGAAAAAACATCCAATTTTGGCGCCATAGTCTTGCGCCCGCGCCTTGCGGCAGGCAGGGGATGGGCGCACACTCGAAAGCGTGCAGCCTGAGGAGGCATGACGATGAAAACCCTGATCGCGGCGGTGTGGATGGCGCTGGCCTGTGGCCCGGCGCTGGCGCGGGACGGCGTACCCAGCGTTCCGTCGCCGCCGCCCTCGGCACGCACGTTGCCGGACAACTGCGTGGGCACGTCCTGCCCCCGGACCGTCGAGCCCGGCCGTACGCCGCCCACCTGCCTGGGTACGGGTTGCGGCGAATCGCGCTATCCCGCGGCCGGCGCGTCCGGCGCCGATCGCGGTCCGTCACCCGCCTGGAGCGGGCCGAGCCGGCCGAAATTGCCACCGATGCCGTCGCGGCCCGGCCAGCCCGCAGGGCCGTTGACGCCCGGGCCCGCGCTCCCGCGCTAGCCTGCAGGGTGGCGCCACCGACCCCTGCGCTTGCGCTAGCGGCGCCACATGCCGGGCGTGGTGCCCAGTTGTTGGGTGAAGACGCGGGTCAGATGGCTTTGATCGGCGAAGCCGCAGGCCAGCGCCACCGCTGCGATGGACCATCCGCCTTGCGCCAGCAGGGCGCAGGCGCGTTCGATGCGGTAGGTGGTCAGCCAGCGGTGCGGCGTCTTGCCGGTGCTGCCCTTGAACGCCTTGATGAAATAGCTGCGCGACAGGCCGCATTCGGCGGCGATGTCGGCCACCGACAGGTCGCCGCCGACGTTGGCGGCCAGCAGTTCGGTGGCGCGGCGCAACTGCCCCGGCGACAAATGGCTGCTTGCAGCTTCCAGGGCCGGCGCTGCGGCATGGCCATAGGCATGCATCACATGGGCCTGCAAGGCGACGCTGATCTGGTCCATGAACAGCCGGCTGGCCTGCTGGGGATGCAGTAGCGTCGGCGCCAGCGCGCAAGCCAGGTGGTAGATCACCGGGTCCTGGGTGCCGTTCATGCAATCGAATCCAGATATGCGCGGGCGCGACGTCTCGGAAGAAAACGCATCCAGTGCGCTGCGCGGCAGCTGGAAGCGGATGTTGTCGAAGGCCGACCGGTGGTCGCATCGCCACTGGTCGCCCAGGTGGGTGATGGCCACCACGCCTTTCGCATGCCCGCCCTGGTAGGCAATGCGATTGCCGCGCCACAAGGTGTGGGCGCGGAAGTCCTGTAGCTGGACGATGACGCTGAAGGCATCCTGCACCGGGATGGGCGGGCCGGGCGGCAAGTCGTCGCGGTGGCTGCGCATGCGCGTGACCGTCATGTCGGAGGCCTGGATCTGGACGCGTTGCGGCATGGCCGACCTTAGTTCCGGTGCTGGCGGCGCCAGGCCGCGGGCGGGACGCCGACGGTGCTGGCGAAGACGCGGGTCAGGTGCGCCTGATCCGAAAAACCGCAGTCGCCGGCGATCCCGGCCACGGAGCGGCTGGAGTTCAGGAGCATCAGCTTGGCCTTCTCAACGCGGTGTTCAAGCAGCCAGCGGTGCGGCGTCGTACCCACCGTCTGGCGGAAGGCCTTGATGAAATAGCTGCGCGACAATCCGCAGGCAAGGGCCACGTCGCTGATCGACACGTTGGCCAGCAGGTCCGACGCCAGCGTGTCCTTGGCCAGCTTTTCCTGCCACCCCGCGAGACCGCCGCGCGCCGGTGCCTGGCAGAGCGCGGCGCCGCCATACTTCTGCGCCACGTGAACCTGGACGGCTAATGCGATATGGTCGATGAACAGCGGATCGGCGGTGCCTGGCGCGTCCAAGGCGGGCAGCAGCGCATTGCCCAGGCCGGCCAGCACCGGGTCGGATTGCCCGGGCAGGCAGGACAGGTCCCCGACGTGCGGCAGCCCCAGGTCTTCCGACAGCCGTTCCAGTGATTTGGGAGGGATGCGGAAATACAGGAAATCGAACGGCGTGCGAAGCTCGGCGCGGTAGGGTGCGCTGGCGCGGCGGATCGTCAAGGCCTCAGCGGCCACGGGCATGGGGTGAGGTCGGCCTCCTTCATACTGCACCCGATGGCTGTCGGTCAGCGACAGGCTCAGCAGGAAATCGTCGCCGTCGTCCTCGGAGCGCGCCACGCCGAAATCGGGCAGCGCGTAGCCCACACGCAGGATTTCCAGGCCCGCGCCGCAGGCCGGGCTGGTCCGAATGGCCTGGATCGACGCGCCCGGATAGACGTGCCGCAGGCTGGGAGGCGCCTCAGGCCATTGCGGCATGGTCAAGCGCCTGGGAGGGAGGGGCGGAGGGTGTCATGGTCTGGAACAGGATAAACCTTGGCGGTTGCGTCCGCATGTCATGTTAGGCCTGCACAGGCGTAAGTGATTGGACGCAAGTGTCCCGATTTGGACAAAAGCGCGATGTCGCGGCCGGGCGGACTAGTGCGCCTTCAATAGTGCGATCATTGCTCTTTTGTACAAATCAGGCGTCAAGTGCACAAGACTTGGCGGACCAGCAACGCTATGTTGGGTGCAATACGCGCCACGCGCGGATGATCCGTGAGCCAATCCATGACCCGTCCCTTTACCGGCCCGACGCCCGCCGACGCGCCCGCCAGCCTGGCAGCCTTGCATGCCCAGGCGTTTCCGATGTTGTCGTCCGCCCACATCGCACAGGTGGCCCCGTATGGCGAGACGATCGCCGTGCCCGCAGGCACCGTGCTGCTGAATTCCGGCGACCGCGAGGCGGCGTTCTACATCGTGCTGGAAGGCTATGTCGAGGTGCTGGAATGCGAGGCCGACGGCGCCATGCATAGCCTGCTGCTGCACCGCGACGGCGAATTCACGGGCAGCCTGGACCTCTTCACCGACCGGCCCAATGCCGTCACGTTGCGCGCCGATTGCCCCAGCCGCCTGCTGCGGGTCGACCGGCCGGCGCTGGCCAGGCTGCTTCTGGCTGACCGGCCGCTGGCCGAGATCGTGCTGCGCGCCTTCATGCTGCGGCGCATCGGCTACGTGCGGCAGCGTCCCTATGGGGGCGCGATCCTCCGGTCTGCGGCGGGCGTCGGGCAAGCCGATCCCGTGCTTGACCTGGTGGTCGTGGGCAGCGGTACGGCGGGCTTGGCGGCTGCGGCCTACGCGGCATCCGAAGGCTTGCATACGTTGCTGGTGGGGCGTACGCGGTGCCGGGCGGACTTGCCCGGCGCGGACGCCTTGCCAGGTTTTCCGGGCACGGTCACGGGCCTGTGCGATGGAGGACTGTTGCGACGGGCCGAGGACCAAAGCCGGCGCTTCGGTTCGCACGTGCTGCCTGGCCACGTCGCCCGCAGTTTCGACGGTAGCGGCTACCCGTACCGGATCGGGCTGGACGACGGCCAGGTGGTCGAAGCCCGCAGCCTGATCGTGGCAACCGGCATGCGGCAGGACGGGGTGGGGGAGCCCACGGCGCAAGCCAACACGGCATGGCTGGATGGCTACCTGGATACGGACGATTTGGGCTACATCCATACTGGCCGCGCGGCCGCCGGGTCGATGCAGGCCCGGGCCTTTGAAAGCTCGCAGCCGGGCGTCTTTGCGGCGGGCGCGGTGCGCGCGGGTTCGGTCAAGCACGTGCTGGCCTGCATCGGCGAAGGCGCCGCGTCGGTGCGGGTGGTGCACCGCTTCCTGGACGCGTCCGCGCACTGAACCCGGCGCACCGTCAGGTCGTCGGGCCGGGCTTCGCCTGTCGCATGTCCAGCGCCAGGAAGTGATGCACCACGGGCTTGTCCGGTCCGATGTGAAAACGCTGGGCTTCGCCCTGCAGGTCCGCGTCGGCTTGCGACACGCGCTGATGCTGGCGCAGGTGTTCCGCCCAGGACTCCACCAGGAACCATTCCTGCACCCGTTCCGGATCGCCGGTGTGTTCCGCGATCCCCCAGGCATAGGCGCCGTCACGGCGGCGCTCTTCGGCCACGGCTTGCAGCGCCTGCAGGAAGGCGGGGCGGTCCTGCACCCGGATGCGGTATTCGATCTGCACCATGACCGGGCCGCGGTCATGTTCGACGGGCGCATCCAGAAGCGGTTCGGGCCAGTGGTTGGACGGGTCCAGATTGGCCTCGCCTTGGGGCAGGCGCATGCGGTGCAGGACCAGGCCGGCCACGAGCAGGCCCGCGGCACCCGCCAGCAAGGTGGCCGGAACGCCGATCTCCTGCGCCAGCAGGCCCCAGCCCAGGCTGCCGGCGGCCATGGCGCCGTTGAACACCATCAGATAGATCGCCAGTCCGCGCCCGCGCACCCAATTGGGCAGAATGGATTGCGCCACGCCGTTGAAAGTGGTCAGGGCAACGATCCAGCCCACGCCTAACAGCAGCAACAGCAGGACCGCCGCCCATTGCGGCGGCGCGAAGGACAGCGCCGCCATGACGATGGCGGCGACGGCGGCCGCAGCCAGCACCAGGCCGTCGGTGTTCAGGCGCCGGCGCAGCATCGGCAATATCACCGCGCCCAGGATCGCGCCCACGCCGACGGCGCCCAGCAAGATGCCGTAGAAGCCCGCGCTGCCCCCCAGCATGCGGCGCGCCACCAGCGGCAGCAGGGCCCACACTGAGCTTGCGAAGATGAAGAAGACCGCCGCGCGCAGCAGCACCACATGCAGGTCGCGGCTGGCGCGCGCAAAGCGCACGCCGGCGCGGAAGGCGCCAAAGAACTGTTCGGACAGGCCGTCGTCCACCTTCTTGGGCCGTTTCCACCACAACAGCGCGGCGATGACGAACACGTAGCTGAGCACATCCGCGCCGTAGGCCGCCGCCGCGCCGAAAGCCGCCAGTAGCAGGCCGCCCACGGCAGGTCCCAAGGCGCGCGCGATATTGATGCCCAGCGAGTTCAGGCCGACGGCGGTCTTCAGTTCGGCCTTGGGCACGAGTTCGGGCACGATGGCTTGCCACGTCGGTCCCATCAACGCCGTGCCCACGCCGCCCAGGAAGGTCAGCGCGATCAGGTATTCGACGGTCAGCGTATTGGTCTTGGCCATCATCAGCAGGGTGAAGCTGACGCAGGCCAGCAGTACCTGGATGATGATGAGGAAACGGCGCCGGTCCAGGATGTCGGACAGCACGCCGGCGGGGATGGCCAGCAGGAAAACCGGCAAGGTGGCGGCAGTCTGCATCATGGCGACGGCGGCGGGGTTCGACGACAAGTCCGTGACGAGCCAAGCGCTGGCAACATCGCGCATGAAGCTGCCGATATTGCCCAGGATGGTGGCGCCCCACAGCACGGCGAACAGTGTGTGCTTGAGCGGGGCCATGCCGCTGATGGCGGCGGGAGGGGGGGTATTGCGGTCAACGCCGGCCATGCGTGCGCTCCGTCAGGTCATGCCAGGCGACCAGGACCCATGCCCCAGCCAGTCCGATGTGCTCGTAGAAGGCGTTCATGGTCATGAAACGCGCGTCCGCAGGCGCTTCCCAGTACCGGTTGGCCATCAGCGCCGCCGCGGCGGTGAAGCCGGCCAGCGCCAGGGCACCCAGCCAGCGCAACCGGCCGGTCAGGACCAACGCGCTGGCGCCCAGTTCCAGCAGAATAACGGCAGCGGCCGCCAGATGGGCGGGATGCAGGCCGAAATGCGCCATTTCAGCCTGCGCGCCGTTGAAATCCATCAGCTTCACCAGCCCGCCTTGCACGTACGCGCCGCAAAGCGCCAGCAGGGCAAGCCAGCGCACGGCCGGCGACGTGAATACCGCCGGCATCTTCATACGGCCCAGCACGCGCAGCCCAGCGCGCCCCAGAAGCCCTTCAGGTCCGAGACGGGCAGCGTGCTGGCCCAGGCGCCCGCGTGCTGATGGCCATGGACATTGCAGCCGTTCGCGCACGCGCAGGCGGCGGCTGCCTCGCGCAGCGTCGCCTGCAAGGGCTTGCCTTCGCTATCGCCCCAGGCGCCGTAGCCGCCGAAAAGGCGGGTGGGCGACCAGTCCGGCATGGCGGCCGGCGGGGCGGCTTCGTCGTGCGCGGTGAACTCGCCGGCGCCCCACACCACCTTGCCGCCCACCACCGTCAGCAGGCTGCTGGTGTCGGCGATATCCGATTCGGGGCAGGCGAAGAAGTCGCGGTCGGGTACGACCAGGTCGGCCAACTGGCCTTCGGCGATGCGGCCTTTCTTGCCCTGTTCGTTCGAGAACCACGTCACGTTCTCGGTCCACATGCGCAGCGCGGTGTCGCGGTCCAGGCAGTTGCGCTGCGGCGTAATCCGCAGCCCGCCCACGGTCTTGCCCGTGATCAGCCAGGACAGCGATACCCAGGGGTTATAGGACGCCACGCGGGTGGCGTCGGTGCCGGCGGACACGTTGACGCCTCGTTCCAGCATGCGCTTGACGGGCGGGGTGGCTTCGGCCGCGCCGGCGCCATAGCGTTCGACGAAGTACTCGCCCTGGTAGGCCATGCGGTGCTGCACGGCCACGCCGCCGCCCAACGCAGCGATGCGGTCGATGGATCGCTCGGAGATGGTTTCGGCGTGGTCGAAGAACCAGTTCAGGCCAGCCAGCGGCACGTCCTGGTTGACGCGTTCGAAGACATCCAGCGCGCGCGAGATGGTTTCGTCATAGGTGGCGTGCAGGCGCCAGGGCCAGCGGTTCTGCGCCAGGATGCGCACCACTTCCTCGAGCTCGCCTTCCATCTCCGGGCCCATTTCCGGGCGCGGCTGCCGGAAGTCTTCGAAGTCGGCCGCCGAGAACACCAGCATTTCACCGGCGCCGTTGTGGCGGAAGTAGTCCGTGCCTTGCTTGTATTGCGAGGTGGCGGTCCAGTTCAGGAAGTCTTCCTTTTCCTGCTTGGGCTTTTGCGTGAACAGGTTGTAGGCCAGGCGGATCGTCAACTGGCCGGCGTCGGCCAGTTGCTGGATCACTTGGTAGTCCTCGGGGTAGTTCTGGAAGCCGCCGCCAGCGTCGATGGCGCCCGTGACGCCCAGCCGGTTGAGTTCGCGCATGAAATGCCGCGTGGAATTCAACTGGTATTCGAAGGGCAGCTTCGGCCCCTTGGCCAGCGTGGCGTACAGGATCGAGGCATTGGGCTTGGCCAGCAGCAGCCCCGTGGGGTTGCCGGCCGCGTCGCGCACGATCTCGCCGCCCGGGGGCGCGGGCGTGGTCTTGTCGTAGCCCACGGCCCGCAGGGCGGCGGCGTTCAGCAACGCGCGGTCGTACAGGTGCAGGATGAACACCGGCGTGTCGGGCGCCGCGGCATTCAGTTCTTCGATGGTCGGCAGGCGCTTTTCGGCGAATTGATGCTCGGTGAAGCCGCCCACCACCCGCACCCATTGCGGCGCGGGGGTGATGGCGACCTGCCGGCGCAGCATGGCCATGGCGTCCGCCAGGCTGGCCACGCCATCCCAGCGCAGTTCCATGTTGTAGTTCAAGCCGCCGCGGATGATGTGCAGGTGGTTGTCGATCAGCCCGGGCAACGCGCTGCGGCCGTTCAGGCCGATGACCTTCGTGCCGGGTCCGGCCAGCGGCAGGATGTCGGCGGCCGTGCCGACGCGCGTGAAGCGGCCGTCCTTGATGGCGACCGCGTCGGCAGTGGGGCGCGCCGGGTCCAGCGTGGTGAAGCGGCCTTGATGCAGGATCAGGTCGGGCGCGCCGTCGCGCGCCGAGGTCGGAGTGTCAGCCATTGCGCTTGTCTCCACAGGCGTCGGGGGGGGATTGGGCGGGCGGCTTCGGGCAACTGGGCAATTGGCCGAACATATGCGGCTTGACCTGCTGCTGGAGCCAGGACGTACGGGTGGCGTCGTCGGCCATGAGGCGCTTGATCAGCGGGGGGATCTGTTCCCCCGCCAGGATACCGAGCAGGCCTACCAGCGCAATGACCGGCGGGGCCGGTGACCGCACGTTGAACAGCGCGTAGATGACCCCGACCAGCAGGCCGAGTCCCAGCGATACCAGGTAGACCTTCATCGGCGCGCTCCGGTCAGCTTTCGTGGGCGTTGAACATGGACTTGGCGTAGATGATGCCCAGGCCGTAGGCGCCGCCGAACTTCTTGGCGATGCCGGTCGTCATCTCATAGGTGTCCGTGCGCGCCCAGTCGCGCTGCATTTCCAGCAGATACTGCAGCGCGGTGATCGGCTGGCCGCCTGCTTGCACGATGCGCTCGATGGCGCGGTTGTGCGCTTCCACCGACACGTCGCCGCAGGCGTCGGTGATGACGTAGACCTCGAAGCCCTGGTCCAGCGCCGACAGGGCCGGGCCGACGATGCAGACGCTGGTCCACAGGCCGGCCAGCACGATGCGTGTCTTGCCGATCTGGTTCACCTGCTTGATCACGGCCGCGTCTTCCCAGGTGTTCATGGACGTGCGGTCCAACAGCTTCTGGCCGGGAAACGGCGCGACCACTTCGTCGAACATCGGGCCCGAGAAGCTCTTTTCGGCAACGGTCGTCAAGATGGCGGACGCGCCGAAGCCGGCGGCGGCATGCGCGACCAGACCGGCGTTGTTGCGCAGTGTGACCGCGTCGATGGAATGCGTGGCGAACGCCATCTGCGACTGGAAGTCGATCATGATGAGCGTGTGGTCCTTGGGGGACAGCAGTTTGGCGCCGGGGGTTGGGGTGGCGGTGACGGGCATGGAGGTCTCCTTGGGATGCCTGCGGGGAATTCCCTGCAATGTGCCACCCGGCCCGCAACGCGTATTGAACGATTGTCCGCCGGTTTGAAGATTGTGATTGCGCTTGCGGGCTGCGATGCGCCGGCTGCCCCTGGTCGCTTGCGGAACAATTTTGCAATGGGTTGTAAAAACTGCGCGGCAGGCGGCGGGCGCCATCCCGGCACGGCGGGGTCCGGTAAGGGGCCGCCCGCGCACCGGTCTGGTGCTAAATGCCGCTAAATGTGCATCCCCGGGGCGTTTCAGGGGCATTTGGGGCCACATTCCGGGGATAGCCCGCGCGGCAGGCACGCGCAAACGACGGGCGATTGTCGACAGGCCCCTGTGCCCGGCAACTTGGCATGCAAGTTGCTTAATTATTACAACGAACCATTGCTACTATCAATCGTCGTGCCTGCCGGACCAGGGGGCGGACGGCCCCGATGTTGCCAGCGTGACCCTTGGAGACCTTCATGAAGCATCTCATCAAGCACGTGACCCGCTACCGCTATGCCGCCCCGGTGAACTACAGCATCCAGACGCTGCGCCTGACGCCCCGGCGCGACGACCACCAGCATGCGCTGCGGTGGCAGATCCAGACGCCTGGCGAGATCCAGCCGCAGGTGGATGCCTACGGCAACGTCATCCACACGCTGACCTTGCACCGCACCCACAGCGAAATCGAGATCCACGCCGTGGGGCAGGTGGACATCCATCCGCTGGCCCAGGGCCATGTGGGCGACGAGGACGAACGCCTACCGGTCTACATCTACGGCGTGCCCACCGCGCTGACCCAGTGCGACGACTCCATCCGCGACTTTTGCCGCCACGTGGCGCCCCGCGGCATGCATACGCCCGACGACGTGTTGAGGCTCAGCGCCGCCATCCGCGAACGGGTGGCGTACACGCCGGGTTTGAACGATGCGCCGATGACGGCGGCGCAGGTGCTGGCGGCAGGGCGGGGCGGCAGCCAGGACCACACCCATCTTCTGCTGGCTTGCGTGCGCGCCTTCGGCACGCCGGCCCGCTACGTCAGCGGCTATTGGCATGTGGCGGGCGACGAGGCCGCCAACCATGGCTGGGCGGACGTCTGGCTGGCCCGGCACGGCTGGGTCAGCGTGGATGTCAGCCACGCCTGCTTCGCTTCGGACGGCCATTGCCGGCTGGCGGTGGCGCGCGATTATGAATCGGCCTCGCCCGTGCGCTGGTTGCACGGCGCTGCCGCCGCACTGTCAATGGATGTCTCGGTACAGGTGCAGACCAGCCACTGAAACCCCCACGTGTTCCCCTTGCAGTGCTTTGGCTGCCTTTGCGGCAGCCCCCAGTCGACCCGGAGAAGGCAGTGACGATCCACGTAGCACTCAAGCACGTTACGCAATACAAATATGACCGTCTTGTCGGGCTCTCGGCGCAAGTGCTGCGCCTGCGGCCCGCGCCTCACAGCCGGACCCCCATCCTGTCGTATTCGCTGACCATCGAGCCAGCCGAGCACTTCATCAACTGGCAGCAGGATCCTTTTGCCAACTACCTGGCGCGGCTGAATTTCCCGGGCAAGACCCGGGAATTCAAGATCACCGTGGACCTGGTTGCCGAAATGGCGGTCTACAACCCGTTCGACTTCTTCCTGGAGCCGGACGCCGAGACCTTCCCGTTCACTTACGACGACGGGCTGGCCCGCGAACTGGCGCCGTACCTGGTGTGCGACCAGGCCACGCCGCGGTTTGCCGAGTTCCTGTCGCGCGTGGACGTGCGGCCGCAGCGCACCGTGGATTTCCTGGTGGGGTTGAACCAGCAGATCCATCAGGAAATCAACTACTTGATCCGCATGGAGCCGGGGGTGCAGACGCCCGAAGAGACGCTGGCGCGCAATGCCGGGTCGTGCCGCGATTCGGGCTGGCTGCTGGTGCAGGCGCTGCGCCATCTGGGGCTGGCGGCGCGCTTCGTGTCGGGCTACCTGATCCAGCTGAAGCCGGACGTGCGGGCGCTGGACGGCCCCAGCGGCGCCCAATCGGACTTTACCGACCTGCATGCGTGGTGCGAGGTCTATCTGCCGGGGGCGGGCTGGATCGGGCTGGACCCCACCTCGGGCCTGCTGGCGGGCGAAGGCCACATCCCGCTGGCGGCGACGCCCGAGCCGGGCAGCGCCGCGCCGGTGACGGGCGCGGTCGATGAGGCCGAGGTTGAATTCACGCACACCATGGAAGTCACGCGGGTGTTCGAGTCGCCGCGCGTGACCAAGCCCTATACCGACGCGCAATGGCACGCCATCCGCGACCTGGGCGACAAGATCGACGACCATCTGGACCACATGGACGTGCGCCTGACGATGGGCGGCGAGCCCACCTTCGTGTCCGTGTCGGACCGCGAGGGCGCTGAGTGGAACACTGCCGCGCTGGGGCCCACCAAGCGCGGCTATGCGCTGGAACTGCTGAACCGGTTGCGCACGCGCTACGGCGGCAACGGCTTCCTGCATTTCGGGCAGGGCAAGTGGTATCCGGGCGAGCAGTTGCCGCGCTGGGCGCTGTCGATCTATTGGCGCACGGATGGGCAGCCTTGCTGGGAAGACCCGGCGCTATTCGCCGACGAGCGCCAGCGCAGCGCGTACACGGTGGCGGATGCCCGGCGTTTCATGGCGCGGCTGTGCGAGCGGCTGGGCGTCGGCGGGCAGACCGTCGTGCCCGGTTACGAGGACGTGTTCTATTACCTGTGGCGCGAACGCCGCCTGCCCGCGAACGTGGATCCCTTCGATTCGCGGCTGGAAGACGAGATGGAGCGCGCACGCCTGCGCCGCGTATTCGAGCAGAAGCTGGACAGCGTGGTGGGATATGCCTTGCCGATCCAGGCGGGCGAGGACGGTTCGTGGGTGTCCGGCCCCTGGTTCCTGCGGGACGAGCGCATGTACCTGTTCCCAGGCGATTCCCCAATGGGATACCGCCTGCCCCTGGATTCGTTGCCCTGGGTGGACGAGGCCGACGCGCCCGTGGCGGTCGAGCGCGACCCGTTTGATGCGCGGCGGTCGTTGCCCGGGCCCGCCCAGCTGCTGACGCAGAACGTGCGCGCCACGGCGCGCCAGGAGCCGGGCGGTCCGCTCGGTTCGCGCAACGGCGAAGCGCCCATCGCGAACGGCGCGGGGCGCGGCGGACCGGGTGTGGGCGTGCCCGAGGCGCGGCAGCCGGCCAAGTTCGAATCCGCGGCCTGGCTCACGCGCACCGCGATGTGCGTGGAGGTGCGCAACGGCATCCTGTACGTGTTCATGCCGCCCTTGCCGCGCCTGGAAGACTACCTGGCGCTGGTTGCCCAGGTCGAGGCCACGGCGCGCGACCTGAAAACCAGGATCGTGATGGAAGGCTATCCGCCGCCGCGCGATCCGCGATTGAAGGTGCTGCAGGTGACGCCCGACCCGGGCGTCATCGAGGTCAACATCCATCCGGCCAGCAATTGGGCCGAACTGGTCGACCACACCGAATTCCTCTATGAGGCGGCATTCGAGACCCGGCTGTCCACCGAAAAGTTCATGGCCGACGGCCGCCATACCGGCACGGGTGGCGGCAACCACTTCGTGCTGGGCGGCGCCACGCCGGCGGACAGCCCGTTCCTGCGCCGCCCCGATGTGCTGGCCAGCCTGCTGGCGTACTGGGTGAACCACCCCTCGCTGTCCTACCTGTTTTCCGGCCTGTTCATCGGGCCGACGAGCCAGGCGCCGCGCATCGACGAGGCCCGCAACGACCAGGTGTACGAGCTGGAGCTGGCATTTCAGGAAATTCATCGGCGCGTGGCCCAGCAGGGCGATTCCGTGCCGCCCTGGATGGTCGATCGGGCCTTGCGCAACATCCTGGTGGACGTGACCGGCAATACGCACCGGTCGGAATTCTGCATCGACAAGCTCTATTCGCCCGACAGCCCCACGGGGCGGTTGGGGCTGCTGGAGCTGCGCGCCTTTGAAATGCCGCCGCATGCGCGCATGAGCCTGGCGCAGCAACTGCTGCTGCGCGGCCTGATCGCGCACTTCTGGAAGACGCCCTATACGGCGCGCCTGACGCGCTGGGGCACCGAACTGCATGACCGCTTCCTGTTGCCTACCTTCGTGAAGATGGATTTCGAGGACGTGCTGGCCGACCTGAACGAGGCGGGCTACGGCTTCGACTCGGCCTGGTTCGACCCGCACTTCGAGTTCCGCTTTCCGCTGTTCGGCGACGTGGCGGCGCGCGGCATCCACCTGGAATTGCGCGGCGCGCTGGAACCCTGGCACGTCATGGGCGAAGAGGGCTCGTCCGCCGGGACGGTGCGCTACGTGGATTCGTCCTTGGAACGGGTGGAAATCCGGGTATCGGGCTTGAACGACAACCGCTATGTTGTGACGGTGAACGGCCGCGCGCTGCCCTCGCAGCCCACCGGCCGGGTTGGAGAGTACGTGGCGGGCGTCCGTTACAAGGCGTGGGCGCCGCCGTCGGCGCTGCATCCCACGATTGCCGTGCATGTACCGCTGACGGTGGATATCGTCGACACCTGGAACCAACGTTCGCTGGGCGGCTGCAAATACCATGTGGCCCATCCGGGCGGGCTGAATCCGGAGTCGTTCCCGGTCAACTCCTACGAGGCCGAAAGCCGGCGCCTGGCGCGCTTCGAGAAGACCGGGCACACGCCGGGGCGCATGGACGTCGCGCCCGCTGTCGTCAGCCGGGAATTTCCGTTCTCGTTGGATTTGAGGCACGATTGAGCCTTACCGCATGTTGAACCCCGGCGCACCCCGCCGGCGATAAAGCCGCTATGCCGCAATTTCTTTTTCAGACGGATCCGTCGCAGGATGTCGCGTCCCTGGCGGTTCATGCGGCGTTGCCCGCACGTCCCGGGCACTATGACGAGCTGCGCGACACCGCCGACGCGTCGGGCGCCACCCGGTTGCGGGAACCCTGGCCCCGTTTTTTTGAACTTCTGGGCACCGGCGGCTTTGCCGATCTGGACCGGCGCGTGGACGTGGTGGCCCGCCAGATCCGCGAAAACGGCATCACCTACAACATCTACGCCGAGGCCAACGGCTCGGCGCGCCCGTGGTCGCTGGACTTGCTGCCCTTTGTCATCAACGACACCGACTGGGCGGCGATCGAGCAGGGCGTGTGCCAGCGCGCCACCTTGCTGAACCGGTTGCTCGCTGACGTCTACGGGCCGCAGACGCTGCTGGCCGACCGGCTGATTCCGCCCGCGCTGGTGCTGGGCCACCCGGGTTATCTGCGTCCGCTGCGCGGCTATGCGCCGCCGGGCGATACCTTTCTGCACATCGCCGCCTTCGACCTGGCGCGCGCCAGCGACGGGGGCTGGTGGGTCGTGTCGCAGCGCACCCAGGCGCCCTCCGGCCTGGGCTACCTCCTGGAGAACCGCCTGACGATCTCGGGCATGTTCCCCGAAGCGTTCAAGGAGCTGCGGGTGCAGCACCTGGCCACCAGCTACCGCCGGTTGATGGACATGCTGTACAAGCTCAGCCCCGGCGGGCTGTCGGCACATACGCCACCGCGCATCGTATTGCTGACGCCCGGGCCCTATAACGAAACCTACTTCGAACAGACCTATCTGGCGCGCTATCTGGGGGTGACCCTGGTGGAAGGCAGCGATCTGGTCGTGCGCGACAAGCTGCTGTACCTGAAGACGCTGCACGGGCTGGAACGCGTGCACGCCGTGCTGCGCCGGCTGGACGACGATTTTTGCGACCCGCTGGAGCTGCGTTCGGATTCCACGCTGGGCGTGCCGGGGCTGCTGCAGGTCATGCGGGCCGGCAACGTGCTGGTGGCCAATTCCCTGGGCACGAGCTTTCTGGAGTCGCCCGCCATCAACGGTTTCTTGCCGGCCATGAGCCGCCGCCTGCTGCAGGCGGACTTGCTGCTGCCGTCGCTGCCGTCCTGGTGGTGCGGCGAGGCCGCGGCGCGCGAGCAGGTGCTGGCCAACCTGCCGGGGGCGGTGGTCAAGTCCACCTATCCCAGCAACCTGCGCGGCGGCTTCGAACCGGTGATCGGCGGCGCGGTGCCACCGTCCGAGCGCGATGCGCTGCAGGCACGCATCGCCGCCAACCCCGACGCCTACACCATCCAGGAATACCTGCCGCTGTCGCAGGCGCCCAGCTGGAGCGCCGGGCATATCGTGCCGCGCGCCGCGATGCTGCGCGTGTTCGTCATCGCCGACGGCGAAGGCGGCTGGAACGTGCTGCCCGGCGGGCTGACGCGCATCGCCAGCCGCGAACAGCAGATCGTATCCATGCAGCGCGGCGGCAGCAGCATGGACACCTGGGTGACGACGCGCGGCGCGGTCGACACGTTTTCGATGTTGCCCGCGCAACTGCGCCCCGAAGACATCGTGCCCGCCCATCGCCCGGTATCCAGCCGCGCTGCCGAGAACCTGTTCTGGATGGGCCGCTATACCGAACGCGCGGAAAACGACGTGCGCTTGGCCAACGTGGCGCTGACGTGGCTCAACAGCGACGAGGACAACGCGGGACAACTGTTCGCCGCCGTCGCGGCCCTGTGCCAGCGCAGCGGCCTTGCGCCGGCCGCGCCGACCTTGTCGGTGCGCATGTTCGAATCCACGCTGCTCGCGGAATTGGCGGGCGAAGACGCTCAGGGCGGCGTGTCGCGCAACCTGGGCGCGCTGGCCTATGCGGCCGGGCAGATCCGGGACCGCCTGTCGCCCGACCATTGGCGGCTGGTCGTCACCGCCAACGAACTCTTCCGGCGCATGGCCGCCGGCGGCAAGGACCGCGATGCCGAGACGCCGGCAACGGCGCCGGACGTGCTGCGGGCGCTGAAGAACCTGGGCATGCAGCTGTCGGCCATCACGGGTTCGCAGACCGACCGCATGACGCGCGACGACGGCTGGCGGCTGCTGACGATCGGCCGGCAGATCGAACGCTTGTCGGCCATGGCAGGGCTGCTGGGCGAACTGTTTCGCCGCAATGCGGTGCTGGGCGACAGCGGGTTCAATATCCTGCTGGACCTGTTCGACAGCAAGATCACCTACCGCGCCTATTACCCCGGCCGCCAGGAAGTGCCCGCGCTGCTGAACCTGCTGGTGCAGGAACCCGCCAACCCGCGTTCGATCGCCTGCGTGCTGAGCGTGTTGCGCAAAGAGGTGGCGCGCCTGCCCGCCACGGTGGCTGGCCCGGCGACCGACTTGCTGGGGCTGCTGCCCGCCGAAGGCCCCGGGGTGGCGCTGACCGCGCTGTGCCAGCAGACGCAGGGCTTGTACGCGGGCGTGCTGGCGCTGTGCGAACAACTGGAGGCTGCCGCCAGCGCGCTTTCCAACGAGATCAGCCGCCGCTATTTCAGCCATGCGGCCGGCTACGACCAGACGCTGTCGGCCTGATGGCCGCCACCTAGCCGACCCGCCGCCGCCATGAACTTGCCCACGCCCGTTCCCGCCGATACCCCGGTCGACACCGCCGCCTGTGCCGCTGGGGTGACCTTGGGGGTGGACCACGAAACCGCCTACCGCTATGACTCGCCGGTGGAACTGGCGCACCACCTGGGCTATCTGCGTCCGGTGAGCGACGCGTGGCAGGTGGTGGAAGACTACGCATTGAGCGTCACGCCCGCGCCGTCCGACATCAGCGAAACCCAGGACGGATTCGGCAACACGCGCTGCACCTTCGCGCTGGTGGCGCCCCATGAATCGCTGACGGTGCGGGCGACCAGCCGCGTCACCGTCCGTGCCCGGTTCGAGGCCCTGGACCCCGCGGCGGGGCTGGCTTGGGAGGCGGCGGCGCAACGCCTGCGTTATGACCCGGCCGTGCCGTTCGCGCCCGAGGTCGAATTCACCTTCCCGTCGACCTATGTGCCGCTGCATCCGGAGCTTCGGGAATACGCCTTGCTGTCGTTCACCCCGGGGCGGCCGGTGGCCGAGGCCGCGCTGGATCTGATGCACCGCATTCACGCCGACTTCAGCTACCGGCCGGCGCATACGCAAGTGTCCACGCCCATCCTGCAGGCTTTCCAGGAGCGCATCGGGGTGTGCCAGGACTTCGCGCATGTGATGATCGGCTGCCTGCGTGCGATCGGCCTGCCGGCCCGGTACGTCAGCGGTTACCTGATGTCGCAACCGCCGCCGGGAAAGCCGAGGTTGATCGGCGCGGACGCCTCGCACGCGTGGGTTTCGGTGCATTGCGCCGGGGTGCCAGGCAACGCGGGATGGGTGGATCTGGACCCCACCAATGACGTGGTGCCGGGCACGGCGCACGTTATCCTGGCCTATGGCCGCGACTATGGCGACGTCACGCCCTTGCGCGGCGTGATCCGCGGCGGCGGCCACGAACTGGATGTGCGCGTGACGGTCGCGCCTATCGATGAATTTCCCACCGGGACGGATGCATGAGCTATTTCTTCGACGCGATCAACCGCCAGCTGCGCGCCCCGAAACGCCAGCGCGTGCGGCATGCCCGCGCGAAGGCGTTTCAATGCGTGTGCGGCCAGCCGATATTCTTTTCCAACACCGAATGCCTGAACTGCCACCGGCAACTGGGCTTCGACCCCAAGCGCGGCCACGTGCTGGCGCTGGACGAAGGCGCCACGCCGGGCACGTGGCGGGAATCGGGCAGGGCGCGCGGCAAGACTTACAAGCGCTGCGCGAATTTCACCCTGCCGGCCTTGTGCAATTGGCTACTGCCGGCGCATTCGCCCGAGACGCTGTGCACCGCCTGCAACCTGAACCGCACCATTCCCGACCTGTCCGTGCTGGAAAACGGCCCGCTGTGGTTCAAGGTGGAAGCCGCCAAGCGCCAGATGATCGCGCAACTGATGACGCTGGGCCTGCCGATCCGGCGTTCCGAGGAGCCCGACGACGGCGGCCTGGCGTTCGACCTGCTGGCGCCCGGCGCCGATGGCGCGCCGCTGTTGACCGGACATGCGCAAGGGCTGATCACCATCAACGTCCTGGAGGCCGACGACGCCTACCGGGTGAAGGTGCGCGAAGATATGCGCGAGCCGTATCGGACCCTGCTGGGACATTTCCGCCATGAGATCGGCCACTATTACTGGGACCAGCTGATCGCGGGCGGCCCGTGGCTTGAGCCATTTCGCCAGGTGTTCGGCGACGAACAGGCCGATTATGCGCAGGCCCTGCAGCGCAACTACGAACAGGGCCCGCCCGCGGACTGGGACCTGCACTTCATCAGCACGTATGCCTCGTGCCACCCCTGGGAAGACTGGGCCGAGACCTGGGCGCACTATCTGCACATGATGGATACGCTGGATACGGCCATCAGCTTCGGCGTCACGCGGATGTCGGTCGAGCAGTCCTACGAACCGTTCACCACGGCGTCGTTATATGACCCGCAGGACCCTGAGGGCCAGGCTTTCCTGGATCTGGTCAACGCCTGGGTCGCGCTGACAGGCGTGTTGAACGAGCTGTCGCGCAGCATGGGGCAGCGGGATTTCTATCCCTTCGTGCTGCCGGCGGAGGTCGTCGGCAAGCTTCAGTTCGTGCACCGGGTGGTCAAGGGCGCGTCCACCATGCGCATCCCGCCACAATAGGGCGCGGCGGCCGTCATCTGCCCCAGCACCTCGCGCAGTATTCCCTGCACGAGCTTCACGGCCTGCGTCATCGGGCGGCTGGAGGCCGTGGCGAGCATCAGGCGGGTGGATAGGCCAGGATGCGTGATGCGGCGGGCAATCAACTGGCCGGCGGCGACTTCCTTGATGACGGCGGGCAGCCCCAGCACGGTGTGGGCCAGGCCCTCGACCACGATTTCCTTCATCAGCTCCAGCGCGTCGATTTCAAAGGCCACGGTAAGCGGCATGTCCGCCTGGGTGGCGGCGTGCTCCAGGGTGCGGCGCAGGCCGTGGTTGCGGGTCGGCAGCACCAGGGGCAGGTCGCGCAGCTGTTCGAAGTCGATGGAGGCCATCGCCCGCGCCGCGGGCGACAGGTTCTGCGGCGGCGACACCAGAGCCAGATCCAGCTCGGCCAGCGGGTCTACCGCGATGTGCTGCGAACGCCGCGCGTCGTGCAGCACGGCGATGTCCACGCGGGCATTGGTCAGCCATTCGTGCACGTAGCCGCTGTAGCCCGTGATGATGTTCAGCTGGATGCGCGGGTGCCGCTTCCAGACTTCGGCCACCAGCCGCGTGCCCACCATATGGCACAGCGTGGGCGTGAGTCCCAGCGTGACCTGGCCGGATGGCGATTTCTGGTCATTGTGGAATTCGGTGACCACGTGATCCATCTGCCGCAAGAGCGGGCGCAGCCGGTCCAGCAGCTTTTCCCCGTCGGGCGTCAGCGATACGCCGCGGCCATTGCGATAGAGCAGGGCGCAGCCGCATTCGTCTTCCAGCTTCCTGACTTGCCGGCCCAGCGCCGACTGGGCGATGCCCAGCACAGATGCCGCTTTTGAAAAGCTGCCCTGATCGGCGACGTGGATCAGGTTTTCGATCTTGCGTAAGTCCATCCCGGGTCTGCGCGTGGGGGCGCGCCGCTGTCTCTAGTGTGCGTTTCTTGTATATCTGATTGCCAGAGTATGCCTAGTCGGCCCCGGCTTGCCAATCTAGAATTTCCGGGACTCAACCCTGAATCCAGACGCCGCCCATGACCGTATCCGCCGAATCGAACACGTCCTCTCACGCCTTGCTGAAGGTGTTCGCCGCCAATGGCATTGACCGCGTTTTCGTGGTGCCGGGCGAAAGCTATCTGGGGGTGCTGGACGCCTTGCATGACTTTCCGCAGATTGACGTGGTGACCTGCCGCCACGAGAGCGGCGCGGCCTTCATGGCGGGCGCGGATGCCAGGCTGACCGGACGCCCTGGCGTGGCGATGGTATCGCGCGGGCCCGGCGCGACCAACGCGTCGATCGGCGTGCACGCGGCGCAGCAGGACGCGGTGCCGATGATCCTGCTGATCGGGCAGGTGCCGAAGCGGGACGTGCGCAAGGAAGCTTTCCAGGAGATCGATTACCAGAAGATGTTTGGCTCGATGGCCAAGTGGGTGGTCGAGGTGTCGACGCCCGAGGAGCTGGCGGCGGCGGCCTTCAAGGCCATCCGCGTGGCAACGTCCGGCACGCCGGGCCCGGTGGTGATGGTAGTGCCCGAAGACGTGCAGCAGGCCGCGGCGCCGCAGCCGGGCTGGGTGGCGGCGGCGGAGAGCCCCGCGCAGCCCGCGCCCGCCACGCTGGAGCGCATCCACGGATTGCTGGCGCAAGCGCGCCGGCCCTTGATCATCGCGGGCGGCGCGTTCAACCGGCCCGATGGGCGCGAGGCGCTGCGCCGGCTGGCCGAGCGGCATACGGTTCCGGTGGCGGTGTCGTTCCGGCAGCACGACCTCTTTCCCAACGCGCATGCGCTGTACGCGGGGGACCTGGACCTGGCGACGCCCGCCGCGCAGGTCGCGGCCTTCAATTCCAGCGATTTGATCCTGGCCCTGGGCACGCGCCTGGGCGACATCACGACTCAGGGCTACGTGTTCCCGGCCCATCCCAAGCCGGCCCAGGCGCTGGTTCACTGTTATCCCGACCCGCACATCGTGAACCAGCATTTCGCGGCGGATGTCGGCCTGGTGGCGGACCCGGCGGCTACCGCCCATGCCTTGGCCAATCTGCCGGCGACCGGGCGCGGCCTGGCGCGGGACGATTGGGCGGCGTCGCTGCGCGCCATCCAGCAGCGCACCGCCGCGTGGCCGGAGAAGGCCGTCGACGACGGCGTGCCTTTCGTGTCGGTGGTGCGCGCCCTGACGCAGCGGACACCCAACGACGTGGCGATCTGCCTGGACGCGGGCACCTTCGCCGCGCCCGTGTACCGGCACTTTCCCTTTGTGTACCCGCAACGCTTGATGGCGTCGCAATCCGGCGCCATGGGCTACGGCACCCCGGCCGCGGTCGCGACGCAGCTGCGCCACCCCGACCGCAAGGTGGTGTGCCTGGTGGGCGATGGCGGCTTCATGATGACGGGCAATGAAATGGCCGCCGCCGCCGAACGCGGGCTGCCCATCCTGTTCATCGTGTCGAACAACAATTGCTACGGGTCGATCCGCCTGCACCAGGCGCGCACGTATCCGGGGCGCTATGTGGGCACGAACCTGTCCAGCCCCGACTTCACGATGATGGCACGCGCCTTCGGCATGCAGGCCGAGTACCTGACCCGCGAAGACCAGCTGGATGCCGCGATTGCGCGCGGCCTGGCGTCGGACCGTCCGTATTTCCTGGAAGTGCGGACCAGCCTGGCGGCCATCCTGCCGGCAGGCGCCAGCCATGCGGCGGGCGTGGACTTGCTGCCGCGCGGCGAATAGGCCCGCGCGGCGGGGATCCCGGTCAGTCCTTGTAGCCGGGGTCCTTGCGGTCCATCAGGCGAAGCATGGCGGGCCATTCCAGCTCGCCGAAGGGGCGGCGCGTTGTCGGCTGGTACAGGTGCCAGGTCTTTTCGATGACCTCCGGCGGCGGCAGGCAGAGTTCCCGGTTGGCGCTAAGCGCGTCCACCTGCGCCTTGCAGGCCATTTCCAGCCAGTACAGGGTATTGAACGCCTGGGCGATGCTGGGCCCGACGGCCAGCAGGCCGTGGTTGCGCAGGATCATCGCCTCGGACGCGCCCAGGTCCGCCACCAGCCGTGCGCGCTCATCCAGGTCGATCGCCACGCTTTCGTAGTCGTGATACGGAATCTTGGCAAAGCGCATGGCGGTCTGGGTCAGCGGCAGCAGCCCGCACCTCAGGGCCGATACCGCCATGCCCGCGCGGGTGTGCGTGTGGATCACGCACTCGACGTCGTGGCGGGCGCCGTGCACCGCGCTGTGGATCACATAGCCGGCCGCATTGATGCCGTAACCGGTGGACGACGGGCCGAGGATATTGCCGGCCAGATCGATCTTGACCAGGCTGGACGCGGTGATTTCGTCATACATCATGCCGTAGGGGTTGATCAGCAGGTGATCGTCCGTGCCGGGGATGCGCGCGGTGATGTGGTTGTAGATCAGGTCGCTCATTCCGAAGTGCGACACCAACCGGTAGCAGGCGGCCAGTTGGATGCGGGTGTCCCGTTCCTGCGGGCTCATGTCGTCGCTTGCGTGCATGGTCGTCGTGTCCTGTTCAGTCAGTGGCTTTGACATTGAAGTCGCGGACGATGGCGCCCCACGATTCGTATTCGTTCTTCATCATGGCGCCGAAGGCGGCCGGCGTAGGCGTGGTACGGACCTGGGCGCCCAGGTCTCCCAGGCGCTCGCGCACCGTCGCATCAGCCAGCACGGCGTTCATTTCGCGGGCCAGCCGGTCCTGGATGGCGGGCGGGATGCCGGCAGGCGCGATCAGGCCCAGCCAGGCGCCCATGTCGAAGCCGGGAAAGCCCTGTTCGGCCACGGTCGGCACATCGGGCAGCATCGCCACGCGCTCCGGCGTGCTGACGGCCAGCGCCTTCAGCCGGCCCGACTTCACCATGGCCAGCGACGACACCATGGTGTCGAAGGTGGCGGTGGTGCGGCCGCCGACGATGTCGGTCTGCGCCTGGCTGCTGCCCTTGTACGGCACGTGCACCATGGCGGCGCCGGCCTTGGACAGCAGCACCGCCGTCACCAGATGGCTGGTGGTGCCGATGCCGGTGGTGGCGTAGGTCAGCTGATTGGGTTTGGCCTTGGCCGTTGCGAGGAAATCCTTCAGGTTGCCGGCGGGATTGTCGGGGCTGACGACGAACAGGTATGGCAGCCACGTGATCAGGCCGATGGGCGCGAAATCCTTGCGGGCGTCGTAGTTCAGGTTGGGATAGACGTGCGGGTTGATCGCCTGCGGCGCAGAGGCGCCGATCATCAGCGTGTAGCCGTCGGGCTTGGCGCGCGCGCCCAAGCCGGCGGCGATGGAGCCGCCTGCACCGGGCTTGTTTTCGACGATGAATTGCTGGCCCATGCGCTGGGCCAGCCGTTCGCTCAACATCCGGGCGACGGTGTCGGTGGCCGTGCCGGGCGGGAACCCCACCAGTATCGTGACCGGCTTGGTGGGGTAGGCGGCATCCTGGGCCTGGGCTGCGGCGCTGACGGCCCACAACGGGGCGGTGGTTGCCAGCGCCAACGCGGCGGCCAGCCGACGCCGGCGTGCAAAGGCGATGTGGGGGGCATTGCGCATGCTTGTCTCCTGTCATGTTTTTCATGGCGGGAGCGCGCTGGCGCCGGCCCGCATCGGGGCCGGCTCCTCATCCAGCCCCAATGCCGTCCAAGGTGGCACAAGGGGCCGGCGCCTTCAATGGCCTGGGCGGCCAAGCAGATAGCGCGAAACGGCAAGGGCGGGGCACGCGCCGTGCCCGGGCGCCGGCCGCCTTACACGGTCAGGCTGATCCAGGTGGTCTTCAGGTCCGAGTACTTGTCCAGCGCGTGCAGGGACTTGTCGCGGCCGAAGCCCGACTGCTTGACGCCGCCGAAGGGCACCGTGATGTCGCCGTCGGCGTAGCAGTTGACCCAGACCAGACCCGCGCGCAGCCGACGCGACAGCCGGTGCGCCCGCGACAGGTTCGACGTCCACAAGCCCGCGCCCAGACCGTAGACCGAATCATTGGCCAGGCGGACGGCATCGTCCTCGGTGGCAAAGCGCTGGGCCGCCAGCACGGGGCCGAAGATCTCTTCGCGCACCAGGGCAGAGTCCTGGCTGGCGCAATCGAAGATGGTGGGTTCGATGTAGTAGCCGCCCGTGGCGGTGCGGGCTTGCTTGCCGCCCATCCGCAGGCTGGCACCATCGGCCTGACCCGCCGCGATGCGCGCCAGCACGCCCTGCATCTGGCGTTCGTCCACCATGGCGCCCATGGCGGTGGCCGGGTCCAGCGGGTCGCCGGGTTGCAGGCCGGTGGCGTAGGCGGCCACCTTGTCCATGAAGGCGTCGTAGATGCCGTCCTGCACATACAGGCGCGATCCCGCAATGCAGACTTCGCCCTGGTTCGAAAAGATGGCCAGCGCGGCGGCCTGGGCCGCACGGTCCAGGTCAGGGCAGTCGTCGAACACGATGTGGGGCGACTTGCCGCCGCATTCCAGCCAGACGCGTTTGAGGTTCGATTCGCCGGAATAGGTCATGAACCGCTTGCCCGTGGCGGTGGATCCCGTGAAGGCTACGCAATCCACGTCCGGGTGCAGGCCCAATGCCTGGCCGGCTACGGCGCCCAAGCCCGGCACGACGCTGAAGACGCCGGCCGGGATGCCGGCTTCCTCGGCCAGCGCCGCCAGCCGGATGGATGACAGCGAGGCCTGCTCGGCAGGTTTCAGGATGACGCAGTTGCCGGCCGCGAGCGCGGGCGCGACCTTCCAGGCGGCCATCATCAGCGGGTAGTTCCAAGGCACCACGGCCGCCACCACGCCCAGCGCTTCGCGGGTGATGGTGGCCAGCGCGTCGGGGCCCGTGGGGGCGATCTCGTCGTAGATCTTATCGATGGCTTCGGCGTACCAGGCGTAACAGCGGGCGGTTTCCGGCACGTCGAAGGCCAGCGCGTCGCGGATGGGCTTGCCCATGTCCAGCGTTTCCAGCAGCGCGAGCTCTTCGGTGTGCTGGCCGATCAAGGCGGCCAGCCGCAGCAGGCGTTCCTTGCGCTGGCGGGGCGCCAGGCCGCTCCAGACGCCGGCGTCGAAGGCGCGGCGCGCGGCCTGCACGGCGCGGTCCACGTCGGCCTGGCCGCAGGCGGCCACATCGGCCAGCTTGCGGCCGTCGATGGGGCTGGACGCCGGAAACGTCGCGCCGTCGGCGGCGTTGCAATAGGCGCCGTCGATGTAGGCCTGCCCATTGAAGCGCAGTTCGGCGGCACGGGCGTGCCAGTAGGCGGAATCGTGGTGGCTCATGCTTGCTCTCCGGGGTGGTTGGCGCGCGCGACCATGGCGTCCAGCAGCACGTTGCAGCCGGCTTCCAGGTCCGCGGGCTTGGCGTCTTCGATTTCGTTGTGGCTCACGCCGTCCTTGCACGGCACGAAGATCATGGCGGTGGGCGTGACGCTGGCCATGTAGACGGCGTCATGGCCGGCGCCCGTCACGATGTCCATGGCGGCCAGGCCGCGGCGTACGGCGCCGTCTCGTACCTTACCCACCAGATCCGGGTCGAACGGGGTGGGCGGGAAGTACTGCACCTGCTTGACGTCCACCGTCACGCCGTGGCGCGCGGCCACATCCGTGCAGGTGGCCAGCCAGCGCGCATCCATCTGCGTCAAGGTGGCCTCGTCTTCATGGCGCAAGTCGACGGTGAAGCGCACCTGGCCCGGGATGACGTTGCGCGAGCCCGGGTGCGCATGGATCTCGCCGACGGTGCCGCGGCCGTGAGGCTGATGGTCGTTGGCGATGCCCACGACCGATTGCAGCAGGAAGGTGGCGGCGTACAGCGCGTCCTTGCGGATGGGCATCGGGGTCGGGCCGGCGTGCATTTCCATGCCGGTCACGACCACGTCGTACCAGCGCACGCCCAGCGATCCGGTCACGACGCCGACCACTTTTTCTTCGTGCTCAAGGATCGGGCCTTGTTCGATATGCGCCTCGAAATAGGCGCCCACCGGGCGACCGCCCACGGCATCCGGCCCGGCGTAGCCGATGGCAGCCAGTTCGTCGGCCACCGACTTGCCGTCGTGATCGCGGGCGTTCAGCGCGACTTCCAGAGGAAATTTGCCCGCGAAGACGCCCGAGCCCATCATCACCGGCAGGAAGCGCGAGCCTTCCTCGTTGGTCCAGATGGCCACTTCCAGCGGCGCCTCGGTGACCACGCCGTGGTCGTTCAGGCTGCGCATGACTTCCAGCCCGGCCAACACGCCATAGCAGCCGTCGAACTTGCCGCCGGTGGGCTGAGTGTCGATGTGGCTGCCGGTCATGACGGGCGGCAGGTCGTTGTTGCGGCCGGCACGGCGGGCGAAGATGTTGCCCACCTGGTCCACGCGCAGCGTCATGCCCGCCTCACGCATCCAGCCGGTGACCAGATCGCGGCCCTGGCCGTCCAGCGCGGTCAGCGCCAGGCGGCAGTTGCCGCCCTTGGGCGTGGCGCCGATCTGCGCCAGGTCCATCAGCGACTGCCACAGCCGCTGCCCATTGATTGAAATCGTTGTCGTCATCGTCGTCAGTCCTGGTTCAATGTCCGCTGCGGGCGATGCGCGCCTGGGCGGCCTCGCGGATGCCCATCAGCGTTTCGCCCGGCGCGATGCCGTTGGCGTCGTAGCGGATCTCAAGCAGCGCGGGCAGGCTGTGTTCGTCGGCGAAGGCCAGCGCGCGTTCGAAGGCCGGGCCGAAGTCCGCCGTGTTCTCGACGGCCTCGCCATAGCCGCCGTAGCCGCGGATGATCTGCGTGAAGTCGGGGTTCTCGAAGCCCAGCGCGATCGTGCGCGCCGGGAATTCGCGTTCCTGGTGGGCGCGGATGGTGCCCCATATGCCGTTGTTGAACACCAGCACCACCACGCCCAGCTTGTATTGCAGGGCCACGCCGAGTTCCTGCATGTTCATCTGGAAGCAGCCGTCGCCGGCATAGCAGACGACGGTGCGCGCGCGGTCTTCCAGTTTGGCGGAAATGGCGGCGGGCAGGCCGTAGCCCATGGAGCCGACGGTGGGAGTCAGGCTCGTGCCCGGGCCGGCGTAGCGGCGGTAGCGGTGCGGGTACAGCGCGTAGTTGCCCGCGCCCACGGTGATGCAGGCGTCGGCAGGAATATGCGCGTCGACATAGGCGGCGGCCGCGTCCAGGCTCATGGGGCCGGGCGAGGGCAACGGCGCCAGGCTGTCGACCAGTTCCTGGTGCACGGCGCGCACGGCATCGCCGCGCGGCGCGGCGTGGCCGGGGGCCAACGCGGCGACGCCGGCCGCAAAGCTGGCCACGTCGGCCACGATGGCCTGGGTGGGCGAGAACACGCGGCCCAGTTCGGCGGAGTCGGGGTAGACGTGGATCAGCTTCTGGCGCGGCAGCGGGCTTTCAATGACGGTATAGCCTTCGGTGGTGGCTTCGCCCAGGCGCGTGCCCACGGCCAGCACCAGATCGGCGTCGCGCAGGCGTTGGCGCAGCGCGGGCGTCATGGCCCAGCCCACGTGGCCGGCGGCGTTGGGGTGGCGCTGGTCAAAGCATTCCAGGCGGCGCCAGGCGGTGCCCACCGGCAGTTCGAAGCGCTCGGCGAAACCGGCGATCTGGTCGATGGCGGTCTGATGCCAGCCGTTGCCGCCCAGCAGCAGGAACGGCCGTTCGGCCGCATCCAGCAACTGCGTCATGCGGGCCAGGTCGGCGGCGCCGGGGTGGCTGTGCACGCGCGGATAGCGCGGCAGGTCCGCCACGCGGGCGGTGCCCCACAACGTGTCTTCCGGCAACGCCAGCACGACCGGGCCGGGGCGGCCGCTGGTGGCAACCGCGAACGCGCGCGAGAGGTATTCGGGGATGCGGTCGGTGCGGTCGATCTGCGCGACCCACTTGGCCATCTGGCCGAACATGCGGCGGTAGTCGATTTCCTGGAAGGCTTCGCGCTCCATGAAGTCATTGCCCACCTGGCCCACGAACAGGATCATCGGCGTGGAGTCCTGGTAGGCGGTGTGCACGCCGATGCTGGCGTTGGTGGCGCCCGGGCCGCGCGTCACGAAGCAGATGCCGGGCTCGCCGGTCAGCTTGCCGTAGGCCTCGGCCATATAGGCTGCGCCACTTTCCTGGCGGCAGACGATCGGTTCGATGGCATCGGTGTGCTCGTTCAGCGCGTCGATGCAGGGCAGATAGCTTTCGCCGGGGATCATGAACACGCGGCGCGCGCCATGGATGCGCAATTGCTGCATCAGGATCTGACCGCCATTGCGTTCGGGTAAAGCGGCTGACGTCATGCGGAGTCTCCTTGTTGCGGGACGGCCTGCGCACGGCGCTCGGCGGCCCATCGTTCGAATTGGTCATGGCGCGCCAGAAGGCGGCGCGCGGTGTTGTAAACGGGGGGATCGATGCGTTCGGCATCGTGGCGGCCGGCGCGCTGCGCCTCGAAACGGGCCACGCAGTCGCGGGCGGCGTCGATCTCGTCGGCGGCGGGCGTGAACACCGCATGGATCAGCGGCACCTGGTCGGCCACGGTCGCGCACTTGGACTTCAGGCCCAGGCGGCGCGCCCAGCGCAGGTCGGTTTCCAGCGCGGGCAGGTCGCGGTAATTGAACGGGCAGTCGATCGGCACGCAGCAGGCCGCCGTGCAGTCCACCAGGAAGCGCGCGCGCACGGCGTGCAGTTCGATGCCGTCCTTGCCGCGTTCGGCGTCCAGGCTGGCCGTCAGGTCTTCGGCCGCCAGCAGGCAGGCGGACACGCGCGGGCTGGCGGTCAGGATGTCGTAGGCGCGCACCAGGCCCAGCGCCGACTCCAGCGTGGGCACGATCTCGGTGCTGCCCGGCGGCAGGCCCAGTTCGGCCTCAAGGGCGGTGATGGCCTGGTCCAGCGCGACGATCTGGGCGGCGCTTTCCGCGTGCGGCAGGAACACCGCATCGGGCGCGCCCGGCATTACGCCGCGCAGGTCGGCCAGGCCGTCGTCTTCCAGCTTATTGATGCGCACGGCCGCCACCACGCCCTGGGCGCGGCATTCGGCGAACAAGGCAGCGATGCGCGGGCGCGCCGCGGGGCGTTCGACCTTGGCGGTGAATTCTTCCAGGTCGGCGACCAGTGCATCGGTGCCGCTGGCCAGGCCCGCCGCCTGGGCGGCCGCGTCCAGGCCCGGGACGAACATCCAGCTGCGGCGCAGCGCCGCGGGACGGCGGTGAGAGAGGGAATGGGTCATTGCACGTGCCTCGGCAGGAACAGCACCAGTTCAGGGACAAAGGTCAGCAGCAGCATGACGGCGGTCATCGCCAGCATCATCCACGACAGCGGACGCAGGGTCTGCATCATGTTGATGCCGCCGATCTTGCATGCGGCCATCAGGTCGACGCCGACGGGCGGCGTATTGGCGCCGATCGCCATGTTGATCGACAGCAGGATGCCGAAATGCACCGGATCGATGTTGTAGTGTGCCAGCACGGGCATCACGACGGGGGCCACGATGATGATGACCGGAATCGCCTCCATGAAAGTGCCCAGCAGCAGCAGGACCACCGTCAGCACCAGCAGCACGGCCGTCTTGCTGTCGGTCCATTCCACCAGCAGGGTGGACAGCGCCTGCGGCACCTGTTCAGCCACCAGCACCCAGGCGAACAGGCCCGAGGCGCCGATGATCAGCAGGATGGACGCGCTGCTTTCGCCCGTGGACTTCAGGTTGTCCCACAGCGACTTCACGCTGAGCGTGCGGTAATAGAAGAAGCCGATCAGCAAGGCGTAGACGATGGCGCTGGAGGCGGCTTCGGTGGCGGTGAAGATGCCGAAGCGGATGCCGCCGATGATCAGCACCGGCACCATCAGCGCGGGCAGGGCGTCGATGGCGGCGGCACGCAGCTCGCCCCACGAGAACGGCTGGCCGCCGGCCCAATTGTGCTTGCGTGATTGCCAGATGGCCACGCCGATCAGCGACAGGCCCAGCAGGATGCCCGGGATGATGCCGGCCACGAACAGCTTGCCCACCGAGGTGTCGGTGATGGTGCCGTAGACGATCAGCACGATGCTGGGCGGGATGATGGTGGAGGTAGCGCCGGCGCTGCCGACGAGGGCGCAGGAAAAGCCCTTGTCGTAGCCGCTGCGCGCCATCGCCGGCAGCAGCAGGCTGCCGATGGCCACCACGTCGGCCACGCCCGAACCGGACAGCGCCCCGAACATCAGGCAGGCCAGCACGGCCACGACCGCCAGGCCGCCCTTGATGTCGCCCACGATGGCGGCGCACAGGCGCACGATGCGTTGGGTCAGGCCCGCGCCGTTCATCAGCTGAGCGGCCAGGATGAAGAGCGGGATCGCCAACAGCGTGAAGCTGTCCAGCCCCACGACGTACTGCTGCGCCGCGACCATCATGGGCGCGGAGTCGTAGATCGCCAGATAGGCCAGGCAGGACAGCACCAGGCCGAAGGCGATGGGCATGTCGATCAGCACCGTGATCGTGAACACGCCCATCAGGAAAATAGCACCCGAAGACATCTTGTTATTCCTTTGCCGCGGCGGGAGCGGGAGAGAACAGTTGCGCCAGATGCACCACCACGGTGACGGCGCAGGCGAACGGCAGCGCCAGGTAGACCGTGCCGGCGGACACGTCCAGCGCGGGCAGCGTCTGGTCCATCGTCAACTCGGCCAGTTGCCAGCCGGCGTAGCCCAGCGCCACCAGCCCGACGATGACCAGCACCTGGTTGATGCGCTCGAACGCATTCAGCACGCGGGGGTTGCGCACCACGAAGGGCAGCAGGCCGGCCATCAGGTGCGACCGTTCGTAGCTGCAGACGACCCCGCCGATGAAGGCGGACCAAACCAGCACCAGACGCGGCAGTTCCTCGGCCCAATGGGGCGTGGTGTGCGTAACGAAGCGGGCGAACACCACGTAGGAGATCAGGATCGCCAGCAAGGCCACCGCCAGGGCGGCGAAAGCCTTGCTGATGCCCGACAGGACGGCGGACAGTCGATTCAGCATCACTGGGCCTCGCGGTACTTCTGCACGATGGCCATCAGCTCGGGGCCGTAAGTGACCGAATAGGTCTTCCAGACGGGTTGCACGGCGGCGGCGAACGCGGCCTTGTCGACCTCGTTGACCTGCATGCCTTTCTCTTTCAGCTGGGCCACGAACTGCTGGTCGCCGTCGGTGATCATCTTGCGCTGGGCGTCGCGCCACTTGTCCGCCGCGGCTTGCACGATCTTCTTGTCGTCGGCCGAGAGGCGGTTCCAGACCGGCTTGGAGATGATCAGGTTGGCCGGGCCCCAGACGTGGCCGGTCAGCGACAGGTACTTCTGCACTTCGAAGAAGGACGAGGTGTAGATGATGGACAGGGGGTTTTCCTGCGCGTCGAACACCTTTTGCTGCAACGCCGAATACAGTTCACCGAACGCCAGCGGCGCGGGGTTGGCGCCCAGCGCGGTGAAGGTGTCCAGGCGCATCTTGTCGGGCGTGACGCGGGTTTTCAGGCCGGCCAGGTCGGCGGGCTTGGCTACGGGGCCGCGGTTGTTGGTCACGTGGCGAAAGCCGTTTTCCCACCAGGAAATGATGGTCAGGTTCTTCTTGTCGGCCAGCTTTGCCAGGGCTTCGCCCAGTTCGCCGTCATACGCCTTGTAGGCTTGCTGCGAGGTCGACCACGTGTAGGGCAGTTCCACCACGCCGAACTTGGGTTCGATCGGCTGCAGCGAACCCGAACCGATGATGGCCGCGCCCTGGCTGCCGATCTGCAGGCCTTCCAGCATGGTTTTTTCATTGCCCAGCTGGCCGCTGGGGAACAACACGAAGTTGACGCGGCCGGCGGTCTTTTCCTTGACCTCGGCGGCGAAGCCCTCGGCGGCCTTGTTCCAGCTGTGGCTGGGGGCCAGCACGTGGCCCAGCTTGATGTCCAGCGCATGGGCGGACAGCGGCGCCAGGCCCGCCATGGCAAGCAGGGCGCCGCCGAGCAGGGTGTTGAATTTCTTAGTGGCGTGGATCATGGGGTAGCTCCGGATGCGAAAGGAAGGGATGGATAAGGAGGGATTGGCGGCGGGGTGCGGCCCCGCTCAGTAGGATTGCGCCCGCATGGATGCGGGGTGGCCGGGCAAGGGGATGCGGGTGCCGGTGTCGGTCAGGCCGTGGTCCTCCACGGCCAGCACCTGCAAGGTCGCGTCCAGGAAGTTGCCCACGTACAGGTAGCGGCTGTCGGGGCTGAACGCCACGCCCTCGGGCAATGCGCCGACCTCGACGGCGCCTGCGCGCGTGACGCGTTGGCCGTCGATGCGCAACAGCACGATCTGGCCGCGCGGATGGTGGAACCATTCGGAAGACGGGTTGTTCGACCCCTGCACGATGGCGACGGCGGCATGACGGCCATCGGGACTGATCGCGATGCCCTCGGGGCCGTCTTCGACCATCACGCGGTCGATCACGCGGGGCGGGGTGGCAAGCAGGTCGACCACGCTGACGGAATCCGCATGGCCGTCCGACGCGGTCGGGCTGCCCATGTCCACCACCAGCGCCAGCGCGCCGTCCGGCGACACGACGAGGTTGAAGGGCACGAGCCCGGTGGTCAGGTCTTCGGCCGGGTCGTGCGTGACGCGTGGGACGGGGCCGCTTTCATCGATGTGCAGCACGCCCAGGCGGTGCGTGTCGGTCTTGACGACAAAAGCGCGGCGGCCGTCGGCCGAAAACGAGACGGCGACGACCGGCGTACCGACGTCGACCTCGCCGCAGGCTTGCACCCGGCCGTCGGCGATTTTTAATACCGACACGGAGCGGCCGGCCTTGTTGGCGACCAGCGCCAGCGTGCCCGCGCGGTTGATCGACAGGCCGGACGGTTGCAAACCGATCTGCAGCGTTTGCAGCAAGGCGGGCGGGGTGGCGGCAAGGTCGATCACATGCAGATCGCGGCCCGCTGCCGGCTGCCAGCCGGCGCCGTCAGCGCATTCCGGCCAGGCCATGGAGTCGGCGATCAGCGCCAGCCGCTGGTCTGGGGTCACGGCCAGGTTGACCGGCGGGCCGAACAGCGAATTGGGCAAGGGCAGGGTGGCGACCAGCACGGGCGCGGCGGGGTTGGCTGCGGCATCGAAGATGCTGAGCGTGTCGCGGCCGGGGGGCAGGAAGCGGATCCGGCCGTCGTCCCAGGTGACTTTCTCGTCGTTGCCGACCAGCAGGAAGTGGGGCGTCGGGTTCATGCCGCCAGATCCTGGACTTGCGGCACGGCCAATGTCGCGCCGATCAGTTGCCGCGTATAGGGGTGGGTGGGCGCGAAGTACACCTGGTCCGCATTGCCGCGTTCGACCACTCGGCCGCCTTGCAGCACCACGATCTGATTGGCGATGTGCTGCACGACCGCCAGGTTGTGACTGATGAACAGGTAGCCCAGGCCGCGTTCGCGCTGCAATTCCATCAGCAGGTTCAGGATCTGCGCCTGCACCGAGACGTCCAGCGCCGACGTGGGTTCGTCGCAGATCAGCAACTGGGGTTCGAGCATCAGCGCGCGGGCGATGGCTACGCGTTGGCGCTGCCCGCCGGACAGTTCGCGCGGATAGCGGGCCGCGAATGCCGGCACCAGCCCCACCGCGTCCATCATCCGGCGCACGGCGGCAGCCTGCGTCGACGCGTTGCCCATGCCGTGGACCCGCAGCGGGGCCGTCAGGATCTCGTTGATGGTGCGGCGCGGGTTCAGCGAGGAATACGGGTCCTGGAACACCATCTGGATGCGGCGGGCGCGGGCGCGCGCCGGCATGGCAGCCAGCGGCTGGCCGTCCAGCAGCGCCTGGCCCTGGGTGGGGGCCAGCAGGCCCAGCATCAGTTTGGCGATGGTGGACTTGCCGCTGCCGGACTCGCCGACGAGACCGACGGTCTGGCCGGCGGGCACGTGCAGGTCGATGTCGTGCAGGATGCGCGGCGCGGGGCGGCGCGAGAACAGGCTGGCGCGGCCGTACTGGAAGCACAGGCCATTCAGGCTGATGCTGGCGGATGTCGGGTTCATGCCGGGGCTCCAAGACGCATGGCGCCGGGTTTGACGCAGAGGCAGCGGTGCCCGCCCTGCACACGCGCGGTCAACGGCTGTGCGCACCGCGCTTCGGCCACCGGGCAACGTTCGCGGAATGCGCATCCCCGGATGGCCGTGTCCAGCGATGGCACGGCGCCGGCGATGGTGGGCAGGTCGGTCCGGGGGGCGGTGCGGCCGGGCTGGGGAATGCAGTTCAGCAGCATGGCCGTGTAGGGGTGGCTGGGGCGCTCCAGCACGTCGCGCACGCTGCCGCCTTCGACGATGTCGCCGGCGTACATGACGATGACGTGGTCCGCGATGCGTGCGACCAGCCCCATATCGTGGGAAATGAACACCATGCCCAGCCCGAATTCCGTCTGGATGTCACGCAGCAGGTCCAGCAGTTCGGCCTGCACCGTCACGTCCAGCGCGGTGGTCGGTTCGTCGGCGATCAGCAGTTCCGGGCCGCACATCAGCGCCATGGCGATCATCACGCGCTGGCGCAGGCCGCCCGACAGTTCGAACGGGTACTGCTTCATGCGGTCTTGCGGGTTCGTGATGCCGACGCGGCGCAACAGGTATTCGGCGCGTTCGACGGCTTGCCGGCGGCTGACTGGCTTGTGACGGCGCAGCACGTCGACCAGCTGCGTGCCGATCGGGAACACCGGGTTCAGCGACGTCATGGGATCCTGGAAGATCATGGCGATGCGCGCGCCGCGTAGCGCCGCCAGTTGGCGCGGTTTCAGCGTGGACAGGTCCTGGCCGGCGAATTCCAGCTTCGCCACGCGGCGGCGCGCGGCGGCGGGCAGCAGGTCCAGCAGCGCCAAGGCGGTCAAGGATTTGCCGCAGCCCGATTCGCCGACTATGCACAGCGTCTTGCCGCGTTCCAGGCTGAAGTCCACCGCGCGCACAACGTGCTTGGTGTGGGTGGGGGTGTGGATGTCGATGTGCAGGCCCTGGACCTGCAGCAAGGGGGAGCCGGTCGGCGTCATGGCGTCAGCCCTTCTTCATTTGGATGGCGCGCAGCGTCTCGCCCGCGCGGTTCACGCACAGGACCAGCACGAACAGCACGATGCTGGGGATCACCACCAGGGACGGCTGGAACAGCATGTTTTCCTTGCCCTCGGCGATCATCAGGCCCAGCGAGGGCATCGGCGCCGGCACGCCCAGGCCCAGGAACGACAGCGAGGCTTCCAGCGTGATCGCCATGGCGGCGTCCACCGTGCCGATGATGAGCAGGTTGCCGACCAGGTTGGGCAGGATGTCGCGCCAGATGATCTGCAGGTGCGTGCAGCCCTGCAGGCGCGACGCGGTGACGAATTCGGCATTGCGCAGACCCGCGGCCATGGTGCGCGCGACCAGCGCATAGCGTTCCCACAGCAGCAGACCCAGCACCAGCACCACCACGGTCAGGGACGCGCCCACCACCGACACCACGGCCAGCGCCACCAGGATGATGGGCAACGCCAGGCGCGCGGTGATCAGGAACGACACGACGCGGTCGACAGCGCCGCCGAAGTAGCCGGCCACGACGCCCAGCGTCGTGCCGATCAGCCCGCCCATCAGCGCGACGGACAGGCCGATCAGCGCCGAGACGCGTACGCCGTACAGGGCGCGGGCCAAGACGTCGCGGCCCAGTTGGTCTGTGCCCAGGATGTGGTTCCAGTCGCCGCCTTCGCCCCAGACGGGTTCCTGCAGCCGGGCCAGCAGGTCTTGCGAGTATGGGTCATGCGGGATCAGGTAGGGGCCGATCAGGCCGGCCAGCACCAGCAGCGCCAGCACGATCAGGCCGAAGCGGCGGCCTGCACGGGCCAGCTGGTCGCCGCGCGGCGCGGCGGGCAGGGAAGAAGACAGGACGGTGCTCATGAGGCGGCTCGCACGCGGGGGTCCAGCCAACCGTTGATCAGGTCGGCGGCCAGGGTCAGGACGATGTAGATCAGCGCAAAGATCAGAATCAGCGCCTGCATCGTGGGGAAGTCGCCGCGCAGGATGGACGTCCAGGCCAGCAGCCCGGCGCCATTGATGGCGAAGACGGTTTCGATGACGACCGAGCCGGCCAGCAAGGTGCCCATCTGGGCGGCCGCCAGCGACACCAGCGGCCGCAAGGCGTTGCGCAGCGCGTACTTCAGCACCACGCTGGGGCCGGCCAGGCCCATGGCGCGGGCGGTGCGGATGTAGTCGGTGGCCAGCACCGTCTCCATCTCGGATTTCATCAGGCGCAGCATCGCGGGCATGGCGAACAGCCCCAGCGCGACGACGGGCATTACGTAGTGCTTCCAGGTGTCGAACCCCGAGGCCGGCAGCCATTGGTTGCGTACGCTGAAGACGATGATCAGCAGGAACGCCAGGCAAAACGGCGGCATGGCTTGCGCGCAGGCCGACAGCAGCATGGTGGCGCGGTCGGCAAGCGAGCCCTTGCGCAACCCCGCCAGCACGCCCAGCGGTATCGCCAGCAGCAGCGCGAACGCCATCGCGGCCAGGCCCAGCTTGGCGGTGGCCGGGAAGTGCTGGCCCAGCAATTCGGCCACGGGGCGGCTGAAGTACAGGCTGTCGCCGAAGTCACCGCGTACGACCCCGGCAAGCCACCGGCCGTACTGCACCAGGATCGGATCGGAAAAGCCGTGCTGTGCCGACAGGCGGGCGGCATCCGCCGCGCTGCCTTCACCGGCCAGGCGTGCTGCCGGATTGCCCGAGGCGAATACCAGCGAGAAGCTGATCAGCGACACGAACACCACCAGCAAGGCGGCGACCAGCAAGCGGCGAAACAGGAATGCAATCATGGGTCAACCTTTGTCACGGTGCGCCGGCGCACCGGCGCGTGCCGCCCCGCCGGGACGCCGAAGCGGCCCGGCCGGACAGGCAATAAGCGCGGCGCGCCGGCCGCCCGGATCAGTTCCAGGTGGCCTTGTAGAAACGCGGGAACTCGTCTCCGTCGACCGAGAAGTTCAAGTCCTTGGCCTGCACGGCGTTCAGCGAGTGATTCCACAGCGGTACCCAGTACGCCTGGTCGGCCACGATCTTCTGCGCGGCCGCGTAGTTCTTGGCGCGCAGGTCGCGGTCTACCGACGTGTCGGCCGCTTCCAGATACTTGATCACCTCGGGGTTGCGGGCCTGGTCGTCTGGGCCGCCGCGGAAGAAATTGCTGGTGGACAGCGCCGCGTCCGCGATGCCGTACGAGCCCCAGTTGGACGACAGCATGGCGATCTTGCCGTCGCGCCAGTTGGTCATCGCGGTGCCGTACTGCTGTTCGACCAGGTTCAGCTTGATGCCGGCTTGCGCCATCTGGGCAGCGGCCGCGTCCAGGATGCTGCGCGGCGGCGCCGAGATCACCAGGTCCAGCGTGATGCCGTTGGCGTAGCCGGCGGACGCCAGCAGTTGCTTGGCGCGGGCCGGGTCGAACTTGTAGGCCTGCACGTCGGCGGCGCAACCGAACTGGGCCGGGTTGCAGGCCGCGTTGATGACCTTGGACGCGCCGCCCACCAGCGCCTTGCGGATCGCTTCGCGGTCGATGGCGTAGTTGATGGCCTGGCGCACTTCCTGCTTGGCCAGCGGCGACTTGCCGTCGTCGAAACGCGGGTTCAGCGAGATATAGCTGATGCGCATGATGCTGCTGCTCTTGACCGTGACGGTCGGCGTCTTCTCCATGCGGCGGGCCACGTCCGGCGGCACGCGCCAGATCCAGTCCAGGCCGCCGGACAGCAGTTCGGCGTACTGGGTGTTGGCGTCGGGCAGCACGCGCACCACCAGCTTTTTCACGGCCGGCTTGGGGCCGAAGTAGTCATCGTAGCGTTCGTACACGTAGCGGCTGCCGGGCTGGCTTTCGGTCAGGCGGTAGGGGCCGGTGCCGATGGGCTTGGCGCCCATGTCGGACTGGTTGGCTTCGTAATACTTGCGCGGATAGATCGGCAGGTTTTCCGACAGCATTTCCAGCGCCAGCGGGTAGGGCGTCTTCATCTTGATGCGCACCGTGTCCTCGCCGGCTTTTTCCGCCTTGGCGATCCACGCGACCTGGTTCTGGAAGCGCGCCTTGTAGGCGTCGGAAGACACCAGGTTCAGCGTGTACAGCACGTCGTCGATGGTCAGCAGCGATCCGTCGTGGAACTTCACGTCGCGGCGGATGGGCAGTTCGATGGTGGTGTCGTCGACGAACTTGTAGCCCGTGGCGATGGCCGGGCCGAATTCGCCCGTGTCCTGGTTCTTTTGCAGCAACCCCGAGAAGACCATGCGCGCCAGCGCCAGGCCGGGACGGTCCGATTCCTTGTAGGCGTCCAGCGTGGCGGGCGCCGCGTCGAAGGCGATGTTGAGGGAGTTGTCAGCCTTGTTGGCCTGGGCGGCGTGGGCGCCTAGCGCCAATAGCGCCGCGCTCACTAGCTTCACGGTACGGGTCAGCTGCATGTTTTCACCTTGATATGTTTTAAGTATTTGACGTACGGGTCTTGCGGGTCTTGCTGGTCTTGCAGGGACTGCGGAACTGCAGGGTCATGCGGAATCGCGGGCAAGCCGCTCCCCTTGCCGCAGGCGGCGCTTTTCGCGCCGGCGGTGCATGCACGGTCGGTAAGGGGAGGGGCCTGGGGTGCCAGGCCGGGTGCTTAGCGGGTCATCAAATCATCGAATCCCAACGTTGCCGAAGTCTTCCCGCAGACGCGCCAGGATGCCGACCAGATGGTCGTGCATGGCGTGACGCGCGCGGATGGGATCGCGGTCGACAATGGCCGCGAGGATGCGTTCGTGTTCTTTCTGCGCTTCGCTCCATACCTTGGTCGTCACGAAGTGCTCTTCCAGCCGGTGGAACACCGGGCTGAGCGTGCTGAGGTGCCAGATGTGCGAGATGGCCGCGGCCAGGGCCGCGTTGCCGCAGGCCGCGCCGATGGCGCTGTGGAAGGCGCGGTCGTGCACGCTGGGCGACTCGGTCAGCGACATGCCTTCGTGCGCCACGCGGATCACCGCGATCTGCGCGGGTGACGCCTTCTGCGCAGCCAACGCGGCGCATTCCGGTTCGATCAGCAGGCGCGTTTCCAGAAGGTCGAAGGGGCCGATGTCGGTGGCTTCGACGCTGTCTGCCGCGGGGGCCTGGGGCGCGTCCTGATAGTTGCCGTCTTCGCGCGGCGGGCACACGAACACGCCGGTGCCCACGCGCACATCCACATAGCCTTCGATTTCCAGCGCAATCAGGGCCTCGCGCACCGACGCCCGGCTGACTTGCAGTTGCTCGGCCAGCTCGCGCTCGGCGGGCAATCTGCCGCCCGCAGGGAAATCGCCCGCCTTGATGCGCGCGGCGATCTGGTCGGCAATCATGCGGTAGAGGCGGGTCGAGGCTACGGCCTGAAGGGAAGTCATTGTGGCGTGGGATGGAGTGTTCGGGGGGTAGAGCGTAATGGGTCTGGGGCGCTCGTGTCTTGCGCGGGGTCGAAGGATTGCAGAAATCTTGTTCAGGTGCCTGATGGTCCAGTGGTCAGGCCACTGGACGAAATGTACCGGACGGAATTCCGCTTGGGAATCGGGAACCGCACGTTTTTGCCGGATTTGAGGGAAAACCACTAGGCATTGGGCCAACCGCGCTCCCGCTTGGATGAGCGGGAGCGCGGGGCTAGGTGGGCGAGGCCGCTAAGGCCCGGCGGGCAGTTCGATGCGCACCTGACGCACCTGCCCATCGTCGCGCAAGCGGACCATGCCGTCCTCCTGATCGACGCCATCCAGGGTGACCCGCAACGGCCCCGCCGCAGCCGCTACCCGCGTGGCGGTGACGGCGTAGGTCGCGCCGCCGAAGCGGTATTGCAGCGTGAAGCCGTTCCAGTCCGGGGGCAGGCAGGGGCGGAAGCTGAGCGTGTCGCCGCGCAGGCGCATGCCCAGCACCGACTCCAGGATCAGCCGGTACATCAGCCCGGACGATCCCGTGTACCAGGTCCAGCCGCCGCGCCCCAACTGGCCGGGCGTGGTGTAGATGTCGGCAGCCATGACATAGGGTTCCACCTTGTAGGTAGCGGCGCCAGCCGGCGTATCGGCATGGTTGATGGGATTCAGCATGGGAAGCAGGCGGCCGATGCGCGCCTCGTCCCGCAGTTCGCAGAAGGCCATCGCCGTCCAGATGGCGGCGTGGGTGTATTGGCCGCCGTTTTCGCGCACCCCCGGCACGTAGCCGCGGATGTACCCGGGGTTCATCGGCGCCTTGTCGAAGGGGGGCGTCAGCAGGCGGATCAGGCCAAGCTCGTCGTCCACCAACCTGTCGTCCACGGCCTGCATCGCCGAGCGCGCGCGGTCCGGGCTGGCCACGCCGGACAGGACAGCCCAGCTTTGCGAAATGGAATCGATCTGGCATTCGAGATTTTCAGCGGACCCGAGCGGGGCGCCGTCGTCGAAATAGGCCCGGCGATACCAGTTGCCGTCCCAACCGGCCTGTTCAAGATCCTTCGCCAATTGCCGCGCCGTCGATTCGCAGAACGCGGCAAACGGCAGGTCCGCCCGCGCGCGGGCCAGCGGGGCGAAGCGGTTCAGGGTGTCATGCAGGAAGAAGCCCAGCCAGACACTGACGCCGCGGCCGGCATCGCCCACCTTGTCCATGCCATCGTTCCAGTCGCACGACCCGATGCGCGGCAGCCCGTGCGCGCCCAAGGCGTTCAACGCGTGCGTGAGGGCGCGCGTGCAGTGCACGTAGAGGCTGGCGGATTCCCGGGACGGGGTGGGGTGGTCGTAGTTGGACGATTCGCCGGGATTCAGAGGGCGCCCTTCGATGAAGCCCACGTTTTCTTCCAGTACGCCCACATCGCCGGTGACGTCCACGTAGTGGCTGGTGGCGAACGGCAGCCACAGATAATCGTCGGAACAACGGGTGCGGACGCCCCGGTTGGAAGGCGGGTGCCACCAATGCAGCACGTCGCCTTGCACGAATTGCTGGGCCGCGCTGCGCAGCAGGTGGGCGCGCGTCAACTCGGGGCGCGCGATCGCTAGCGCCATCACGTCCTGCAATTGGTCCCGGAAGCCGTACGCGCCGCCCGATTGGTAATGGCCACTGCGTGCCCACAGCCGGCAGGCCAGCGTCTGGTAGAGCAGCCAGCCGTTGGCAAGCGTATTCACGGTGGGGTCCGGTGTGTCGATACGCACGACGTCCAGCGTGTCGCGCCAGTATTGCCGGACGGCCTGCGCTTCGCGGACGGCGGCCCCCGTTTCCCGATACCGGCGCACCAAGTGCCGGGCGTGATCGGCGCCCTCGGACGACGCGCCCAGCTGAAACAGGATCTGGGTGTCCTGCCCGTCGTCCAAGGTGGCGGGCACCTGGATTGCGGCGCAAGGGTCCAGTGCGGCGCCGCATCGGCCCGACAAGCGACTGCGGCGCAGCGCTTGCGGGTGGCGCATCGTGCCGTTCCTGCCGATGAATTCCTTGCGGTCGCCCGTCATGGTGCGGGTGGTGCTGTTGGTGTCGAAATAGGCCACGTGCCCGGAATAGTCGGCATTGAAGCTGTTGCGGGCGAAGAGGGCGCCGGTGTCGGCGTCGATCTCGGTGGTGACGTGCATCGCGGATTTCGCGCGCAGGTCGCCCAGCAGCCATTCCACATACCCGGTGGCCGACAGGCGACGGCGGCGCCCGGACCGGTTGCGTAGCGTCAGAACATAGAACTTGACGGGCGATTCGTGGGCGACGTGGACGCGCAATTCGGATTCGATGCCATCCTCCACGTGTTCGAAGACCGTGTAGCCGAATCCGTGGCGGGTGACGTAGGCCGATTCCCCGCCGGCCGGGTAAGGCGCGGCCGACCAGTAATGGCCGCTGATCTCGTCGCGCAGATAGAAGGCTTCGCCGCAGGCGTCGGTGACGCCGTCGTTGTGCCAGGGCGTCAGGCGGAACTCATGGGCGTTGCCCGCCCAGCTATAGGCCTGCCCGCTTTCCGAGACCACGGTGCCGATCGCGGCATTGGCAATGACGTTGACCCACGGCGCGGGCGTGCGCTGGTCGCGTGTGGTGGTGATGACGTATTCCTCGCCGTCGGCCGTGAAGCCGCCCAGGCCGTTGGCGTGCAGCAGCGGCGCGGGCGCGGCAGCCGGCGGGACGTCGACCGAGGCCGGCAAGGGCGCGGCCGATATCACGAGCGGCGCGACACGAGTTTCCGGCAGCGCCAGGCGGTTGACCTGGTTGGCCAGCGTGCCCTGGGCGTCGCTGAGCGACACGCGAGAGACGGCCAGCAACAGCGTGCGGTCTTCTTCCGAGATCTGGTCGCCGGGACGCACGAAGATGCCGCCCGGGCGGTCGATGATGTGTGATTCCACTCCGGCAGAAATCAGCCCCATCATGCGGTCCTGCAGGGCCTGGCGGTAGGTGCCGGTGTCTTCGTTCCAGATCACCAGGTCCACGATGACGCCCTTTTGTCGCCAGTAGGCATGGGCCTGCACCAATTGGCGAACCAATTCGAAATTGGCCGGGTCCTTGATGCGCAGCAGCACGATGGGCAGGTCGCCCGAGATGGCGTAGCCCCACAGGCCGGACTGCCCGCGGCGGTTCTTGACGAGCGTGGCCGCGTCGGCCCGCAGCGTGGGGTTCTGGTAGACGATGGCGTTGGCCAGGCGCGCGTACAACTGGGCGTCGGCTTCGGTGGCGTTCAACTGGCGCACCAGCACCTGCGCATGGGTCCAGGCCAACTCCAGGGCGCGATCCGCCAGATGGCGGTCCTGGTACTTGCTGATCAGGTTCATGCAGGCGCTACGGCTGTCGCCCACGCCCTGCACCAGATCGACGACGGCGGTTTCCTCGGGTTCCAGCGTGATGGTGCAGCGGATGGCCGACACCGGGTCCAGCACGGAACCCTGGCTGCCCGATAGAGGCGCTGCCGAGTCCATCGCCAGCGGATTGGCCACGGAGCGGCCGCGCCCCAGGAATTGCGCCCGGTCCGTTTCATACGACGCGCGGCCCGGGTCGCCGCCGTGGATGGCCAGCAGCTGGAACATCCACGGCGGATTGTCTTCCGGACTGCGGCCGCGCCGCGTGCTGAGGATGGCGCGTTCGGACGGCACGATCTCGGTCTGGATGAACAGGTTGCTGAAGGCCGGATGCAATTCGTCGGCCATGGCCGGGGCGATGACAACCTCGGCATAGCAGGTGATCTCGAGGGTACGGCGTTCGCGCCCGCGGTTGGTCAGGCGGCAGCGCCGCAGTTCGATATCGTCTTCGGGCGACACGACGATTTCCGTATGCGTGTCGATCTGATTGTCGGTGCGCCGGAACTCTGCGCGGCCTTCCGAAAAGATCACTTCGTAGTGATCGGGGCGCTGCAGGGTCGGCTGATAGGAGGTGGACCAGACGTGGCCGCTGTCTGTGTCGCGCAGATAGCAGAACGTGCCCCAGTTGTCGCAGGTGCCGTCTTCGCGCCAGCGCGTGACGGCCAGGTCCCGCCAGCGGCTGGAGCCCGCGCCGCTATTGGTGACCATCACGTGGTAGCGGCCGTTGGACAGCAACTGGACTTCGGGAATGGGCGTGTCGGCGGTGTCCAGCACGCGCACGGACACCTCGGCCTGGCCCGGCGGGGTGCTGCGGATCACCGACAGTTCGGTGGCCTTGGCGTAGGCGGCCGCGGCGCGCGGAACGCGTTCCTGAAGCAGCAGCATGGTGGCCTGGAACGAGGGATCGGCCTCGAAGCGGGCCTGCATCGTTCGGCCCAGCAAGACGCTGGCAAGCGACAGGAAGCCCATGCCCTGATGATGGGCCATGTAGGCGTACACGATCGTGCCGTTCTTGCCGGGCGGTTGACGGCGCGGCGTGTAGTCGATGGCCTCGTACAGACCGTAGCGCCCGATCAACTGGTCTTTGGCCAGCCGCTGCAGGTTGCGGCAGGCCTCGTCGGGCGCCACCATCAGCGCCAGCATCGACGCGTACGGGGCCACCACCACGTCATCGGCCAGGCCGCGTTTCAGTCCCAACCCGGGCACGCCGAACGCGCGGTACTGGTAGTTCATGCCGACATCGAACAGGTTGTAGGCGCTTTCGGACATGCCCCACGGAATGCCCAGCTTGTCGCCGTAGTCGATCTGCGTGCGCACCGCCGACAGGCAGGTCTGGTCCAGCAGGGTCTGGGGGTAGGAGGGCATGACGAGCCGGGGCATCAGGTATTCGAACATGGACCCGCTCCAGGAGAGCAGCACCGGCCCGCCCGGGGAATTGCTCAATTGCCGGCCCAGCGCGAACCACGTCTCTTGCGGCAATTGCCCCTGCGCAATCGCCACGAAGCTGCCCAGGCGCGCCTCGGAAGCCAGCAGGTCGTACAGGCCTTCGTCGCGCCGGCGTTCGGTCAGGTTGTAGCCGATGGCCAACAGGCGGCTGCCCTTGTCGTACAAGAAGCCGTATTCCGCCACCGCCATGTCGGCCAGCGTGTCGGCCAGTTTTTCCAGCGCGGCGCATCGTTGGGTGGCACGGTCCGCCGCCAGGACGATGGCAAGCTCGGTTTGCAGCAACCACGCACGTTCGTCCGGCGTCGTGCCGGGCTCGGAGAGGCGGCCCCGCAAGGCGGCCAGCACGCCGCCGCCTTGATCGGCTACCTGCTGCAGCGTGGGCATGGCCTGCAACGCCGGGATGTCCTGCCAGGGAGCGTCGGCGGGCCGTTCGGGCCAGGGCGCCAGCAGGGCCAGTTCATCGCGCGCCTCTTCGCATTGGCGCAACATGGCCTGGCAATGCCATAGCGGTTCAGAGTACGCGGGCGCCTCGAAGGCTTCCAGCAGTCCATAACCCAGTTGGCGGATGTGCTCCAGGCGCTGCCGGATTTGCGCCAGCGTCTTGGGCGCGGCGCGGCCGGCCGGTTCCTGCGCCGTCAGCAGCGCGGCGTCCAGCACGTCCAGCGCGGAGAAGGCGTTGGCCGGCAGGCTGTCTCGCAACACGGCCGCGGCGTCGGCCAGGCCCGCAAAGGTGCGCGGATGCAGGATCGGAGCCTGGGCCAGCGCCAGCAGCCCGGGACGCAGCGTCAGCAGGTGGCCGGCCAGGTTGCCGCTGTCTACGGTCGAGATGTACAGCGGGTGCAAGGGGGCCAGCGTGAGGGTGTCGTACCAGTTATAGAAATGGCCCAGGTAGCGCTCGAGCTTGCCCATCGTGCTTAAGGTGGCTTGCGTGCGTTCCATCAAACGGCCCGCCTGCAAGTAGCCGAAGTCATGCGCGGCCAGGTTCGACAGCAGGGCCAGCCCCAGATTGGTGGGCGAGGTGCGGTGCGCGGTCGTGGGCGCAGGCCGGTCCTGCACGTTGTCCGGGATCAGCCAGTTGTCTTCGGCCCCGCCGTGCCCATCGAAGAACGACCAGGTCTTGCGCGCCAGCAAGCGCAGGAACTGGTCCTGGCTGGGCGACAGCGCGGTTTTCGCGACGACGGGCGGCCGGCTCAGGCGCCAGGCAATTGCCGGCATCAAGGCCCACAAGGCCAGCACCGGGAACGCCGCGGGCCAGGCCGACGGGTTCCAGCGCAGGACGCAGGCGCCGATCGCCAGCGCCAGCAGCGGCGACCCCCATACAGATAGCAGCCACGGGCCCGAGCGGGCCGCGCCGTCGCGGTTGGTGACGCTGGAGGGCTTCCATTCCAGCAGGCGGCGGTGCGATATCGTCAGGCGGTACAGTGTGCGGCCAATGGCGTCCAGGTTGTAAAGCGCCTCGTGCGCCATGGCGCTGAACGCAAACGCGGCCCGGCTGAACTGCTTGAGCGTTGACGGGACCCAGCCCAGCAGATGTTGCCCCAGCAAGACATCGTCGCCCTTCCTGACTGCGCCCAGAGCGGAGGCGAACAGCGCGGGCAGGAACACGACCATCACCCCGGCCCCCGTCCACAGCCAGGGATACGGCAGCAAGGTCCAGCCCAGCGCCATCAACAGCACCAGGCTGGGCGACACGAGGCTGCGCCGCAGATTGTCCAGGATCTTGCAACGCGCCAGCCAGGCAAGAGGCGGTCCGCCCGCCGTGCCGGGTGGGCGCGGCGGGTGGCCGAACAGCCAGCCCAGCAGTTGCCAGTCGCCCCGGATCCAGCGATGGCGGCGGCTGACATCGGCCGAATAGCGGGCGGGGTGGCCTTCGAACAACTGCACATCGCTCAGCAGGCCGGAACGGGCGTAGCAACCCTCCAGCAGGTCGTGGCTCAGCACGCGGTTGTCCGGGAAGCAGTCCTTCAGCGCGGCCTCGAACGCGTCGACGTCATAGATGCCTTTGCCGACGAAGGACCCTTCCTTGAAAGTGTCCTGATAGACGTCCGACACGGTGTTGGTGTACGGGTCGATGCCGGCGTCGCCGCCATTGACCCGCGCATAGGCGGAGGCGGCCAGGTCAGCCAGGTTGACCGCCACGCGCGGTTGCAGGATGCCGTAGCCCCGCGTCACGCGACGCCGGACGGGATCGAACTGGGCCTGGTTCAGCGGATGCGCCATGGCGCCGATCAGCTTCCAGGCGCTTTCCCGGGGCAACTCGGTATCGGTGTCTAGTGTGATGACGTACTTCACGGCGGCCAGCGCGTCCAGGTCGCCGACCACGCAGGAGAACGCACCCGTGCCTTGGCCGCGCAGCAGACCGTTCAGATCGGCCAGCTTGCCGCGCTTTCTTTCCTGGCCCATCCAGACCTGTTCGTGGGCGTTCCAGCGGCGAGGGCGGTGCAATAGGTAAAAGGGGCTTCGGCCCAAACGCCGGTATTTGTGGTTCAGCGCCTGGACATGCGTCTTGGCGCGTTCCAGCAGCAACGCGTCCGCGGGCAGATGTTCCGCGGCCGCGTCCGCAAAATCCGTCAGCAGGCAGAAGCTCAGGTTGTCGCCCGGGTTCGCCAGAAACCGGATCTCCAACGACTCGGCCAGTTGTTCGCCGTCGTCGGCGTCGATCAGCATGGACGGTACCGCCACCAGGCAGCGGGCAGCGTCCGGAATGCGTTTGGCGTAGTCCATCCGCGGCAAGCGCTGTGGGCGCACCAGCCAGGTCAGGGACCAGTTGATGACGGCAACCGACAAATGGCTGGTGCCGATCAGTGACAGCACCGCCAAGGCGGTCAGCGGCCACGGCTGGGCGCCCGCCGAATGGGCCACGAACACCAGCAGCGCGGACAAGGCGCCCGTCATCAGCACGATCGCCGCCGCATAGCCGGCCAGCGCCGCGCCCGGCGACAGGCGCGCCAACCTGTCCGTCATGCTCAGCCGGACCTTGCCCAGCTTGACCAGTTCCGGCAGGCCCTGATCAATCAGATAGAAGCCCACGTGCCGCCGGCGCGGGTCGGCGGGGGCGTCGGCATGGGCGTCTGGCGCCGCCGTGCGCGCCAGGTCGATCGCCATGGTGGCCAATTCGATCTCGGAACGATCGGAGTTCCGGGCCAGGCGCTCCACCCGATGGCGGTAGCGGTCCCGGGTCGGGAAGTCCATGTCGGCGTAGACCCCGGCCGGGTCCCGGCGCAATGTCTGCTCCACCAGGCTGATGGCTTCGACGAATTCGTTCCAGTTCGTCTTCGACAGCGCGCGCAGGCTGCCGATGCTGTTGCTGATGGAGACCTGGTCGGCCGCTTGCTGCTGGTTTTCGGCCACGACCATCTGCTCGATGGTCAGGTTGGATTGGGCCAGGCGTTGCTCGAACCAGGTCAACGGCAATGCCAGCGCCGGACCATGGCCTTGCAGGCGGCGGGCCAGTTCGGCCACGAAGGCGCCGTCTATGGGCGGATTCGAGCGCGCCATGTTGGCGATGACAAGAATCAGGCTGGTGGGGTCGTCCTGCGCGGCCTTGCGCATGGCGTCCGCCCAGGTGTCCGCCAAGCCCCGGTTCATGTTGGCGTAGGCCAGGCGGATCGCCACGCGCCGCAGGTTCTCGATCAGGGCCAGGCGCATCATGATGGGGATGGCCCAAAGCTCGCCCAGCTGCAGCGGTTCGACGCGCTGATAAGCGGCTACGAACGCGCTGATCCCGTCCGCGTCAATCCGCGCATCGCTGTGCGAAATCATCTCCAGCGCGATGTCGTACACCCGGGGAAGGCCCTGCGAGGGACCCGCGGCCAGTTTGGGCAGGCTGCGGCTATACCCCTTGGGCAAATGTCGCTTGGCCAGCCGGATCTGCTCTTCGATCAGGTAGAAGTTGTCCAGCAGCCATTCGTCCGCCGGCGTGATCTGGCGACTTTGCTGCATGGATTCGATCAGCAGCGCACAGGCCTGGGCCAGCAGCGTCTGGTTCTCCGTCAGCCGGGGTAGCAGGTTGTCCTGCGCGCGAAAGCCGCCCAGCGCATGCACATGCGCCAGCGCCTGGCCGTGCGCTTCCATCTGCTGGGAATTGAATAGTTCGGCGCGCAACGGCGGCTCGCTTTCGGCGGAGGTAAGCGAGGGCTTGCTGCGCGCGAACAGGTCGATCCATTCGGGGGCGGCCTCCAGGGAAGGCCAGGCTATGGGTTTCATCAATACTCGGTCGGACGTGATCCATCGGGGCAACGGCGTCGCCAGGGTGGCGACCTCCCGCCTATAGAGTGACCAAGCGTGCGCGCCGGCTCTGTGCGCTACCGCACGGACGCGGGGCGCGGCCTATGCCATAAACGACCCGAGCCCGACCGCATCGCAATGCACCGTGCGGCATCCTTGTGCGGGCCGACGGACGGGCGGGAGGGGGAAGTCGATGGACATGCAGGAATCGGGGCCAGAGGCCACACCGCTACACACGCCCGCCTGGCAGGCGCTGGCGGACCATCGGCAAGCAATGCGCCCGGTGACCCTGCGGCAACTCTTCATGGAAGACCCGGTGCGCGGGGCGCGTCTGACGCTGGAGGCGGCTGGCTGGTATCTGGACTATTCCAAGAACCGGGTCACCCCTGGAACCGTGGAGCTTCTGGTGCAACTGGCCAAGGAATGCCGGCTGCCGGCCCGGATCGACGCCATGTTCCAGGGCGACGCCATCAATGCCAGCGAAGGGCGGGCGGCGTTGCATGTCGCGTTGCGCATGCCTGCCGGGGAAGCCGTGCAGGTGGACGGCCGCGATGTCGGGGCGAACGTGCAGAAGACCTTGCACCGCATGGCGGCGCTGGCCATGCAGTTGCGTAGCGGCGCCTGCCTGGGCGGCACGGGCATGCCCATCCGCAATGTGATTAACCTGGGCATCGGCGGGTCGGCGATCGGCGTGGAAATGGCTTGCGCGGCGCTTGAACAGTACGCCCAGCCCGGCCTGCTTGTGCGCTTTGTGTCGAACGTGGACGGTGCGGATTTCGCGCAGGCCACGCGAGGCCTGGATCCGCGCGAAACGCTGTTCATTGTCTGTTCAAAAAGCTGGCAGACCTCGGAAACCCGCCACAATGCGGCGTCGGCGCGCGCCTGGTGCATGCAGGCCCTGCAGGACGAAGACGCGTTGCAGGCGCATTTCGTGGCGGTCACGGGCAATCGCGAGGCCGCTATCCAATCCGGCATCGCGCGGGACCGCGTATTGGAGATCTGGGACTGGGTCAACGGACGCTATTCGCTGTGTTCGGCCATGGGCCTGGCGCTGATGGTGGCGGTGGGGCCGGAGGCTTTCGGCGAGATGCTGGCCGGCTGCCACGACATGGACACGCATTTCCGCAACGCGCCCCTGGAGCGGAACCTGCCGGTCATGCACGGGTTGATGGCTATCTGGAACAACAACTGCCTGGGCGCGCGCACCGCGGCCGTCCTGCCCTACGACCACCATTTGCGGCGTTTTCCGTCTTACGTGCAGCAATTGATGATGGAAAGCAACGGCAAGTCCGTGACGCAGGAGGGCAAGCCCGTGGCGGGGCACACCGGCCCCGTGTACTGGGGCGCTTGCGGCACGAACGGCCAGCATTCCTTTCACCAGTTGCTGCACCAGGGCAGCCAGATGGTGCCCTGCGATTTCATCGGATTCCTGGTGCCGCTTGCGGCTTCGCCCCGTCAGCACGAAGAATTGCTGGCCAACATGTTCGCGCAGGCCGAGGCTTTGGCGTTCGGCCAGGCATTGGCCGATGACGGCGCCGCGGCCGCGCCTCACCGGCATGTCGAAGGCAACCGGCCAAGCAATACGCTGCTCTCTACCCGGCTGACGCCGCGGACGCTGGGTGCGCTGGTGGCGATGTATGAACACAGCGCCTTTACGCAAGGGGCGGCGTGGAACATCGATTCCTTTGACCAGTGGGGCGTGGAACTTGGCAAGACGCTGGCGCTGCGCATCGTTCATGAATTGGATGCCGGCACGACGGGCATGCAAAACCATGACAGTTCCACGCGGGCCCTGATGCAGAAATACCTGGACGCCAGGATGGGAAAGACAAACCGGGGGACAGAGCAATAGTGCGCTACCCTGGAGGCACTCTGTTCGGCAGCGCACCAAGCGCCTGCCGATTACCCTTGCCGAACGGGTAAGGCCTGTCGGAGCGCCTTCGGATTGCGCCCGCCCGACTCGCGGGACTGCATTGGGCTAGTTGCAGGGAGCCGCCATGCCTGACTCACACGATCCCACTCAGAACCACCTGCTGGCGGCATTGCCCCCGGACGAGCAGGCCCGCCTGTTTCCGCTGCTTGAACGCGTGCCGATGCCGCTGGGCAAAGCGTTGTACGAACCGGGCGGCCGCATGCGGCACGTCTGCTTTCCCGTCGACTGCATCGTGTCGCTCTTGTGCGTCATGGAAGACGGGGCATCCACCGAAATCGCCGTGGTGGGCAACGAGGGCATCGTCGGCGTGTCGCTCTTCATGGGCGGAGAAACCACCCCCAGCCGAGCCATCGTGCAAAGCGCCGGCTCGGCCTTCCAGTTGAAGGGCCAGGCGCTGAAGGACGAATTCGACCGCGGCGGCGCCATGCAGCATCTATTGCTGCGATACACCCAGGCGCTGCTGACGCAGATGGCGCAGACGGCTGTGTGCAACCGGCACCACTCGCTGGACCAGCAGCTTTGCCGCTGGCTGTTGCTGAGCCTGGACCGGCTGCGGTCCAACGAGATCGTGATGACGCAGGAACTGATCGCAAACATGCTGGGCGTGCGGCGCGAAGGGGTGACGGAGGCGGCCGGGCACTTGCAGACGGCGGGGCTGATCCGCTACCGGCGCGGCCACATCCAGGTAACCGATCGCGTCGGGCTCGAGGCGCGCGTGTGCGAGTGCTACACCGTGGTCCGTGATGAATACGCGCGTCTGCTCAGCCGGCGCACCGAGGCTGTACGCCCCTGAAAGGGCGAACCGGAAACTGATCGTGCCTTCTGTCCAATCCGCGCATGAAGACGTGCCCAATCGCTTGCTTGACGCATTGCCCGGGCGCGAACGGGACCGGCTGCTCGGGCGCTTCGAACCGGTCGAGCTGGTCTTTGGCCAATGCTTGCTGCAACCCGGCGGGCGCATGGGCGACGTCTATTTCCCGACGCGCAGCTATATCTCGCTGATCCTGCCCTTGGCGCGCGGCCCGTCGCTGGAAGTCGGGTTGATCGGCAACGAAGGCATGTGGAGCGTCGACGTGCCCTTGGGCACGGATACCTCGCAACTACGTGCGGTGGTGCAGGGCGGCGGGGTCGCCTTGCGTATGCCGGCCGACCGCTTCCGGCAGGAACTGGGCGCCAGCCAGGCACTGCGCCAGCTAATCAACGGTTACACGGTCGTCGTCCTGCAGCAGCTGGCGCAGGCAGCCGCCTGCATGCATTCCCATCTGGTCGAGGGCCGTCTGGCGCGGTGGCTGTTGATGACCCAGGACCGCGCCCACGCCGACCATTTCCACCTGACACATGAGTACCTGGCCCACATGCTGGGCGTGCGCCGGGTGGGCGTGACCGTGGCGGCGTCGGCGCTGCAACAGCGCAAGCTGATCGCCTATCACCGCGGCGACATCGCGGTGCTGGACCGGCGCGGCCTGGAATCGGCCGCCTGCGAATGCTATGCGGCCGACCTGCTTAGCTACGCCCGGATCAATGGGCCGTCCAAGTAGACCGGGTGGTTTGACACCCGTCCGTTTCCCTTAAACTGGGCGTCTTTGCCAGCCGCCTGGAATGCTTCAATGAGATCGACCCGCGCCAACGCCCCGCTGCCTGTTTCCGAGCCGCGTCCGCCCCGGACGAAGCCCGCGGAGGTGCGGCTTGAGGAATTGATGGCGGCCGCCGAAAAGCTGTTCCTGGCCAACGGCGTGGAAGCCACCACTATCAGCAGCATCGTGGAAGAGGCGAACGTCGCCAAAGGCACGTTCTATCACTACTTCGCCGCTAAGACCGACATGTTGGCCGCGTTGGCCGAACGGTACACCCGCCAATACCTGGAGGTGCTGGAAGGGGCCGTGAATGCCTGTGCGGGCGACGATTGGGTCGGCAAGCTGCAAGCCTGGATCCATGCCAGCATCCAGACCTACGTGGATACCTACCGCACGCACGACATCGTTTATGGCAATCACCACCATCATGATCGTCAGAACCGGGACAAGAATGCCATTCTTGACCAGTTGCTGGAGATCCTGAACGGAGGCAAGACCGCCGGGTTGTGGCCGTTGCTGCAACCCAGGATCACCGCCTTGCTGATCTATTCCGGCGTGCATGGCGTGGCTGACGACGCCATCGCGGCCAAGCTGAAGGATTGCACCGATTTCGCGCGCAGTGTTTCGGACGACTGCCTGCGCATGTTGGGTGCGCCGGTTGCCGGGGCGCCGACGGTCAAGCGGACAGCGAAAACGCGTTGACCGGCGACGCGCCGCAAGACGGCTGCCGCCCGCGCACTTCCAGCACCGACGCGAACAGGCGCTGCGTGTAAGGGTGCCGGGGTGCGTCGAACACTTGGGCCGTGTTGCCGGCTTCCACGACCTGGCCTTGCTGCAGCACGTACAGCCGGTCGACCATATGACCGACGACGCCCAGGTTGTGGCTGATCAACAGCAAGGCCAAGCCCAGTTCCTGGCGCAAGTCCTGCAGCAGGTTCAGGATCTGCGCCTGCACAGACACGTCCAGCGCGGAGGTGGGTTCGTCGCAGATCAGCAGTTGCGGCTGCACCGCCAGTGCGCGGGCGATGGCCACGCGTTGACGCTGGCCGCCGGACAGCGCGTGCGGATAAGCGCCGCGCGTGCGGGCGGGCAGGCCCACCTGGTCCAGCAAACGGGTGGTTTCGGCCGCGATATCCACGGTGTCGCCCCGACCGGCACGCAATCGCAGCGGCAGGGCCAGCAGGCGTTCGACGGTGTAGCTGGGGTTCAGCGACCCGTATGGGTCCTGGAACACCGGCTGCACGATCCGGGCGATGCGTTTGCGGGGCAAGCCGGCGACAGGATGGCCGGCCAACAGCACCGAGCCCGCGCTGGGCGTGTCCAAGCCTAGCAACAGCCTGGCCAGCGTGCTTTTGCCGGAGCCCGATTCGCCCACGATGCCTACGGCTTCGCCCGCGTCGACATGCAGCGACACGGCGTCCAGCGCGGTGTGCACGGTCGGCGGGCGCCAGAATGCCGCGCGGTGGGTATAGCGGCGGGTGAGGGCGTCAGCCTGCACCAGGCGGACGACAGCGGGAACGCTCATGGGCGGGCCTCGAATGGCGCGTGGCAGCGCCGCAGGCGCTGGTCTTGGTAAGCCGACAGGGCGGGCGGCGGTCCGGCGCAGACCTCGGCGGCATGGCGGCACCGCGGTGCGAAGACGCAGGCTTCTGGCGCCTGCGTCAGCGCGGGCACCACGCCGGGAATGATGGGCAGGCGCTGCGCGCCAGAGCGCTGGGCAACTTGCGGGATGCTGTCCAGCAGGCCTTGGGTGTACGGATGGCCGGGGGCCGCCAGCACCTGCGACGTGGCGCCCGACTCGACGATCTGGCCGGCATACATCACGGACACGTGGTCGGTGTAGTGGGACACCACGCCCAGGTCATGCGTGATCAGCAGCACGGCCAGCCCCATTTCGCGTTGCAGCGTCTTCAGCAGCTCCAGGATCTGCTTCTGGATCGTGACGTCCAGCGCCGTGGTGGGCTCGTCGGCCACGATCAGCTCGGGGCCGCACATCAAGGCCATCGCGATCAGGACGCGCTGGCGCATGCCGCCGGACAGCTCGTGCGGATACTGGCCCAGGCGGGCCTGGGGCTGCGAAATGCCGACGCGGTCCAGCAGATGCAGCGCGCGTTCGCGGGCGCCGCCGTCATGGCGGTGGCTGCGGTAGACGGTCATCAACTGCTGGCCGATGGTGAACGTGGGGTTGAGCGCCGTCATGGGTTCCTGGAACACCATGGCGATGCGGTCGCCGCGCAGCGCATTCATCCGCCGGTCTGGGGCCGCCAGCAGGTCTTCGCCGTCGAATGCCAGGCGGTCGGCCTGCACGCGCGCGCCGCGCGGCAGCAGGCGCAGCAGGCTCAACGCCGTCAGCGATTTGCCGCAGCCGCTTTCGCCGACCAGGCCCAGGGTGGCCCCCCGCTCGATGCGCAGATCGATCCCGCGCACGGCTTGCAGGGTGCCCGCGCGGGTCGGCAAGGTGATGTGCAGGTTGCGCGCGTCGAGCACCGGGGCTGCAGGAGTCGGGGACCGCTGCATCATGCCTCCCGGCGGGTGCGCAGGCCGTCGCCCGTCAGATTGATGCCCAGCACCAGCAAGAGCAGCGCGGCGCCGGGCAGCGCGATCAGCCACGGGCTGAAGAACATGAAGGATTTGGCTTCGGACAGCATCAGGCCCCAGGACGGATAGGGGGCCGGCACGCCCAGGCCCAGGAAAGACAGCGCGGCTTCGACCAGGATGGCATGCGCCATTTCCACGGTGGCGATCACCAGCAGCGGGCCGCGGATATTGGGCAGGATCTCGCGCACGAGGATGTGCAGGTGCGAACAGCCCATGGCGCGCGCGGCGGTGACATAGTCGGCGTTGCGCAGTTGCATGGCCGCACTGCGCGCCACCACCGCGAAGTGGTCCCACAGCAGCAGGCCCAGCACCAGCACCACCGTCGTCAGCGAATTGCCGGTAACGGATACGATCGCCAGCGCCGCCAGCACGATGGGCATGCTGATCCGCGTATTGATGATGAAGCTGATGACCGCATCGGCCACGCCGCCGGCGTAGCCGGCGATGAGGCCCAATGTGATGCCGATGAAACCCGAGACGATCACCACTGCAAAACCGATGGCCAGCGAGATACGTGCGCCGTAGACGAGCCGCGCCAGATAATCCCGGCCCAATTGGTCCGTGCCCAGCCAGTGCGCAGGCAGTGTCTTGTCGTGCCAGAACGGCTGCGCCAGGCGCTGGCCCAGCGACTGGGTGAACGGGTCGTTCGTCAGCAGGGACGGTCCGAACAGGGCGATGAACGCCAGCGCGGCGATGATGGCGATACCGCAGTAGAACCCCAGGCGGCGCGGCATCACGAGGCCGCTCGCTTCAGGCGCGGATCCAGAAGGGTGTTCAGCACGTCGGACAGGAAGGTCAACACGATGTAGGTCAGGGAGATCATCAGGACGACGGCCTGGATGACCGGCATGTCGGCGCGGATCATGGATTGCCAGGCCAGGTACCCGATGCCATGGATGGCGAAGATGGATTCGATGACGATGGAGCCGCCCAGCATGAAGCCGAATTGCACGGCGCCCAGCGACACCACGGGCAGCAGCGCGTTGCGCAGGGCGCTCTTGAACAGGATGACGCGCCCCGGCAGGCCCATGGCGCGCGCCGTGCGGATGTAATCGGATTCCAGCGCCTGCACCATGCCGCTGCGGGTCAGGCGGGTCAGCGCAGGCAGCGCGTACAGGCTGAGAGCGATGGTGGGCATGACGTAGTGCGCCAACGTGCCGCTGCCGGATATCGGCAGCCAGCGCAGCTTGACGCCGAAGAAGATGATCAGCAGCAGGGCGGCCCAGAAGCTGGGCATGGCTTGCACCACGGCGGTGACGAAGGACACCACCCGGTCGGTCCAGCCGCCGCGATGGGCCGCCGCCATGACACCGGCGGGCACCGCCACCGCCAGCGCCAGCAGGATCGCCGTCAACGCCAGCAAGGCGGTCACCCCGACCCGGTCGGCCAACATGCGCGAGACGGGTTCGCCCGTCAGCTGCGAGGTACCCAGGTCGCCCGCCACGAGGCGCCCCAGGTAGGCCGCATAGCGCTCGGGCAAGGGGCGGTCCAGCGCATAACGTACCCGCAGGGCCTGCAGGTCCGCTTCCGTAGGGCTGTCGCCCGCCAGCGCCAGGGCAGGGTCGACGGCCACGTTGGACAAGACGAAGCACAGCAGGGAGACGGTAAGCGCGACCATCACCGCCAGGCCGGCGCGCCGCAACAGCAAAGAAAGCATGGCGGGTTACTTGGCCGACCAGCCCAGCTGATAAAAGCGCGGGATCCCGTCCGGCGACGGCTGATAAGCCAGGCGTTTGTCGGTGGCGTAGCCCACTACGATGGTGTGCATGGGCACGAAATAGGCGCGTTCGGCGGCCAGCTTGATGGCGCGGGAATATTCCGTGCGGCGCGTGGCTTCGTCGATGGCGTTGTCGGCTCGCTGCAGGATGTCGCGCAGTTCGGCGTCGTGAAAACCGTCCTGCGGGCTGAAGTTGAAGAACGCGGAAAGCGATGCCGAGGTGTCGAACATCGACGACGAGCCCCAATCGCCATACCAAAGGTCGAGCTTGCCTTCGCGCCATTTGCTGAAACTGGCGCGGGACTGCAGCATTTCCAGGTTGGCGTCGATGCCGACCGCTGCCAGATATGCCTTGACGGCTTCGGCGCGTGGGCGGTCGCGGAAGGACGACAGGCTGACCTTGAAGCCCTTGGGGTAGCCGGCCTGGGCCAGCAGTTCGCGCGCCTTCGCGGGGTTGTAGTCATAGACGGATGCCGCGGCCTCGTCGCAGCCGAACTGCAGCGGGTGGCACAGCGTGGCCAGTTGCTTGCCTTCGCCGCCCAGCAGCGTGTCGACGATCTTCTTTCTGTCGATGGCGTGGTTGATGGCCTGACGCACGCGAACGTCCTTGAGCGGGCTGTTCTCGCCGCTGGCGCGGCGACGCGCATCCAGCAGGATGGTCGCGATGGTCAGCGTGGAGCCGAATTGCGCCTGGAGGGTCGGGACGGCCTGCAGTTGCGGGATCTGGTCGGCGGACAGGTTCCAGGTCCAGTCCACGCTGCCGCCGATGACCTCGGCAATACGGGTCGCCTCGTCGGGGATGATGCGCACGGTGATGCGGTCCAGCTTGGCCGCGCCCTTGGCGCCGCCGAAGTAGGACTTGTTTTTCTCCAGCACGTATTCGTTGCCGCGGGCGGCGGCCAGCTTGAACGGGCCCGTGCCCACCGGCTGCTTGCCGAAGGCCTGCTGTCCGACCTTTTCGAAATAGGCCTTGGGGAAGATGGCCAGCGAGCCCGATACGAACTCCAGTGCGGCCGGGAAGGGCGCCTTGGAAATGATGCGGACCTGATGGTCGCCGACCTTTTCAACCGACGCGATCCAGTCCAGCCAATTGGCCGAGCGGGCGCCGGATTCGGGGCGCGCGTAGTACTGCAGCGTGAAGACCACGTCGTCGGCGGTGAAGGGGTCGCCGTTGTGGAACGTCACGCCGGGGCGCAGATCGAACTCCCAGGTCTTGTCGTCGATGCGGCGCCAGGCGGTGGCCAGCGACGGCTCGTACTGCCCGGTGGCCAGATTGCGTTCGATCAGCGTGTCGTACAACTGGCGCGAGGCCACGATGCCTTCGCGGGCCGTGCTCAGGTAGGCGTCGAAGCTGGGCATCTCTTCCGTCAACGCGACGACCGCCGTGTTGTCTTGGGGGCCTGCATAAGCGGGGTGACCGAGGAGGATTGCCGCCGCGAACGCGCAACGAACTACCGACTTGCCAAACGGGAGCATGAGACCGACCAGTTGAGGTTTTTCAGGACGAGCGATGCTACAGGAGCAAGCGCGCCGCCTTTAGTTGCATTGGCTATGTGGATATGGCGAATCGATCCTCTGGCGCGCGGGGCTTTCTTGCCATAATCCGCGTCTTGTTTTTTGGCCGGCCGTGCCGTGACGCGGCGTGCGCCGCGGATAAAGGATTCAGCATGGCCGAAGTGGCAGGAACGTTGGAAGGGATCGTCGGCGAAGCCGGCGTGCTGGAACAAGTCGGCGCCGAGGCCGGGGTATTGGAACAAGTCGCCGCCGAGGCCGGTGTATTGGAACAAGTCGCCGCCGAGGCCGGCGTGTGGCGCCGCCAGTTCCACGCCGCGCCCGAGTTGCGCTACGAAGAGCACGCAACCTCGGCCTTCATCGCCGAGAAGCTGCGCGCATTCGGCTTTGACCGCGTCGAGACGGGCATTGGCAAGACCGGCGTGGTGGGCCTGCTTGCCGGCCGTCGTCCCGGTCCCGGCCGCAACGTGGGCCTGCGGGCCGATATGGATGCCTTGCCGATCCACGAAGCCAACGACGTCGCGCACAAGTCGCGCCACACCGGCATCATGCACGCCTGCGGCCACGACGGCCATAGCGCCACCTTGCTGGCCGCGGCTCGTTATCTGTCGGTGGATCGCGACTTTGCGGGCACCGCGGTCTTCATCTTCCAGCCGGCCGAGGAAGGCGGCGCGGGCGGCAAGGCCATGATCGATGACGGCCTGTTCGAGCGCTTCGACGTGGACGAGGTGTATGGCTTGCACAACATGCCCAATCTGGCGCTGGGCAAGTTTTCGACGACCGTAGGCCCGGTGACCTCGGCATCCGACCGCTTCACGATCGATATCGAGGGCCGCGGCAGCCATGCATCACGCCCGCAGGAGGGCGTGGACACCGTCATCGTCGGCACCCAGATCGTCAATGCCTTGCAGACGATCGTGTCGCGCAACGTGCATCCGCATGAAAGCGCGGTCGTATCGATCACCATGTTCCATGCCGGCGAGACGGACAACGTCATTCCGCAAAAGGCCCAGTTGCGTGGCACGGTGCGCACCTTCAATCCGGACATCCAGGACATGGTCGAGGCCCGCATGAAGGACGTGGTGGCAGGCATTGCCGGCACCTTCGGCGCCACGGCGAAGCTCCATTACCTGCGGGACTATCCCGTTACGCTGAATCACCCGGAAAACACGGCGCACGCGGTACGCATTGCGCGTAGCCTGGTCGGCCATGACCGCGTGGTGGACAACATGAAACCGGTAATGGGGGGCGAAGACTTCTCGTTTATGCTTCAGAAAAAGCCCGGCGCGTTCGTCTTTTTCGGAAACGGCCCGTCGTTCGGGTTGCACACGCCCCAGTACGACTTCAATGACAAAGCCATCAGCCACGGCGCCGCATTCTGGATCCGCCTGGTCCAGGACCGCACCGTTCTTTAAGCGGTGCCGGCCTTGACCCGCACCCGCCACCCTTCGCTGGCGCATTGGGGCGCGTTCACCGCCGTGGTCGAAGACGGCCGGGTGGTCGACTGCGAACCGTTCGGCGCCGACCGCGCGCCTTCCGCCATGCTGGGTTCGATCGCGGAGATGCTGCATTCCCCCTTGCGTATCCAGCGGCCCTCCGTGCGCAAGGGCTGGCTGGCGGGCAACCGCGACCGCGAAGGCGACGAGTACGTGGAAGTGTCCTGGGACCACGCGCTGGACCTGGTGGCGGGTGAACTCGCGCGGGTGCGCGAGCAATCGGGCCCGGCCGGCATCTTCGGCGGCTCTTACGGCTGGTCCTCCGCCGGGCGCGTGCACCATGCACGCAGCCTGATCCGCCGCTTCCTGTTCCAGGGCGGCGGCTGCGTGGATCAGGTGGGCAACTACAGCTGGGGCGCGGCGCAGTTTCTGTTGCCGCACGTGATCGGCACGACCAGCCCGGTCAGCGGCGACGTCACCGATTGGGAAAGCGTGCTGGAGCACACCCGCATCATCGTGGCGTTTGGCGGCATACCGGTAAAGAACAGCCAGGTCACCTCCGGCGGCGCCGGCCTGCACAACCTGCCGGGCTGGCTCGCGCGCGCGCAAGCCGCCGGCATCCGGCTGGTCGTGGTCAGCCCGACGCGGGCCGATATCCCGGAAGGCGTCGCCGCGGACTGGATTCCCGTGCGGCCCAATACCGACACGGCGTTGATGCTGGGCATGGCCCACACGCTGCTTTCCGAAAACCGGTACGACAGGGCATTCCTGGACACGCATTGCGTGGGGTTCGACGCCTGGGCCGCGTACTTGACGGGCGCCACCGACGGCCAGCCCAAGGACGCATGCTGGGCGGCCGGCATTACGGGCGTGGCCGCCGAGACCATTGCCGCGCTGGCGCGCAGCATCGCGAACCAGCGCAGCCTGCTGACGGCGGCATGGTCGCTGCAACGCGCGCAGCATGGCGAACAACCCTATTGGGCGGTGATCGGCCTGGCGGCGTTGGCCGGCCAGATCGGACTGCCGGGCGGCGGCTTCGCCTTTGGCCATGCGTCGCTCAACGGCATCGGCCAGCCGCGCCGGCAAGTCCCGGGGCCGGAAGTGCCGGTGCCCAGGAACCCCGCGCAATTGGCGATTCCGGTCGCGCGCATCACCGACATGCTGCTGGCGCCGGGCGCCGAATATGAATTCAACGGCGCGCGGCATCACTATCCGGACGTGAAGCTGATTTATTGGGCGGGCGGCAATCCGTTCCACCATCACCAGGACCAGAACCGGTTCCGGCAGGCCTGGCGCAAGCCCGAAACGGTGATCGTGCATGAATCCTGGTGGACGCCGTTGGCGCGCCGGGCAGACATCGTGCTGCCGGCCACCACGTCGCTGGAACGCTGCGACGTTGGCGGGTCGACCCGCGACCCCTATGTGTTCGCCATGCATCGGGCCGTGGCCCCGCAGGGCGAGGCCCGCAACGACTTCGACATCTTTGCCGACCTGGCGCGGCGCGCGGGCTTTCACGAGGCGTTCACGGCGGGGCGCGACGAAATGGGCTGGTGCCGCCACGTGTATGAAGGCATGCGCGCGGGTTGCGCGGACAAGGGGGTGACGCTGCCGCCCTTCGATGAATTCTGGGCGCGCGGCCATGCCGAGCTGCCGCCGCCCGAATCGCAGTACGTGTTGTTCGAGGCCTTCCGGCGCGATCCCACGGCGCATCCATTGCGCACGCCTTCGGGCAAGATAGAACTGCATTCGCAGGTGGTGGCGGGCTTCGGCTACGCGGACTGCCCGGGGTACCCGGTGTGGCTGGCGCCGTCGGAGTGGCTGGGCGCCAGGGCGGCGGACCAATGGCCGCTGCACCTGCTGACGAACCAGCCGCGCCACCGGCTGCACAGCCAGCTGGATCCGGCGGCCTTGTCGCGCGCGGGCAAGATCCAGGGCTGCGAACCCATTGCGATGCATCCCGATGATGCGGCCGCGCGACAGATCCGGGATGGAGACCGCGTGCGCGTCTTCAACGGGCGCGGCGCCTGCCTGGCCGGCGTGAAGCTGGACACGGGGCTGATGCCCGGCGTGGTGGTGATGGCCACCGGCGCCTGGTCGGACCCGGACGGCGATCTGGACCGGCACGGCAACCCGAACACGCTGACGGCCGACATCGGCACGTCGCGGCTGGCGCAAGGGCCCAGCGCCCAGACGGCGCTGGTGCAGGTCGAGCGCTACCTGGAACCCGCCGTCGCGCACCGCGCGTGGGAAATCCCGGCCATCTCGCCTGGCGGCTTATGACTTTTCACGGCAGTAAAAGCCGAGTCAACGATTTCCCGCACATATGATTAGAACGGCACGTTCTGATTTCTAGCGGCAAACTCCGGATTCCTTATTTACCGACTGCGACATGGTGCCCCCGATGCGCATGTCCCTTTGATCCGGAGTGCGCAATGAGCCTCAAACGCTATCTAGGCCTGGTCCTGTCTGCGTCCGTTTTCACCGCCGCCCATGCGGCGGACATCACCTTGGCGCTGGGTACCGAACCGTCCACGCTGGACCCGCAGACAGCGCAGGACGGCTCCGAGCGCGCGGTGTCGCGCAACATCTTCGAAACGCTGCTGACCCGCACGCCCAAGGGCGAGCTGGTGCCGCAGCTGGCCACCGCGCTGCCGCGCCAGACCGGCGCCGACACGTGGGAAGTGACGTTGCGCCCGAACCTCAAGTTCAGCGATGGCCAGGCGCTTGACGCCGCGGCGGTGGCCGCCAGCATTAACCGGATCGTCGACCCGAAGACCGCGTCGCGCCAGCGTCCGTTCTTCCTGGGCATCAAGCGCGCCGAGGCCGTGGATGCCGTGACGGTGCGCGTGCACACCAACGGCGCGGATCCGGCATTGCCCGCGCGCCTGTCGTGGCTGACCATCGTGTCGCCGTCGGCCGCGGCCGATGGCAGCCTGGGTCAGAAACCGGTGGGCAGCGGCCCCTACGTGCTGACGGAATGGGCCAAGGGCAACCGCATCGTGTTGTCGCGCAACCCGAACTATTGGAATCCGTCGGCGGTGGGCAACGTGGACCGCGCCACCTACCGGTTCGTGGCCGAGCCCGGCACGCGCCTGTCGGGCCTGCGGGCAGGCGACTTCGACTTCATCACCAACGTGCTGCCCGAGGACACCAAGCGGGTCGCCAAGGCCGTGACCTTGCAAGGCACCGACTTGCCCTTCGTGTCGCTCAATGCCCTGAAGGGCCTGACCCGCGACGTGCGCGTGCGCCAGGCGCTGAACTACGCCGTGGACAAGGAATCGCTGGCCAAGGACCTGTATGGCGGCTACGCGACCGTGTCGCACGGCCAGTTGCTGGCACCGGGCTGGTTCGGTTACGACGCCAGCATCCAGCCGTATCCGTATGACCCCGCACGCGCCACCGAACTGCTGAAAGCCGCCGGCGTGTATGGCAAGACCATCGACCTGTACGCACCGTCGGGCCGCTGGCTCAAGGACAAGGAACTGGCCGAGACCATCGCCGCCTACTGGGAGGCGGCCGGCCTGAAGGTCAACTTCCGCGTGCTGGCCTGGGCCGAGTATCTGGAGGCCATCAACAAGAACCGCGTGCCGACCGAAGCGCAGATCAGCAGCAGCCATTCGAACCAGTTGCTGGATGCCGACCGCACGCTTAGCGCCTATTACGCCGAGGGCGGCGTGGCGGCGGCCAATGACAATGCCGAATTGAAGGGCCTGATCGACGAGGCGCGCCAGGAGGCCGACCCCGTCAAGCGCCAGGCGCTGTATTCCAAGGCACTGAAGCTTGGCCGCGACGAGGCCTATCTGGTGTTCCTGCTGGAAGGTGGCGAGATCTTCGGCTTGTCCAAGCGCATCGACTTTTCGCCGCGCGTCGATGGCCTGATTCCGGTGAAGGACATCCGTGTCATCGAGTAATCCTGCCGGGCGCGGCTTGCCGCGCTTTTTGCTGGGCCGCCTGGCGCAGGGCCTGCTGGTCGTGCTGGGCGTGACCACCATCGTGTTCATCGTGACGCGCCTGGTGGGCGATCCGGTCCAGGCGATGCTGCCGGTGGACGCCTCCGCCGCCGACCGCGCGGTGCTGGCGCAGGCGCTGGGCATGGACGGCCCCATCTGGTCGCAGTACCTGCACTACCTGCGCGATATCGCCTTGTTCGATTTCGGCAATTCCATCTGGCAGCAGCGGCCCGCGATGGACATTGTGCTGGAACGCCTGCCCAGCACGCTGACGCTGTGCGCCGGCGCGCTGGGCCTGGCGATCTTGGCGGGGGTGCCGTTGGGGATCGTCGCCGCGCTGCGCCCGGGGCAGTGGGCCGACCGTATCTCGGTGGTGCTGAGCCTGGCTGGGCTGTCGCTGCCGCAGTTCTGGCTGGGCCTGCTGTTGATCCTGCTGTTTGCGGTGACGCTGAACTGGCTGCCGTCCTCGGGCGCCGAGGCGGCGGGCAGCGGCGTGCTGCCGATGCTGACGCTGGCGCTGCCGGCGCTTGGCCGCATCGCCATGATGCTGCGCTCGGCGCTGATCGACGAACTGAATTCGCTGTACGTGCGTACCGCCCGGGCCAAGGGCCTGCGGTCGGGCCGCATCGTGTTGGTGCATGCCTTGCGCAACGCCGCCGTGCCCACGGTGGCGCTGCTGGGCTGGGAGTTTGCCGGCATGCTGGCCGGGCACACCGTCGTGGTGGAAACCGTATTCGCCTGGCCCGGCCTGGGCCAGACCGCCGTCCAGGCCATCGAGCGTCAGGACCTGGTGCTGTTGCAGGCCGTCGTGTTCTTCATTGCATTCCTGATCGTGATCATCAATTTCTGTCTGGACATCCTGTACCGGTTACTGGATCGGAGGATCGCGGTATGAGCGCGGTTCCCGCATGGATGGGCGACGCTGCCGAGGCGTCCCCGCCGGTCGCGCCGCGAGGCTGGCGCGCGCTGTCCGACCGGCAGCGTGGCTGGATACTGGCTGTGTCTTTACTGTTGCTGCTGGCGGCGGTGGCGGTCGTGCTGCCCTGGCTGGCGCCTTACGACCCGGCGGCGATCAAACTGTCCGCCCGGCTGCGCCCCCCGGTCTGGGAGGCGCGCGGCACTTGGAGCAACGTGCTGGGCACCGACAACCTGGGCCGCGATGTGCTCAGCCGGATCCTGCATGGGGCGCGGCTGTCGATCCTGATCGGGGCGGCGGTGGTGGCGGTTTCGGCCACGTTCGGCGTGCTGGTGGGGCTGGTCGCGGGTTTTGCCGGCGGGCGGGTGGATGCGGCGCTGATGCGCTGGGTCGACGTGCACGTGGCGTTTCCCGGCCTGCTGCTGTCGCTGGTGATCCTGGTGATCCTGGGGCCGGGCCCTGGCACCGTGATCCTGGCGCTGGCCTTGAATGGCTGGATGGTCTACGCGCGGCAGATCCGCAGCGTGGTGCTGTCGGTGCGCCAGCTGCCCTATATCGAAAGCGCCGAAATGGCGGGCGCGCGCGCCGGCCGCATCCTGCTGCGGCACATCCTGCCCAACCTGGCGGCGCCGCTGATCACGCTGATGGTGCTGGAGTTCGCCCGCGTGGTGCTGGCCGAGGCCGCCTTGTCGTTCCTGGGCGTGGGCGTGCAGCCGCCGGCGGTGTCGTGGGGGCTGGATGTGGCCAATGGCCGCAACTACCTGACCAGCGCGTGGTGGCTGGCGACGTTCCCCGGCCTGTCAATCGCCCTGACCGTGCTGATCGTCAACGTGGCGGCCAGCCGGCTGCGGCTGGCGCTGGATCCGCGCGAACGCGAAAAGGACTTCGCGCGGCGCTTGATTGCGAAGGTGCGTCGATGAGCGAAACCCCATTGCTGAGCGTGCGCGGCCTGAGCGTCGAGTTTCTGACCCGCCATGGCAACGTGTGCGCCGTCGATTCGGTGTCGTTCGACCTGCGGGCAGGCGAAACCCTGGCCCTGGTGGGCGAAAGCGGCTCCGGCAAAAGCGCCTGTGCGCTGGCCCTGATGGGCCTGACGACGTTGCCCGGCCGGGTGGCGGGCGGCCAGGTGCTGTTCGACGGGCAAGATCTGCTGGCGGCGCCGCCCCGCGTGCTGGAAGACTTGCGCGGCAATCGCATCGCCATGGTGTTCCAGGACCCCATGAGCGCGCTGAACCCGCTATTGGCCATCGGCACGCAGATCGACGAGGTACTGATGCGCCACACGGCGCTTGACCGCGCCCAGCGCCGTGCCCGCATCATTGAACTGCTGGGCCAGGTCGGCATCCCCAAGCCGGCCGAGCGCCTGGACCGCCTGCCGCACGAGTTCTCCGGCGGCCAGCGCCAACGCATCCTGATCGCCATGGCGCTGGCCTGCGACCCGCAGATCCTGATCGCCGACGAACCCACGACCGCGTTGGACGTGACCATCCAGGCGCAGATCCTGGACTTGCTGGCCGAGCTGAAGCAGCGCTTGGGCCTGGCGATGCTGCTGGTGACGCACGATCTGGGCGTGGTGGCCAAGGTGGCGGACCGCGTGGCGGTCATGTACGCCGGCCGGCTGGTCGAACTGGCCGATGCCGACGCGCTGTTCGCCGAACCCGCGCACCCCTATACCGCAGGCTTGCTGCGCGCCACCCCGCGCCTGACCGATACGCGCCACCGCATGATCGCGATCGACGGCGTGCCGCCCGACCTGCGGCTGCGCCGCAGCCATTGCGATTTCGCGCCGCGTTGCCCCGGCGCCGATGCGGCGTGCGCACAACGCCCCGCGTTGCGCGACATCGGCCATGGTCGCCTGGCGGCCTGCGTGCGGCCGTCGGCGCCCGTCTGGATGCAGGACCATGACTGATTCTTCCCCTCTGTTGCAGGCGCGCGACCTTCGCGTGCATTACCCCGTGCGTTCGGCGGGCTGGTTCGGCAAGCCGGTGCTGGCGCGCGCCGTGGACGGCGTGTCGCTGGAGGTGGCGCGGGGCGAAACGCTGGGCCTGGTCGGCGAGTCCGGCTCGGGCAAGACGACGCTGGGTCGCGCGGTGCTGCGCCGCACGCCGCTGACGGCCGGCTCCATCCATTTCAAGGGCGAAGACATCACGCACGCGGGCAAGTCCCAACTGCGCGAGCTGCGCCGCCATATGCAGCTGGTCTTCCAGGACCCGTCCACCAGCCTGAACCCGCGCCACACCGTGTTCGAGGCCATCGCCGAGCCCTTGATCGTGCATGGCTGGAATGCCGGCCGTGATGCCTTGCGCCGGCGGGTGGCTGAGCTGATCGACCAGGTCGGCCTGCCGGCCGACGCGGCCGAGCGCTATCCGCACGCCTTTTCCGGCGGGCAGCGCCAGCGCGTGGGCATTGCGCGGGCGCTGGCGATCCGCCCGGACCTGATCGTGGCGGACGAGCCCGTGTCGGCGCTGGATGTCTCGGTACGCGCGCAGATCATCAACCTGTTCCAGGACCTGCAGCAAGAGCTGGGCTTGTCGTTCCTGCTGATCGCGCATGACCTGGCGGTGGTGCGGCACGTCTCGCATCGCATTGCCATCATGTATGCGGGGCAGGTGGTCGAGACCGGGTCCCGCGACGATATCTACGAGCGTCCGCTGCACCCCTATACGCGCGGCTTGCTGGCGGCGGTGCCGGAACCCGAGCGCGGCGCGTCCCGCCGCCAGGTCTTTGCCGTGGCCACGGGCGAGCCGCCCAGCCCGATGTCGCCGCCCTCGGGCTGCCGCTACCACCCGCGTTGCCCGCAGGCGGCCGACCGCTGCCGCATGGCCGCGCCGCCGCTGGAAACGCGCGCCGCCGGGCATGCGGTGGCCTGCTGGTTCGCCGCCCCCATTCCTGCTACACCTTGATTCGTATCCTGAATTCACGACCCCTTAATGGAGAGATCTTCATGTCTGTGCAAGCCCTAGCTCCTGTTGATGCCGCTGACGCCGCCGCCGTGCGCGCCTGGTTCAAGGAACTGTCCGACCACGTGCAAGCCGTGGATTACGCCGCTGCCCGCCACCTGTTCGCCGACGACTTCGTTGCTTTCGGCACCTATACCAACTTCGTCAGCGGCCGCGAACACGCGGAAAAGACGCAGTGGCGCAATGTCTGGTTCACGATCGATGATTTCATCTGGCGCCTGGACGATGTCCAGAGCTTCGTCTCGCCGGACCGCCTGTTCGCCGTGGGCCTGGCGGTGTGGGATTCGACCGGCTATCACCCGGACGGCAAGCCGTTTGACCGCGTCGGCCGCGCCACCGTGTCGTTCGCGCGCGAAGCCGTCGGCGAGCCCTGGGTGGCCACGCACACGCACATGTCGCTATTCCGCGATACGCCCAGCGTGTCGCATGGGAACAAGCCGGCCCGCAGCTGATCCGCTGCAGCGCCCCAAGAAAGAACGGCCCCAGTGGGGCCGTTTTTTTACGCTGCCAGATTGCGCCGCAGCGCCTGGACGAGGTCCGTCCTGGCCTCTTGCGCTTGCGGCAGGATTCGCGTCATGCCGATGAAGCTGTGCGGTACGCCGGAATACACGATGAAGGTCGGCGCGGGGCCGGTGGCAAACAGCTTGTTGGCCAGATCCAGCGTGTCGTCCAGCAACGGGTCCAAGGCGGCTGCCTGCAGGATCAGGGGCGGCAGGCCGGCCACGTCCGCATGCAAGGGCGCCACACCGGGATCGGTCAGCTGCGCGGCATCGCCGACGTACTGATTCCAGAACCAGTCCAGCTTTTCCGTGGACAAGCCGAAGCGCCCGTCGCCAAAGGATTCGTGCGACGGCGTGTCGCGGCGCGCCGACAGCATGCCGTAGATCACCACGCCGGTCTTGATAAAGGCATCGCCTTCGTCACGCAGCCGTTGCAGGGCGGCCAGCGTCAGGTTGCCGCCGGCGGACTCGCCGCCGACCGACAGACGTGTTGCGTCCAGCCCCAGCGAGGGCGCCTGGTCGCGCAGCCAGCGCAGGGCGCCCAGCACCTGTTCCAGCGCCACGGGGTAGCGGGCTTCGGGCGACAGCGCGTAGGACAGGCCGGCGGTGACGATGCCGGCTTCGGCGGCGATCTCGCGCTTCCAGCGGTCCAGCGTGTCCAGGTCGCCGTGCGCAAAGCCGCCCCCGTGCAGATGCAGATACAGGGGCAGCGGGGCATCCGAGGCGCCTTCCGGGTAGTACAGACGCAGCGTCGCGGGCACGGCCAGATGGTCCAGCCGGTGTTCGACCACGCGGCCCACGGGCGGGGCGGGCTGGCTCAGCCATTCCTGATACGCGCGGCTTTTTTCGCGGGTATCGGCAAGCGGCGTGGTCAGCACGTTGGGCGTGCCCACGCCATGTTGCTTGGCCAGCGCTTGGGCGGCCAGCACGTCGGCTGCCAGGGTAGGGGTGGGGGAAGCGTCGCTCATGAGGATTCCAATGCTCGGAACCCGCCAGTATGACGCGCTTCGCGCTACCTTGCTAAATAAGCGTTAGGCATATTGATCCAACCCGGCCAGGAAGCGGCGGATCGATCCGGTGTAGATATCGCTCCGATCCTCGCCTTTCCAGTCTTCCACCAGGGTTGCATTGGGCGCCAGGCGGGCGATCTCGTGGGCGATTTCCGTCGGGTGAAGGATGTCGTTGCCCGCCAGGATCAGCAACGGGGTCTGCGTGGCGGCTACGGTCTGCCGGCTGACGCTATAGACGAAATCGCCGTCGAACAGGTTGGCGCGCAGGCCCTCCAGCGCCGCCTCGTCCACGCCCTCCGGGCGTTGGCGCAGACCGTCCGCCCAACTGTCGAAGGATTCCGCGCGGTTTGCGGCATTGGCGGCGGACAGGCCGATGGGTTGCTGCAGGATGGCCCCGGTGACACGGTCGGGCGCCAGCGCGCACAGTTTCAGCGCAAAGGAGGCGCCGATGCAGGAGCCCAGCACGTGAAAGCGGTCCACGCCCAGGCTGTCCAGCAGCCGCAGGTGGTCTTCCGCATAGGTCTGCCAGCCGTCGGAGGCCTGGATGGGCGCGTGGGAGCGGCCGGCGTTGCGCTGGTCGATGGCGATGCAGCGGTACCGGGTCGACAATGCCGCGATGGGGTCCGGATAGTCGCGCGGCTTGCCGTCGCGCGTGACGCGCCACAGCTCGACGTGCGACAGCAGGCCGCCGGGCGCCAGCATCAGGAGCGGATGCCCCTGGCCATGGATTTCGTAATAGATGTCGGCGTTTGCCAGATGAGCGATGGGCATGGGCGGTGCGCGAGGGGTGCGCTTCAGTTGACGGATACGCCCGTCTGCTGGAGCAGGGCGGGGAACTTGACGGCGTCGCTGCGGATGCGGTCGGCGAAGTCAGCCGGCGTGCCGCCGATGGCTTCAAAGCCTTGGGCGCGCAGACGCTCGCGGAACGCCGGTTCATCTAGCGCCGTCTTGACCGATTGGCCGATGCGCTGCACCACCTCGGGCGCGGTGCCGGCCGGCGCCAGCATGCCGAACCAGCCTGATCCGCTGTCCAGGTCCAGCCCGGCTTCGCGGGCCGTGGGCACGTCGGCGATGATGGGGCTACGTTCGGCCTGCAGCACGGCCAGTCCGCGCAGCTTGCCGGTGCGGATCAGATTGGCCGCCGCGGGCACCGCCACGATGGCCGCATCGGTTTCGCCCGCCAGCAGGGCCACGACCGCGGGGCCTGCGCCCTTATACGGCACGTGCAGCAGCGTTTCGGGATACAAGCCCTGCAGGCGGGCCAAGGCCATGTGGTTGCTGTTGCCATACCCTGGCGTGCCGACGTTCACCAGCCGTTGGCTGCCCAGCCGCCGCAGCCCGGCGATGTCCTGGATGTCGGAGTCGGCCCGTACGACGATCACCGGCGGGGTGACGGCCACGATGCCTACGGGCGCGAAGCTGCGCTCGGCGTCGTAGTTGACGTTGTTCTTGAAGAGCGTTTGATTGGCCACCAGCATGTCGCCGGTCAGCAGCAGGGTGTAGCCGTCCGGTTGCGCGCGCGCCACCATTTCAGAGGCGATGTTGCCGCCGGCGCCGGCACGGTTTTCGACGATGACCGGCACATTCCATTGGGCGCCCAGTTGTTCGGCCAGGCCTCGGCCCAGCGCGTCCATCGCGCCGCCGGGCGACAGCGGCAACACCAGGCGCACGGGCTTGTCGGGAAAGGCCGCCTCGGCGGTGGTACTGAAGGCAGCCGCGGCCAGGGCGGCGATCGTCAAGGCGCGGCGTAGCCGCGAAATTCGGGTCATGCGGAGTTCCTGTCTTTATGCGTCCGGCGCCCGTCAAGGCGCCTAAACCTTGATCCTAGGGACTTCGGCCGTCCGGATGAACGACGCATTTCGCATTTGAATAGTTGGATTGCGGCGCCTAATCGCTGCCGCCGGCCAGCCAGGCGCTATGATGATTTCGTTTCCGGCTGCGCCCGGATCCCGTCGCCCTCCGGCGGCTTTCTTGGAATCGCCACGCATGAATGACCGTCTATCGCAGACGCTGCTCCGGTTCGACCACTACAACGGAACCGACCCCAACCTGTTTTCCTGGCAGGGCGAGACCTGTCCCCAGGAATTGTTCCTGGCGCAGAAGCTGCACGAATGGGTGATGAAGCTGGCACCGGATGCGTCCGAGCCGCTGGTCCTGGCGTCGCGCTGTCAGCATATCGGCCGGTGGGAGATCGCCAGAAAGAGCTATCCCGAAGGCCGCATCGGCTATCTGACCTGGCGCAAGGCGCTGGCGCGCCATCATGCGGAAATCGCGCAAGGCATCCTGCGCGACACCGGTTACCCGCAAGACGTGATCGACCGCGTGACGGCGATCGTCATGAAGCAGGGCATCAAGCAGGACGCCGACGTGCAGACGATGGAGAACGCCTTATGCCTGGTGTTCCTGCAATACCAGTATGAAGCCTTCCATCCCGCGCACGGCGAGAAGATCGTGGATATCTTGAAGAAGTCGCTGCTGAAGATGGATGCGGCCGGCCACAAGTGGGCATTGACGCTGCCGTATTCGCCGGCGGGCATGGCGCATATCGAAAAGGCGCTTGCGGCCTGACGCGGAGTTCGCGCGCGCAAGAACAAACCCGGCCTGCTGCGTGAGCGGCAGGCCGGGTTGTTTTTATCGCCGCGCGGTTGCCACCACGCGTTTGCCACCATCTGGGCCGCCAGGCGGCCCGTATTACGTAGGCGTGTCGGTGCTGGACGAGTCGGCGGCCGGCGCGTCAGCCGACGTGTCGGCAGCTGCGTTGGCCGGCGCATCAGCCGCAGGGGCCGGGGCGACAGCAGGCGCCTCGGTGCCGGGCGCGGCGGAAGCCGGCAGATCGGCAACCGTGGCGTCGACAACCGGCGCATCCGCGGCCGGCGCGCCAGCGGCGGCCGGAGTTCCGGCTGCGGCAGCGGCTTCCGCCTTCTTGGCCTTGTTGCGCGCGGCGGCGTTCTTGGAGGCGCTGCGCGAAGCCATGCGCTTGGCGTGCTTGGCTTCGTTGGCCGTCACGGCGCCCGAAGGTTCGCCGTTCAGGTCCACGCGCGGCGCATCTTCCACCATGCAGGTCCAGTAGCGGCGGCCATCACACCAGGTCTTGACCGCTTCCTTGATCTGCGCCTCGTCCAGCTGCAGGGCCTGGGCGTGCTGCACCAGGTCCGCCAGCACGCCGAGCTTCAGCGGAAGCTTGGGAGCGGGGTTCTTGGGGAATGCCTTGGGGAATTGGCGTTGCAGGCGCGAAATCGCGACCACGACGGGATCCACGGGCGTCTCGCGGCGTTCTGCGCGTTGCGGCCGTTGGCCCTTGTCGCCGCCTTGGGGGCGTGCGCCTTTATCGCCGCCTTGCGGACGCGGGCCCTTGCCGGCGCCTTGCGACGATCGGGGTCCCTTGCCGCCGCCCTGCGGACGCGATTCCTTCTTGGGGGTCGGCTCTTCGGGCGCTTGCTTGGTAATCAATGCCCGGATAGCGGCTAACTGTTCTAGTCCCATGTGCTACACAAAAAAAAGGTTGAGGCCGTGAGCATCAGCGCTCCGGCGGCTATCCCGACACCACGACAAGCAGTGCCAGGGACAAAAGAATGCCGAACGCGGCCAAGGCGAACGGCAGTAGTAGAACATAGACGCTGCGTTCTTGCCCTTGGCCGTGAGCCAGACCGGCTGCAATCGACATTCTTACCGGTGAAAAAATGCCCATCGCCGTGCCCGATACGTGTAACAGCGCTGCCGCTGCCGGCACGTTCAGGCCCGCATGAACCGCCAATGATAGCTGGGATGGCATGAACAGACTGTTCGGCGCGTTGCCGCTGTTGGCCAGAATGCCGAAGGCGCCGGCCAGCACGGGGGTGATCAGGATGGTCCAGTCCTGCAGCGTGGCGAACAGGCCGTCCGCGTAGGCCTGCGAGATGCCGGCGCCCGCCAGCACTTCGGCCATCATGGCGAACAGGAAAACGGACATGACGGCATGGCGGCCGGTCTTCCATGAGGCGCGCGCCTGAGTGGTCAGCGCGCCCGGCTGGCGGTGCCAGGCGGCCATGGCAAGCGCGCCCGCGATCAGCCAGCTGCCTGCGTGCAGGAACGGCATCCAGGCGGGCAGGTCCGCGAACGGGCGGATATCGGCCAGCGCCCCCAGGGCCCGATTGAGCCCGGGGATGAGGCGCGTGGCCACCAGACAGGCGATCACCAGGATATAAGGCAGCGCGCGCTTGGCGGCGGCCACGGCCTGCGGCCGGCCAGGGCGGCGGTCCAGCAGGAAGCGCAGCACGATCAACGGGCCGTAGGCAGCCAGCAGTGCGGTTTCGGGTCCCAGCAAGGCCGTGGCGGCCGTCAGCAGCCCCAGGCTGGCGGCCATCCAGACGGCTTCCCGCCGGTGTTCGGCCGCATCCACCCGAAGGCCTGCGTGGCGCGCGGTGCGCCAGAACAGGATCATCCAGACGACCATCAGGAGTGCCACCGCCACCATGCTGTACAACGCCAGCTGCGGGGCCGGCACCCGTGCATAGGCCGAGGCCAGCAGCGTGCCGCTGCCCATTGCCCCCCAGGGGATCAGGGTCTGGCTCAGCAAGGCGAACACCATGATGTCGCGCGGTTTCAAGCCCAGCGGACGGATCAGCAGCACGGTGCCCAGCATGCCCACGCCAAAGCCGGTGGCGGATTCGGCAAACGGCCCGATCAGGAAACAGGCGAAGAACAGGCGCCGGCGCCGCGCGAGCGGATCGTTCAGTTCGGCTTGGTCGGCGGCCGGGGCGGACGCGTGGCCTTGCGAGGCCATCTGCCAGAACAGCAGCCCGCCCAGAATGTAAGGGGTGATGATCCAGCCGATCCACAGGCCGCGTTCGAGCGTCACCGCCAGTTGGGCGCCGGTGAAGGGCGCGGGCGCTGCGTAAAGCGCGATGGGGATGGCGGCAAACAGCCCCAGCACCGCGGCGATCGTGGTGTTCACCCGGCCGCTGGCGATGGCGCCGATCACGGTCAGGGCGGGCAGGGACCACAGAAGATACGTCATGGGCGCGGCGGGGCGGGGTTGTCGGTGAGTTTATGGCGGCGTGGCCTTGGCCGGCGAACGCAACACGATCTGGGTGATTTCCGAAGGACGCCCCAGGCGGATCGGGAAGCCGGGCCACAGCCCCGTGCCGTTGCTGACATACAGCGTCATGCCGCCCACCTGGTACAGGCCCGAGACATAGCCTTCATTGGCCCATTGCGTCAGCAGGTGCGGGCCCAGGATTTGGCCGCCATGGGTATGGCCGGACAACTGCAGGCCGGCGCCCGCCTGGGCGTTGAGTGCCGCGCCGGTAGGGCGGTGGCTCAGCAAAATGACGGGGTCGGTCGGTGGTACGCCGGCCAGCGCCTGCTGCACGTCAGGCAAGGGCTGGGCGTAGGCGGCCGCCATGCGGTCGGTGACGCCGGCCAGCACCAGGCGCTGGCCATCCGGCGTCAGCGTCACGTGGTCGTTCAGCAACAGGCGCAGGCCCAGGTGCTCGAATGCCGGCAGCCAGCGCTGGTATTCCGCGTAGTACTCGTGGTTGCCGGGAATCGCATAGACGCCATAGCGGGCGTGTAGCGCCTGCAGGGGCTGCACGTCGGCGGCGCGGGCGGCGGTGGTGCCATCGACCAGGTCACCCGTGATGACGATCAGGTCCGGATTCAGGCCGTTGGTCTTCTTGACGACGGCGTCGATCCACGGCGCTTCCAACAGCCGGCTGGCGTGCAGGTCGGTCAGTTGCACCAGGCGGAAACCGTCGAGCTCGGGCGGCAGCTTCGGCAACGCGATTTCCAGGGTCTTCACGTCGGGTTCGCGTACCGCCTGCCACACGCCGATGGCGGACAGCACCACGGCCAGCACGGCCGCGCCCTGGCTCCAGCGGCGAGCGGCCCACAGGCGCCGGCCCTGTTCGCGCGACACTGCGCAGGCCGCCAGCGCCGCCACGTCGCGGACCAGCAGCAGCATGGCCAGCAGGAGCAGGCTGCCAAACAGCCAACCCAGCGCCATCAGCAAGGTGGCGGGGATTTCGGGCGACGCCATGCTGCCAAAGAAGTTGCGCGTCACCAGATGGTGTTCGGCAACCGCCAGCAGCGCAACCGACAGCACGAGGCGGCCGGACTTGGAAATGGGCAGGGGCAGGACGAAACGCCAGATGACGTAGAGACTGATCAGTCCCGTGAAAACATGGAACACGCGGTAATTCCTACTGAAAGCGGCGGGGGACGGGGGGGCGAAGCCAGCGACATTATGACGACCTGTCCCCGAGGACGCACGGTAGGCCCGCGACCCGTAGGGACAAAGCGACGGCTTGGCGCCGCCCGGGCTACCGCTTGCAGGGGGGGGATCAGGCGTGGACCGGCGGCAGGCGGTGCGCCCAGGGGCGGGCGCGTTCCAGTTGGCCGGCCAGTTCGAAAAGCGTGGTTTCGTCGCCGTAGGGCGCCATGAACTGGATGCCCACGGGAAGCCCCGCCGGAGTCTGGAACAACGGCATGCTCATCGCGGGGATGCCGGCGGCGTTGGCAGGCCGGGTGAAGGCGGTGCCGTGCATGAACTCGTCGGCAAAGGCGCGCCAGTCCGGGCCGCGCACGTCCAAAGCGGTCATGGGCGCGGGCAGCGTGGGCATGACGGGCGTCAGAAGGATGTCGACCTCGGTGAACAGCCGGCCCAGGCTGCGCGCGACGCTGTTGGCGGTGTTGCGCGCGGCCAGCAGGGCGGGGGCAGATACGCTGCGGCCAAATTCGGCCAGGCCCAGGTTGACGGGCTCGAAGCCGTCGGCGTCGGGAGGCCGGCCGGTGTCGGCCGCGATGGCATCGACTTCCAGCGCCGTGTAGGCGGCAATAATCCGCAGGTAGGCGTCGGCCAGGTCGGATTCGTCGAAGTTGAAGGCGGTGGCCTCGACGCGGTGTCCCAATTGGCGGCAAAGCGCCGACGCGTCCTCGAGCGCCGCGGCGATGTCGTCGTCCAGGCGCAAGCCCATGCCGGGCTGCGAGATGACGCCGATGCGTAGCGGCCGCGGATCGCGGGACGCCGCCTGCGTATACGGGCCGGACTTGGCCGGCGCGGCGTAAAGGGCGCCGGGCTCGGGTGCGTCCGTCAGGTCCAGCAGCAGGGCCGAATCGCGCACGGATCGCGTCAGGGCGTGGTGGCTGACCAGCCCGCCCCAATTCTCGCTGGATACCGGCCCGCAAGGCGTGCGCCCGCGCGAGGCCCGCAGGCCGAACAGGCCGCCGCAGGACGCCGGAATGCGGATGGAGCCCGCGCCGTCATTGCCATAGGCCAGCGGCACCATGCGGGCAGCCACGGCGGCGGCCGCACCGCCGGATGACCCGCCGATGCTGCGGCCGGCGTCCCACGGGTTCAGCGTGGGGCCGTGCAGTGTGGGGGACGTGGCGATGTTGCCAGAGAACTCCGGCAGATTGGTCTTGCCCACGATGACCATGCCGGCCGCCTTGTAGCGGCGCACGATCTCGTGGTCCTGTGCGGGCACATACCCACGCGCGGCCCGGCAGCCGAACGACATTGGCACACCGGCATAGGTGGGGCAGTCGTCCTTCAGCAGCACGGGCACGCCGCGCAGCGGCGCGTCGGCGGGCAACTGGCGCAGCTGCTCGTCGGCCGCCTCGCGCATCGTCAGGATGACGGCGTTCAAGTGGGGATTGACGCGGTCGATGGCGGCAAACGCGTGCGCCACGGCATCCGCAGGGCTGAGCTGGCCGCCGCGGATGGCGGCCGCCAGCGCGGTAGCGTCGGACTGGAGGTAATCAGTTTCAGAGTAGGACATGTCGGAATGCGGGGTCAGGGTTGGGTCTTGGTCACGCCCCAGAAGCGATGCGTGCCGGCCGGCCAGCCTTCGTAGCCCTGCACGACGGGCCGCAGGGCGGTCACGACCGGCAGGTTGAACAGGCCGATGATGGGAATGTCGCGCGCCATCAGCTCGTGCAGCTGGTTGAACAGGTCGCGGCGCTTGGCCAGGTCGGGTTCCATCGCCACTTGCTTGAGCAGCGCGGCAGCCTTGGGATCGTCCCACTGGCGGGTCGGTTCGACCTTCTTGTCGCCGATCAGCGATTCGTACATCAGCAGCGGGTCCAGGCGGGCCGAGTAGCCGAAGATCGCCAGTTCATACTGGCCGCGTCCGTACAGGTCCAGCTGCGAGGCCCAGTCGCGCACCTTCAATTCCACATTGATGCCGGAGGCGGCCAGCATGGCCTGCACGATGGTGGCGGCCTGCACGCGTTCCTGGCGGTTGGCCACCAGCAAGGTGATCGGCTGGCCCTTGTAGCCGGCCTGCGCCAGCAGCGTGCGGGCCGCGGCCGGGTCGTAGGCCGGCCAGGCCTTGCTACGTGCGTCGTAATAGGGGCTTTGCGGCACCAGCACCGACGGGTTGGCCGTGTACAGCCCTTCGCCCGACGCTTCGGCCAGGTCCGGCAGGCTGAGCGCCTGGGCGATGGCCTGGCGCATCCGCACGTCTTGCAGCGCGGGGGCGTTGGATTGCACCTGCATCACCAGCCAGCTGGGCGTCTGCTGCACCTGGACGGGAATCCCCTGGCCGCGCAGGGTCTCCATGGTGGCGGGTTCGATGCCGTCCACCACGTCCAGGTCGCCCGACAACAGCCCGTTGCTGCGGGTGCTGGCGTCCGGCACCGTCATGAAGCGCAGCACGGCGATGGTGGCCGACTTGTTGCCCGCATAGCCGTCGCGCGCGCCTGGCAGGGCGTCATAGTCCGCAAAGCGTTTCAGGTCCAGTTGGCGGCCCTGCATCATGCCGCCGAACGCATAGGGGCCGGTGCCGATGGGGGCGTTGAAGCTGCCGTCTGCCTTGACGGAGTCCGGATGCAGGATCCAAGGCGTGCATTGGACGGTGGCCATCGTCATCGGGAAATTGGGCGCGGGCGCCGAGAACGTGAAGCGCACGGTCAGCGGGTCCACCGCCTGCACGTCCTGCAGCGCGGGCCCGATCTTGCCGTTGTAGCGGTTAACGCACTGGAAGTTGGTCTTCGGATCCAGGTAGCGCTTGAAGTTCCAGACGACGGTGTCGGCCGTCAACACCGCGCCGTTCTGGAAATGCACCTTGGGGCGCAGCTTGAACTCGTAGACCTTGCCCTCGTCGCTGACCTGCCAGCTTTCCGCGAGCACGGGCTTGATCTTCAGGTCGGCGCCGTAGGCGACCAGGCCTTCTACCACGTGCGCCAGCACCATATCGGCATTGGCGTCGCGGTTGACCCCCGGATTGATGCTGGCGATGTCCGCGTGCAGCGCCACGCGCAGCATCTGGGCGTCGCCGGCGGCATAGGCTGGCGCGGCCAGCAGGCCGCTTAACAGCAAGGCAGGCAAGGCAAGGTTCGTGTTCATATCTTCCCCTTTGTTTTTAATGGCTTAGCGGCGAGACTTCAAAAAATCCTCGAAGAATGCCTGCACGGGTTCGATGACCTTGAAGGGTTCGTGGGCGACGCCGGGCACGGTATCGCGGCGCACCTTGATGCCATGGGCCTCGAAGCTCCTGGCCAGCGCCTCGATCCGCTGGATGCGGTTGTCGCCTTGCAGTTCGGCGCCCGGCATCCACAGCTTGCTGTCGCGCGGGATGGTGATCTCCCAGGTGGCGGTGTCTTCAGTGCCCACCAGGGTCTGCACCGCGACGTCGCGCATGGCGTCGATATCGATGGTGCGGCCGAAGCGGGCCGGCACGTCGCGCACGCCGACCCACCAGTCGTAGTCCTGGTTCAGCAGCGTCACCACGCCGGGCGCGCCGATGGAGACGGCTTGCAGGCGTTCCGGGTGCAGCATGAAGAAGCGCTGGCAGAACTGCCCGCCGCCCGAGTAGCCGTACAGCAGGAAGCGGCTGCCGTTGATGCGGTACTTGGCGATGGTCTCGTCCACCATCGACAGCAGCACGTGGTCGTAGCGGATGTCGTGGAACTGGATGCGCTTGTAGTTGGCCAGGTCGCCGGGTTCGATGATGCCCACCGGGAACAGCGGTGCTAGCACGATGCAGTCGTTGCGTTGGGCGAAATCGGCAAAGCGGTCGCGGTACTCGGCGGCCGTGCGGCCGGTGCCATGGACGATCACGGCCAGGTCATAAGTCTTGGACGCGGCCTCGTCATAGTCGGGCGGCACGTACAGGCAATAGCTGAAGCGCTGGTCGAACTGGCTGGCGAAGAACGGCGTGGCGCCGAAGTCGTAGAAGCTGAGCTTCACGCCGTGGCCTTGGCGGCGCGGTGGATGCGTGGACATGGATGGGGTCTCCTAGGTAAGGGATACGGCGGCCAGCGGCTGGCTGGCCTGGGCATCATTGCGCCACTTCAGGCGCACGCCGCCCGCGGCGGTGGCCTCCAGCATGGGAATGGCGCCCAGCAATTGGCGCGTGTACGGTTCACGGGGGCGGTCGAAAATGGCGTCGCGCACGCCTTCCTCGACGATCCTGCCCGCCTGCATGACGATGACGCGGTCGGCGATCTGCTCGACCACCCCCAGGTCATGGCTGATGAAGAGGCACGAAAAGCCGTAGCGTTGCTGCAGGTCGGCCAGCAGGTCCAGCACCTGGGCGCGCACCGTGACGTCCAGTGCTGACACCGCTTCGTCGGCGATCAGGAGCGCCGGCCGGCGCACCAGGGCGCGTGCAATGGCGACGCGCTGGCGTTGCCCACCTGACAGTTCGTGCGGGTAGCGCAAGCCGAAGTCGCCGCCCAGGCCCACGTCCTGCAACGTGTCGGCGACGCGGTCGTCCTTCTGCGCGGGGGTCAGCCCGGGCGCCAGTCGCAGCGCCTCGGCCACCAGCGCCGATACGGTCATCCGAGGGTCCAGCGACGAATACGGGTCCTGGAACACCATCTGGCAGTTGTAGCGGTAGTCATTGAAGACGGCGCCGCGCGCGGCCAGCGGCTGGCCCTTGTAGCGCAGCGCGCCGCCCGTAGGCGCGACCAGTCCCGTCAGCACGGACCCCAAGGTGGTCTTGCCGGAGCCGGATTCGCCCACGACGGCCACGACTTCGCCGGGGTGGATGTCCAGGTCGATGCCGTGCAGCACGCGGTTGCCAGCCTGCTTGCTGAACCAGCCCTGGCGTGCGCCGTATTCCACCGTCAGGCCCCGCGCCGAGAGCAGCGGCGCCTGGGTGGCCAAGGGGCGCGGGGGCCGGCGTTGCGGCAAGGTCGCCAGCAGCTGGCGAGTGTATTCATGCGCCGGCGCCGCCAGCACCTGCGAGGTGGGGCCGGTTTCGACGATCTCGCCACGCCGCATCACCACCATGCGCTGCGCATAGCGCGCCACCATGGGCAGGTCGTGGCTGATCAGCAGCACGGCCGTGCCGTTTTCCTGCGTCAGCTCCACCAGCATTTCCATCACTTCGCGCTGGATCACCGCGTCAAGCGCCGTGGTGGGCTCGTCGGCGATCAGCAGCGCGGGGCGCAGCAGCATGGCCGAGGCGATCATGATGCGCTGGCGCATGCCGCCCGAAAATTCATGGGGATAGGCATCCAGCACGCGGGAGACGTCGGCGAGACCCACGCGGCGCAGCATGGCTTCGATGCGGTCGCGGTGCGTCGCGCGTTCGCCAGGCACATGCTGTTCCAGCCCTTCGGCCAATTGCTGGCCCACGGTCAGCGACGGCGTGAGAGACGTCATGGGTTCCTGGAATACCATCGCCACCTTCGGCCCGCGCAGGGCGCGCAACTGCGCGGGGCGCAGCGCGAAGACAGAGGTGCCTTCCACTTTGATGTCGCCGCCGGTGCGGTCGATGGCTTGCGGAGTCAGCCGCATGATGGCGCGGCCCAGCATGGTCTTGCCGGAGCCCGATTCGCCGACCACGCCGACGATCTCGCCGCGCGAGACCTGCATGCTGGCTTGGGACACCACGGTGTGGCCGTGGCCGGCGGCCAGCGTCAGGGCGTCGATATCGAGCAGGACGGGGGATGTCATACGCGCCTCCGCATGCGGGGATCCAGCCGGTCGCGCAAGGCGTCGCCCAGCAGGTTGATGCCCAGCAGCGACAGCGAGATCGCCAGGCCGGGGAAGATGGCCAGCCAGGCGGCCTGGCCGATGTAGGTGCGGCTGCCGGCCAGCATGTTGCCCCAGGTCGGGGCGGGCGGGGCCACGCCCAGGCCCAGGAAGCTGAGCGAGCTTTCGGCCAGGATGATCCAGCCGCACATGGACGTGGCCATGACGATCACCGGCGCCAGGCAATTGGGCAGCAGGTGGCGCATCAGCGTATAGAGCTCGGAATTGCCCATCACCCGGGACGCGCGGACGAATTCGCGTTCGCGCAGGCTCAGCACGGTGCCCCGCACCACGCGCACCACCGACGACATGTAGGCCAGCGCCAGCGCCAGGATGATGCCGGTTTCGCTGGCGCCGAAAACGGCCAGCAGGCCGAGCGCCAGGAGCAGGCCGGGAAAGGCCAGCAGCGCATCGTTCAACGCCATCAACACGCGGTCCGGCCAGCCGCGCAGATAGCCGCTGACGGCGCCGATCAGCACGCCGGCGCCGGTGGCCAGCAGCACGGTCATCAGGCTGACGCGCAGGCTGGCGGTGGTGCCGCGCATCAGCCGGCTGAATACGTCGCGGCCCAGTTCGTCGGTGCCCATCAGATGGGTCAGGCTGGGCGCGGCCAGGCGGGCCTTGAAATTGAGCTTGAGGGGGTCGTAGGGGGTCCAGAACAGGGCCACCAGCGCGGTGATGACCACGGCCGCGACCAAGGTGCCGCCGACGACGGCGGTAAGGGAACGACGGTTCATTTCGCGGCCACCCTGGGGTCGAAGATCGGATAAAGCAGGTCCACCACCAGGTTCACCAGGACATAGACGGTGGCAATGAAAAGCAGGCAGCCCTGGATGACGGGATAGTCGCGGGCAAAGATCGCGTCCACCAGCAGGCGCCCCAGTCCGGGGATGGTGAACACGGTTTCGATGACGGCGATGCCGGCCAGCAAGTTGCCCAGGATCAGGCCCAGCAAGGTCCAAGTGGGGCCGAACGAATTCTTGAAGGCGTGGCGCCACATCACCTTGCTTTCCGGCAGGCCCTTGGCGCGGGCGTGGGTGATGTAGTCCAGGTGCAGCACTTCCAGGGTGGAGGCGCGCGTCATGCGCAGGATCACCCCGATCTCGTGCAGCAGCAGCGTGGCCACCGGCAACACCAGGTACAGCAGCGCGCGGCCGGGGTTTTCGCTGAAGGCCACGAAGCCCACGACGGGAAACCAGCCCAGCTTCAGCGCAAAGAGCAGGAGCAGCAGCAGGCCCATCCAGAACGCCGGCAGCGACAGCAGCAGCGTGGCGCCCGCCACCAGCGCCAGGTCGGCCATGCGGCCTTGGCGCCAGGCGGCGAACATGCCGGCCGGCACCGCCACCAGCGTGGCCAGCACCACGGCTGGCAGCACGATCTGCGCGCTGACCGCGAAACGGTCCAGGATCAGCGGCATCACCGGCTGGCGGTTTGCAATCGATTGGCCCAGGTCGCCTTGCAGCACGTGTCCGGCCCAGATGGCGAACTGCGTCGGCCAACTGGCGTTCAGGCCCAGTTGTTCGCGCAACGCGGCAAGGCTGGCCGCGTCCGCCGAGTCGCCCAGCATCAGCGCGGCCGGATCGCCCGGGATCAGGCGCACCAGGATGAACACGGCAAGCGCAACGATCAGCAATGTGGGCAGCGCCATGCCGATCCGCGAGGCGACGAATCTGAGCATGGCGTCAGCCTGCCGCCAGTTCGGACTCGCGCACGTCGACCGCGTCCTGCGGTTCGTCGCCGTCGAGTCTGTAGGTGGTGAAGCGCCGGTTGGCTGCGGGCATGGGCGCGATCTCCATGACGCCCAGCGCCGGCTCCATCACGATCATCGCCACCGTGGCGGTCAGGTTGCCGCCGTCGCCGTGGCGGGCGGGCCGGCATACGGAGTAGGGCGCCAGGAAATCGTCGAATAGCGCGGCCTTGACGCCTTCGCGGTCCAGCAGGCGGCCTTGGGCCTGCAGCAGCCGGCGCACGCGCCAGTCGCGGTAGAAGCTTTCGGGCACATGCGGGATACCCGTGTCGCGCAGCTTGGACAGCGCGATGGCGCCCACCCAGTGGTTCGCGTGCACGATCAGGCCGTCGTCCGGGTACAGTGGGAACGCCTCGTCCGGCGCACATTCGAAATCGATGCCGAAGCCCGCCGCTGACGCGATCATGATGTTGTTCGAGCATGACTTCGGCGTGGTCGCCACGACCTTGGCGGCCAGCGCGAAGTGTTCCTGCTCGAGTACCTTGCGGCGGATCAGGCCCAGCGGCACGCCCAGCGACTGGTAGTCGCGGTCGCACTCCAGGTAATTGGCGGTGATGGATACGCCGGCCGCGTTCAGGCCGCTGCGTGCCAGTCCGCCCGCTTCGACAAAGGTCAGGTAGTCGGGACCGTGATCCTGGCGGACCCGCAGCACGACGCCGGTATCGGCGCATTCGGCGCGCCAGTCCCAGTTCTGCGCGTGGATCAGGTTGCCGGAGGCGCTGCGCTCGGGCAGAAGGATCGCCCCGGTGCAGCCGTCGTCGGCTTCGTCGTCGGCGGCGGCCGTGCTGCTCTGGGCCCGCGCCAAGGCCATGACTTCAGTGCGGGCGTTGATCATGACGATGTCTTCGAAAGCCACGCCGGCGCCCGCCGCGATGCCGTGCATTTCCTCGACATAGCGTTCATCGAAGTCGCCGATGCGGCGCGCGTAGTCGGCGATCAGGGCCGTCTTCTGCGCGGCGCTCATGCCGAATCCGTCCAAGGCTCCGCCGTATAGCGCCACGCTCTGGTGGATGCGGGGTTTCAGCGCCTGCCCGTACTGGCGGCCGCGGCTCTCAGGGCCGCCCGTCAACGTGACGCAGGGAAAAGGGGTGATCGCCATCTTCCGTCCTTTTGTATTTTATTGCTGTGTAATACACTAATTAGCCCGGTTGTTCGCTGTCAATCTGTTTTATGGCGCGTTATATGAAATCTAGGGAAAACGTGAATGCCAAGGATGCGATTTGGCATTGAGGATAGGAACCACCCGTAAAGCGCAGGAGCGAGATGCCATGCAGGAGCTCAGTCCCCTACAGATCGAAGTCGCCCGCAAGCTGACGGCGCTGATTCAGAGCGGCCGCTGGCAGGTGGGCGAACGCATGTCGGACGCGCGCCTGGCGCAGGAGCTCAAGGTGTCGCGGTCGCCGATCCGGCAGGCGTTGAACCTGCTGACCCGCCAAGGGCTGGTGGCGTACACGTCGGGCAAGGGCTACCGGCTGGAACGCGAGCCGGGCAGCGACGAAAGCCTGGACGCGCTGATGCCGCATTCCGAATCGGAAAGCCTGTATGGCGACCTGATGAGCGCGCGCGCGGTCGGCCGGCTGGGCGCGGAAGTGTCCGAGGCGCAACTGGTCGAACAATTCCAGGTGACGCGCGGCGCGGTGCGGCGTGCGCTGATGCGGTTTGCGACAGAAGGGCTGGCCGAACGCCTGCCGGGGCATGGCTGGCATTTTGCGGAAAGCCTGGACAACGAGCAGGCGGTGAACGAAAGCTACGAATTCCGGCTGATCGTCGAGTGCAACGCGCTGATGACGCCGGGCTACGCGCCGCGTCCCGACCAATTGGCGGCATTGCAGCGCGAGCAGACAGAGATCCTGCAGATGCCGGTCGAGCAGCTGCAACGCGACGCCTGGTTCAATGCGAATGCGGCCTTTCACGAAACGCTGGCGGCGTGGTCGAACAACCGCTTTCTGACCGAAGCCGTGCGACGCCAGAACTCGTTGCGGCGCATGACGGAGTACGCCAATTTCGGGCATCTGGCCGAAGTCCATATCCATCAAGCGTGCACTGACCACCTGGGAATTCTGGCGGCGTTGGCCGAAGGCGACCGCGATTACGCCACGGCGCTGCTTCGGCGCCACATCACGCGTTCAGCGGATATTTGAAGCCGGGCTCAGGTTAAATCGGCGTCATTAACGGGGTTTGGCAGCCGCCCGGTGCTGCGGCGCCAGCGGGCAGGCCGCGCAGTACTGCGCGGTCGGCAGCAGATGGTAGAGGCAGCACTCGCGGTGCAGCATGACCGCGGGGCCGGGGCCGCGCGAGGTCCTGGGCGGCAGGCATAGCGGATTGGCGCGCTCATCGTCCGCCGGGCCCCACCAGGGATGCTCCAGCAGAGCAAGCCTGTCCTGGCGCACGGCGTCGCTTGCCGCCGTCCCTTGCGTCTGGGTCTCAACCGCTTTCAGCACGACTTCCAGGTAGCGCACCGCGCCGCCCCAGACGACCTTGCGCGGCAGCCGGCTGGCGTGGAATAAGGCGTCCGCCAACGGCAGCAGGTGGTGCCAGACCAAGGCCTCGTACCGGCGCCAGACATCGCCACCGGGATCCGGTGCGCCCAGTTCCGGGATGTGAAAGCGCACAGGCGCCGCGTTGCCGTCCAGTTCGACCCACATGGCGTCGTGGCGCGCGGGCAGCGCGTGGCGCGCGCCGCTGGCGGCCGCGGCCACGGGCGGCAGCAGCGTCCACAAGTAGCTCATGGCCCAGGCGGAAGCGACGGCGCGGGGATCGGCATCCGACCAATGGCGACGATGGCGCGCCAGCGCGTCGGCCAGGCCGGCTGGATCGCCCAGCAGCGCGGCCGCCATGCGTCCGCCGACGGGCGGCGCGCCCAGCTGCACCGTTTCGGCGTAGGGCCGCCAGTCTTCACGGAAGAAGGGCTGCAGCAACGCGATCATGCGTGCGGTGCCGGCATGGGTGGGATCATGGCGTCTGGATGGGAATTCCGAATCGGCCCGTGGATTGCGGCCCGCGAACGATCCGAGAGCGTAAAGAGAAAGCGGCGTCAGCGCAAATCCGGGGGACAAGCAGGCCGGCGGCGCGGGGTGCATTCCCGGCGCCGGCGGTCTACGCCATTGCTGTCAGCCCGCCACGCACAGCGCGACCGGGCAATCGCGCAGCAGATCACCCACGTCGATGTCGCCGGCCGTGTTCACGCCTGGCTGCCGGCCGGATAGCGTATCGACAAGACCCGCCGCGCGGACGTCGGACGGCAGCCGGATTCGGCTGCCGTCCCAGAACCGATGCGCCTGGGCGGCCTGGCCCTGCGCGTAAGGGGCCAACGCCCGCGCGCACAGCCGGGGCACGACAACGAGCAGGCATCGCGTTTCGTGCCGGCGCAAGTAGGCCAGCACATGGGCGGCGTGCGGGCCGTGCACGGCAAGCGGTTCGCAGCGCCCGTCGCTGAACAGTGCCGGATCGCGGGCGCGCAGGGCCAGCGCTCGGCGGATCAACGCCTGCTTGATGGCGCCGCTTTGCCACGTCGCGGCGCTGGTGGCGATCGGTTTGTCGGGATCGTCCAAGGCCAACAGGTCCGTCCGCGCGGAGTAGTCCACCGGGCGGCGGTTATCGGGGTCGACCAGGCTGAAATCCCACAGATCCGCGCCCTGGTACAGGTCGGGCACGCCCGGCAAGGTGCAGCGCAGCAAGGTTTGCGCCAGGCCGTTCACCAGGCCGGCGGGTGCAAGGCGTAGCGTGTAGGCCGCGATTTCACGCAGCAGTAGCCGGCCGTCGTCCGTATGCTTGAGCGCGTCGAGGCAGCGCGCTGCCGACTGTTCGTAGGCAGCATCCGGGTCCGTCCAGCTGGTGCGCAGCTTGGCCTCGCGCAGCGCCTTTTCCTGCCATTGCGCGATGCGGGTCAGGTAATCCGCCAACGCGTCGTCCGCAGGCTCGGGCGGCAGATCCAGCGGCCACGCGCCAACCAGGCTTTGCAGCAGCAGATAGGCGTCGGCAGGCGCGATGGGACCGGGCCGGGCCAGCCGCGGCACCCACGCCTGGGCAAGGGCGATCCATTCGTCCGGCGTTTCGCTCAGCACCGCCAGGCGGGCCCGCGTGTCTTCGCCGCGCTTGTGGTCATGGGTGGCCGTGGCCAGCATGGCATGGGGATGGGTGGCAGCGCGCTCGGCGCTTAACGCGTGGAAGGCGTCAGGCGACAGGGAGAACCGTTCCGCGCTGGACCCCACTTCATTGCGCGACAGCAGCGGGCCGCGGCGGTAGAACAGGGTGTCTTCCAGCGCCTTGGCCGCCAGCGGCGGCGTCAATTGCTGAAAGCGCCGCAGGGCGTGCGCCAGGGCTTCGGCCAGCGCATGCGGCTCGGGGGCGCCGTCGCCGTGCGAGGCAAGGCTCTCATCAACGGGCGCGCCGCTGAGCCAATGGTCTATCTGGTCCAGCAGGCGGGCGTCTGCCGTGTCCGGCCCCAGCGCGGTGCGCGCGCGGTCAAGCGCGGTGTGGAACCAGTCGGTATCCGCCGGGCTGCGCCCGCCGTCTTCCGCATAGGTGCGATACACAGGAAATACGGCAAGCAGGGCGGTCAGTACGCGGTCAATGGCGGTGGTGGTCCAGTCGCGGGTGCGCAGGTCCATGCGGGCGACGCGTGCCAGCGCCCTTGCAAGCGCCTGGCGTTCGGCCGGGAAATGGCGAGCCAGCATTCGTTGGCGGGCGTCCTGCAATTGGGCGGACGCACCGCGCGGGTCACCGGCAAGTCCGTTCCAATAGGCCTCCAACGGCGCTTGCGCGGCCGGCGCGTGCAGCAGCGCGCCAACCTGGTCCATGAAGTCGTAGCCGGTCGTGCCGTCGGTCGGCCAGCGGAAATCCAGGGTTTCTCCGTCGGCCAAGATCTTTTCCACGACGAGATAAGCGCTTGCGCGTTCGCCCCGTGCCTGCGTCAGGCGCTGGCGCAGGCGTCGCAGGTAGGCGCCCGGGCTGGCCAGGCCATCCACGTGGTCGATGCGCAAGCCGTCCAGCACGCCTTCCCGGTACAGGCGCAGCGCCATGCCGTGCACGGCGTCGAAGACGATGTCGTCTTCGACCCGCACGCCGACCAGTTCGCTGATCTCGAAGAAGCGCCGCCAGTTGATTTGTTCCGGCGCCGTCCGCCACCAGGCCAGGCGGTAGTGCTGGCGTTCCAGCAGGTCGTGCAGGCGGGCCCGCCCCTCGGCGGTCTGGGCGTTGTGTCCCTCGCAGGTCGCGTCGGGGCCGGCCGCGTCCATGGCGAATCCCGGCGCCAGGGGCAGGCGCAGCTCACTGACCGACACGAAAAAGGCGTCCGCTTCGTGAACGATCTGGATGGCGCCCGAGGCCAGACAGATGCCGTAAGGATCCGGCAGCACGGGCAGCAGCACCTTGCCGCGCAACGCCGGGTCAGGCGCATCCCAATCGATATCGAATACGCGCGCGTGCGGGCTGCGCTGGCCCAGGCGCAGCACATCGGCCCACCACGCGTTGGATGGGTGGGCCGCCATGTGGTTGGGCACGATGTCCGCAATGAGTCCCAGGCCCAGGTCACGGGCGGCCATGGCCAGACGGCGCAGCGCGGCGTCTCCGCCCAGCGCCGCGCTGACGCGCTGGTGGTCGGTGACGTCGTAGCCGTGGGTCGATCCGTCGCGTGCCTGCGTGATGGGCGACAGGTAGAGATGGCTGACCCCCAGCGCCGCGTAGTAGGGAAGTTGCGCGCGGGCGTCATCCAGCGTGAACCCGGCGTGCAGTTGCAGGCGGGCGGTGGCGCGGGGGGCGTTCATGAGCGGCCTCGCAAGGCGCGTACCGGTTGCAGGCGCGCCAAACTGGCCGGCGCATTCAGGCAGTCGGCAACGGAGAGCGGCACGCGCTGGCGCCAGTTGGGGTGGTCGGCGATGGTGCCGGGCAGATTGGGTTGATCCAGCTGCCCGGTCAGGTCTTCCAGCGCCACCAGCATCAGCGGGCAAGGCGTGGACGCGACAAAGCCCAGCAGTTCGGCGCCGGGCGGTTCGCGCGGCGTCGATTGCCTGGCGGCGGTGGACGAGTACGCCTGCACGGTCCGCCACAGTGCGGCGCGGTCTTCCAACCGTGCGGCGCGCATCGCGGACTCGTCCTGGTCCGGGCCCAGCAGTTGCAGCCGCGAACGCCACAGGATGTCTTGCGCGTGCCACCAGCCCTCCAGCGTGGGCAGGTCGTGCGTGGTCGTCATGGCTACGGCGTGCGCCGGCCAGTCGTTCGGGGCCAGGAAGGCGGTGGGCGTGGCGGGTTCCGGGAGGGCGTCTCCGGTCGAGTCCTGCGCTTGCGGCGGGGAATCGGCCGCGCGCATGAACCACAGCACATTCATGCCCAGCAGCCCGTGGTCTTCAAGCTGGGCGTCGAAGCCCTCCGGCACGGTGCCCAGGTTCTCGCCGATGACCAACGCGCCGTGCAGCCAGGCTTCCAGCGCCGTCAGCCGCAGCAACTGCGCCAGCGGGTAGTGCAGGTAGGCCCCGTCCTGCGGCCGGGCGCCATCGGGGATCAGCCACATTCGCGCCATGCCCAGGATATGGTCGATGCGCACGCCGCCCGCGTTCGCCAGGCTGGCGCGCAGCATGGCAAGAAATGCCGAGTAGCCGGACTCCCGCAAGGCAGCGGGCGATAGCGCGGTCAAGCCCCAGCCCTGGCCCAGTGGGTTGTGCAGGTCTGGCGGCGCGCCCACGCTGGTGCGCGACATCAGGTCGGCCTGTCGGCTCCAGGCGTGGCTGCCTGACGGGCTGCCGCCTACCGCCAGGTCCGCCAGCAGGCCGACGCGCATGCCGGCATCCCGGGCGGCCTGCTGCGCCTGCGCCAGGCTGGCCGAGGCCAGCCATTGGCCGAACATGTGCGCGTCGATGTCGTCGGCGTGTCCATCGGCGTAGCGCTGCGCGTCCGGGGATCGCGGGTCGCGCAGGCCGGCGGGCCAGTCGGTCCAGGAAAGCGGCGCACCATGCGCCTGCGTCTGATCGGCATGCAGCGATTCGAATAGCGCATGGTCGTGCAGGTCGGGTCCAGCCGCGTCACGGTAGGCGTCATAGGCTTGCCGCTGCGCCGTCGTGGCGCCCGTCGGGAAACCGGCATGCAGGCGGCGCAGCAATTGGTGGCGCAAGGTGGCCGCGGCAGGCCAATCGATCAGCGGGCGCGCATCGAGCGCGCGCAATTGTGCCTGATCCATGCCCGCCAGTGCCGCGCGCACGGCGTCATTGCCCAGCACGCCGGCGGGGTCGGCATACAGCGTATTCAGGAAGAGGCGGCTGGACGGGGAGTACGGGCTGCATTGCGCGGGGTCCGCCGCGAACATGGCGTGTACCGGGCTCATGGCAAGCGCATCCGCGCCCGCCGACCCTGCGGCAATGGCCAGATCGCGCAGCGCGCCGAAGTCGCCGAAACCATGCGTGGCCTGCGTCAGGTCCGAGGAAGGGCGCCGCAGGCTGTAGAGCTGGACGGCCAAGCCCCAGGCGCGCGCATTTTTAACGCCGGACAGCTCGTCGATCGTGGGCGCGCTTCGGGGTGCAACGGCAAGCGTGGTGTCGCCTCCGGGCGTGCTCAGTGAGTAGTAGCCGGGGACGGCGGGCGCGCGCAGGGTTGGCGCGCCATCGGGGCCGGTGGCGGTGCGGGCGGTGATGGGCGGTTGCGAGGTTGCCTGCATCTGGCAGACCCCGGCGCAACCCCTGGGCAGCGGTACCGCTTCGCCCGGTAGCGCGATCAGCAGCGCGGGCAGGTGGTTCTGCGCCGATGCCGCGGACAGGCGCTGCCGGCTGTCGCGGATGTCCGCCTCGGAACCGGCGGGCAAGTCCATCGCGTCAAGCAAGGCGCGCAGCGTATCGGGCGCGACGCGGCGCGGGCGGCGGTCGGCGCCGGTCCAGTCTTCGGCGATGCCGGCTTCGGCGGCCAGGGCGGACAACTCGGTTTGCGCGGCGGTGTTCATGCTGCATCCTCCAGCAACCAGACCGTGCTTTCCGAGCACATGCTGCCCAGCGACAGCGCATCAAACGCGCCTGCGCGGGATTCGAACAGCAGCGACGAAAACAGGTGGCCAGCCGCTGAGAATTTGGGCGGCAACGCTTCTTGCACCGGTCCCAGGTTGGCGTACAGCGTCAGCCGGGCACCATCGCCCAGGCGCCATTGCGCATGGACGCCGTGTTTGCCCACGGCACGGCCAAATACGCTGCGCGCGCCGGGCAAGCGTGGCGCAATCACCTGTTGGCGCATATGCAGCAGCGCCTCATAAAGCGTGCGCCACCCTTGCGCGTCGTCGTTGCCTGGTTGCCAGGGATCGCTTTGGCCGAAGGTGGTCGGGGCGTTGGGGTCCGGCACCGCTTGGGCAGCGCCGTCGTCAAAGCCGGGAAAGGCCGAAAACTCGCGCTGGCGTCCTTCCCGAACTGCTTGAGCCAGGTCCGGATCCGTGTGGCTGGTGAAATAGAGGAAGGGCGCGCGGCTGCCGGATTCCTCGCCCATGAAGATCAGCGGAATCTGCGGCGCAAGCAGTTGCAGCGCGACGGCGGCGCGCAGGCGCTCTGTGTTTTCGACCAACACCGTCAAGCGCTCACCCGCGGCCCGATTGCCGGTCTGGTCGTGGTTCTGCAGGAACAGGACGAACGCGGTGGGCGGCAAATGGCCGCTGGGTTCGCCGCGCGGCGCCCCTTGCCGGAAGGGCGAAGGCTGGCCCTGATACAGCCAGCCCTGCGCCAGGCACCGCGCCAGGGCTTCGGCCGGGCGGTCCGCGTAGTCGGAGTAATAGCCGTGCGATTCGCCGGTCAAGAGGTGGTGCAGCACATGGTGCGCATCGTCGTTCCATTGGGCGTCGTACCCCTGGGCGAGCAGGCTGGCTCGGTTGTCGTCGTTTTCCAGCACCAGGTGGACGTGGCGCTGCGCGGGGATCTGTCCGCGGACGAATTGCGCCAGCTCCACCAGCCAATCCGGGTCGGATATCGCGTGTACCGCGTCCAGCCGCAGGCCGTCGAAACGGAATTCCGTCAGCCAGTACAGGGCGTTCTCTTCGAAATAGCGGCGCACCGCCGGCTGGCGGAAATCGATCGCGTTGCCCCAGGGTGTCGCCACGTCGTCGCGGAAGAACGGCGCAGCGTACTGGGGCAGAAAATTGCCGTCCGGGCCGAAATGGTTGTAGACCACGTCCAGCATCATGCTCATCCCCAGGCCATGCGCCGTGTCGACCAGATGCTTGAGCGCGTCCGGCGTTCCATAGGCTGCGTCCGGCGCATAGGGCAGCACGCCGTCATAACCCCAGTTGCGCGGGCCGGGAAAGTCCGCGACGGGCATCAGTTCGACGACGGTGATGCCCAGCGCCGCCAGGTCCGGCAGCCGTTCGGCCAGCCCCGTAAAGCCGCCCGCCAGGCCCGCGTGCGCTTCATAGATGACGGATTCCACCCACGGCCGGCCATGCCAGGCGGGATGCTGCCAGGCATAGGTGTCTGGCCCCGCGACGATGCTGGCGCCGTGCACGTCGCCGTCTTGCTGGCGCGATGCCGGGTCCGGCACGGTCAAGCCGTCGCCGATGCGGTAGCGATAGCGGGTGCCCGGCGGGCAATCGACGTCGGTCTGCGCGTAACCGTCGGCATCGGGGTGCAGGGGAATCGGGTCGCGCCCGTCGATCAGCAAAGCCAGTCCTGTGGCCGCCGTGGGCGCCCACAGGCGAAAGCGCGTGCGGCCGTCGGGCAAAGGCAGCGCGCCATGGGTGTAGGGCTCGGGCCAGGCCGTCATGACGCTGCTCCGGGAATGCAGGTGGCCGACAGCAGCACCAGGCTGTGCGCCTGCACGGTGATGTCGGTTTCCGAGACCGGCGCTGCGGGGACCTGCGTGGCGGAATCCAGTTCGCGGATCCACGGTTGGGCGGGCGGGGGCAGCGTGAACGTGGCGGGCTCGGCGCCCGGATTCAGCAGCAGCAGCGTAATGTCCGCGCTGCCGTCTTCGCGCAGCGCGGCGCGGCGCAGCGCCATGGTGAGCACTTGCGGGTCGTCCCAGGCCTCCTGGGCGATCGTGCCGCCAGCCGTGTCGAACCAGCCGATGGCCGCGACGCCGGGGCAGATCTCCTGGGCGGCGTCGCCAAAGCGTGCTGCACGCAAGCTGGGATGGTCGCGGCGCAGCGCCACGGCGCGCGCCACGAAATGTGTCAGCGCGCGGCCGGCATCGCTCTGGGCCAAGGTCCAATCCAGCCATGACAGGGGGTTGTCCTGGCAGTACGCATTGTTGTTGCCGTCCTGGCTGTTGCCGAACTCGTCGCCGGCCAGCAGCATCGGCGTGCCGTCGGACAGGAACAGCGTCGCCAGCAGCGCGCGCTGCACCTGACCGCGCCGTTCCAGGATGGCTGCGTCCTGCGTCGGCCCTTCCTCGCCCCAGTTGTGGCTGTAGTTCTCGCCGTGGCCGTCGTTGCCGCCTTCGCCATTGGCCTCGTTGTGGCTGCCGTCGTAGCTCACCAGGTCTTGCGTGGTGAAGCCGTCGTGGGATGCCACGAAGTTGACGCCGGCCCACGGCCGGCGATGGCGCCGGTCGAAGACGTCGCGCGAACCGCATAGCCTGGCCGCCATATCGCCGCGCATGCCTTCATCGCCGCGCCAATAGCGGCGCACCGTGTCGCGGTAGCGGTCGTTCCATTCCGCCACCCCCGGCGGATGGTTGCCCAGTTGATAGCCATCGGGCCCGATGTCCCAGGGTTCCGAGATCAGTTTCACGCCGGCCAGGACCGGGTCTTGCCGCAGGGCGTCGAAGAAGCCCGACCCCGGATCGAAGCCCGTGCCCTCGCGGCCGAGCGTCACGCCCAGGTCGAAGCGAAAGCCGTCCACGCCGTACGAATCGGTCCAGTAGCGCAGGGAATCCATCACCATCTGCAGGACGCGCGGGTGCGACAGGTTTACCGTATTGCCGCAGCCGGTGTCGTTGATGTAGTAGCGCTCTTCGCCCGGCATCAGGCGGTAATAGCTGGCGTTGTCCAGCCCGCGCCATGACAGCGTGGGGCCCAGTTCGCTGCCTTCGCAGGTGTGGTTGTAGACCACGTCCAGGATCACTTCCAGGCCGGCGGCATGCAGGCGGCGGACCGCCTGGCGCAGGTCATTGGGGCCGCGCTGCAGATACGCGGGTTCGGGCGCGAAGAACGACAGCGTGTTGTAGCCCCAGTAATTGCGCAGGCCGCGTTCCAGCAGGAACCGGTCCTGCAGAAAGGCGTGCACCGGCAGCAGTTCGACGGCGGTGACGCCCAGGCGGTGCAGGTGTTCGATGAAACGCGGGTCGGCCAGCGCCGCGCACGTGCCGCGCAGCGGCTGGCGCAGGTCTTCGCGCTGCATCGACACGCCGCGCAGATGCACTTCGTAGATCGTCGTGTCCACCCATGGCGTGTGCGGCGCCTTGCTGTTGCCCCAGTTGAACGGGACGTCTTCCGTCACGATGGCCTTGGGCATGGCCGGCGCGCTGTCGCGGCGGTCCATCGACAGGTCGGCGCGCGCGTGGTTCAGCCGGTAGCCGAAGAGCGCGTCGCTCCAGCTCGCCGGGCCTGTCAGGTGGCGTGCGTAGGGGTCCAGCAGCAGCTTGTGCGGATTGAAACGGTGGCCGTTGCGGGGATCATAGGGGCCGTGCGCGCGGTAGCCATAGACGAGACCGGGCTGGGCATCCGGCAGATAGCCGTGCCAGACCTCGTCCGTGCATTCCGGCAGGTCGAAGCGCCGCAGTTCCTTGCGGCCGCGCGCGTCGAACACGCACAGCTCGATGCGCGTGGCGTTGGCCGAGAAGACGGCGAAGTTCACGCCCAGGCCGTCGCTGACTGCGCCCAACGGGTACGGCTGGCCGGTGGTAAGGCGGGTCAATTGTGAGGGGTCCATGGATCAGCCTTGTAGCGTGAGGAAAAGGGTGGCAAGCGGCGGCAGCGTCAGGGGCAGCGATTGCGCGTGGCCGTGCGAGGGTTCCGCCTCGGTGAGCGCGGCGCCCTGGTTGCCCTGGCCCGAGCCGCCGTAGCAGCTCGCGTCGGTATTCAATGTTTCGGTCCAGCGTCCCGCCATCGGCACGCCGACGCGGTAGCCATGGCGCGCCACGGGCGTGAAATTCGACACGGCCAGCACCAGCGATCCGCCGGCCTGGCGCAAGAACGCGGCCACGCTGTTGTCGGCGTCGTCCATGACCACCCAGGCGAATCCCGCTGGGTCCGTGTCCAGTTCGTGCAACGCGGGGGTCTCCCGGTAAAGCCGGTTCAGGTCGGCAACCAGGCGCTGCACGCCCTTGTGGCCAGGGTCGTCCAGCAGGTTCCAATCCAGCGCGGCGTCGTGGTTCCATTCGGCCGGGCACGCCAGTTCGCCGCCCATGAACAGCAGCTTCTTGCCCGGATGCGCCCACATGAAGCCCAGATAGGCGCGCAGGTTCGCCAGCTTGGCCGCGCGGTCGCCGGGCATCTTGTTCAGCAGCGACCCCTTGCCGTGCACCACTTCGTCGTGCGAGAGGGGCAGGACAAAGCGCTCGGAATAGGCGTAGGCCATGCCGAAGGTGATGTCGTGATGATGATGCTTGCGGTGCACCGGGTCTTCATGCAGATAGCGCAGCGTGTCGTGCATCCAGCCCATGTTCCATTTGTAGTGAAAGCCCAGGCCGCCTTCTGGCACCGGGGCGGTGACGCCGGGCCAGGCGGTGGATTCCTCGGCCACGACGATGGTGTCCGGCTCCTCTTCGCGGATGGTGGCGTTCAGCTCCTGCAGGAACTGGACGGCCTCCAGGTTCTCGCGTCCCCCATGGCGGTTCGGGATCCACTCGCCGGGCTGGCGGCTGTAGTCGCGATACAGCATGGACGCCACCGCATCCACGCGCAGGCCGTCGATATGGAAGCGCCGCAGCCAGTGCATGGCGCTGGCGATCATGAAGGCTTTGACTTCGGTGCGCCCCAGGTTGTAGACCAGCGTGTTCCAGTCGGGGTGATAGCCTTCGCGCGGGTCGGCGTATTCATATAGCGGCGAGCCGTCAAAGCGCGCCAAGCCGTGGGGGTCATCGGGAAAATGCGCGGGAACCCAATCCAGGATGACGCCGATGCCTGCGGCGTGGCAGCGATCGATGAAACGCGCGAAGGCGTCGGGCGGCCCAAAGCGCGCGGACGGCGCGAACAGGCCCAGCGGCTGGTAGCCCCAGGAACCGCCGAACGGATACTCCATGATTGGCATCAACTCGACATGCGAGAACCCCATGGCGTGCGCGTAGGCGGGCAGCTTGTCGGCCAGTTGGTCCCAGACGCAGGGCGCGCCATCGGGCGCGAGCCAGGAGCCGGCGTGTACTTCGTAGATGGAAATGGGGGCTTGGCGCGCTTGCCGCGCGGCGCGGGATCGCATCCATGCGTCGTCCGTCCAGGGGTAGGGTGAGGGATCATCCACTACGGACGCCGTGGCCGGGGCCGCCTGGGCGCGGCGCGCCATGGGATCGGCCTTTAGCGCGATGGCGCCGTTGGCGTCGGTGATCGCGAATTTGTAGCGCTCGCCGGCCTGGATACCGGGGATGAACAGTTCCCACACGCCGGCAGCATGGCGCAAGCGCATCGGATGGCGGCGGCCGTCCCAGCTGTTGAAGTCGCCCACGACCGCCACGCGGCGCGCATTGGGCGCCCATACCGCGCAACGCAGACCGGGAATGCCGTCCATGTCGGCAAGCCTGGCGCCCAGCAATTCCAGTGCGGCGCGCCAGTCTCCGCTGGCAAGCGCGTCCAGGTCCTGGGCCGATAGCAAGGGGCCGAACGCGTAAGGGTCGGGCGTGACCTGTTCCGCATCCGGCCATTCGATCGCCAATTGATAGGTACCCGGTTGGCCGGGGCGGGCGCGGGGGGCCGTGCCGGTAAACAGCCCGTGGGCCTGTTCTTGCAGCGCAACGCGCTGGCCATCCTGCGCAACGACCCAGACGGCGGCCGCGCCGGGCGCAAGTGTCCGGACCACGCCCCCGTGGGGGCCGAGCACCGCGAACGGGTCGGCGTGCAGGCCGGAAGCCAGCGCGGCTAGGGTGGCCGGGTCGACCTGACCGGCCGGCTTGGCGCGGGGCGGCAACGTGGCGTTGGCGGTGCTGTTCATTGTGCTTGTTCCTCGCTGCTGATCGCGGCGGCCTGCAGCAGTTCGCGTGCAAGCCCGGTCAACGCGCATAGGGGGATGGAGATCCAGTCGGGACGGTGCGCGGCTTCGTAGCTGACTTCATAGGCGGCCTTTTCCAGCACCGCCAGTTTCAGCAGCGGATCCTCCTGCGCGCCGGGCAAGGCGATCGCGGTGCTGGCGGCCTCCTGGTAACCCTGCAGGAAGGCTTCCGCCGAGCGGGAGCCGAAGCGCGCAAGCAAGGTATCGCGCAGCTCGACAGGCGCGCCGGGTGCGGCGGCCGAATCGGCAGGCCCCGCGTTCGCGTCGGTGGGCGCACCGCCCAACGGATCGCCCCGTGCGATGGAGGCCGCGGCATAGTCGAACGAGCGCAGCATGCCGGCAACGTCCTTATACGGGGTGTTGACCTGCCGACGCGCCTGCAGGCTTTGGATTGGTTCGCCTTCGAAATCGATCAGGTAGGCATCGGTCTGCGCCACCAGCACCTGGCCCAGATGGAAATCGCCGTGTACGCGGATCATCGGGGCGCCGGTCAGCGCCTTTGCCATGGCCTCGACCTGCTTGACCAGGCGTGTGTGGTGTTCGAAGAACCACTGCGCGCAGGCGTGGGACGGCGCCTCCAGGGTGTCCAGCACCGCGCGCAAGTCTTGCTCCGCGCGGTTCAGCTGGGCAATGATCCGGGCGGCGTGCGCCGCTGTGTCTTCTTCCGTCGCCGTGCGCAGCGCGAAAGCGGGGTCGTCCGAGGGTTGCGCCAGGGCGTTGTGCAGCTCGGCCAGGCGACGGCCGATCGTGGCCGCCATGACGGTGTATCCCTCCAGAGTGGCCTCGAATTCCTCCGGGCTGTCGCCGCCCAGCAGCGCGGCGCCCAAGGTGCGTTTCAGGAAGTCCAGCGTCCACGTCCAGGCGTCGCCTTCGTTGGTGACGAATGCGTGCAGCACCGCAAGCGTATGCGGCACGCCGTCGGCATCCACCCGCAGCACCTCGCCCAGCAACGCGGGAATGTTCGCGTAGCCCGCGCGGGTCAGGTGGCGGGTCAGTTCGACTTCCGGCGAGACGCCGGGCTGCACGTTGCGGATCAGTTTCAGGATGGCCTGTCCGCCGATGATGACCGAGCTGTTGGATTGTTCGCCGCTGATCCACTGCAGTGCGGGTTCTTCGCCGAAATCCAGCGCCGCCAGGCCGGGTTCGGGCAGATAGCGGATGATGCCGGGTTTGTCGCCCGGCTTGCCGCCTTCGCGGCCGTCCAGTTCGCGGCTGGCGCGCAGGGCATCGACCACGCCCAGCACGAAGCCGGGCTGCAGGAAGGCATCGGCAAGCGTGCCGACCTCCGCGCCCCGGCGCACGCGCGCGATCGGATACTGCACTTGCGCGGTTTCATCCCAGACCAGGACGAACGGCGCCTGGGCGCGCAAGCCTTCCACACCGTCTTCCGGCTCGACTTCGGCCCAGTAGTATTCGCCGCCCGCGGCGGTGAAGGGCGTTGCGTAGGCCAGGCGGGCGCGGGCCGGCGCATGCGAGCCGGGGAACCAGCGCTGGCGCGCCAGGTATTCGGGCAGCACCTCGTTTTCTAGCGTGGCGCGCGACGAATCGGTCAGTGCGGCACCGCCGCGGGACTTCAACACCAGCGTCGTCAGTTCGGGCATCTGGGCGGGGCCGCTGGCATGCCAGCCGGGCGGCGCGGCGTCCGCGCTCAGGTCCATCCAGTAAAAACCGTAGGGCGGCAGCGTCAGCAGATAAGGCAGTTCGCCGATGGCGGGGAACGGTGTGCCGCCCAGCATTTCGACGGGCACCCGGCCGTTGAAGGCCTGCAACTGCAGTTCGACCGGCTGCGCGGCATTGGACAGGTTCGCCACGCACAGGATGATGGTGTCGTTCCACTGGCGCAGGTAGGCGAGTATCTTGCGGTTGCCGGCCAGGATGAAGCGCAGTGTGCCGCGGCCGAACGCATGCGTCTGGCGGCGTTGCGCCAGCATGCGGCGGGTCCAGTTAAGCAGCGAATGCGGGTCGCGCTGCTGGGCTTCGACGTTGACGGCTTCGTAGCCATACAGCGGCCCCATCAGCACGGGCAAGGGCAGGCGCTCGGGATCGGCCCGCGAGAAGCCGCCGTTGCGGTCGGGCGACCATTGCATCGGCGTGCGCACGCCGTCGCGGTCGCCCAGGTGCACGTTGTCGCCCATGCCCAGCTCGTCGCCGTAATACAGCACCGGCGTGCCGGGCATCGACAGCAACAGGCTGTTCATCAGTTCCACCCGGCGGCGGTCGCGTTCCAGCAAGGGGGCCAGGCGGCGGCGGATGCCCAGGTTGATGCGGGCGCGCGGGTCGGCGGCATACACGCTCCACAGATAGTCCCGTTCGCGGCTCGTCACCATTTCCAGCGTCAGCTCGTCGTGATTGCGCAGGAAAATGGCCCATTGGCAGGTGGCCGGAATGTCGGGCGTCTGGCGGATGATGTCGGTGATGGGAAAGCGGTCTTCCTGCGCGATCGCCATGTACATGCGCGGCATCAGCGGAAAGTGGAACGACATGTGGCATTCGTCGCCGCTGCCGAAGTATTCCTGTGCATCTTCCGGCCATTGGTTCGCCTCGGCCAGGAGGAGTCGGCCCGGGTATTCGGCGTCGATCACCGCGCGTATCTGCTTGAGCACCTGGTGCGTCTCGGGCAGGTTCTCGTTGTTGGTGCCTTCGCGTTCGACCAGATAGGGCACGGCGTCCAAGCGCAGCCCGTCCACGCCCATGTCCAGCCAGTACCGCATGACCGACAGCACTTCTTTCAGGACCTGGGGATTGTCGTAGTTCAGGTCGGGCTGGTGGGAGTAGAAGCGGTGCCAGAAGTAGGCGTTGGCCTCGGGGTCCCACGTCCAGTTGGATTTCTCCGTATCGCAGAAGATGATGCGGGTGCCGGCGTAGGCTTTGTCGTTATCCGACCAGACGTAGAAATTGCGGGCTGCCGACCCCGGGCGCGACGTACGGGCGCGCTGGAACCACCGGTGCTGGTCAGACGTGTGGTTCACCACCAGCTCGGTGATCACGCGCAAGCCCCGCGTATGCGCCTCGCGGATGAGCTTGCGCACATCGGCCACGGTGCCGTAATCGGGGTGCACGCCGCGGTAATCCGCGATGTCGTAGCCGTCGTCGCGCCGGGGCGACGGATAAAAGGGCAAGAGCCAGATCGTGTTCACGCCCAGGCTGGCGATGTAGTCCAGCTTCATGATCAGGCCGGGCACGTCTCCCACCCCATCGTCATTGGAGTCGAAGAACGACTTCACATGCAGCTGGTAGATGACCGCGTCCTTGTACCAAAGGCCGTCGTCCTTGATGGGCTGGGTTTCACTGATCATTTGTTGGGCTCCGGGCGGCGTCAACCATTGAGGGACAGGCGCCAGATTCGATAGGGTTGATCGGGGGACAGCGTCACGGCGCGGGTCGCGCCGCGCCAGGTGTCACGGCTGTCCGTCAGCAGGTCTTCGGCCGCCAACTGCTGTGCGCCGGCGTCGGCGAATAGCCACAGCGGCGGGTCAAGATGCGCGGTCTGCGGGTGGAAAGGGTCCAGGCTGACCACCGTTAGCACCACGTTGCCCAGCCCCGGCGTCGCCTTCACGAAGGCCAGCACGCGGTCGTTGCCGCTGGGGATCGCCGTCAGTCCGCGATGCGTCTGCAAGGCGGGATTGGCCCGCCGGATCTGGTTCAGGCGCGTGATCTCGGCGCGGATGTTGCCGGGCTGGTGCCAGTCGCGCGGACGCAGTTCGTACTTTTCGGAATCCAGGTATTCCTCTTTGCCGGGCACCGGCGCGGCTTCGCACAATTCGAATCCGCTATACATCCCCCACAGGCCGGACCCCATCGCGGCCAGCGCGGCGCGGATCAGAAAGCCTGCGCGGCCCGAGGTCTGCAGGAACAGGGGATTGATGTCCGGGGTGTTGACGAAGAAATGCGGGCGGAAGAAATCGGCTGGCGGCGGCCGCGAGATTTCTTCCAGGTAGGACTGCAGTTCGGCCCGGTCGTTGCGCCACGTGAAATAGGTGTAGGACTGCGTGAACCCCACCTTCGCCAGCCGGTACATCATCTTGGGGCGGGTGAACGCTTCAGACAGGAACAGCACATCGGGATGCTGCCCGTGCACCTCGGCGATCAGCCATTGCCAGAATGGCAGCGGCTTGGTGTGAGGGTTGTCCACCCGGAAAATGCGTACGCCGTGCTCGACCCAGAACAGCACCACGTCGCGCAGCGCCCGCCACAGCGCAAGCTTGCGAGCCCGGCGCGGCGGCCCGCCGTAGAACGAAACATTCACGATGTCCTGGTATTTCTTCGGTGGGTTCTCGGCGTAGCGCAGCGACCCGTCGGGGCGCCACGAAAACCAGTCCGGATGCGCTTCTAGCCACGGGTGGTCGGGCGAGCACTGGATGGCGAAGTCCAGCGCTACTTCCATGCCGTGGCCTTGCGCCGCGCCCACCAGGCGCAGGAAGTCTTCAAGGGTGCCCAACTTGGGCTCGATGGCGTCGTGCCCGCCATCGACCGAACCGATTGCGTACGGGCTGCCAACATCGTCCGGTCCCGCGGTCAGGCTGTTGTTGGGGCCTTTGCGGTTGCGCAGCCCAATGGGGTGGATGGGCGGCAGGTACAGCACGTCGAACCCCATTTCGCGGATGTCGGGCAGCCGCTCGATGACGTCGTCGAAGGTGCCGTGGCGGCCCGGCTCTTGGGCCTGCGAACGCGGGAAAAGTTCGTACCACGCGCCGTGGGCCGCCTGGGGCCGGTCGACCCAGACGGGGTAGCGCACCGCGGTCACGGATTCAAACGGATGCGCGTCCAGCTCATGCATGGCACGCGCCAGGTCGGCGCCAAGCAGCAGGGCGATCTGCTCGTCCGTCGGCGCGGCATCGGTCAAGGCGCCGGGCAAGGCTTTCAGGACGCGTTTGATCGTGGCGATGCTGTCGCTCGCGGACGTTTGCCGGCCTGCGCGCTTGTCGGCCTCGCGCAGCAGCTGCGCGCCCTCAGCGACTTCCAGCCGCACGTCGAGGCCCGCCTGGTGCTTGACGTCCAGATCATGATGGTACGTCTGCCAGACGTCGAACCACGCCGCCACCTGGAACTCGTGGGGCCCGATGCGGCGAGGCCGGAAGCTGGCTTGCCAGCGGTCGTTGGCCAGCAGACGCAGCGGTGCCCGGCGCCATTCCGGCTCGTCGGCCGCGCGCCAGCGCAGTTCGGCGGCGATGCGGTCGTGGCCGTCCATCAGCAGGTCGGCCTGCACGGTAATGCGTTCGTGCACGACGCATTTGACGGGGTGCGCGCCGTCGTCGACGGCGGGCGAGATGCTTTCGATGGCTATGCGCAGGCCGGCTCCGCCTTCGGTGCGCGGCCCGGGATGGCGGGACGATTCGCGCACGGGCGGCATGGGCGCTACCGACAGCACGGCGCAACCCGCAGCGGGCAGCGCGTCGGCGTCCAGCGCCACCGCGTCGCCTTCCCGATGCGGCAGGATATCGCCCGCGGGCAAACTGGACGCCACGGCATCCCAATCAAGCAGGGCGGGCGCGGCGTCGGCGGGGTTCAGGGCAAGGATGGCCGTGGCGTCGTCCGCCGCGTCGCGCAACACCAGCGTCGCACGGCCATCGCGGCCGGCCAGCACATGGGGCGGGCCGGTCGGCAGGGGTTGGGCGCCGAGCCATTGGTTGACGTCCTCTGCGGGGCCGGGCGGGTCAATGTCGGTTTCGTCCGCCACCCAGCCGCGGGCCGTGAAGGCAGCGGTCCAGGCGCTTCGGTGGTCAGTGCGCGGCCCGGCCCCCGTCACGGCGTCCAGCGCAGACACGCTGGCCAGGATAGGGGCGACGCGCGCCAGCCGTGCGGCCTCTTCGGCCAGCCATGCGGATTTGTAGTCCCACCAGGGAAGGGACGAGAACACGCCGTCGAATCTCGCGTCGCGCAACGCCTCGAGCTGCTGCGGGTTCAGGCCGGGCGTCCAGGCCAGGCAGGCGGGCGGGACGGTGTGTTGCCGCAACGGGGCCAGCAGTTCCTGCCAACTGTGGGCTGGCAGGCACTGTGGCGCGTCGAAGAGGAAGCCGGACACTCCCGCTTCGGTCCAGCGCGACAGCCGTGCCGCCCAGGATGCGGCGAAGCCGGCCGGCGGATTGTCCTGCAGCGCCATGAGGCCCCAGTCGCTGACCGGCAGCCGGGGATCCCGAGCCGGATCTTCAGGGTGTGCGCGATACCAACCGGGCGGCGCGGTGCCGGCGCTGGCGTCCACCGACACCCGGTCGAACCGCACGCGGACCATCAGCTTCAGATCCTGGGCCGCCGCCGCTTCGCAAAGCCGTGATAGCCGCTGCGTGATGGGTTCCGTCCGGTTGCCGAGCGCACTCAGATCCGCGTCGACAGGCGCCAGGGAATGCGCGCCCGCCGGCAGCAGCCACGGGGCGGGGATCAGCACGGCATCAAATCCCGCTTGCTTGATGCGGGTGAGCCGGGATTCCAGCGCGTCCGCGCCTGCCGCCTCCGGCGCGACGTCGGGCAGTCCCTGTGCCGCATGGCAGATGCGCAACGGCGTGTGGGGGGCTGGGACGGGTCGGTGGGTAGCGGCCATGGGTGTCCGCCTTAAACCGGCATCGGCATTGTGCCGCGCGCCTGGCGTGTGCGGCGGTGTACAGTGGTGACCGGCGCGGGGGCTGCGGCGCTCTCTTCGAGGACGGGATGGCCCGCCAGCGAGTTGAGCAATTCCTCGTAAGGGCCGACCGCGCGTTGCCAGCTGAAATCACTGGTCATCGCGTTGCGCTGCATGGCCCGCCACAAGGTCGGGTGCCGGCGCAGATGCATCGCGCGTGACAGCGCGTCGGCCATGGCGTCGGGTGCGTCGCCGTCGAATAGCAGGCCGTTGGCGAATGCCATCGCCGTCAGCGGCGCATCGGCGCCCGGGTCGTTGATGGTGTCGGCCATGCCCCCCACGCGGGATCCGATCGGGACGGTGCCGTAGCGCATGGCGTACAGCGGGGTCAAACCGAAGGGTTCGAAACGGCTGCCGTGCAGCAGGATGTCTCCGCCTGCATGCAGCCGGTGCGCGCCCGTCTCGTTGTAGCCGATGCGCGTCGCGCAGCGTTCCGGGAAGCGCGCGGCCAGAGAGGTCAACGCGCCTTCCAGCCGACGGTCGCCCTGGCCCAGAATGGCCACCTGCATTTCGGGGTGCGCGTCCAGCGCGCGGGGTAAGGCCTCGGCGGCGACGTCCGCCATTTTCTGTTCGGTCAGGCGGCTACCCAGCACGACCAGCGTGGCCTGCGGATCCGGCTGCAGGCCGAATTCCCGCTGCAAGACCGTTTTGCACAGCCGCTTGTTGGCGAGGTCGCCCGCGTGATAGCGCAATTGCCCCAGTTGCTGATCGCGCGACGGGTCCCACAGCGCGGTATCGATGCCGTTGGGGATCGCCATCAAATCGGCGGCGCGTTCACGCAGCAGCCCGTCCAGCCCGCAACCGAAGGCGGGGGTCAGGATTTCGCGGGCATACGTGCGGCTGACGGTCGTTACGCGGTCGGCATGGCGGATGCCAGCCTTCATGAAATTGAGCTTGTCCCATGCCACCATGGCGTCTTCGCTGCGGCAGGCGGGCGGGATGCCCAGGGCGGCGGCATCTTCCAGGGGGAACTGCCCCTGGAACGCCAGGTTGTGGATGGTAAGTACGCTTTTCACATCCGGGATGCCGGCCTCACGCAGCAGCATCGGCGTCAGGGCCGCATGCCAATCGTGCGCGTGCACCACCGTGGGGCGGGGCAGGCCCGGCAGCCCGCGCGCGATCCGCACCGCCGCGTGGCACAGGGCAGCGTAGCGCACGCCGTTGTCGGCGTGTTCGCGGCCCTCGTCATCCATATACAGGCCGCTGCGGTTGTAGAGCGCGTCGTTCTCCAGCAGCAGGAAAGACAGCTCGGACACCGGACATACGCCCGCGATCAGACGCGCATCGCCGCCCGGCAGGTCTTCAAGCCTGGCCACTTTGTGCGGTCCTTCCAGACGGCTGGCTACGCCGCGGTAGGCGGGAAGCAGGACGGTGGTGGTCAGGCCGCGTTCAGTCAATGCGCGTGCCATGCCGGTGATGGCGTCACCCAGCCCGCCCGTCTTGGCCAGGGGAAATGCTTCAGCAGCCACTATGAGTATCGTTGTCGTCGCCATGCTTAGTGCTCCGGGGGAGAGTCGGAGGGCCACTGAAAAAGGGGGCCCGATTCCGTAAGGCCTTCAATGCGCAAGGCGCGTGCCCACGGCCCGGCAGTGACGCGGCGTTACGGGTTCGGAGCCTTCGGGTGTCGTTGTTGCTGACGTTTGTAAATCTGGGAGCGGCGCAGCATTTCGGGGACGAGGCCGGGCCGGGCATGGCGATTGCGGCGCGCTTTGCTTGCTGCAAACCATGCAAAGGAGCGTCAACTTGAAAACCGTTTCCGATTTTGTTCTGGCCCGGCTGGGCGAATGGGGGGTGCAACGCGTGTTCGGCTATCCCGGCGACGGGATCAACGGGCTGATCGGCGCGTTCGGAAGAAACGAAGAACTGGAGTTCGTCCAGGCGCGCCACGAAGAAGGCGCGGCGTTCATGGCTTGCGCCCATGCCAAGTTCACGGGCCAGGTCGGTGTGTGCCTGGCTACTTCTGGCCCCGGCGCCATCCATCTGCTCAACGGCCTGTACGACGCCAAACTGGACCATCAGCCCGTGGTAGCGATCGTGGGGCAGCAGGCGCGCAGCGCCCTGGGCGGCGATTATCAGCAGGAAGTGGATCTGGTCAGCCTGTTCAAGGACGTGGCGCACGACTTCGTCCATATGGTGACGTCGCCTCTGCAGGCGCGCCATATGGTGGACCGCGCCGTGCGTATCGCCATGGAGCGGCGCGGCGTGACATGCCTGATTTTCCCCAACGATGTGCAAGACCTGGAGGCCGTCGAAGCGCCGCCTCGCGAGCATGGCACGGTACACACCGGCATCGGCCTGACGTCGCACGCTGCCGTCCCGCCCGACGCGGCCCTGGATAACGCCGCCGCCATCCTGAACCGCGGGGAGCGCGTAGCGATGCTGGTGGGCGCGGGCGCGCTGGACGCCGGCGCCGAAGTGCAGGCGGTGGCGCAGCGCCTGGGGGCCGGCGTGGCCAAAGCCTTGCTGGGCAAGGCGGTGGTGCCCGATGAATTGCCGTACGTCACCGGCGCCATCGGTCTGTTGGGCACGCAGCCCAGCTGGGAAATGATGAACGACTGCGACACCTTGCTGATGGTGGGCACCTCGTTTCCGTATGCTGAATTCCTGCCCAAGGAGGGGCAGGCCCGGGCGGTGCAGATCGACGTGGACGGGCGCAAGCTCAGCCTGCGCTATCCGGTTGAGGCCGGATTGGTCGGCGATGCGCGCCTGACCTTGCAGGCCTTGTTGCCCCGGCTGGAGGAAAAAAAGTCCGACCGTTGGCGAAAAGGGATCGAAAAGCGCGTAGCGCGGTGGCGCGAGACGGTCGTGGACCGCGCGATGGTGAAAGCCAACGGGATCAATCCCCAACGGCCGTTCGTGGAACTGTCGCGCCGCTTGCCGCCGCAATGCATCGTCACTTGTGATTCGGGTTCGGCCGCCAACTGGTACGCGCGCGACGTGCAGCTGCGCGACGGCATGATGGGCTCGGTATCGGGCGGCCTGGCCAGCATGGGCTGCGGCGTGCCTTACGCACTGGCGGCCAAGCTGGCGCATCCGGGCCGGCCGGTCGTGGCGCTGGTGGGCGATGGCGCCATGCAGATGCTGGGTATCAATGAACTGATCACGATCGCCCACCGCTGGAAGGACTGGGCCAACCCCACGCTGGTGGTGCTGGTGCTGAACAACGGCGATTTGAACCTGGTGACCTGGGAGCAACGCGTCATGGGCGGCGATCCGCGCTTTGGCGATTCCCAATGGCTGCCGCCGTTTTCGTATGCGGAATACGGCCGCATGCTGGGGCTGGAGGGGATACGCGTGACCGAACCGGATGACGTCGGACCCGCCTGGGATCGCGCGCTTTCCGCCGGGCGGCCGGTCGTGCTGGAAATGGTTACTGACCCGGAAGTGCCACCGATGCCGCCGCATATCTCAATGAAGCAGTTCGGCGCCTACATGGCCGCGTTGCGTAAAGAGGACGCCGCCACGGGCGCCGCCGCGCTGCGCGCCACCATCAAGCAATGGTGGGCAAGCTAGGGCAAGCGCGGCACGGCGCTTGCGGAGGAACAGGTTCCTACCACCACAACGCGGGGCGCTTGCCCCGGCAAAGGAGATAGACCATGGAAACTCAGACCAACATCGTGGGCGGCCCCAAGAGCAACCCGACTGGCCCGGGCCCGCAGGTCATGGCGGCGGATACGCTGGAAGGCAATGACGTGTACAACTCGGCCGGCGAGGAACTGGGATCGATCAAGGACATCATGATCGACGTGCCTCGCGGCCGTGTGGCCTATGCGGTCCTGTCGCGCGGCGGCGTGCTGGGCATCGGCGACAAGCTGTTCGCGATCCCCTGGGGTGCGTTGACGCTGGACACCGACCGCAAGTGCTTTGTGCTGAACGTCGACAAGGAAACGCTGAAGAACGCGCCGGGCTTCGACAAGGACAATTGGCCCAGCATGGCGGACGAGACGTGGGCAAGAAGCCTGCACACCTATTACAAGCAAGACATCTATTGGTAGGCCATGACGGCAGGCCATGATGCCCGGGGCCGATAGGCCCCGGCTTCACGGTACCGGCCGCGGGTCCGCGATCCGCGCGCCGGTCACCATTTCCGTCACCCAGTTGACCAGGATCGAGGTATAGGCGCGCTGCGCCGTTTTTTCCGTCAGCGCGTGGTCCGCGCCGTCGATGATGCGGTGCGTCAGCGAGTGCGACCGGCGGAACGCAGAGCGGTAGCTCATGATGGTGGAGTGGGGAATGAACGTATCGTGTTCCGCTTCCACGATCAGCACGTCCCCCGCGAAGTCGGCGCAGGCCTTCAAGGCGCGATTCGATTCCGGCGGGACATAACTGTTGCGGTACGCGCGCAGCGTCTCGCGGTTCAACTGGTTCTTGGGCAACAGCCATTCGTCATCCAGATACAGGGCCGGCACGTGCAAGGCCAGCCACCGCACGCGGCGCAGGCTGCTGAGCAGGGCGGCCAGATAGCCGCCATAGCTGCTGCCCACCACCACGACCGAACCCGAGTCCAGGGATGGGTGCGCGGCCAGGCGGTCGTAAGCCGCCACCACGTCGCGCAGATTGTCTTCGCGGGTGACCTGCAACTGCTGCTCGCGGGTTGCCGCGTGGCCGCGCAGGTCGAAGGTCAGGCACACGCATCCCAGCGCGGCGATCCCCTTGGCGCGGTTCAGGTCAAAGGCCTGGCTGCCGCCCCATCCGTGAATGAAAAGCACGCCTGGTACCTTGTCTTCCGGCGTCAGGAACGTGCCGTCCAGGGTCTGGCCATCCACCGATAGCGCAATGGGATCGCTATGCGCCGCCATCGGCTTCCTCCAGGATGCCGCCAGACTTGCTGATGTGGCCGACGGCGGAATCCTCTCCGTGAAAGACCAGATGCTGCGGGATCGGTCGGGGCGCGTCCGGGCCGTAGCGTTCACGGGTGGCAGCGCGTACCGACGCCATGGACGGCGACAGCGCGAACGCCTGCATGGCGGCCAGTTCGGCCAGGCTGGCGCCGCCCGCGCGCCACGATTGCTCCAGTACGCCGCCCCGCGTTTCGCCAGCCGCGTTGCGGCCGAACGCCACGTCGTAGTTGCGGCGCGACGCGAACAGCTGGGGATACGCGGTCGATACCGAAGCGTCATAGTGGCAGGCCATGTCCACGGCCTGGCGTTCGCGGGGTTCCAGGTCCAATGCCCGCAACGCGTCGAAGCCGCCCCGGGCCAGCCGCAGTTCCGAGCCCCCGTATACCGGCACGCCCGTATTGTCCGGCGTCAGCGACTGGGTGCCGACGTAGGAGATCTCCATCTTGCCCACGCGCGCCCATCCGACGCTGTAGGTAGTGACGTCTTCCAGGTCTTCCTCCAGCACCAGCCCGAGCCTGCGCATGGCCGTGGCGGATTGGTCGGCCAGCGCCACGCGCAATTCGGCGGCGTTGCGCACGACGACCTGGCCGCGTCCGGCGGTGGCGTCCGCGGGCTTGATGCGCAGCCGCCCGTGCTTGAGCAGCCGCAGGCCGGCGGCCTCGGCATCCGGCAGGGTAAAGGCGGTGTATCCCGCCAGAACCACGTCCCGCAAGGTGTCGGCCAGGCTCGCCACCCAGGCTTTCGGGGCCTTGGCGTGGGGGCTGGCCAGCCCATGGGTAATGGATTTGCCTGCCACGAAGGAATGCGGAGCGACGCCCCCGTACAGGTCCGCCGCCCGGTTGATGCCCAGGCGCGCGGCGCGTACCACGCCGATCAGCGTGCGGTCGGGCACGTAATAGGGCGGGGGTTCGTCCCGATGGCGGCTGGGCCGGTAGTCCGGCTTGAAGCGGCGCCCCAGCAAGGCTGCCAATCGGGCCGCCATGGCTTCCTGGGACGCGATCTCGTGTTCAGACGCGTTGGCACGGCGGGGATAGGCGACGACAAGGTCGGACTCTGGGGCGGACGGTATTTTTTTCATGTTGGCGATGGCAGCAAGCGGCGTGCCCGGGCGCCGTGCGCCTACGGAGACGCCTTTTCGTGCCCGGACAATGCGGCCGGCGCCTGGCGCTTGCGCCACGCGATGCGCGCTTCCACGATCGGAAAGGCGGCCAGCGCCACGCACAGCGGCGCCAGGGCGTAGCAGGCGCGGTACGCCAGGGCGGCGCCCAACACTTCGGAATACGGCAACTTCGGCGCCAGCACGGCGACGAAGATCGCCTCTGTGGTGCCCAGCCCGCCCGGCACACGCGTCAGCACGGCCGCAAAGCTTGAGCACAGCAGGATGCCCAGCACCACCGGGTAGGGCGCCTTGCCCTGTAGCAACACATAGGCCACCGCGCCCATGAACATCCACGACAGGCCGGCGAACAGGCATTGCAGCGCCGCCATGCGGGCGCGTGGCAAGGTCACGCGTTGCCCCAGCCAGGTGGCCGAGCGCCGGCGCGCGCGGGCGCAAGCCCAGACATAGCCGATGCCGGCTGCCAGCATCACCGCCCCCATCAGCCGGAGCACGCCGCTGCCCACATCCCAGCCCTCGGGCACCGGCAATGCGCCGCTCACGAACACCGCACCCGCCACCCACGCATAGCCGATCCAGTTCGAGGCCGCTGAAAACAGGGCCACGCGCGTGGCCACCGCCTTGCGGCAACCCAGCCTGGCGTACAGACGTAGCCGCGTGCCCAGACCGCCGAGCAGTACCCCCAGGTTCAGGTTCAAGGCATAACTCAGCATCGCCACGCCCATTACGGTCGGCCAAGGCAACTTGTGGCCCGTGTATCGGCGCCCCAACAGATCCAGCGTGGCATAGCTCAGATAGCCCAGCACGACCAGCCCGCCGGCCATCAGGATGGCGTCGCGGGGAATGCGGCGCATGGCCTGCCATACCTGCGGCCAATCCACCGAACGGCCGAAATAGAACAGCAGGGCCGCCACCACGGCCAGTATCAGCCAGGGCAGCACCTTCTTGATGCGGGGCCAGCGATGGCGCAGCGAGCGCATGAGGTTCGTGCGGAAGACCCTCATGCTGTCTCGCCTTCGCCCGGCGAGGCGGGCTTGATGGTCTGCAGCTTGGGCTTGTGGGCGGGCAGCGAGCCCGCCCAGGCCGGAAAGCGCCGCAGAAAATGGAAGACCACCACGCCGACCCAGAACCGGCGCAGCGCCCGGGTGGGCTTGGCGCTCTTCGGAACCGGCTTGCAGTCCTGCGCGATCAGGCGCTCCAGGCTGTCTCGCAAGGCCGCGTTCAGCGACGCGTCGCGGGCCACCACGTTGGCCTCCAGGTTCAGGGCCAGGCTCAGCGGATCCAGATTGCTGGACCCCACCGTGCACCAATCGTCGTCCATGCAGGCCACCTTGCCGTGCAGGGGACGCTTGCAGTATTCGTAGATCTCGACGCCCGCGCTCATCAGGTGGTCATAAAGCATCGTGGCCGCCAGGCGGGCCACCAGCATGTCGGGTTCGCCTTGCAGCAACAGGCGCACCCGGACACCGCGACGGGCCGCATTGGCCAGGTCGCGCAGCAGGCGGTAGCCGGGAAAGAAATAGGCGTTGGCGATCAGCACGTCGCGCTTGGCGGCCCGCAGGCCCGCACGGTAATAGCGTTCGATGTCAGTCGTGTGGCCCAGGTTGTCGCGCACCACCAGCCGCCCGCCGCCGTCGCCGTCAGGCACCGAGGCCACGGGCGGCAGTCGCCACCGCCGCGGCGGGCGCCGCTTCAGGGCCGCGCGGGCGTAGTCGGCGATATCGGCCGCCAAGGGGCCATCCACCTGCACCGCGTAATCCTGCTTGGCTTCCGGGCCGAAATCCGGCAGATGGTCCGCTGAAAAATTGATGCCGCCCACCAGCGCGCACTGGCTGTCCACCGCGACGATCTTGCGGTGCATGCGGCGGAATACGTTGGTGCGTATGCCCAGAAGTCTGGGGCGCGGGTCAAAAATATGGACGCGCACGCCGCTTTCCGTCATGGCGCCGATGAACTCGGGTGTCAACTCATCCGACCCGTAGCCGTCCACCAGCAAATCCACGCTGACGCCGCGTCCGGCGGCGGCGATCAGCGTCTGCTGTAATTCCTGTCCGACCTTGTCCTCGAACAGGATGAAGGTCTCGACCAGCACCTCGTGCTTAGCCGACTCGATGGCGCGGCGCACGGCGGGGAAATAGACTTCGCCATTCTCCAGCAGCGTGTAGCGGTTGCCCTCCCGCCATCCCAGATCAACGGTCGTCATAGCGCGATCTCCGCTGAAATCGGCACGTGATCCGACAATCGTGACCACACCCGCGAGGCCAGCGGGACGGGGTGCCAGTCGCGCACGCTGCGTACATAGATCCTGTCCAGCCGCAGCAAGGGCCAGCGAGCGGGAAAGGTGCGGGCAGGGCGGCCCAGCCGGGTGGTGAACACCTCCTGCGTGCCGCAGCCGGCCATCAACCGGTCCGCGTTCAAGCGCCAATCGTTGAAGTCGCCCGCGATCAGCAGGGGTTCGCCTGCCGGCACGTCGCGGCTGACCAGCTTGCAAAGCCCGTTCAGTTGCTGGCCCCGATGCCGTTCCAGCAGGCCCAGGTGCACGCAGATCGCATGGACGGGCGCGCTGTCCGGCACGCGCAAAACGCAATGAAGCAGGCCGCGGCCTTCGTGCCCGTCCACGCTGACGTCATGGTTCTCGTACCGCTCGATCGGGTAGCGCGACAGGATCGCGTTGCCGTGATGGCCGGCCGGATAGACGGCGTTGCGGCCATAGGCGAAGTCCGTCCACAGCGTATCGGCCAGGAATTCATATTGGGACGAGGCCGGCCACGCGGTCGGGTGGCGCTCGGCGTGAGCCTGGTGCTCGCCCAGCACTTCCTGCAGGAACACCACGTCCGGAGCGGCGGTCCGCAGGGCTGCGCGCAGGTCGTGCAGCATGAAGCGCCGGTTGAAGCTGGTGAACCCTTTATGGGTGTTGACGGTCAGCACCGTCAACCTCCGGGAGGCATCGTGGTTCGGGGCGGGCATGGACTCTCCGGGGTGGGAAACTTCCGCCTCTGCGCAATTAGCGTGCCTGGGCCGGCTCCCCGCCGCGCTCAGCAGGGGAAAATAGCCCGCCTCGCCGAGGGATCGGGCCGGCTGGTGCGGAAAAACCGGTATGCCCGGCAGATTTTCCCGACGCCGGGCAGTGACATGACAATCGCTAATAAAAAGCATTATCATGCCGCTTCGCATCGATCCTGCCCCATGTCATCCTCCCGGTCTCGTCCACACGGCTTTCTTGCCTATTACGAAGAACTGCTCGCCGTCTGGACCCGCAAGCTGGGGTGCCGCGACGCCGCGCAGGACTTGACCCATGACGCCTTCGTGAAGTGCCTGGAGGCCGGTTCCGACCACGTTGAACAACCGCGCGCCTATCTGCATCAGGCGGCGCGCAATACGGCTGTGGACGGCTTCCGCCGCGAAGGCGGGCACGAGTGGGTGACGCTTGATACCATAGCGGCCCATCCCAGCGAACTGGGCGATCCCGTGGCGCAGGCGCGCACGCAGCAATTAGGGCAGGCGCTGGAAACCGCGCTGGCCGAATTGCCGCTCAAATGCCGGCAGGTCTTTATCTGGCAACGGCTGGAAGGCCTGACGCAGGCCGAGATCGCCGAGCGCATGGGCCTGAGCAAAAACATGGTCGAAAAATACATGATCCGCACCGCCTTGCACCTGCGCGAACGCCTGGGGGCCTATGCGCCCAGCTAGCGACGCGCCGCGGGCCGAGGCAGCCAAATGGTTCGCCCGCACGCGGTCCGGCGAACTGGACGCCGCCGGGCAGGCCGAACTGCAGGCCTGGCGGGCCGCCGATCCGCGCCACGCCTACGAGTACCGGGTGCTGGAATCCATCTGGCAGGCCGCGGCCGAGGTGCCCGCCGACCGTTTGCGGGCGCTGGCCCAGCCGCGCCGGCGCGCGTCGTCGTCCGGACGGCGCCAGGTGCTGGCGCTGAGCGTGACTGCGTTGGCGGTGGCGGCCGGCGTGCTGTTCTGGCAGCAGTATCAGCCCGCTTCCGTGCAGACCGCGGAGTACCGGACGGCGCCCGGTGAGCGCCGCGTCGTGGCGCTGCCCGACGGGTCCAGCGCAGAATTGAACAGTCGTACCCACCTGAAAGTGCGGTTCGACGCGGCCGCAAGACAGGTCGAACTGCTGGAGGGTGAAGCGCTGTTCGCCGTCGACAAGGACACCGGCCGGCCGTTCGTAGTGGACGCCGGGCTGGGCACGGCCACCGTCACGGGCACGCGTTTCGACGTGCGCCGCGATGCCGAGGAAGTGCGTGTGATGGTCGAATCCGGCTCGGTGCGGGTGGCCGGGCGCCAGGACGAACCGGGCCGCGCCGTGTCGGTAACGCCAGGACTCGGCGCCCGCGTCGGCGCGCAGGGCAAGGTCGAGCCGCCGCAAACGGCGCCTGTCGCCTCGGCCCTGGCCTGGCGGGCGGGGCAGATAGTCTTCAGCGACGCCGACCTGGCCAGCGCGGTGCGGGAAGTCTCGCGCTATCGCGCACAGCCGATCGTGCTGGCCGATGGCAAGGGGCTGGCGGACCTGCGCCTGACCAGCGTCTTCCGTATCGACGACACCGATGCCTTCCTGACGGCGCTGCCGCACATCCTGCCGGTGACGGTGCGCAAATTGCCCGACGGACGGGCCGAAGTCGTGGCCCACTAAGGCCGCGAGGGGGCCGGCAAAAATATTTCGCGCCGGCATTCAGGTTTTTTTCCGCTTTTGCGTCTTCTCTCTTATCGCGGGGCTATGCCGGCCAAGGGGGCCGGAGACCGTCCCAATCAGGAGAGGATGAAGTGGATCGCAATAAGAACAAGCGGGCGCGGCCGGTGGCCTGCCGGATCAGGGCTGTCAGCGCGGCGGTGTTGATCGCCTTGGGGGCGCCCGCCGCCTGGGCCGCGTCGCCGACGGTCGCCATCGATATCCCCGCCCAGCCTTTGGACGCTGCGCTCAAGCGCCTGGCGCAGCAGCATGGCCTGCAGATCTTCTACACGCCGCAAGCCGTGGCCGGCATGCAGGCGCAGGCGGTGTCGGGCACGATGACGCCCGAGCAGGCCCTGGACGCTTTGCTACGCGACACGCCGTTGCGCGCCCGCCGCGAAGGCAGCGCCATCATTCTTGAACCGGCCAGCGCCGCCGCGCCGACGGTGCTGGCGCCGATCGAGGTCAGCGCCTCGCGCATGGCCAGCAACCTGGTCAGCCCGGTGCAGCAGACCATCGTGCTGGAACGCGACAATCTGCAAGAACTGCGCACGGGCTCAGACAGCCTGGCGACGGTGCTGTCCAAGGTCGTGCCCGGCATGGCCGATTCCAGCCGCACCATCACTGATTACGGCCAGACGCTGCGCGGCCGCGGCATCCTGGTGCTGGTGGACGGCATCCCGCTGAATACCAACCGCGATTCGTCGCGCAACCTGGCCAACATCGATCCGGCCATCATCGAACGCGTCGAAGTGCTGCGCGGCAGCAGTTCGATCTATGGCGCAGGGGCCACGGGCGGGATCGTTTCAATCACGACGCGCCCGGCCGGGGGCGAACCCGTGTCCGAGACCACGCTCACCGCAGTCTCGCCGCTGAGCCGCTTGCGTGCCGATGGCCTGGGTGGCCAGCTGCAGCAGCATTTCGCGGGCAGCCAGGGCAAGCTTGATTACGCGTTGGACCTGGGCGCGCGCCACAACGGCGCCTCTTACGACGCGCAGGGCCGTCGCATTGCCTCCGAGCCCAGCCAGGGCGACCTGTTCGACTCCAACATCTACAGCGTGGGCGGCAAGCTGGGGTTGCGCATCGACGACGACCAGCGGGTGCAACTGTCGGCCAGCTATTACAACGCCGACCAGGACAGCAATTACGGCTCGGACCCTTCAGTGGGCCGATTGCCGCCGGGCACGGCGCGCGCCTTGCCGCTGGGCGGGTTGGAACTGGTCGACCAGAACCAGATCCGCAACACGCTGGTGAACCTGGAATACCAGCATCAGAACCTGTGGGGCAGCAAGCTGTCGGCCCAGGTCTATTACCGCGACTATTACACGCGCTTCACGCCGTTCGACGCCCGCGCCGTGGTCACACGCGGCGGTAACGTGGACCAGGCCATGCAGAATTCGAAGGTGCTGGGCAGCCGCCTGACCATCGACACGCCGCTGGGCGCCTCCGACAAGACCCGCCTGCTGTGGGGCGTGGACTTCAACCAGGAACGCAGCGACATGCCGATCGACATCTTCGATCCGGCCGCGTTCGACAGCAGTGGCGGGCGCGTATTCCGCAAGACGGGCACGCTGACCTACATGCCGGAACTGACCACGCGCAGCACGGGCATCTTCGGCCAGCTGGAACACCGCTTCAACGATCAGTGGTCGGGGCAGGGCGGCGTGCGCTACGAATATTCGTCGGCGCGCTTCAATGATTTCGTGCCGCTCTCGCAGTCGCGGGTGCCGTCGCCGGCCACGGTCCAAGGCGGCACGGTGAACTACGACGCCTTGCTGTTCAACGTGGGGCTGAGCTATGAGCCCGTGCGCGGCCAGGAGTTCTACACGTCGTTCAGCCAGGGCTTCCAGTTGCCCGACATCGGTGTGCAGATGCGCAACGCGCGGCCGGGCTTCGACATCGGCTCGTCGGACCTGGAACCCGTCAAGACCAACAACTACGAGCTGGGCTGGCGCGGCGGCCTGGGCAACACGACGGCGTCGCTGGCGGTGTTCTACACCACGTCCAAGCTGGGCGACGTGCAGAGCTTCAACAATGGCCTCATCCTGACCCGCACCAAGGAACGCGTGTACGGCGTGGAAGCCGCCGCGGATTACCTGACGGACGACGAGGTCTGGGGCGCGGGCGGCACGTTCACCTGGATGAAGGGGCAGGAACAGCCCGATGGCGGCGAATGGCGCAACATGACCGGGTACCGCATTCCGCCGGTGAAGTTGACGGGCTACGTGCAGTACCGGCCTAACGAGCGCTGGAGCAACCGCATCCAGGCCAACTACTACGCCAGCAAGGACTATCGGCTGGACGGCGTGGCCAGCTTTGGGCGGCGCGAGGTCAACAGCTATTTCACGGTGGACGTCATGAGCCGCTACCAGTTCACCAAGAAGGACACGGTGACGGTCGGCATCGAAAACCTGTTCAACCGCGACTACTACCCGCTGTACAGCCAGCTGATGCGCAGCAGCACTAATACCAGCCGCCTGCCAGCGGCCGGTACCGTGCTGACGTTGACGTATCAGCACCGCTGGTAAGCCTGAGGGGCGGCGCGCGCCACAACGGCAAATCCGAAGACGCAGGTATAAAAAACGGATTCTGAATCTGCAAAAACCGTGTTGTGTTGCGTTTTGCGCAGGGTCACAATCGAAGTCCATTCAAGGAGAACCTGCATCATGACGATTGCAACTCAGCCTTTGGACGCCCGCGTCGTCCAGGCCTTGTCCGGCATCACCACCGCCACGCTGACCACCGTGCTGCTCAAGAAGGGGCTGCGCAACGTGTGGCTGCGGGGCGCGCAGCCGTTGGCGCCGGGCGCCAAACGGATCGTGGGGCGCGCGTTCACGCTGCGCTTCGTGCCGGCCCGCGAAGACCTGGCCACGCCGGCCTCGTGGGCGTCGCCCATTTCGACGCGGGCGGCGATCGAGGACATGCCCGAGGGCTGCATTGCCGTGGTGGACGCGATGGGCGTGACGGATGCCGGCATCTTTGGCGACATCCTGTGCGCACGGATGCAAAAGCGCGGCGTGGCCGCGCTGGTGACGGACGGCGTGGTGCGGGATCTGGAAGGCGTCGAAGGCACCGGCCTGCCGGTGTGGTGCAGCGGTGCGGCTGCGCCGCCGTCCGTGGCCGGCCTGACCTTCGTGGGCTGGCAGGAACCCGTTGGCTGCGGCGGCGTCGCGGTGTTTCCGAATGACGTGATCGTGCTGGACCGCGATGGCGCCGTGCTGATTCCCGCCGCCTTGCTGGACGAGGTGGTCGAGATCGCCATCGAGCAGGAACGGCTGGAAGGTTGGATCATGCAGCAGGTGGAAGCGGGCGAGAAGTTGCCCGGCCTGTATCCGCCCAACCAGGAAAACCAGGCCCGCTACCAAGCCTGGCGCGCCAAGCAAAGCTAGGGCTTGGCTGGCAGAAAGGCGGACGGCGCGATGCGGCACAAGGGATAATGCGGCGCATGACGCCAATCTCCTTGATCGCCTTTCTCCAAAGCGGCGCATTCGGCCCCTACGTTCCGGTTGCCGGCGCTTCGCCGGAAGCGGTGTTTGCGGCGCTGGGGCCGGCCGACCAGGTCTACAACCCGAACGATCCCGATCGCCCGTACGTCACGGGCGACGCCGATTGTTTTCCGCTGATCGTGGCCTACGGCGACGTTGAATTCCACTTTGAGTCACCGGCGTCGCTCGTCACCGTCTTCGTCGACAGCTTCAGCGGCCCGGACGGCAAGGCCTGCGGCGGCCCGCTGACGCTGACCGAGGCCGGCCTGCTGTGTGCGGAAACCCCCATGCCGCGCTTTCTGGATGCCGCGCCGCAGCACGGAATCGCCATCCGGTCCGTGCGGCCACATGCGCCGCCCTACGCCTTCCTGGTCACGACCGAAGGCGGGGTTGAAGTGGGGTTTGAGCACGACGATCCCGATGATCCGGGATCCGTCGCCGGGTTGAAATGGTTTTGCTGGACGCCCCGGGCGGCGGCCACGTAAGGGCCGCGCGCCGGGGCGGGAGGCGGGGTCAGTAGGATTTGCCGCCGCGGATATTGCCCGCGACGCCGCCTGCCACGCCGCCGATGGCGGCTCCCGTCCATGCGCTGCCGCCCGCGATGGCGGCAATGCCTGCGCCCGCGGCGGCGCCGATGGCGGCACCCGACACGGTGCCTTGCTGCTTGGGCGTCATGTTCGTGCAGGCCGCAAGCGTCCCTATCGCGACGCCGATGACAATCGATCGAATTAGCTTCATGACAGCTCCTTCAGGGCTTGCGCTTCGTGCCGGGGACGACGATCTCGAACCACAAGGTCTCGATCACGGGGCGGTCCAGCTTGGTGGGGTTCGCAGCGTACCAACTGTCCAGCCCGTCACGCACGGAGTCCAGCGTGTGCGATTGCAGGCCATTGGCGAACCGCGGAACCAGGGTCTGGGTGTCGGTGAGCTTGCGCCGTTCCTGGTACGCGCGTTCCACTTGCAGCAGGTTGGCGATCCCCAGCAGGTAGGCTTTCTTCAGGCTGGCGTCTGATTCCGTCCATTGCTTCCCAGTGACGATGGGGGCCGGATCGGTGGTTTGGGCCACGCCAGGCGTGGTGAACAGCATGGACAGCGCAAGGGCTGCCGGGCCTAACAGGTGTTTCACTTTCATCGCAACGCTCCTCGCGGGCTTAAAAGATAAAAAACGACCTCTCGACGCCGTGTCGGACTTAAGGGGAATGCCTCAAGCCCAAAACGGTTTGCTCAATTTATGCCCGAAACAGGGCATCCGCAAGCAGAAAGCGTCGCCCGGCTTTCGGTGGCGCGCGAGTAGAATTCTGCCGTGGCGCCGGAATCCGCCGGCGCGCTGGATGGGCGCATGCGCACCGGACTTTCCTGTCGATTCCCACGCACTGCCTCGGCCGCCGATTTCGGGCGGCTGTTGCTGCTGCTGTTGCTGGTGGCGCGGGCCTGGGTACCGGTGGGATATATGCCGGACGCCGACGCGCTGCGGCAGGGTCGGCTGGCCCTGGGCTTCTGCGCGGCAGGTGGCGGGTCGTTGTCGGCGTTGCGCGCGCTGACCACGCAGCACGATCCCCATCTCGGCCATCATGGACACGGCACGCCTGACGAGCGCGGTGGGGCAGGGCAGGAATGCCCCTTCGGCCTGAGCGCCCATCAGGTGCTGGACGTGCCGCCGATGCTGGTGGTGGCGCCGGTGCTGCTGCGCTGGTTGGCCCAGACGCCGCTCCAGGCAGACAGCCCGCGTCCGCCCATGCCGGCCGCCGGCCCGCCAGTGGGGCCACGCGCACCACCCTCGACCTTCGAATTACCGTAACCGGCGTGCGCGCACTGCGCGCATGAATGCCGCCCCGGCAGGGCGGCGTCGTTCGTATTCGAGGATCCCATGTCCACCCAAACCCTGGATTCCCCCGCGGCGCCCGCGCGCGAGCGGGCTGCGGGACGCAGCGCCTTGCTGGCGCTTATCACCCGACTGCATTTCTATATCGGGCTGTTCGTCGGCCCCTTCATCCTGGTGGCGGCCGTCACCGGCACCTTGTTCGTGCTGACGCCCCAGATCGAAAACCTGCTTTACGCCGATCAGCTGCGCACCACCTCGACAGGCCCGGCCCAGTCCCTGGCCAGCCAGGTCCAGGCGGCGCAGGCGCGCATCGGCGCCGGCCCGCGGCTGTTCGCCGTGCGCCCGGCGCCCGGCGCGGGCGACACCACGCGCGTGATGTTCACGTACCCCGGCCTGGGTGATTCGGAAAGCCGGGCCTTGTTCGTGGACCCCGTCACGCTGGACATCAAGGGCGACATGATCGTCTACGGCACCAGCGGCACGCTGCCGTTCCGCACGGCGCTGGACTACCTGCACCGCAACCTGATGTTGGGCGAAGTGGGCCGCAATTACAGCGAGCTGGCCGCCTCATGGATGTGGCTGGCCACCCTGGGCGGGCTGGTGATGTGGCTGGCGGGCCGCCGCCGTAATCCGGCCGCGATGGCGCGCAGCCCGCGTCTGCGGACGCGCCGCTGGCACACGCTGTTGGGCTTGTGGCTGGCGGTGGGGTTGCTGTTCCTGTCCGCGACGGGCCTGACCTGGTCGAACTGGGCAGGCGGGCGCGTGGACCAGTTGCGGGCGCAATTGGGCTGGATCACGCCGTCCGTGTCGGTGAAGCTGCCGGGCGCTGGGATGCCGCCTGGGCAGGGCGAGGGCGAACACGCGCATCATCATGGCGCCATGGCGGGCATGGCCATGACGCCGGCGGCAGCGCCTTCGGGTGATATCGACCGCATCCTGGACGCCGCACGCGCCGGAGGTATCGATAGCGACCAGCTGGAGATCCGCCCGCCACGCACCGCTGATCAGGCCTGGACGGTGCGGGAAGTGGACCGTTCGTGGCCCACGCAGGTGGATACCATCGCCATCGATCCGGCCACCTACACCATCACCAGCCGCGCGGACTTCGCCACGTTTCCGCTGATCGCCAAACTGATCCGTTGGGGCGTGGACATGCACATGGGCATTCTGTTCGGCTGGCCGAACCAGTTGCTCATGGCCGCCATCGGCGTGGCGCTGACGGTGATGATTGTCTTGGGCTACCGCATGTGGTGGTTGCGCCGTCCGGCGTCGGGCGCGTCCGGCCAGACGCTGACGCAGGCGTGGCGCGAACTGCCCTGGCCGGGCCGCATCCTGGCCGCCGTCGCGGCATTGGCACTGGGGTGGTGCCTGCCCGTAATGGGCGTCAGCCTGCTGGTATTCCTGGCGGTGGATGTGCTGCGGACGTGGCGGGCTCAGCCGCCCGCGGCGCTGACGCGGCGCGCATAGCTCGCCAGCACGATGCGCTCGGATTGGGCCAGGTAGTCCTTGAGCGCATCGGCGGCTTTCTGGAATTCGCCGGCTTCGACGAGTTCCAGGATCCGCTTGTTCATTTCGGCGTACGGCGCGTGCAGGAATTCCGGGTCCTGCAGCAGGCCGAAAACCAGGCGCAGCTCGGCCAGCAATAGCGAAAACATGGCGTTCAGCCGTTCGCTGTCGGCCAGTTCCACGATGGCCATGTGGAAGGCCATGTTCGCCGTTCCCACACCCGACCAGTCCTGGTTTTGCCGGCGCGCCACCGCGTCATCCACTGCCTGGCGCATGCGCTGATGCGCGGGATGGTGGGGGTATGCCTGGGCCAGCGCCTGGCATTCGATCATGCGCCGCACGCGGTAAAGATCGATGATGGACGCCATGCTGGGCACCGCGACCGCCACGCCGCGGTTGGGCGAATGGGTCAGCAGGCCTTCCTTGGTCAGGTTGCGGAACGCTTCGCGCAGCGTATTGCGCGATACATCCAGACTTTGCGTCAACGTCGCCTCGGACAGCCGTTGGCCGGGCGCGAATTCGCCGTCGATCAGCCGGCGGCGTATCTGTTCGGTGACTTTGTCGGTCAGGGTCTGGTGCGCGTTCGGATCGGTCATAGGCGGGTGTGGCGCAGCCGAAAGGGCTGCTTGGTTCCGAGTGTATCTGAGCGTTGGCTGGATTGCCCTGCATATCGAGTGATTTTGTACTGGCTTGGGGCAATTACTGATAGGCAATTATCTGTTATCTGATCTACTATTCATAAAAATTGTAGAACAATGCTGTAACAGACGTTCTACACTCTGGACCTGACGGTAAATAGCGAACAAGCAATGACCACGATTGATCTGAACAGCGACCTGGGTGAAAGCCTGGGCGCCTGGACCACGGGCGACGACGCCGCAATGCTGGCGCTGGTCTCCAGCGCGAACGTGGCTTGCGGTTTCCATGCGGGCGACCCCGCCGGTATTTTGGCGACGCTAAAAGGCGCTGCAGGCAACGGCGTCGCGGTGGGCGCGCACGTGTCCTACCCGGACCTGACAGGTTTCGGCCGGCGCAACATGGACGTGGCCAGCGCCGATCTGGTGGCGGACGTCATCTATCAGATCGGCGCGCTCAAGGGCCTGGCGGCGGCTGCGGGCACGCAGGTCAGCTACGTCAAGCCGCACGGCGCGCTGTACAACACCATCGCGCATGACGCGCGCCAAGGCAACGACGTCATCACCGCCATCCTTGAAATCGACCCGGCACTGGCGCTGGTGTGCCTGGCCGGTTCGCCCCTGCTCACGCTGGCGCGAGAGCGCGGCCTGCGGGTGGTGTCCGAGGCCTTCGCCGACCGGGCCTATACCCCGCAAGGCGCATTGGTTTCCCGCCGCGAGAAGGGCGCCGTGCTGCATGACGCTGAAGCGGTCGCGCAGCGCATGGTGCGCCTGGTCGAGGAAGGCGTGGTCGAAGCCATCGACGGCTCGCTCACCCAGGTGCAGGCGGATTCCATCTGCGTGCACGGCGACAGCCCAGGCGCGGTGGACATGGCGCGCGAAGTGCGTCGCCGCCTGGAGCAGTCTGGCGTTACCATTCGCTCGTTTGCAGGCGTCACCGCGTAACGCCATCTTGCCCCATAGACGTTGAACCCCCGGGAATTTCCCGCCTAGGAGAACACGTGCGCTTTCTGCCCGTGAATACCGATGCTCTGCTCGTTGAACTGGACGATCTTGAGCAGACCCTGGCGCTGTTTGATGCGCTGCAGGCCCGGCCGATCGACGGCGTCACCGAGCTGGTGCCGGCTGCGCGCACCGTGTTGGTGGTGTTCCGCCCGGACCGCGTGACGCGCGAGGCGCTGATCGCCGATATCGGCGGCCGCGACACATCGGGCCGCGTTGCGCGCGACGGCACGCTGATTGAAATTCCCGTCCATTACAACGGCGAAGACCTGGGCGAAGTCGCAACCCTGCTCGGCATCCCCCCCGAAGAAGTGGTGCGCCGCCACACGGCCAGCACCTATAGCGTGGCGTTTACCGGCTTTGCGCCGGGCTTTGCGTATCTGAGCGGCGGCGACCCCAGCCTGGACGTGCCCCGGCGCAAGACGCCGCGAACGCGCATCCCGGCGGGCGCAGTGGCGCTGGCCGGCACGTTCAGCGGCGTTTATCCGCAAGCCAGCCCCGGTGGATGGCAGATCCTTGGCGTGACGACGACCCCCATGTGGGACCTGTCCCGCGACACGCCCGCGTTGCTCCAGCCGGGCTATCGCGTCCGCTTCATCGACGCCGGTCCCGCGCCTGCCGCTCGGGCGGCTTCGACGCCCGCCACCGGCGCAGATCCCTCCACCCCCCGCCGGGCTGGCACCGCCACGCCTTCGCTGGAAGTGGTGGCGTCCGGCCTGCAAGCGCTTTTCCAAGACCTGGGCCGCCCCGGGCAGGCCCGCCAGGGCGTGGCTGCGTCGGGCGCAATGGACCGGGGCGCGCTGCGCGCCGCCAACCGGCTGGTCGGCAATCCGCCCGGCCAGGCCTGCATCGAAATCGTGTATGGCGGCTTCCAGGTCCGCGCGCATGGCGCCTGCGTGGTGGCCGTGACAGGCGCGCGAGGCGAGCTGACCCTGCGTGATGCCAAGGGGGCCAGCTGGACCGTTCCCGGCCACGAGGCCCTTGCCTTGAACGACGGCGACACACTCACGCTGGGGCAGCCGGCCGCGGGCATCCGCTACTACCTGGCCGCGCGTGGCGGCTTCGCTGTGGAACCCGTGCTGGGCAGCCGTTCGACCGATACGCTCGCGCGCGTCGGCCCCGATGCGCTTGGCGCTGGAGACCACATCGGCATCCTGCCGGCCGGGCAGGGCGCCATCGTCGGCGCGCCGGAACTGCCGGCTGCGGACCTGCCCGTGCAGGACGTCGAGGTTGTGCTGGACGTCGTATTGGGGCCGCGCACCGACTGGTGCGATGCCGACGCCGTGGCGCTGCTTGCCAGCCAGTCCTGGACCGTCACCCCGCAGTCCAATCGTGTCGGTATCCGCTTGAACGGCGACCGGCCGCTGCAGCGCGCCAACCATGCCGAACTGCCCAGCGAGGGAACGCGCAAAGGGTCGATCCAGGTGCCTGCCAGCGGTCAGCCGGTGCTGTTCCTGGCCGACCATCCGCTGACGGGCGGCTACCCGGTAATCGGCTCCGTGGCGCCCTGGCACCTGGACCGCGCGGCGCAGATCCCCATCGGCGCGCGCGTGCGCTTCAATCCCGTTTCCGACTTTGTCCCGGTTGACGTTCCCGCCGCGCAAGTCACAACGCAATAACCTGAATATGCCAGCCATGAAGAAAGTCCTCATCGCCAACCGTGGCGAAATCGCGGTGCGCATCATCCGCGCTTGCGCCGATTACGGCGTGAAGTCCGTCGCGGTCTACGCCGACGCCGATTTCGACGCGCTGCACGCGCGCATGGCCGACGAGGCGTTCGGCTTGGAGGGCGACCGCCCGGCCGACACCTACCTCAATATCGACAAGCTGCTGGCGGTGGCGCGCCGCAGCGGCGCCGACGCCGTGCATCCCGGCTACGGATTCCTGTCCGAAAGCGCCGGCTTCGCGCGCGCCGTGATCGACGCCGGCCTCACCTGGATCGGCCCGTCGCCGGAAACCATCGAACGGCTGGGCGACAAGGTGCAGGCCCGCAAGATCGCTCTGGAAGTGGGCGCGCCGCTGGTGGCGGGCACGCCCGGTCCGGTCGGCGGCGCCGAAGAGGTGCTGGCCTTTGCGCACGAACACGGCTTGCCGATTGCCATCAAGGCGGCGTTCGGCGGTGGCGGGCGTGGCCTGAAGGTCGTCTGGCGCATGGAAGACGTGGCCGACCTGTACGAGTCCGCCGTGCGCGAAGCCGTCACGGCGTTTGGCCGCGGCGAATGCTATGTGGAGCAGTTCCTGGACCACCCGCGCCACGTCGAAGCGCAGGTGCTGGCCGACAAGCATGGCAAGGTGGTGGTGCTGGGCACTCGCGATTGCTCACTGCAGCGCCGCAACCAGAAGCTGGTGGAAGAGGCGCCCGCGCCGTTCCTGAGCGACGAGCAGCGCCTGCGCATCCACGCCTCGGCGCGCGACATTTGCGCGCACGCCGGCTACGTTGGCGCCGGCACGGTGGAATTCCTGCTGAGCGCATCGGGTTCCATCTCGTTCCTGGAAGTGAATACCCGTCTGCAGGTGGAGCACCCCGTCACCGAAGAGACCTGCGGCCTGGACCTGGTGGTCGAGCAACTGCGCATCGCCGACGGCCTGCCGCTGGCGATCGACGCGGCTCCCGCGCCGCGCGGCCACGCCATCGAATTCCGCATCAACGCCGAAGACGTGGGCCGCGGCTTCCTGCCGTCGCCGGGCCGTATCGCCACCTTCGCCGCGCCGTCTGGCCCGGGCGTGCGCGTGGACAGCGGCGTGGAATCCGGTTCCACCATTCCGGGCACGTTCGATTCGCTGTTGGCCAAGCTGATCGTCACCGGCGCCACGCGGGAACAGGCGATCGCGCGCGCCCGCCGTGCGCTGGCCGAATTCCGCATTGAAGGCGTGGCCTCGGTGCTGCCGTTCCACCGCGCCGTTCTGGACCATGCCGATTTCATCGGCGACGGCCAAGGCTTCAAGGTGCACACGCGCTGGATCGAGACCGACTTCGCCACGGATCTGGAGGCCGCCGTGCGTCCGGCCCCGCTGGGCGCGGTGAGCCTGCACCGTACTGCGGTGGAAATCGATGGCCGGCGCGTGTCGCTGGGCCTGCCCGCCGAATTGCTGCGCGGCTTGCAATCCGCCGGCGCGGCGGCAGGCGGCGAGGCAACTGCGGCCCCGGCGCAAGCCAGCACGCAAAGCGTGGCCGCGCCGATTGCGGGCACCATCCAGTCATGGAACGCCGAAGACGGCGCCACCGTCAAGCAAGGCGAACTGATCGCCACGATGGAAGCCATGAAGATGGAGATGCAGGTGCTGGCGCATCGCGACGGCGTGCTCACGCATCAGGCGGCCGCAGGCAAGGCGGTGACGGCGGGCGCCGAGATCGGGCGGATCGACTGATGGGGCCGCTGGGCGTCAACCGCCCAGCGCCTTCCGCACGCGCCGCACCATCCTAGAAGTCGATCGACGCCGACAGCATCACGGACCGCGGCGAACCCAGGCGCAAATACCCCTCGGAGGCCGACGACCAGTAATCCTTCCCAAAGACGTTGTTCACCGTCGCGCGCAGCGTGACGGGATGGTCGAAGGCGCGCGTGGCATAGCGCATGCCCACGTCCCAGCGCGTCCAGCCCGGAATGCGGCGGGTGTTCTCCAGATTCTGGTATTGCCAGCTGGTCGACAGCGCGCGCGCGCTCAAGGTCAGGCCCGGCGCGAACGACGGGTCCCATTCCATGCCGACGTTGGCCATCCAGCGCGGCACGCCGACGGCGCTGTTGCCTTCGGTATCCGGATTGGCGGTGCGCGTCATGGTGGGCTGGATATAGGTGATGCCGCCCAGGAGGCGCACGCCCCGGGCAAGCTCGCCGAAGGCGTTCAGTTCGACGCCGCGGTTGCGTTGCTCGCCGCTCATGTCATAGCGGGTCACCCCGCCGCTGACGGTCGTCAGTCCGGACGGCTGCTTGATCTGGAACAGGCCAAGGGTGGTCGTGACGGAGCCGAAATCGACCTTGACACCGGTCTCTATCTGCTTGGTCTTGATGGGCGCGAAGATCTCCCCGGCGTTGGAAGTGCCGGCCGGAGCGATGGGGCCGGTCGTCAGGCCCTCGATGTAGTTGGCGTAGAAGGAAACGTCGCTCCACGGCTTGACCACCAGCCCGAACGCCGGCGTCACGGCCGACTTGTCGTAGTTGGAAGTCTCCTGGCCCGTGGTGTAGCTGTAGTTGGTGGACTTCACCGTCTGGTAGCGCACGCCGGCCGTCAATTGCACGCGGTCATCGGCAAAAGAAAGCGTATCGGCCAGGGCGATCGTCGGCAGTTTCAGTAGCGAGGTGCGCGGCGGCGAACTCGACAGGCCATCGGTGGAGGGCTTGGGAATGTCGGCCGGGTCGTACAGATTAGACGGCGACAGGCCGAAGATGTAGTAGTCGTAGTAGCCGGCGCGCTGTTCGAAGGTCGAATAGCTCAGGCTGACCTCATGCTTGACCGAGCCCGTACTGAAATTGCCCCGGGCGCCCCACACGCTGGAGACGTTCTGCTCCCAGCTGGGCCAGTAGTACGGGCGCATCAGCAATTCGCCCTCGGAGCCGACAACGATGGGGTCCGCGTACAGGTAGCGGTTGTTGCTGCGCCGGTAACCGACGCCCCCGAACACGGTCAGTTGCGGCGTGATGTCGTACTCGGCGCGCAGCACGCCGTAGTTGTCGCGCGATTTGGAATAGCCCCAGTCGGGCGAATAGCCCTTGGATGCATCAGGCGCCCGAGGCACGGGCAGGTTGTCGCCAAAGATCAGCACGCCCGAATCCCCGGGCGCGTCGATGTTGTTCGTCTGGTGGCCGGCATCCAGCGAAACGCGCAGCTTGTCGCTGCGGTAGTCCAGCCCGACAACCGCCGTGCCCATCTGGTTGGACTGGTTCTGTACCGCCGTGTCGCCGTCGCGGTAAGAGCCGTTGAAACGGATGCCGAATTCGTTGTTTTCGCCAAAGCGCCGACCGATGTCGACCATGCCGCCGAAACGGGAATCGGATTGGTAGGTCGCGGTCAGGCGGGTCAAGGGTTCGTCGCCGGCGCGCTTGGGCACGACGTTGATGCCCCCGCCGACACTGCCTCGGGGACTCATGCCGTTCAAGAGGGCGGTGGGCCCTTTCAGCACCTCGACCCGCTCCACGCCGTCCATCGCGATCGTGCGCAGTGGCAGCATGCCGTACAACCCGTTGAAGGACACGTCCTGGTTGCGCACCGGGAAGCCGCGGATCTGGAATTCATCGCCCGTGCCGGCCACCGAGCCCTGGCCGTCATTGACCGTGCGCACTGAGGCGTCATCGGCCAGGACGTCGGCAATGGAATTCGCCTGCTGGTTCTGGATCAGTTCCGAGGTGTAGCTGGCCATGTTGAACGGCGTATCCATGACGTCGCGTTCGCCTAGCAAACCCACTCGGCCGCCGCGGGCGACCTGGCCGCCGGCATAGGGTTCGGACAGCTGCGAACGGCCCGTCACCACCACTGGCGCCAGCGTGGTGACGGCAGCGCCCTGGTCTGGGGCGGTCACCGCGAAGCCTCCACCCGGCGTGGCCGCGCTGGAGAGTCCAGACCCCGCCAGCAGCCGCGACAACGCCTCCTCGACCGTCATGCGTCCGGAGAGAGCCGGCGCGCTGTGCGCGGTCACCCGGGAGCCGCCCGCCATGATGGGAGTATTGGTCTGACGCGATAGCGCCGTCAGCGCGGTGTTCAGGGGCTGCGCGGGCAGGTTGATGCTGTAGAGCCGTTCGGATTGGGCTTGGGCCTGGGCGCGTGAGGGCGTGCCGGCCAGCGGCAGGCCGAGCGCGCCCGCTAGCGCCAGGGCCAACGCAGACCGGCGAATACCGGATTGGTGCATTTGAACTCCGTCTATCGAGAAAATCGTCGCCCCCATGGGCGGCCTATCGATACAGAAGACGGATCAGGCGCTAAAACGGATACACCCCGGGGCGAAAAATTTTCAGCGCAGCCGCAAGACGACGTCGCCGTTGGCGCGCGTTTCGGCGCGTAGCGGCAGGATGGCCTCGAGCAGGGCCGAGGCGCTGTTGGCGTCGGCGCTCCGGAATCGGCCGGTCAGGCGCAGGGCGTTGACCGCCGGGCTGGCCGTCGTCAAGGGGCGGGTTCGGAAGGCATTGATGGCAGGCAGCGCCTCGTCCAGGCGCTGATTGTCGAACCACAGCCAGCCATTGCGCCATGCAGCCACGCTTTCCGGGTCGATGCGCCGGACGGGCTCGACGTCTCCGTCACGCCAACTGATGGAGGTGTTGGCGCGCAGATCCAATGGGGCGCCGCCGCGGCTCAACGTATACCAACGGGCGTCGCGCGGCGCGGGGTGGAAGCGCACATGGCCTTCTTCGACGGCCAGCGAGATCGCGCCGCCGCGGTCGCTGACCGTGAAGACGGTACCCACGACTTCGACTTCGCCGCCCCGCGTGCGGACGCGAAACGGGCGGCTGGCGTCGGGCGTTACCGTAAACAACGCTTCGCCGTGACTCAGTTCCACCACGCGTTCGTGCCGGTACAGGCTGACCGCGAGCCGGGTCTGGGCGCTGAGGTCTATCCGTGTACCCAAGCCCGCATCGTCGCCACGGTCGGGCAACTGCGCCTGGGCCAACTGGCCGGAACCGGTTTCATAAGATTCCCGGTACAACGGTTGGCGCCAGTACCATCCCGTGCCAAGCAAGGCGGTACAGGCGCCTGCCGCACCCCATCCCAGCAGCGCGCGGCGAGACATCTTGCGATCGGCGGCAACGGGACTGTCCTGTTCGAAGCGGTCGCGCATCTCTGGCGCGATCTCCCCCAGCAGCGTCCAGCGCCGGGCTGCTTCCAGGTAGGCTATCTCATGCAGAGGCGTGCGCATGCGCCACGCGGCCAACCGCGAGGCGGCCTGGCGTGCGGCGCGTTCTGTGGCGACTTCCGAAGTGGCGAGCAGGCTGAGTGCCTGTTCGACGAGTGCCTCGTCAGGTGCTTGCTGCATGATGGTCAGTTGCCGTCGTCCGTGACCGGATCGTACCGGGGTTGAGGAAGGTCGCGCGCGGCGGCCGGGCCGGTATCCAGATGCAGGTTGCGCAGGACGCGAGCGCAATCGAGCGTGCCGCGCACCAGGTGCTTGGCGACTGCCGCTTCCGTGATTCCCAGCTGTTGCGCGATTTCGGCACGGGTATGTCCATAGGCGCGATACAGCAGGAACACCTGCATCCGTCGCGCAGGCAAGGACGCCAGCACCTCGGCCACGCGCTCGACCATCTGTCGTTGCGACACGATCTGCTCGGATGAGGGTGCGGTCTGTTCGGCTTCGAGCGGCGCGTGCTCGGTCAGCCAGGTGTGGGCGACCTTGCGGCGCCGCGCTTCGTCGATGCACAGGTTATGGGCGATACGAAAGAGCAGCCCGCGCGGCGATTCCACGGCCAGGCCGTCTTTACCGGTGTCGGTTAGGCCGCTGGCGTAAGCCCGTTCAAAACTGGTCTGGGCAATGTCGGCAGCGTCGTCGGGATTGCGCAATTGGTAGCTCAGGTGCCGATACAAGTCTCGGTAGTGACTGAGCAGGTCGTCGACGAACTCGCGCACCGACAATGCGGTCGCGGTCCGTTTACCTGGACGGATCGGGGAGGGCGCTGACATGGGGGCAAGGGAAACGCCGCCCCGGGACAGCGGAGCGTGAACTCGGAATCAATCGCAATAATGATTCCCATTATTATTTTTTTATGCCTCGCCCCGCAAGCAATCGTTAACCCTCGACGCCGGGCCGGCGCAGTGGCGCGGCCCCGGCGCGGGCGTTGGGATCAGGTCCGCTGGGAGTCCAGCAGTTCCTGGTTCTTCTCGACTTCCTGGGCCTTCGCATAGCTTTCGGCCAGCAGCTGATAGGACGGGAAGATCGCACCGTAGAGTTCGGCCCATTGCGCGGCATCGTCGCGGTGCCACGTGCGTTGCAGTTCAGACGCGACGGCGGCGGTATCCATCGGCACCACGCCGGCCTGGACGACGCGGGCCAGCGTGATCTCTTGCGCCATCTTCGAGTACGTGCCCGACGCGTCGATTACGGCGAACACCTGAAAGCCTTCGTTCACCGCGGCAATGCTCGGGAAGGCCATGCATACGCTGGTGATGGTGCCGGCGATGATCAACTGCTTGCGGCCGGTGGCCTTCACCGCCGCCACGAATTCGGGGTTGTCCCACGCGTTGATTTCGCCGCGGCGGGCCACATATTTGGCGTGCGGCGCGTTCTTGTGGATTTCCGGGATCAGCGGGCCGTTGGGACCTTGCGGCACGGACGCCGTCGTGATGACGGGCATCTTGGTCAGCGTGGCCATCTTCGCCAAGGCGCCAGCATGCGAACGCACAGTCGTGAAGGGCATGTCGCCAATGGTCTGGAACAGTCCGCTCTGGTGGTCGATCAACAGCATCGCGGCGTTGTCGGGGTCGATGACCGGGCGGGCGCCGTTGAAGTTTGCGGGGGTGCTCATGGATAGTCTCCTGGGGAATCGATAGCGGGCAACTGCCCTGCAGTGGCAGGCATTCGTCGCCTGTCATGTCGGGAACTGGACTGCCATTAACGATATAAAAAGAACAACATATCCGCTAGTAGCGGAATTTTGCCATGAGTGTTCTATATTCAGGACGACTAATTAAACGATGGGCGGTTCGCGCCCATGACGACGCGGCGTCGTTCGCAGACAGCGGTTTACGCGCTGTGATCGGCCAATAGCGGTTGGGCCGACAACGCGCCCCGCAACGAGTCCAGCAGAACACGCTTGTTTTCGCGGCTGCGGTAGGCATGTTCACGCATCAGGTTCTCGGCCCGCACGGCTTCGCGCCGGGTGATGGCGCGCAGCAGATCTTCGTGGTCTGCCTGCGCGCGCAGGACAAAGGGCGTTTCCAGCAACGACGGGGTGGACGGCAGCGTCAGCGCGGCCGGGCCGGCCAGCGGCGTCTTGTTGTTGTGCTCCAGCGCCGACAACAGGGCGCGATTGCCGGCGGCTTCGCACAGGATCTCGTGGAAACGGCGGTTGATCTGGCCCCAGGCCCGGGCATCCACCGTCGTGTTGGGATCACGGCGGGCGGGCGCCAGCAGGTTGCGGCCTTCCTCGACCGCTTGCGACAGTTGCTCCAGCACTTCCTTCGAGGCGCCGCGCTCGGCCAACAGGCGCGCGGCCATGCCCTCGAGCACCCCGCGCACGTCCACGGCGTCGCCGATCTCATCGACGGTGAATGAGCGCACCCGGAAGCCCCGGGACGGCAAGCGCTCCAGCAGGCCTTCCTTCTCAAGTTCGGTCAAGGCGATGCGCAACGGCGTGCGCGAGACGCCCAGGCGGGCAGAGAACTGCAATTCCACGATCCGTTCGCCCGGCTGCAGGGCGCCGGAAAGCACCATGTCCCGGAGTTCGGAAATAACTTTGTCGATCTGAGCGGCCATAGCGAAGCGTCGGCGGAATAAGGGGCGGTTAGGGCCTCCAGTGTACCTACAAAATTGCATGCAATAGGCCACAAAAAAATCGGTCCGCACTTGCGATTCATCAAAATTGCATGCAATAATCCAGAAAAACAGCGGTCGAAGTGGGTATTGGCTCACGATTGCATGCAAAGAAATCAACCAATGCATGCGAAAGCACCGCGGGCACAGGAGACAACATGAAGCTTGTCAGCTTCGATCAAGCAGGCCGCAACGCCTGGGGCGTGGTGCGCGGCGCCGACGTCGTGGTCCTGACGCAGGTCTGGCCCGACGTGGCCGCTGCGCTTGAGGCGGGCGCGGAACAGATCGCCCAGGCGGCGCAGGCGGTCGGCATGCCCTGTAGGACTTTGGCCGGGCTGCGGCTGCTGCCGCCGGTGCCCGCGCCGCGCAAGATCCTGTGTGTCGGCCTGAACTACGGCCGTCATGTGGTCGAGGCCGGCCGCGAACTGCCCGCCCATCCATCGATGTTCGCCCGGTTCGCAGACAGCTTCGTCGGGCACGAAGCGCCGGTGTGGAAGCCCCGCCTTTCCGACAAGTTCGACTACGAGGGCGAACTGGCGGTCGTCATCGGCCGGGCAGGGCGCCACATCGCCGCGCGCGACGCCCTGTCGCATGTGGCGGGCTACACCTGCATGGCCGAGAACTCGGTGCGCGATTTTCAGAAGCACAACGCCCAGGTCACGCCGGGCAAGAACTTCGAGCGCAGCGGGGCGATCGGGCCGTGGCTGGTTACCGCGGACGAGGTCGGCGACCCGGCGCGCCTGCAAGTCATTACCCGCCTGAACGGCACGGTCATGCAACAGGGCGACGTGTCCGACCTGATCTTTCCGATTCCCGAACTGATTGCCTACATCAGCGCCTTTACGCCGCTGTCGCCGGGCGACGTCATCGCTACCGGGACGCCTGAAGGCGTGGGGTCCAGCCGCAAGCCGCCGCGTTTTCTGGCTGTGGGCGACACGCTGGAAGTGGAGATTCCCGGCATCGGGACCCTGGTCAACACGGTGGCGGACGAACCCGCCCCGGAACAAGGAGACGCGCATGACTGATGCGCTGCGGTATCTGACGGAAAGGGACGTGGTCTCGGTGCTGGACATCCACCGGGCCATCGATGCCCTGCACGCCATGCTGGTCGTGCAAGGCAAGGACCAGGCGCGCAATTTGCCCAAGGCGCTGGCCACCTGGGGCGACGGCAGCTCAATGCATGCATTGGGATCGGTGCAGACCGACGGGGGCGGATATGCGGGTTTCAAGACCTGGGTCCACACCAAGGCGGGCGGCGGGTCGTTGTTCAGCCTGTTCGATGCGGGCACCGGTTTTCTGCGCGCCATCATTGAAGCGCGGGCGCTGGGCATGCTGCGCACGGCGGCGATCAGCGGTGTCGCCACCCGGGCGCTGGCGCCGGAAGACGCGACCCAGGCCGCGCTGATCGGCACCGGTCCGCAAGCCGTCACGCAACTGGCGGCGTTGGCTGCGGTGCGCAAGCTGCGGCGCGTGCGCGTCTATAGCCCCACGCCCGAGAAGCGCCGCGCCTTTGTGGCCAGCGTGGCAGGCAAGTACGCGTTCGACGTCGAGGAATCGGCCAGCCTGGAACACGCGCTGGCCGGCGCCCAGATCGTCACCTTGATCACGCGCGCCGTCGAACCCTTTGTTGACGCCGCCATGCTGGCCGACTGCCGGCACTTGAATGCGGTGGGGGCGATCCTGCCGGCCAAGGCGGAATTTGCCCAGGATGTGTTCGACCGCGCGGACCAAGTTGTGGTGGACGACCTGGAAAACGCCCGCCGGGGCTCGCGCGAACTGCGCGAACGCTACGGCGCAGACGGGACGCCGTGGCAAGGCGTATCGGTACTGAGCGAACTGCTTGCCTCAGGGCAGGCGCGGCCGGAGGGCGCCCGCCTGACGATCTTCAAGGGCATGGGCATGGGCCTGTCCGACCTGGCGATGGCGCGCGTGGTGTACGAGCACGCCCGCGACCACGGCCTGGGCGTGGCGTTGCCTGCCCAAACCCGGGAAAACCTGCTGCTTGCGCAGCCTTGAACTGAATCCAATCAACGAGACCGCCGGCCCCAGCGCCGGCGCAACAGGAGACAAGCATGTTCGTCGACGTCAGCGGGGCCAGCCCCCGCGAGCAGAACAAATGGCCGTCGATCGTGATCCCGAAAGAGGACATCGATCTGGAAATCGCCCGGCTGATCGATGCGTCCCGGCCGGACAACGGCCGCCGCGCCTCGCTGATCGTGCATCCCGAGGCGACCGCGCCCGGCCTGGGCCTGGCCCCCGGCACGGACGTGACCATCAACGTGGTGAATCCCGGCGAACGCACGTTCAATCTGCGCAAGAACTCCAACATGCTGGAGATCTGTATCAGCGGCGAGGGCGTGGCCACTGTGGCGGGCCGCGATATCCGCATCGGCCACTGGGACGTCTGGAATACGCCGGCCATGCAGGTGCATTCCTACCGCAACGAGGGCAAGACGCCCTGGGTGCGGCTGTCGTACTCGAACGCGCCCTTGCTGGAAAAGCTGGAGATCCATTACGTCGAGGAGTTCGAGGGCGATGTCCCGCCGGCGGATGCCAACACGAAGCCTGTGCCGGCCCGCGCCGCGGACGGCCCGCGGTCTCGTGACCTGGCCTTGCGCGAACAGATCACGCCTGATGGCGCCTGGCTGATGGGCTACGAGTGGTTGATCGATATTGACGTGCTGGAGTCCAAGGCGTTGCACTGGCCGTGGGCGGACGTGTCGCGCTACTTGCCTACCGTCGAAGACATGGCGCGCGGCTATAACGGCCGCCGGCTCTTTGTGCTGTACAACCCGGCCACCGAACGTCGCATCGGCACCACGCATAGTTTCTTTGCAACGATTTCCTCGTCGCCGCCGGACAACCACCACGTGCCGCACCGGCACAGCTCGTCTGCCATCAACTACTACCTGCGCGGTAACGGCTACAGCAAGGTCAGCGGAACGCGCCTGGACTGGAAGGCCGGCGACCTGATCCTGTCCGCACCGGGCTGGGCAATGCACTCGCACCATTCGGGCACCGAGACCACGTCGGCGCTGACCGTGCAGGATCACCCCCTGCAAATCGCGATGGAGTCGCTGATCTGGCAGGAGCGCATGCAGGAACCCATCCTGGCGCTGGGCAGCCAGAGCGGCTTTGAAAGCAACCGCGCGCAGTTGGCCGCGGCCTCGTAAGCGGACGCGCTTCCCATGAACCGATTCCCGGATCCTTCCATGACCTTGACCGACTATTCCGACGTGTCGACGTTGCGTGCCCGCCTGCGGGACTTCTATGACGACTACGCCTTTTGCCTGGACGAAAACCGGCTTGAAGCATGGCCCGACTTCTTCACCGAAGACTGCCACTACCGCGTGCTGTCCCGTGAAAACCACGACGCCGGTCTGCCGCTGGGCCTGATCTACTGCATGAACAAGAACATGCTGCGCGACCGCGTCACGGCGCTGCGCGAAACCACCATGTTCGAGCCGCGCTCGCTGCGCCACTTCGTGAGCGGCGTGCGCGTGATGGAAGTGCAGGGCGACCACATCGTCGCGCAGGCCAACTTCGCGGTGATGGAGTCGCTGTCCGACCGTGAGCCCACCTTGAACATGGTGGGCCGGTACCTGGACGTGCTGCGCGACGGGCCGGACGGCCTGGCGTTCACCCGCCGCGACTGCGTCTACGACAACTACCGCGTGCGCACGTCGCTGATCGTGCCTCTCTGAATCCGCTGCAAGGAAACCTGCCATGACCTGTTCCGACTCCGCCGTGCTGGACGCGCCTGCCGAGGCTCCCATCCATATCGAGCGCCGCTGGCCCAAAGAGGGCTATACGCGCATCCCCAACTGGGTCTATACGGACCCCGCCATTTTCCAGAAGGAAATGGACATCTTCTTTGCCGGGCAGACCTGGAATTACGTCGGCCTGGAATGCGAAGTGCCGGAGGTCGGTTGCTACAAGCGCAACTGGATCGGCAACCGGCCGGTCATCATGGTCCGCACCGAAACCGGCGAAGTGACCGTGCTGGAGAACCGCTGCGCCCATCGCGGTGCGCAGATCTGCTGGCACAACACCGGCCGCGTGACGGACTTCACGTGCCCGTACCACCAGTGGAACTACGACTTGAACGGCAACCTGCAGGGCGTGCCGTTCCGTCGCGGCGCCATGGGCAAAGGCGGTATGCCGAAGGACTTCGACCCCAAGCAGAACGGCATCCGCAAGCTGCGCAGCGTGAACCGGGGCGGCTCCATCTGGGCCACGTTCTCTGACGAGGCGCCCAGCTTTGAGGACTACTGCGGGCCGGAAGTGCTGGCCGAGATCGACCACATGCTGCCGGGCAAGCCGCTCAAGCTGCTGGGCTACAGCCGCCAGTTGATCCCCAGCAATTGGAAGATGTACCTGGAAAATCTGAAGGACCCGTACCACGCCACCTTGCTGCATACCTTCTACATCACCTTCGGCCTGTGGCGGGCCGACTCCAAGTCGGAGTGCATCCCCACGGGCGGCGGCGCGCACAGCGTCATGGTGTCGCACAACGAAGGCAAGAAGAAGACGGCGGCCACGACCGAAATGAGCCGCTTCCGCGATGACCTGGAGCTGCTCGACCTGGAAACCGTGACGCCGCGCGCTGAATTCAACCGGGGCCGCGTGGGCGGCGCCTGGGTGTTCCCGGCTGCGCAGTTCGGCATCCAGGCCAATTCCCTGAAGACGCGCCACGTGATTCCGCGCAGCCCGACCGAGCACGAACTGGTGTTCACCTATTACGGGTACGAGGACGACGACGAGGAAATGACCCGGCTGCGCTTAAAGCACGCCAACCTGCTGGGTCCGGCCGGATTCGTGTCCATGGACGACAGCGAAATGCTGAACCAGGTGCAGATCGGCGTGACGGGCTATCCCGAGGCGCGGGGCATCGTCGAAATGGGCGGGCGCGACACCGAGCCCGCCGATTACATGGTGACCGAAGTGCTGATCCGGTCGTTCTACGACTACTACCGCAAGGCAATGGGGCTGTAACCATGGAAACCTGGAAACCCGTCGCCCAGGTCGGCGACATCTCGCCCGATACCGGCACCTTGCGCGTGGTGCACGATGGAGAAGGCGTCTGCCTGTATGACTTGCAGGGCGAGATCTGCGCCACGCAGGACCGCTGCCCGCATGGCAACGCCAGTCTGGCGGACGGTTATGTGGAAGACGGCACCATCGAATGCCCGCTGCATCAGGGCGTCTTCGACATCCGCACCGGCAAGCCGCAATGCCCGCCCGTCACGACGGACTTGCGTCGCTACGAGGTGCGGGTCGAGGCGAACACGATCTACCTGAAGGCGGAGGCCGCGTGAACACGGGCGCCATCGTCATCGTGGGTGCGGGGCAGGCGGGCGGATGGGCCGCCGCCACGCTGCGCGACCGCGGCTACGCCGGCCGGGTCGTGCTGCTGGGCGACGAGCCGCATGCGCCCTATGAACGTCCGCCCTTGAGCAAGGCCGTGCTGGGCGGGCAAGCGCCGCCCGAAAGCACGGAGCTGTTCTCGGCGCAGCGGTTGGCGCAGTTGGACATCGAATTCCAGCCCGGCGTGTCGGCGACGCGCCTGCGGTTGCGGGAACGTCGGGTGGACACCTCCGATGGTGGTGCGCTGGGTTACGACAAGCTGATCCTCTGCATGGGCGGCAAGCCGCTAGTGCCGGCGCTGCCCGGTGTGGACAGCGCCGGCGTGCATGTGCTGCGTACGCGGGACGATGCCCTGCGCCTGCGCGCGAGTCTGGGGCCGGGTAAGCACCTGGTCATCGTCGGCGGGGGATGGATCGGGTTGGAAGTCGCGGCCACCGCGCGGCAGACGGGCAGCACGGTCACGGTGCTGGAACAGGCGCCGCGGCTGTGCGCCCGCAGCATGCAGCCGGGCGTGTCAGCCCACTTGGCCGCGCTGCACGCCGCGCACGGCGTGGATATCCGGGTCAATGCCGGACTGCGCACCGTGCAGGCGCAGGCGGACGGGAAAACCGTTGCCGAACTGGCCGACGGCACCCGCATTGCCGCCGACGCGGTGGTGCTTGGAGTGGGCTTACAGCCCAATGATGCGTTGGCGCGTGAGGCGGGCATCGCCTGCGAGCGCGGCGTGCTGGTGGATGAATATTGCCGCACGTCGGCAGAGGACGTCTACGCCGCGGGCGACGTGGCGGTCTCCGCGCACGCCGCGGCCGGCGGCCGGATCCGCCTGGAATCCTGGCAGAACGCGCAAGACCAGGGCACGGCGGCCGCGTTGTCGGCGCTGGGTGAGGCGGCGCCCTATGTACCGACCGGCGCCGTCTGGTCGGAGCAATACGACGCCATGGTGCAGATCGTCGGCTTCCCGGCGCTGGCGGCTTGCGAGGTATTGCGGCCGCAGGCCGATGGCCGGGCGCTGCTGTCGATGGCGCTGGATGCCGGCGGCCGCCTCGTGGCGGCGGTGGCGGTGGATGCAGCGCGGGATCTCCGCCAGCTGCGCAAATGGATCGCGCAAGGCGCGGTCCTGGACCCGGCGTTGTTGCAGCGGCCAGACGTGCCGCTGGCCAGCGCCCAGATCGGATGAGGACCCCTTTGGAACATTCCACCCACACCCTGCAAGTCCAGGCCGCTTGCGTGGCGGTCGTCCTGGACTTCTTCCATGCGTTAGACACCCGCCGCCACGAGGACGCAGCCGCGCTGATGGCGCAAGACGGCGTGTGGCTGCGGCAGGGCAAGCGGCTGTGCGGCCCGCAGGAAGTCCTGGCCGCGTTGAACGCCCGAGCGCCGGAACGCACCACTTGCCACGTCATCACCAACCTGCGCCTGACCGCGCTGGAAGGCACGCACGCGACCGTCGCGTATTTCCTGACCGCTTACGAAAGCGTGCCGCACGAGCAGGGCGGGGCGCCCAGGCTCGTCGCCATCCGGGATTGCCAGGACGCGTTGGTGGACACCGGCGCCGGTTGGCGCCTGGCCGACAAGCGTAGCCGACGCCATCTGCCGCCGGAACCCAAACCCGAATAAAAGCCCGAGCCCGACGCGGGATAAGCAAAGAAAGCCAAGGAGACAACATGGATACCCCCACCATCAAGGCGCTGGCGCGCCGTCTGGACGAAGCGGAACAGACGCGAACCCAGGTGCGCGCGCTGTCGCTGGATCATCCGGACATCACCATTGCCGACGCCTATGCGATCCAGCGCGAATGGGTCGCGCAGAAGATCGCGGCCGGCCGCCGGCTGGTCGGTCATAAGATCGGGCTGACCTCGCGTGCGATGCAGCTGTCCTCGCAGATCGACGAACCCGATTACGGCGCGTTGCTGGACGACATGCTGTTCGCCGACGGCGCAGAGATCCCCCGCGACCGCTTCATCGTGCCGCGCGTCGAGGTTGAACTGGCCTTCATCCTGGACCGGCGCCTGCAAGGGCCAGGCGTGACCTTGTTCGACGTGCTGGACGCCGTGCGCTACGTGATTCCCGCACTGGAGATCATCGACGCGCGGTCGCACCAGATCGATCCCGAGACCAAACGGCCGCGCAAGGTGTTCGACACCATTGCCGACAACGCGGCGAACGCCGGTGTGGTGATGGGAGGCCGGCCCGTGCGCGTGGGCGACATGGACTTGCGCTGGGTGGGCGCCATGATGTCGCGCAACGCGGTCATCGAGGAAACCGGACTGGCGGCGGGCGTGTTGAACCATCCGGCCAACGGAGTGGTGTGGTTGGCCAACAAACTGGCCGAGCATGACGTCACGCTGGAAGCCGGCCAGATCATCCTGAGCGGATCGTTCACGCGGCCCGTCTTTGCCCAGGCCGGCGACACCTTCCATGTGGATTACGGGCCGCTGGGCTCGGTGAGCTGCCGCTTCGTGTAACGCAACCGCCAGGAGACGCCTGACCCATTTCCGAATCCAACCACGCGCCCGACATACCTACAACGCCGCGGGCGCGCGTTAATGCATCCCCCAGGAGACAATAGTGAACCCTTCAAAGACTCTCATTCATATGGCGGCTGCCGCCTGCGTGTCGCTGACAGCAGGCGCCGCGCTGGCGCAGCAGGCCGACTGGCCCGCCCACGCCATCACGCTGGTCGTGCCCTTTGCCGCAGGAGGCGGCGGCGACACGCTGGCCCGCCTGGTGGCCGAACCGCTGTCGCGCGAACTGGGCCAATCCATCATCGTGGAAAACCGGCCGGGCGCGGGCGGCAATATCGGCGCGTCCATCGCCGCGCGCGCCAAGCCGGACGGCTATACGCTGTCCTATGGCACCAACGGCACGCAGGCCATCAACCATTGGCTCTACAAGTCGCCCGGCTATGCCCCCAGCGACTTCGAGCCGATCTCGCGCTTTACCGTCATCGCCGCGGCGCTGGTAGTCAACGGCACCGACGACCGTTTCAAGACGCTGGCGCAGCTGCTCGACTACGCCAAATCGCATCCTGGCGAACTGACCTGTGGGTCGGCCGGCAACGGCACCTCGTCGCACCTGGCCTGTGAACTTTTGAACCAGATGGCCGGCATCCGTGTCATGCACATTCCGTACAAGGGCGGCGGCGCAGCCATGACGGACCTGCTGGGCGGACGCATTTCGTTCCTGATCGATGTGATGCCCAATGTGTCGGGCCAGATCGCCGCGGGCAAGCTGCGGGCGCTGGGCGTGACCACGCCTGAACGGGTGGGTTCCAACCCGGACATCCCCACGATCAGCGAGGCGGGCGTCAAGGGCTACGAGTTCTTCGCCTGGGATGGGCTGTACGCGCCCAAGGGCACCCCGGTTGCTGTCCTGGACAAGCTGAACGCCGCGGTGAACCAGGCGCTGCAGCGTCCTGAAGTGCGCAAGGCCCTGGAGTCCCGCGGCGCGGTTCCGTCGCCCACGACCCGCCAATCGCTGGCGGACTTCGGCGCCGAAGAGTACACGCGGCTGGGCAAGGTGGTGAAGACCGCAGGCGCGGCGATCGACTGATCCGCCACGGGGACTTGCAACGCAAGCTGACAGCGACGGCCGCCCGCTGTGGCGGCCGCCCCGTCCTGTCGCCGCCAATTGATAAACGTGCTTACGTCCGGTTGCCGGTGCGGGCGGTCTGGGGCAGGTAATGTCTTTGTAGTTCTCCTGTGCAGCGCAGCAAACATGCATGGGGGTCCTGGAACCGGAGACAAAGGCACCCATGCATTCCTCGTCGTCATACAAGACCGCCGCGCGGCACAAGCATCCGTCCCAGTGGCGGATGACCTGGCTGCAAGAGCGCAAGCAGTTCGTCAAGGCGCTGTTGTCCAACCCCGCGGCCATCGGCGCCGTGTCGCCTTCCGGGGCGGCGCTGGCCGCGGCGATCACCGCAGCGGTGCCGCCCATGGCAGGAAAAGTCCTGGAACTGGGTTGCGGCACCGGCGTGTTCACCCGCGAGCTGCTGCGCAAAGGCGTACATCCCTCGCGGCTGGTCCTGGTTGAGCAGGATTCGGGCATGAGCTCAAGCCTGCGCACGCAGTTCCCGGAAGCCGCCGTGTTGCAGGTGTCGGCGCAAGACCTGTCGCGGCACCTACACCCCGAACTGGACGGCATCGATGCGACGATTTGTGGACTGCCATTGCGCAACATGAGCGGGGTGCACCATCACCAGCTTCTGACCGCTGTGTTCGAGGCCATGCGGCCAGGCGGCGCCATGCACTTTTTCACCTATGGCGTGCGCTGCCCGATTTCCCGCACCGTGCTGGACGCGTGTGGGCTGTCGGCGCGCAGAGAGCGTTTCGTGCCGCTCAATCTGCCGCCTGCGTCGGTATACCGCCTGACCCGGCAATAGCCCCGGCGTTCAGGTCGTTGCGGTGGTCGCCGACCGATGCCGTCGGCGCGCCGCTTGTCGGGCAATGCACCGCTACACAACTGGCGGTTCTTAATTTCCGACTTTTAATTCATTTGGATTTCACGGCTTAGGGCCTAGATTGTGGGTTCTGTCGCGCCTGGCGCGACGACTCGCCAGGAGGCCCTTGCGCCATGAGCTACGACACCACCGAAGCCCCGATATCCGAACGGGTCCTGCCGGCCGCGCTGGAACGGGCGCGCGCCGAAGCGCGGGACCGCCATCTTCCCTATGCGGGCGGCGTGACGCCGATTGAGGCCTGGACGCTGGCGCAGAACGGCGACGCCGTGCTGGTGGATGTGCGGTCGGCGGAAGAGCGTACGTTCGTGGGCCACATTCCGGGCACGGTCCATGTGCCATGGGCCACCGGCACGAGCCTGACGCGCAACCCTCGCTTCGTGCGGGAACTTGAAGCAAAGATGGCCAGCGCCGGCGGTAAAGCGGCCGTCGTGCTGCTGCTGTGCCGCAGCGGCAAGCGATCTGCCCTGGCCGCCGAAGCCGCGGCCAAGGCCGGATTCTCCTCGGTCTTCAACGTGTTCGAGGGCTTCGAGGGTGAGCTCGACGCCAATCAGCATCGCGGCTTGAACGACGGCTGGCGGTATCGCGGGCTGCCCTGGATCCAGGACTGATATGGCCGTCTTCGATCTGGACGGCATCGTCCGTGCGCTGGAAGGCATCCGTGCCGATTGGCGGACCTCTCAGCAGCGCACACGCGAGCCGGGCGAACGCGAATTCCCCTCGCGCGAAGCGCTGGCCGACATCTTCGACAAACTCAAGCGCGCGCTTTTCCCCATGCGCCTGGGGCCCGTGGACATGCGCCACGAGAGCGAGAACTTCTACGTGGGTTATACGCTGGACGCAGCCCTGCGCAGCCTGTTGGAGCAAGCGCGGCTGGAATTGCGGCGCCACGCGCCCGACCATCCTGCGGTGGACGATCACGCGGCGTCGATCGTGCGCCGCTTTGCGGCCGCGCTGCCGGATGTGCGCCGGCTGCTGGACAGCGACGTGCTTGCCGCCTATCAAGGCGACCCCGCGGCGCGCAGCGTCGACGAGGTGCTGCTTTGCTATCCCGGCATCCACGCGCTGATCCATCACCGGCTGGCGCACCAGTTGTACTTGCTGGACCTGCCATTGCTGGCGCGTATCGCGGCAGAAATTGCCCATGGCGAGACGGGTATCGACATTCATCCCGGCGCGCAGATCGGCCCTGGCTGCTTCATCGACCATGGCACCGGCGTCGTCATCGGCGAAACGGCCCGCATCGGGCGGGGCGTGCGCATCTATCAAGCCGTGACGCTGGGCGCCAAGCGCTTTGTGACCGATGCCGACGGCAACCTGGAAAAAGGGGTGGCGCGCCATCCGATCGTGGAAGACGACGTGGTGATCTACGCCGGCGCGACGATCCTGGGCCGCGTCACCTTGGGGCAGGGCGCCGTCATCGGCGGCAACGTCTGGATCACGGACGACGTGGCCCCGGGCGCCACGGTCACGCAGGCCGGGCCGCGCAGTACGCAGCGCCCGCGCAGCCTTCCGGGCCCGGAGCAGGAGCGGGCCGCCTGATTCAACACTGGGCAGTACCTCATGAGGGCTTCGGCCCTTTCATTTTGCTTGTCTGAGTCGTTTTGCTTGTTTGTTTACTTCGGAGATTTCAATGAGTGCCACCGTAGGCGGGACCGTCGCATTGGGCGACAACGGCGCAAGGCAGTTGGCCAATGCGACCAAGACCGTACCCCAACTTGCCACCATCAGCCCGCGTTGGCTGACGCATTTGCTGCAATGGGTGCCGGTCGAAGCCGGCATCTACCGCCTGAACAAGGTCAAGAATCCCGAGAACATCAAAGTCACGTGCACCGCGCGCGAAGACGAGAACCAGTTGCCGCGCACCTTCGTGGATTATGAAGAGCACCCGCGCGAGTATTTCCTGAATGCGGTCAGCACTGTGCTGGACGTGCACACGCGTATTTCCGATCTGTACAGCAGCCCGCACGACCAGATCAAGGAACAGTTGCGTCTGACGATCGAAACCATCAAGGAGAACCAGGAAAGCGAACTGATCAACAACCCCGACTATGGCTTGTTGTCCCAGGTGACGGACGAGCAGCGCATTTTCCCGCTGACCGGCGCGCCCACGCCCGACGAGCTGGACGAACTGCTGACCAAAGTCTGGAAGGAACCTGCCTTTTTCTTGACGCATCCGCTGGCGATTGCCGCCTTCGGCCGCGAAGCCACCCGGCGCGGCACGCCGCCGCCTACCGTCAGCCTGTTCGGTTCCCAGTTCATTACCTGGCGCGGCATCCCGCTGATTCCGTCCAACAAGGTGCCGGTGGCCGACGGCAAGACCAAGATCCTGCTGCTGCGCGTGGGCGACAAGCGGCAGGGCGTGGTCGGCCTGTACCAGCCTGGCTTGCCCGGCGAGCAAAGCCCCGGCCTGTCGGTGCGCTTCATGGGCATCAACAATCACGCCATCGCGTCGTATCTGATCTCGTTGTATTGCTCGCTGGCGATATTGGCGGATGATGCGCTGGCGGTGCTGGATGACGTCGAGATCGGCAAATATCACGACTATCCTGACACCTACAAGTAGGCCGCACGATGCCTATTGTCGATTCCTCTCCAAGTTTCGCCGCCCTGGGCGGCGGGGTGCCCGGCGCGCCTGAAGCGCCTATCGATCCTCGCGAACTTGCCCGATTGGCCAACGCCTTCTTCACGGCGCTGCCCGGGCAGGCTGTCGGGATCACCCCGCCGGCGCCCGTGCCGCCGGGCGTGCAGGCCCCGCTGAACGTCGCGCCGCCGGGATCGCCGCTGGCCAGCCCGGCGGGGGTGGGGCCAGGCGTGCCTGGCACGCCAATTCCGCAGGGCCATGCGCCGGGCGTCAACCTGGTGCCGGCATCGCCCGCGCAGTTGCCCTCGCTGGCGCATCGCGCGCCTGCGCTGCTGCCGCATGCGCAGGCGGGCAACGGCGTTCCGGACAACGTCGTGACGGCGGTGCCGGCGTACGAACCGCGCTTCGGTTCGGGTGTCACGGGCGTGGCGCCCCTGGCCGGGCGCACCGCCCCGGGGCAGGCCGCTACCGTGCGCGAGGCGGCTTCCTACTATTTCCTGGATGCCGCGCATGGCCAACCCGCGGGGGACCCGGCGGGCCAGGAGCACGTGCTGGGCGGCACGCGGGTCAGTGACGAACTGGCCGGACTGTCCTTGCCGGGGTTGGGCGCTGCCGGACCCGGCCCGGCCCCAGCCAGACCCACATTGCCGGCTGGGGAGCCCAGCTACTACTTCGTGGATGCGGTGGTGTTGCCCAGCGGTTATGTCACGCCGGCGCATCCCACGGCGCGCACGGCGCCCAGCGCGGGGGTCGATGCGCATCCGCCTTTCGACGTGCACGCGGTGCGGCGTGATTTCCCGGTGCTGCAGGAGCGCGTCAACGGCCGCCCGCTGGTGTGGTTCGACAACGCCGCCACCACGCACAAGCCGCAAAGCGTCATCGACCGTATCGCGTACTTCTACGCCCACGAAAACTCCAACATCCACCGGGCGGCGCATGAACTGGCGGCGCGCGCCACCGACGCCTACGAAGGCGCGCGCGAGCGGGCCCGCCGCTTCATCAACGCGCCCGACGTGAACGAGGTGATCTTCGTGCGCGGCACGACCGAGGCGATCAACCTGGTGGCCAAGAGCTGGGGTGCGCAACATGTGGGCGAGGGCGACGAAATCATCGTGTCGAACCTTGAGCACCACGCCAACATCGTGCCCTGGCAGCAGTTGGCAGCCGCCAAAGGCGCACGCCTGCGTGTGATCCCGGTGGACGATTCCGGGCAGATCCTCCTGGATGAATACCAAAAGCTGCTCAATGACCGTACCCGCATTGTCTCTGTCACACAGGTGTCGAATGCGCTGGGCACGGTAACGCCCGTCAAGGAGATCGTGGACCTGGCGCATCGCGCGGGCGCGCGCGTGCTGGTCGATGGCGCGCAGTCGGTGTCGCATATGCGGGTGGACGTGCAGGCGCTGGGCGCGGACTTCTTCGTGTTCTCGGGCCACAAGATCTTCGGCCCGACGGGCATTGGCGTCGTCTGGGGCAAGCGCGAGGTGCTGGAAGACATGCCGCCCTGGCAAGGCGGCGGCAACATGATCGCCGACGTGACGTTCGAGAGGACGGTGTTCCAGCCGATTCCCAACAAGTTCGAGGCGGGCACGGGCAATATCGCGGATGCCGTCGGGCTAGGCGCGGCGCTGGACTACGTGACGCGACTGGGCATCGAGAACATCGGGCGCTACGAACATGACTTGTTGGTCTACGGCATGCGGGGGCTGGGCGCCATCAAGGGCGTGCGCCTGATCGGCACGGCGGCAGAGAAGGCCAGCGTCATGTCCTTCGTGCTGGACGGCTACAGCACCGAAGAGGTGGGGCATGCGCTGAACGAGGAGGGCATCGCCGTGCGCACGGGCCACCATTGCGCGCAGCCGATCTTGCGCCGGTTCGGCGTGGAAACGACCGTGCGCCCGTCGCTGGCGTTCTACAACACGTACGACGAAATCGACCGCCTGCTGGACGTGGTGCAGCGGCTGTCCTCGGTCAGGCGAAAGGCATAAGGGGGCAAGCATGAGCGTGCAACGTCAACTCAAGCTGGGCGCGTTCATGCGCCCCGTCAGCATCCACACGGGCGCCTGGCGCTATCCGGGCGCGCATCGCGACGCCAATTTCAACTTCGAACACCTGAAGCGCTACGCCCAGACCCTGGAGCGGGCGCGCTTCGACGCCTTCTTCATGGCGGATCATCTGGCGCTGTTGAACATGCCGATCGATGCCTTGAAGCGCAGCCACACCGCGACGTCGTTCGAGCCTTTCACGCTGTTGTCGGCGCTTAGCCAGACGACGCAGCATCTGGGGCTGGTGGCCACGGCGTCCACCACCTTCGACGAACCCTTTCACGTGGCGCGGCGCTTCGCGTCGCTGGACCATCTGAGCCAGGGGCGGGCCGGGTGGAACATCGTCACCACCTCTAATCCCGACGCTGCGCTGAACTTCGGCCGTACCCGTCAGCCCGACCACGCGGCCCGCTACGCCCGGGCGCGGGAGTTCTACGATGTGGTGACCGGTTTGTGGGACAGTTGGGCCGACGACGCCTTCATCCGCGACGCCGACAGCGGCGTGTATTTCGACCCCGCCCGGCTGCGGGCCTTGAATCACCAGGGCGAGCACCTGTCGGTGAAGGGGCCGCTGCACATCGCCCGTCCGGTGCAGGGCTGGCCGGTCATCGTGCAGGCGGGCGCGTCGGAACCCGGCAGGCAACTGGCCGCAGAGACGGCGGAAGTGGTGTTCGCGGCGCAGTCCACGCTGGAGGAGGGCAGGCGGTTCTACGCCGACGTCAAAGGCCGGATGGACAGGCTGGGGCGCCATCGCGATCACCTGAAGATCCTGCCAGGCGTGCTCGTCGTGGTGGGTGAAACGGACCGCCAGGCGCGAGATATCCGCGCGCATCTGGACAGCCTTGTCCACTATGAAAGTGCCATCGCGTCGCTGTCCATTGCATTGGGCTGCGATGCCTCGGCCTTTGACCCCGACGCGCGCTTGCCCCCGGTTCCCGAGACCAACGCCAGCAAGAGCGGTCGCGAGCGGGTGATCGCCCTGGCCGAACGCGAAGGGTTCACGGTGCGGCAATTGGCCCAGCGCCTGGGCGGCTACGGCGGGCTGGCCATGGTGGGCACGGCGCGCCACATCGCGGATCAAATGCAGGAATGGCTGGAGGCGGAAGGGGCTGACGGCTTCAATGTGATGTTTCCGTGGCTACCCGGTGGCCTGGACGCGTTTACCGAGCAGGTCGTGCCCGAGCTCCAGCGGCGCGGCATTTTCCGTCGCGAATACGAAGGCCGCACGCTGCGCGAGAACCTGGGCTTGCCACGCCCGGAAAACCGGCATTTTCCGCGCTGACCGTCACCACGTTCATGATGCTTATGGGCATTAGTTTCTGCCGGATTTCGAAATCCGAAGAATGTATTTAGGCGCGGCCGCGCCCTTGTTTAGAGTGGATCGCTTCACTTCGAATACAAGGATGCAGGGTAATGCAGCGCAGCGTAGCCAGTGTGATGAATCAGACCCGGGGCGCGCATGCGCCGCGGCGGGCCGCCGGCATCGGCGCGGCGCTCTGCGCGGCGGCATTTGCGCTGCTGGGCACCGCGGCGCACGGCGCCCAACCGCAATACGGCGGCATTCTCAAGGTCGCGCTGGAAGGGGACCCGCTTTGCGTTGACCCGCAGCAGCCCGGCAACAACACCGCGTTGAACATCGGCCGGCAGATCACAGACTCGTTGACGGATCAGGATCCCGAAACGGGCAACATCGTGCCGTGGCTGGCCACCAGTTGGAAATCCGAAGACGACAACCGCCGCTTCACCTTCGTGCTGCGCGACGGCGCGACATTTGCCGATGGCAGTCCGCTGGACGCCGATGCGGTCAAGGCCAACTTCGACGGCATCGTGAAGATGGGCGCGCGCGCCTCGCTGGCGTCGACCTACCTGGCCGGGCTGGACCGTATCGACACACCCGACCCGCGCACGGTCGTCATCGTCTTCAAGCAGCCCAACGCCCAGTTCCTGCAGGCCACTTCGACGATGAGCATGGGCCTGCTGTCCAAGGCCACGCTGGCCAAGTCCTATGAGGAACGGTGCCAGGGGCAGGTGGTGGGATCCGGTCCGTTCACCTTGACGTCGTTCGTACATAACCAGGCCGCCAAGCTGCAGCGCCGGGAGGACTACGGCTGGCCGTCGTCGCTGGCCGCCCACAAAGACAAGGCATACCTGGAAGGCATCGAGTTCCGCATCATCCCGGAATCGGGGGTGCGCAACGGGAGCCTGCTGTCACGCCAGGTGGACGTCAGCACCAGCGTGCAGCCGCAGGATGAAAAGGTGCTGCTGGCCCAAGGTTTCCCGATCCTGGCGCGCAGCAATCCGGGGCTGGTCTACAGCTTCTTCCCGAATGAATCGCTGCCGTTGTGGGCGTCGCCGGCGGTGCGCCGCGCCATCGTCAAGGGCATCAACCGCCCCGAATTGCAGGCGATCCTGTCGCGCTATCAGCGCGCCGCCACGTCGGTGCTGGCCAAGACCACGCCGTCCTATGTCGATCAGTCGCAGGCCTTGGCCTATGACCCGAAAGGCGCGGCGAAGCTGCTGGAGGACGACGGCTGGGTGCTGGGCAAGGACGGCATCCGGGAAAAGAACGGCGAACGCCTGACCGTGCGGCTGGAATATTGGCAGGCGGTGACCTTCCTGGAACTGGTGCAGCAGCAACTGCGTGAGATCGGGGTGGACCTGCAACTGAAGAAGAGCGTGATCGGCCAAGTCAACGCCCAACGCGACACGGGCAAGATGCCGCTTCAGTTCTACAACCTGACCCGCGCCGACCCGGACATTCTGCGCACCGTGTTCCTGGCCAGCGGGCGCAACGTCAACTTCCGCCAGCCGGCCGAGGTGGACGAGGTGCTGGCCAAGTCGGCAGCCGCGCAGGAACCGGCGGAACGCCGCGCCCTGATCGCCCGCGCCGCCGAACTGCTGGTGGCAGATGGGCATGCGATTCCGCTGGTGGAACTGGCAACGGTTGGCGCCACTGGCAAGCACGTGCACGGCCTGCACTACGACGCCTCGTCGCGCCTGCAGTTCTACGACACCTGGTTGCAGAAATAGGGGGATCGCATGACCAAGACCGCGGCGCGTAGCGGCTGGCGCGACGGCAACGACGCCTGGCGCTACGCCTTCAGCCGGATCGTCCAATCGGCTTTCGTGCTGTGGGCCGCCTATACGGTGTCATTCGTGATCCTGTATATCCTGCCCAGCGATCCCGTCAGCATCATGTTGAACCAGGGCGACCAGAGCATGGTCGATCCTGCCCAGGTGGCGGCACTTCGCGCGCAGTACCACCTGGACGAACCGCTGCTGGTGCAGTACGGCATCGCGCTTTGGCAGGCGCTTCGCCTGGATCTGGGCGTGTCGATCCAGACGGGGCAGCAGGTGGCTGCCATGCTGGCGCAGGCGGCGCCCGCCACGGCGGCCCTTGCCCTGTGCGCGCTGGCGGCCGCGCTCGTCCTCGGGCTGGGGCTGGCCTTGGCGGCCAGTTCAGCACGCAATGCGCGCCTGCGGTCGGCGCTGCAGGCGGCGCCCTCGCTGGGCGTCTGCCTGCCGACCTTCTGGGTGGGGTTGCTGTTGCTGCAGTGGTTGTCGTTCACCTTTCCGGTGTTTTCGGCGATGGGCAATGACGGCTGGCAGTCGTTGGTGCTGCCGGCCGCGACGCTGGCGCTGCCCACCGCGGCCACTGTGGCCCAAGTGCTGTCGCGGTCGCTGTCGGCCGTGTGGGGGCAGCCGTTCGTCGGCGCATTGCGCGCCAAGGGCCTGTCGCGCAGGCGCCTGCTGTTCACGCACGTGCTGCCCAACGCCACGATTCCCGTGTTGACGATGACGGGCGTGCTCATGGGCAACCTTCTGGCGGGGTCCGTCGTGACCGAAACGGTGTTCTCGCGCGAAGGCATCGGCCGGCTCGCGCAGGGTGCGGTAGCGGTCAAGGACATTCCCGTGGTGCAAGGCGTTGTGGTGTTGGCGGCCGCGGTTTTCGTGGCCGTCAATCTGGTGGTGGACCTGGCGTATCCCTTGCTGGACCCCCGCATCACCCGCAACCGGGCGAGGGCGCTGGCATGAATACGCAAGCCATTTCTAGAGAGTCGCTCGCCCGGCCGGGCAGGCTGCTGGCGGCGGCCTCGGCCCTGCGAGCCCGGCCCGTGCTGACGGTAAGCGTCGCGGTGATCCTGCTGGTGCTGGGCTGGGCCTTGTTTCCGCAGGCGTTCACGTCCGCCGACCCCTTGCGCGGCGTGCCGCAGGACGCATTGCTGCCGCCATCCGCCACGCATTGGTTCGGTACCGACCATCTGGGGCGCGACATCTATGCGCGCACCGTCCATGGAACGTCCACCTCCCTGCAGGCGACGTCGCTGGCGGTGTTGATCGCGTTGTTTCTGGGTGGCGCGATCGGGCTGCTGGCGGGATTCATGGGCGGGAAGGTGGATGCCGTGCTGATGCGCGCCACCGATATCCTGATGGCCATTCCCACCTTGCTGCTGTCCATGGCGATTGTGACGGTGCTGGGATTCGGCACGGTGCACATCGCTATTGCCGTCGGCCTGTCCTATGTGGCGACTTTTGGCCGGCTGATGCGCGGCGAAGTGCTGCGCTGGCGCAGCGCGGTGTTCGTTGAAGCTGCGGTGGCCTCTGGCGTGGGCATCCGCGGCATTCTGTTGCGCCACATCGCGCCGCATGCAGCGGGGCCTGTCCTGGCCCTGGCCGCGCTGGAGTTTGGCGCGGCCGTGCTGGCCGTGTCATCGCTCAGCTTCCTGGGGTTTGGTGCGCCGCCGCCCGCTCCCGAATGGGGGCTGCTGATTGCAGAGGGCCGCAACTATATCGCGGCGGCTTGGTGGTACACGACGATGCCGGGGCTGGTGGTGGCCACGGTGGTGTTGTCCGCCAACCAGATCGCCCGGTACGCCCAAGACCTGGGAGAATCGAAATGAGCGCGCAACCTCTCAACGACGTGGTCGACGTGGTCGACGTGCCGGACGTGCTCGCGTTACGCGAATTGAATGTCGCTTACCGGGATGGCGCCACCGGTGCCTGGCGCAATGCCGTCACCGATGTGTCCCTGGCCATCCAGCCCGGCGAAATCGTGGCGCTGGTCGGCGAGTCCGGCTCCGGAAAATCGACGACCGCGGCGGCGTTGATCGGCCTGCTGCCGGACAACGCCCGCCGGCTGGGCGGCAGCATTGCGCTGGAAGGGCACGAACTGGCAGACGCGCCCGAGTCCGTCTGGCAGGGCCTGCGCGGACGGCGAATCGGATTTGTCCCACAGGACCCGGGCCTGTCGCTGGATCCGGTCAGACGGATTGGCAAGCAACTGGAAGAAGCGCTGACCGTCCACGGCGTGCCGCTCGCCGAGGCGAGGCGCCGGGTGCCCGGCATCCTGGCCGATGTGGGGCTGAGCGACGTGGAGCGGGTGGCGCGCAGCTTCCCGCACGAACTGTCGGGCGGCATGCGCCAGCGCGTGCTGATCGGCATGGCCGTGGCGCACGAACCCGCGCTGATCATCGCCGACGAACCGACCAGCGCGCTGGACGTGACCGTGCAGCGGCAAGTGCTGGACCATCTGGAAGCGCTGGTGCGGCGCAAGGGCATCGCGGTCCTGTTGATCACGCACGACCTGGGCGTGGCGTTCGACCGTGCGGACCGGGTGGTGGTGATGCAAGGCGGGCGCATCGTCGAAGCCGGCGCTGCGCGTCAATTGCGAGACCATCCCCGGCACCCCTACACGCGCACGTTGCTCGCGGCAGCGCCCGGGCTGAAGCGTGACGGATTCCACTTCCAAGGAGCGCGTCCCCCCGTGCAGGCGCCGTTATTGGTCGTGGAAGGCTTGCAGAAGCGCTTCGGCAACGTGCTGGCGGTCGACGGCGTGTCGTTTCATGTGCCCCGTCATGGCACGACCAGCCTGGTGGGCGAATCCGGTTCCGGCAAGTCGACCACGTCGCGGATGGCGTTGTGCCTGGAACGGCCCACGGCCGGCCGCGTCTTGTTCGACGGCCGCGACGTGACCCGGTTGACGCGCAGCCAGTTGCAGGATTTCCGCCGGCGCGTGCAGGTGGTCTATCAGAACCCGTATGCGTCGCTGAATCCGCGGTTCACGCTGGAAGCGATCATCACCGAACCCTTGCGCGCCTTCGGCCTGGGCAATGGAGCCTCGCGCCGCGCGCGCGCCGCCGAACTGCTCCAGGCCGTGGAGCTTAACCCCGATCTGCTGGACAGCCGGCCGGCGCGTTTGTCCGGTGGCCAGCGCCAGCGCGTGGCAATCGCCCGCGCGCTCGCCATCGAGCCCGAGCTGCTGGTGCTGGACGAGCCCGTGTCGGCGCTGGACGTGTCGGTGCAGGCGCGCATCCTGGCGCTGCTGCAGCGTTTGCAAGCGGAGTTGGGCGTCAGCTATCTGTTCGTATCCCATGACCTGGCGGTCGTCAGGCAGATTTCGGATCACGTGGTCGTGCTGCGGCGCGGCCAGGTGGCCGAACAGGGGCCGGTCGAGCAGGTTTTCGAAGCCCCGCGCCATCCCTATACGCAGGCCTTGCTTGGCGATACCCCGGGCGGACGCCATGCGCGGGCCGCCGCCGCGCCTGCGCCCTTGACCCTAGACCTGGCGGCATAAGGCCGCGACACCATGACCGACCCCTTACTGTTTCCCATTGGATTGGCCCTGAACGGCATTGCGCATGCGCCGCAGGACGACGCATCCGCTCGCCGCACCGAGGCGCGCTGGCTGGACGCGCTGCGGCGCGCCGATGATGCGGGCCTGGATTTCGCCACCTTCGAAGACCGCTGGGCACGCGGTAGCGCCTCCGGCCAGAGTCCCTTGGATGCCACCTTGCTGCTGTCGCGCGCCGGCCCCGCCACGCGCCGCATCGGCCTGATCCCATCGGTGGCCGTCAGCACCAACGAACCCTTCCACATCTCGACAGCCATCGCCACGCTGGATTACGTAACGCGGGGCCGCGCGGGATTGTTGCCGCAAGTACCTGCCGAATCCGATGTCGAGGCGGCGCTGGCGCACGCGGGCAGCCGCATCTACGGCCTGCCTGACGAACGCGACGGCCTGTACCGCGACGCGGCCGACGCCCTGGATGCCGTGCGCCGCCTGTGGGATAGCTGGGAAGAGGGCGCCATCATCCGCGATGTGGACACCGGCCGCTTTGTGGACCGCGACAAGCTGCACTATGTGGATGTGGATGCCGCGACCTTTGCCATCAAGGGACCTTCCATCGTGCCCCGCCCGCCCCAGGGGCAGCCGCCCGTAGCCGTGGCCTGGCGCGAAGCCCGCGATCTGGAATGGGCGGCGGCCCATGCCGATATCGTTTTCGTGCCGCCTCCCCAAGGTGAAGCGGACTGGGCGCCCGTGCGCCAGATCCTCGCTGCGGCGCAAGAACAGGGCGGTCGCAGCCTGGCGCCGCTGCGTTACTACGCGGACGTGGCCGTGGCGTTCGGTGGCGATGGCCCTCTGGCCGATGCCCAGGGCGTAGCGGCCCATACGGGCACGGCGCAAGCGTTGGCGGAACGCATTCAGCACTGGCGCGCACTGGGTTTTTCGGGCGTGCGCCTGCATCCGCAAGACCTGGACCGGGACCTGGATGGGGTGATCCGCGAGCTGCTCCCCCTGTTACGCGGGCCGGGATCGCCCGCGGCGCCCACGCCCGAAGCCGGGCAGCGACCCCTTTCCTTGCGTAGCCGCCTGGGGCTGGCGGAAGCAAGCAACCGTTATGCAGCCCTGGCAGGGCACGGAGGCCGTTAACCATGGCACAGAAGCAAGTGATCCTGGGCGCGCATTTTCCCGGCGTCAACAACATGACGGTCTGGAGCGACCCGCAGGCGGGCAGCCAGATCGAATTCGCCTCCTTTGAACGCTTTGCGCGCGCCGCCGAACGCGGCAAGCTGGACTTCGTGTTCCTGGCGGAAGGCCTGCGCCTGCGCGAGCAGCGCGGCAAGCTGCACGACCTGGACGTGGTCGGGCGCCCGAACACGCTGGTCGTGCTGGCGGCGCTGGCCGCGGTGACCGAACGGATCGGCCTGGCCGGCACGCTCAACGCCACCTTCAATGAACCCTACAACCTGGCGCGCCAGCTGGCCACGCTGGACCATGTGTCGGGCGGCCGGTCCGCCTGGAACGTGGTGACGTCGCCCGGCGCCTTTACGGGCGAGAACTTCCGGCGCGGCGCCTACCTGCCGCATGACCAGCGCTACGAGCGCGCCCGCGAATTCGTCGAGCTGGCCCGGCATTTGTGGAGCGGCGGCGACGACGGCCAAGGCAGCTTCGATTACCAGGGCCGGCAGTTCACGGTCCGCGGCCGCCTGGACGTGCCGCCGCTACCCCAAGGGCACCCGATCATCATCCAGGCCGGCGATTCGACGCAGGGCAGGGAGTTCGCCGCCCGCAGCGCGGATGCGATCTTCACCCGCCACGGATCGCTCGCCGAGGGGCAGGCGTTCTATGCCGACGTCAAAGCGCGGCTGCCCAAGTACGGCCGCGCCGAGCACGACCTGAAGATCCTGCCCGGCGTGGGGTTCGTGCTGGGCGATACGCCGGAAGAGGCCGCCGAACGCCACGCCGAGGTTCGACGCCAGCAGGTCAGCCCGCAAACCGCCATCGTGTTGCTGGAACAGTTGTGGAACCGCGACCTGTCCGGTTTCGACCCGGACGGCCCGTTGCCGGATTTCGACCCCGACGTCTCGGCCACGACCGTGGCAAAGGGCCGCACCCGCCAGCACGACGACACGCTGGCCACGGCACGCCAATGGCGCGAACTGTCCCGCCGTGAAAACCTGGGCATCCGCGACCTGATCATCAAAGTCACGGGGCGCCAACAGTTCGTTGGAACGCCCGCCCAGGTGGCCGAAGACATGAACCGCTATGTGCAGCAGAACGCGTCGGACGGCTTTATCCTGGTGCCGCACCTGATTCCCAGCGGCATCGAGGAATTCGTGGAGCGGGTCGTGCCGCTGCTGCAGGAGCGCGGCGTCTTCCGCCAGGAGTATGCCGGCAGCACGCTGCGCGAGCACCTGGGCCTGTCGGCTGCACGCCATGAACCGGTTACCGAGCGCGACGTGGCGGCAGCCGCCGCCGAGGCAGTCGCATCATGAGCCGCCATCCCCGCGTACCCCTGTCGGTGCTGGACCTGGCGCCGATTTCCACGGGGTCCGATGTTCGCCAGGCCCTGGCCAATACCGTGGATCTGGCGCGCCGTGCCGAACAGGCCGGCTACCGCCGCTATTGGCTGGCCGAACATCATCTGTCCGACGGGCTGGCCAGTTCGGCCACGCCCGTGCTGATCGGCCAGGTCGCGGCGGCGACCTCGCGCTTACGCGTCGGGTCGGGCGCCACGCTGCTCGGCTACCACACGCCGCTGGCGGTGGCCGAGGCTTACGGCACATTGGATGCGCTGCACCCCGGGCGCATCGACCTGGGCTTGGGCCGCGGATTGGCGGCGGGCCGGCGGGCGGCGTCCGCCAGTGCCGCGGCGCCCCAGCCGTCGCCTGGATCCCGGACGGTGAAGGGTCTGCTGATTCCTGCGCCGCCGGTGTCGCGGCCGCAACGCTCGGCGCGCGGCGTCGCGCGTGAGGAGATTCTCTTGCAGCCGCACGCGCAGCCCTTGCCGTTCGAGCAAGCCGTGGACGCCTTGTTCGGGCTGCTGGCCGGCACCTACACGCTGGACGACGGCAGCCGCGTCCACGCGACGCCGGGCGCTGGCGCCGCGCTGGAAACCTGGGTGCTGGGGTCGTCGGCCGGTGAAAGCGCGCAGTTGGCAGGCAGGCTCGGGTTGCCGTTCGCCGTGAATTACCACGTCAGCCCGGCTACGGCGCTGGATGCCGTGGACGCCTACCGCCGCGCGTTCGTGCCGTCGGCCACGCTTGCCCGGCCGTACCTGATGATCTCGGCCGATGTGGTTGTGGGACGCGACCTGGCCGATGCGCAACGCATCGCCCGGCCTTATGGCGCCTGGGTGCAGGGCATCCGGCGGGGCGAGGGCGCCACGCGCTACCTGTCGTCGGAAGAGGCCGAGGCCATCGTGCTGGAGGACGACCTGGTGCAGGACCGGGTCAGCACGCAGTTTGTCGGCGATGCGAATGCGGTCGTCAAGGGCTTGGAGACCCTGGTCCGGGCCACCGAAGCCGATGAATTGATCGTCACCACCAATGCGCACCGGCACGAAGACCGCGTGCAGTCGCACGAATGGCTGGCGCAGGCGTGGTTGGCAGCCTAGTGTGCCGCCTGCGCCACGATCTGGACGGTGACCGGCGCACCGCGCGATACGGACCCATAGATCGGGCAGATGCGCAGGTACTCGCCCACCAGCGCGTTCGCCTGCGCGTCGTCCACGCCGGTCAGCGTGAATGCCAAATGCACGTGGGCATAGTGGCCGGGCTGCGCCTCGTCCGCCTCGGAGTCGCCCGTGACGACCACGCGCGATAAGGTCAAGCCCTGTTCCCGCGCGCTGGATTCGATCACGGCGTGTGCGCAGGTCGCCAAGGCGGCCAGCAGCAATTCGCCGGCCAGCCAGGCTTCGCCCGGTCCGCCGCGCGAGGCGGTGGCGTCGGCGACCAGATGCTGATCGCGTGCGGACAGCAGGTAACGGCCGTTCTGGCCGATGGTGGTGCTGGTAATGCTGGGCATGATTGGGGCCGCCTTGATGAGTCGGGTAGGGGAGGGTCAGGCCGCCGGGCGCGACAGGTTCAGATGGTCGCGCAGCGTCGTGCCGCCGTATTCGGTGCGGAACAGCCCGCGCCGCTGCAATTCGGGAATGGCCAGACGGACGAAGTCTTCGATGCTGCCGGGCACATAGGGCGCCTGGATCATGAAGCCGTCGCACGCGTCGGCGCGGAACCATTGCTCCATACGGTCGGTGACCGTCTCCGCGTCACCGATGAAGTCGCGCAAGGTGCCCACGCCATAACGATGACCCAGTTGCGACAGGCTGAGGTTCTGCTTGCGCGTCAGTTCCGCCACTTCCTTGTAGTGCCCTTGCACGCCCGGCACGTCCATGTCGGGCAGCACTTCGTCCTGCGGGAACTGCGCCAGGTCGATGTCCAGGTGATACGACAGCGTCGACAGTCCGGCTTGCGGGGTGGCCAGGCCGTTCAGCAGCGCATCGGTCGCCTCCGCCGCCGCAGCGGTTTCGCCCACGATGGGCACGATGCCCGGCAGGATCTTCAGCGTAGCGGGGTCGCGGCCATGGGATGCGGCGCGTCCCTTCATCTCTTGATAGAACGCCTGCGCCGATTCCAGCGACGAATGGTTGACGAAGATCACGTCGGCCCATTTGGCGGCGAAGTCGCGGCCGCGGCCCGAGGCGCCCGCCTGGATGAACACCGGGCGGCCCTGCGGCGGCCGGCTGACATTCAACGGCCCCTGGACGCGGAAGTAGCGTCCGTCGTGGTTGATCGCCTGCACCTTGGACGGGTCGGCGAACAGCGGTGCGTCTTTGTCGCGCACCACCGCGCCGTCCTGCCAGCTGTCCCACAGGCGGCAGGCGATCTCGACGAACTCGTCCGCGCGGTCATAGCGTTCTTCGCGCGACAACTGGTCGTCGCGTCCGAAATTGGCGGCCTCTGCCTGCTGGAACGACGTGACGATGTTCCAGGCCGTGCGGCCCGCGCTCATGTGGTCCAGCGTGGCCAGCGAACGCGCCACCGCGAACGGTTCGAAGTACGACGTGGAAATGGTGCTGGCCAGGCCCAGGTGCCGCGTGGCGGCGGCCACCGTGGCCAGCACGATCTGGGGTTCCAGCCGCAAGGCGCCCAGCGCGCCGTAGCGCAACTGGCTGTCCATGCTGCCTTCGTGGCGTTGCGGTACGGCCAGGATGTCGGCCAGGAACAGCAGGTCGAACTTGCCGGCTTCCAGCAGGCGGCCCAGATTGGCGTAGTACTGCGGCGACAGGATGTCGGTGTCGGCTTGCGGGTGGCGCCAGCCGCCATGGTTGCCCGAAACCGGGCCGGCCTGGACGAAGGCGGCCAGATGCATCTGGCCTTGTGATTGGTATTGGGACATGACGGGGGACGGCGCTTGTCGCGCGAGGGATAGGAAGAGGGTTCAGCCCAAAAATTATAGGGATGAAAGCTATGCCGCACGGCTATTAGCGAATAACGCACGAGTCTTTGCGCAGGCCTGCGCCAGCGGCCACAATTCCCGGTTCCGCAGCGGTTTCTCGTTGCGCCATGTCATGATCAAGCAGACTTCCATGTTCAAATTTCTACGCCATGCGCTGGCCGCCAGCCTGGTGCTGTGCGCCGCCTCGGCCCACGGCGAAACCATCAAGCTGGGCACCATTCTTTCCACCACCGGCCCTGCGGCGTTCCTTGGCGAGGACATGAAGGACGGGATGCGGATCGCCATCGACGAGATCAACGCCGGCGGCGGCATCAACGGCAAGCAGATCGATTGGGTGTTCTACGACGCTGAAAGCCAGACCGCCAAGGCACTGGCCGCCACGCGCCGGCTGCTGTCGCAAGACAAGGTCGACATCCTGGTGGGCGGCGGCAACATGAGCGGCATCGCCCAGGCCATGGTGCCGCTGGCGCAGCAGGCGCGCACGCCGTTCATCTCGACCGAGGGCGCGGCTACCATCGCCAGTCCGGCCAAGGAACGCGAATGGGTCTTCAAGAGCACGGTGGACGACAGCCAGGTCTTCGCCCGCCTGGCCGACTACTTCAAGAAGAACGGCATCACGCGCATCACGTTGCTGCATGACACCAGCGGCTTTGGCCAAGCCGCCGCCGATGCGCTGCGCGCGTTCGCGCCGGGCCAGAACCTGCAGGTCAACTACGAGGCCTTTGCGCCGTCCGACACCGATCTGACGCCGCAGCTCACGCGCATTCGCGCAAGCGACACCCAAGCCATCGTCTGCTGGACGGTGACGCCCGCCGGCGTGATCTTCATGCGGCAGGCCAAGCAACTGGGCCTGGGCGACCGCAAGTTGATCCACAGCTACGGCTTCGTGTCGCAGCGTTATATGGAACTGGCCGGCGCCGACGCCGACGACGTGCTGCTGGTGTCCGTGAAGTTCCCCGTGGGCGCAGACCTGCCGGATGACGACCCCTTGAAAGCCCGCATCGCTGCGCTGACCGAGAAATTCCAGGCGAAGTTCAAGCGCGCGCCCAACCAGTTCGTGGCCCAGACCTATGACGCCGTCTGGCTGGCCGCGGGCGCGCTGGCCAAAGGCCCCGAGAAAGACCGCGTGCGCGCCGCGTTGGAAGGCACGCGCCAGTACGAAGGCGTGGGCGGCGTGTTCAACTTTTCGGCCGACAGCCATTCGGGCCTGGCCAAGAGCGACATCGTGCTGATCAACTGGAAGGACGGGCGCTTCCGCTTGGCCGACTACCGGTAAGCGCGCGGCATGCTGGACGCTCAATTCATACAGCTGCTGCTGGCGGGCCTGGGCACGGGCGGCATCTACGCGATGATCGCTGTGGGCTTCAACATCATCTTCAAGAGCACCGGCGCGCTGAATTTCGCGCAGGGCGAATGGGTGATGATGGGCGGCCTGTTCGCCGCCGTGGCGGTGTCGGAGATGCCGGTGTGGCAAGCCTGCCTGCTGGCCACCGCTGCCGTGACGCTGGTGGGATGGCTGTCGGACCGCATCGTCATCCGGCCCTTGCGCAACCATGCGCCGCTGACGCTCACGCTGGTGTCGGTAGGCTTGGCCATCGCCAGCAAGAGCTTGGTGATGCTGACCTTGGGCAAGAATCCGCAGGGCTATCCCGGCCTGTCGGGGGCCCGCAAGTTCGAGGTCCTGGGCGCGCACGTGGACGCACAGACCCTGTGGATCCTGGCCATCACGGTCGTGCTCATGCTTCTGACGCATGTGTTTTTCGCGCACACGCGGTATGGCACGGCCCTGCGCGCCGCCTGCGCCAACCCCGAGGCGGCCGCCTTGGTCGGCATCAGCCACCGGGGCGCGATCGCCGCGTCCTTTGCGTTGGCAGCGCTGTATGGCGGCCTGGCTGGCGCCATCATCACGCCCATGACGCTGATGTCCTACGACAGCGGCGCGATGCTGGGCTTCAAGGCCTTCAGCGCCGCCATGCTGGGCGGGCTGGGGAACCTTTATGGCGCCTTGTTGGGCGGCCTGTTGCTGGGCGTGCTGGAAACGTCCATCGGCGGCTACCTGACCACGCAATTCAAGGATGGCGTGGCCTTCCTGGTGCTGCTCCTGATTCTGACCGTACGCCCGCAAGGGATATTGGGCCGTCCCGATGTTGTCAAAGTTTAAAGGGAGTTCCAAGACGCCCGCAGTGGCGCGGTCCGCGGGCGCCAGCCTGCGCGTGCTGGGGTTGACCTGGCTGATCCTGGCGGTGTGGCCGCTGGTGGCGCCCAACGATTACCTGGTCAGCCTGGGCGGCACGTTCTTCATCAACCTGCTGCTTGTCCTGAGCCTGAACCTGCTGGTGGGTTATGCGGGCCAGGTGTCGTTGGCACACGCCGGATTCTTCGGCCTGGGCGCCTACACAAGCGGCGTGCTGTCGGCCAGCCTGGGTTGGAGCCCCTGGGCCGGGCTGGCGGCGGCCCCCGTGCTGTGCGCCTTGGTGGCCTTGTTCGTCGGCATTCCGACCTTGCGCCTGCGCGGCCATTACCTGGCGATGGCCACCTTGGGCCTGAACGCCATCCTTTCGGTGCTGTTCGTGGGGCTGGTCGGCATCACCGGCGGGCCCAACGGCCTGATCGGCGTGCCGTCGTTCACGCTGGCCGGCTGGGACCTTGGCGTGCCCGCCGCCTTCTTCTTCCTGGCGTGGACCGTGGCGGGGCTGGCGATGCTGGGCTTGCGCAACCTGGTCCAGGCGCGGGCGGGCCGCGGCCTGCGCGCGCTGGCGGCCAGCGATATCGCGGCTGCGTGCATGGGCGTGCCCGTGCTGCGCTACAAGCTGACGGTATTTGCGCTGAGCGCGGCGCTGGCCGGTGTGGCGGGCTCGCTGTATGTGCACCAGAACAACTACGCTTCCCCCGAAACGTTCTCTTTCTTCAATTCGGTGCTGCTGCTGGTCATGGCCGCCATTGGCGGGCTGGGCCGCTACTGGGGCGGATTCCTGGGCGCCTTGCTGTTTACGGCGCTGCCCGAACTCATGCGCAGCATCCACGACGCCGAACTGCTGGTCTTTGGCGTGGCGATGATCGTGGTCGTCGGTTATCTGCCGGCCGGCTTGGCCGGGCTGCTGGACAACCGGATCAAGCGGCGGGGAGGGCAGCCATGAACGCCTTGCTGCATGCCCAAGGGATCAACCTGGCGTTTGGCGGCTTGCAGGCCCTGGACGACGTTGCGCTATCCGTCCTGCCCGGAGAGATCCATTCCGTGATTGGCCCCAACGGCGCCGGCAAGTCCACGCTCTTCAACGTCCTGACCGGGGTGGCGCGGCCGGACGCCGGCGCCATCACGTTCGACGGTGAACGCATCGAACGCCTGCCGCCGCACCTGCGGGTGTTGCGCGGTATGGCCCGGACGTTCCAGAACCTGCAGATCTTTCCGGAACTGTCGGTGCTTGAGAACGTGCTGGTCGGTCGCCATGCCCGCACGCGTAGCGGCTTTTTGCAAGGGATACTGGGTACGGCGGCCGTGCGGCGTGAACGCGAATCCGATATCGATATCGCCCACGCAAGACTGGCCGAGCTGGGCCTGGATAAGCGCGCGGCCCAATTGGCGGGCAGCCTCAGCTACGGCGACGCCAAACTGATGGAAATCGCGCGCGCCATGGCGTCGGAACCCCGCCTGCTGTTGCTGGACGAACCCATGGCCGGCTTACCGGCGGAAGCCGTCGCCCGGGTTGTCGAGGCCACGCGCGCCTTGAACCGCCAGGGCGTCGCCGTGTTGCTGGTGGAACATAACGTGCGAGTCGTGATGGAACTGTCGCACCGGATCCTGGTGCTGAACAACGGCCGCCGCATCAGCGCCGGCACGCCTGCCGAGGTCCGTCAGGACCCCGCGGTGATCGAAGCCTATTTGGGAGTGGCGACCGATGCCGCTTGAAGTACGAGGCCTGACGGCCGACATCGGCGCCGTGCGGATTCTGCAAGGCCTGGACCTGGACGTGGCCGAGGGCGAGGCGGTTGCGCTGATCGGTAGCAACGGCGCGGGCAAGTCCACGCTGATGCGCTCGGTGGCCGGCCTGTTGCGGCCCATCGGCGGGTCGGTTTGCTACGGTGGCGCCGACCTTGGCCGTCTGAGCGCCGACAAAGTGGTGCGCCTGGGGCTGGCGCTGGTGCCCGAGGGGCGCCAGATATTCGCCCCGCTGACCGTGCGCGAGAACCTGCTGATGGGCGCCTACGCCAAACGCGAAGGCCCGAGTGAACTGGAGCGCGTGCTGACCGTGTTTCCGAAACTGGCGGCCAGGCTGCAGCAACTGGGCGGCACCTTGTCTGGCGGCGAACAGCAGATGCTGGCGATCGGCCGCGCGCTGATGAGCGCGCCGCGCCTGTTGTTGCTGGACGAGCCGTCCCTGGGGCTGGCGCCCAAGGTCGTTGCCGAGATCTTCGAGGTGATCGGCCAACTCGTGGCCAGCGGCACCTCGGTGCTGCTGGCCGAACAGAACGCCGCCATGGCGCTGCGTGTGGCCGGCAGGGGTTACGTGCTGTGCGAAGGCAACATCGTTCTGTCGGGCAGCGCGCGGGCGCTGGCGGACGACCCTACAGTGCAACAGGCGTATCTGGGCATCTAAGCGAACGGGCCGATGCCCGCCCCGATTCGCCTACTGCGGTTTGAGGCCGGCGGACTGCACGATCGGGGCCAAACGCCGCAAATCGGATTCCAGCGCTGACTTCAACGCGGCGGGACTGCCGCCCATCACTGCGGCGCCATCCCGTTCGATTTCGGCCTTGACCTCGGGGCGGCCCAACACGTCGTTCAGCGCCTTGTTCAGTTCGTTGATGGTCCGGTCCGGGGTGCCGGCCGGCGCGATGACGCCATACCAACTGACGTGCTGATAGCCGGGGTAGCCGGCCTCTGCGACGGTCGGGATATCCGGCAAGACCTTCACGCGCTCGGCCGAGGTGACCGCCAATCCTCGCACTTTCCCGCCCTCGATGTATCCCCGCATCGTCACGCTGGTGCCGACCCAGGCCGATAGGCGGCCGCCCAGCATGTCGGGCAGGCCTTGGGCAATGCCGCGATAGGGAATCAGGTTCAGGCTCGACTTCGAACGTGCTTCCAGGTCCAGCATGGCGATCTGGATATTCGTGGTGGGATAACCAATGCTGACGTCGCCCGGTTTGGCTTGCGCCTGACCAACGAAATCCCCCAGCGTGGCGGGTCCGTTTTCGGCGACCGCGACGATATAGGGCGTCGACAGGACTAGGCCGACCGGCTTGAAATCCTTCAGCGGGTCATAGGGCAGGCTCTTGTAGATGAGCGGGTTCACGGCGATATGGTCGACCAGCGTCAAACCCAGCACGCGTCCGTCGGGTTCGGCGCGCGCCACCGTCTGCAGCGCAATGTTGCCGTTGGCGCCGCCCTGGTTCTCGACCACGATGTCCGTGCCCAGCGCCTTGCCCAGCGGGCCGGCCAGCAACCGGCCCAGGCGGTCTCCGCCGCCGCCGGGCGGAAACGGGACGATCAGCCGCATCGGCTTTCCCGAAAACGTCGATTCGGCATGCGTTGCGGATGGCGCCACGCTTAACGCGACGGCGCACGAAATCAGCGCCAGCCCGCTGGCGCATAGACGGCGGAACGTGAACAGGCTCATGCTTGTCTCCTTGGATCCGCGCCGGGTGGCGGCGGAAGGCTTCTTGAAGAAGCTCGAATGGGCAAATCAATGGTGTGCGTGCGGCCGGCCATGGGCGGCCGCACGCATGGCTTATCGGTGGGCGTCGCTGCCCAACAAGGCCTCGCGGAACCGGCTCCTCAAGTAGGGCCCGTCGCGTGGGGGAAGGGCGGTCGGTTGCGGCGCGGTGCTGACCTTGATGGCGGCCAGGACCGGCCGCGGCGCATGCAGGATGTCCTCGGCGGCGGCCTCCAGTTCAGCCTCCGTCCGCACCAGCAGCGCCGTTTCGAAACCGCAGGCTTTGGCTACTGCGGCGATGTCCACGCCGCGCCCGGCGTGGGCGGGCTGCATGCCGGTCTCGGCGTAGTGTTCGTTGTCAACCACGACCACGCTCAGATTCGGAACGGCGTGCACCGCCACGGTGGCTAGCGACCCCAGGCCCATCATCATTTCGCCATCGCCGACAAAAACGATGACGCGGTTCGTGGGGCGGGCTTGCGCCAACCCCAGGCCCACCATCACGGCCCCGCCCATTGCGCCCCATAGGTAGAAATTGCGGGGGCAATCACCGGCGGCCGCCAGGTCGAAGGTGGGATTGCCCAGGCTCGAGATGGCCAGCGCGTCGCCGCGGTCGCGCAGAATCCGCGATACCACTGCCCGCCGGTCCAACATCGCGGTGTTGTGCTCTTTCATGGATGTGCGCTCACTTGTTGAAGTTCTTGGTGCCGATGACGCGTTGGCCGATCAGCACGGCGACGCTGCGTCCGGTCTGGTAGGCGAAGCGCGCGCCGGCGTCGACGTTGATGGCGATCTCTTCCGCCTGGTCGGCGCGATACACATAAACGCCCGAATCTTCCAGCACGGCCTGGGTCGATTTGCCCATGGCGATCTGCCAGGGATTGAACTCGCCCCATTCGCCGCGCATGGTCACAATCATGAAGAGCGGCATGCGGGCTTCATGCTGCAGGGACAGCATGTTGATGCAGTTGCCGACACCGCTTGATTGCAGCAGAAGCACGGCGCGGTCCCCGCCCAACCACGCGCCCGCAGACATGGCCACGCCTTCTTCTTCGGTGGTGAGCGATACCGAGTGCATCTCGGGATCGCCCTCGCAAAGGCGGATGAGTGCGCTATGGCCCGCATCCGGGACATAGGAAACTTGTCGCACATCGAGCGACTTGAAGACTTCATAGATTTGCTGGGGCCAATCTGGATGTGACATTCCGATCTCAACTAACAGAGTGATTGGGGGTGGGACGCGTCGACGGCGAGCGCCTCATGACAATCATGGTGGATCTGATAGCTTGAATAAAGGGAATAAATATCCTGCCCAGCAGTCTTTTTAGGAATGCTTTACGACGGACTTTCGCGGCCGGCGCACGGTAGCGCGGCGCTTAGGGTTGGACGGCTAGCGGGCTTCGACCGTGAAGTCGCAGCATTCCTGGGCCAGGGCGGCCAAGGCCTGCGTGACCGCGGACACGGGTTCCTTGCGGTAAAGCGCGAAGTACCGGGCGCTGGGCGGGGGGACCTCCGTGCGCAATACCGCCAGGCGGCCGTCGCGCAGATGATTGGCAAAATAGCCCGCGGGAAGGCACACGACACCAAGTCCTGCGACCGCCAGGCCGGCGATGGCGATCAGGTTGTCGATCGCCAGCGAATTCGAATGGGTCATGCGTTGCTGCAGCCAGTTTTCGCACAACACGCTGATCACCGATTCGCTCGATTGGCCCAGAATCGCCATCTTGCCGATCTCTTCAATGTTGAAACACCGGGTCTGGTCAAAGGTATTCGGGTTGCCCATCCATTGGAACTCGACCAGCGACAGCGGCAACGCGTCCAGGTCCGGGTGTAAATACATCTCGGGCAGGAACGCCAGATCGATTTCGCCGGCCAGCAGCAGGCGCTGCAACCGTCCGCTCAGGTCCAGGCGCGGTTGCAGCTGCAGGGAAGGGTAGCGGGCGCGGGTCTGGCGGATCAACGACGAAATCCAGGTCATCGCCGTCATCTCGGTGATGCCGATCCTGACCGTTCCCGTCATGGTCGGATTGCCCGCCAGCTGCACCAGGATGGAATCCCGCTGTTGCAGCATGTTCTTGGCATAGTCGTAGATGCTTTGCGCGCGGTCGGTCAACACGAGCCGGTGGCCGACGCGATCGAACAGCGCGATCTCGAACGTGCTCTCGATCTCCTGGATGCGCTTGGTGATGGCGGACTGGGTAGTGTGAAGCCGCTCCGCGGCAGCCGTGAACGTGCCAAGCTTGACCGTCCAGTAGAACGCCTCTACCTGCTTTATCGTGATCACGGTTGTCGCATGCCTGATGGGGAAGGGAAGGGAATCCGTCGGGGTGGGTGGAGCGTGCCGGCGCGCCTAGAGTCTTCGGTTGTCGCGAAACCATGCAACGACCGCATCCACCATCGGATGGTGGCGATTGCCATTCCAGGCCAACGCCGCCGTCACCACCATCACTTTTTCTTTCAGCGGCCGTACCACGACATTCTCGGGCGCCAGCTTGCGCATGGATGCCGGCACCAGGGCCACGCCCTGGCCGCAGCTCACATAGGCGATCTGGGACGTGACGGACCTTACCTCATGCAGGATGCGCGGCGCAAAGCCGTGCGACCGGCATACGGCGGTGAGCATGTCGAAATAGTCCGGACTGACCTGGCGCGCAGACATCACCAGCTGCTCGGCCGCCAGCGACCGCAAGGGTATGCGCGGCTGCTCGGCTAGCGGGTGGCCCGCAGGCAGTGCGACGGCGAGCCGGTCTTCGGTCAAGGGCAGGGTAGCGATGCCGCTGCCGATCTTGCCATCAATTCGGACAAACGCCATATCCAGTTCGCCGGCCTCAAGCTGCGGCACGGCTTCCACACTGTCAATTTCACGCACGAAGACGGTGAGCTGCGGATGCGTCTGGCGCAAGTGGTTCAGCAGCGGCGGAACCGTCTCCAGCATGGCTGACGTGATGGCGCCGACATGCAACACGCCCGACTGGCCGGCCGCGACTTCCCGCACCACGCGTTCCAATTGCTCGACCTGGCCTGCGAACTGGCGGATCGCGGGCAATAGGGCGGCGCCCGCTGCGCTAAGGCGCGTGCCTTGCCGCGACCGCTCGAACAGGCGCAGCTTGAGCGATTGCTCCAGCACCTTGATCTGTTCAGTCAGCGGCGGCTGCGACATCCCCAGGCGCGCCGCCGCCCGGCCGAAGTGCTGCTCCTCGGCCACGGCCAGGAACATCCACAGTTGGCGGATCAATCGGAAGTCGATGGTCGTCATGCGTTAAGTTCCCCCGCGTAATCCGAAAATAGTATCAAGAAGATATTTAAAACGGAATTTACATATCAGTGCGGCGGCAACAAGATGCGTGCATCGTCCATGGAGATCGCCGCGATGACCTCGTCTTCCTTGCTTGACCGCCTTGCAGCGCTTGATACCAACACAGTGTCCGATGCGCTCGACTTTCTGGACTTGCCGGGCGCCACCTTCGGGCTGCGGCCCTTGTGGGACTGCCCCAAGATCGTGGGGCGGGCCAGCACCATCCAGCTCGGCCCGAAGACCGATGCCAAGCCCACCGTCCACCTGATCTCGCCGGTGATCGACGCGGTGGCTTCCGATGACCGCGTGCTGGTGATCGCCGGCGGCGCCGCAGGCATCTCGTGCTGGGGTGACATCCTGGCCAACGCGGCCACCGCCAAGCGCATCCGGGGCTCGATCATCGACGGCGTCAGCCGCGATATCGACGGCAGCGAGTCGATCGGCTATCCGGTCTATGGGCGGGGAGTCACCATGATCAGCGCCCGCAACCGGGTGATTCAGCTGGATTCCGGCACGCCGGTGGAGGTGGCCGGCGTCACCGTACACGAAAACGATTATGTGATCGCGGATCGCTGCGGCACGGTGTTCGTGCCCGCGTCCCGCATCGAAGAGGTCCTGGATCTGGGCGAGCGCATCGCCAGGCGGCAGGACGGCATGGTGACCGCCGTGCGCGCCGGCCGCGCAGTGGCCGACGTCATGCACGACAAAGAATTCGAAGCCATTCGCGCCCAATAACCCATAAGTGGAGACCCGTTCATGAGCAATCCCCGCAAGGCCAATATCGAAGACCAGGCGCTGGTCGCGCTATTCGCCGGCTTGGACACCCCCGCGGTATCAGACGCCCTGGACAAGCTTGGCCTGCATGGCCAGGCCCTGGGCATCGCGCCACTGGCCGACTATGCCAAGCCGGTGGTGGGCCCGGCCTACACGGTGAAGTATGTGCCCGCCAGCCTGCCGGCCGGCACGGTCGGCGACTTCATCGATGATGTGGCCGAGGGCGACGTGATCGTCCTCGACAACGATGGCCGTACGGATGCTACCGTCTGGGGCGACATCATGACCCAGTACGCGGGCATCCGCGGCATCGCGGCCACGGTGATTGACGGCGTCTGCCGCGACGTGGTCAAAGCGCTGGGGGATGGCTATCCGCTATTCACCGCCGGCCGCTTCATGCGGACGGGCAAGGATCGCGTGCAGGTCGAATCGGTGAACACCACCGTCGGCATCGGCACCGTGCGCGTCGCCTCGCGCGATATCGTGGTCGCCGACGCCAACGGCGTGGTCATCGTGCCGCGTGCCCGCGCCCGCGACGTGGCGGAGGCGGCCCGCCAGATCGAAACCGTGGAAGCGGCGATCCGCGAACGCATTGCGCAGGGCGCCACCATCCGCGAGGCCCGCGCCGCAATGGGTTATCACACGCTGCAGAGGAAAGCATGAGAGACCCTGCACACCTTCTGAACCGGTTTCTGGCAAGTGCCAAGCCGTCAGCCACCTATCAGGTCATGGATCGGGTGGCAGCCAGGCGAGCGGCCGGCGCCCAGATCATTTCACTGAGCGCCGGCGAGCCCGATTTCGACACGCCGGAACATGTGCGCGAAGCGGGTATCGCGGCCATTCTGGCCGGACACACCCGCTACACTCAGGTCGCCGGCCTGCGAGCGCTGCGAGAAGCCATTGCCGCCAAGTTCCGGCACGAGAACGGTCTGGACGTGGATTGGCGCGACACGCTGGTCAGCAACGGCGGCAAACAGGTCATCTTCAATGCCTTGGCCGCCACGCTGAACGAGGGCGACGAGGTGATCGTGCCGGCGCCGTATTGGGTCAGTTACCCCGAGATCGTGCAGCTTTGCGGCGGCAAGCCGGTCGCCGTGGCATGCGGCGCGCAGAGCGGATTCAAGCTCACGCCGCAGGCGCTGCAGGCCGCTATCACCCCGCGTACCCGCTGGTTGATCCTGAACTCGCCCAGCAACCCCACCGGCGCGGTCTATGGCAAAGACGAACTGCAAGCCCTGGCCGAAGTGCTGCTGGCGCATCCGCAGGTGTTGGTGCTCGCCGACGACATCTACGAGCATCTGATCTTCGACGGGCGTGAATTCTCCACCATTGCGCAGGCGGAACCGCGGCTGCGCGAGCGCGTGCTGACGATGAACGGGGTGTCCAAGGCGTACGCCATGACGGGCTGGCGCATCGGCTTCGGGACCGGGCCGCGCTGGCTGATCGACGCCATGGAAAAACTGCAAGGCCAGCAGACCTCCGGCGCCAGCACCATCTCGCAACATGCGGCGCTGGCCGCGTTGACGGGGCCGCGGGATTTCATCACGCAGTCGCGAGCCGCTTTCCAGCGTCGGCGCGACACCCTGGTCGCCGCGCTCAACCGGGCACCGGGCTTGCAGTGCGCCGTGCCCGATGGCGCCTTCTATGCCTTTGCCTCGTGCGAAGGCCTGATCGGCAAGACCACGCCGGCGGGCGCACGGCTGGGCAGTGATGAAGACGTGGTCAATGCGCTGCTTTACGAAGCAGGGGTAGCGGCGGTGCACGGCAGCGCTTTCGGACTGGGTCCGTATATCCGCATTGCCTATGCGCTGGACGACGCGTCGCTTGCGCGCGCATGCCAGGCCATACACGGTTTCTGCCAGGCGATATCCGACTGATGCCAAATGCCTTTCATGGAAAGACCTTCGACCTGAAAGTCGACAACGTGGCGTTAAGGGTCTCGGCCATTCTGCGGGATGGCCCGCTTGCGCCCATCGTCTTTTTGCACGGCTTCGGTTCCACCAAGGAGGATTACGCCGACATCGTTCGGCACGATGCCTTCGCGGGCCATCCCTTCCTGGCGTACGACGCCCCGGGCTGCGGGCAGACCGAGTGTGCCGACCTGGGGTGCATCTCGATTCCGTTCCTGGTGCAGACGGCGCTGGCCATGCTGAAGCAGGTGGAATTCGACCGCTTCCACTTGGTGGGCCACTCGATGGGCGGCCTGACCGCGCTGATGCTGGCCCAAGCGCAACCGGGCCGCATCCTGAGCTTTGTCGATATCGAAGGCAATATCGCCCCGGAAGACTGCTTCCTGAGCCGCCAGATCGTCGATTTTCCGGCCAGCACGGCCGAGGAATTTCTGACGGCCTTCATCGACCGGACCTACGCGGCGTCCGCATACGGCAGCGCGCTGTACGCCGCCAGCCTGCGCCACAAGGTCCGTGCCGGTGCCGTTGCGGGGATATTCCGGTCGATGGTGGCGCTGTCCGACCATGGCGCCCTAATGGAAAAATTCCTGGCCCTGCCATGTCCGACCATGTTCATGTACGGCGCCCAGAACGGCTCACTGTCGTACCTGCAGACCCTCGCCGCGCGGGGAGTGGTGCTGGCCGAGATTCCGGACTGCGGCCATTTCCCGATGTATTCGAACCCGACCGCCATGTGGCGGGAGATCGCCCGCTTGCAGGAGGCGGCGTCCGCCTGAGATCCGGCGGATAGCGGGCATGGGGAGGAAACCAGCGTTTCCCACCCGTGCTGGCATCACGTGCGAGCCGGCCGCGCCTACTTCTCTTTGCCTACCCGGGCGGCGTCGGCGTTCGTCTGCTGCAAGGCAAGCAGGCCCAGCTTCTCGTCGGTCGCCTTTTCTTCCGCCAGGGTTTCCTTCAGCAGTGTCATCGCTTCAGTCAATCCCAGCTGCTTTGCGAAAGTGCACAACGTTCCATAGCTGGCGATTTCGTAATGCTCGACCTTCTGGCCTGCAGCGATCAGCGCGGCATCGCGCACTGGGCCTTCCTCGACATCTTCAATCACGTCCTTGCCTTCCTCCACCAGACCTTCCATGGCCGCGCACTTGACGCGCTTCAAGCGGAAGTCTGCCGATTCGATGATCTTGTCGATACGTTCGATCTGGCCGCGCGTTTCTTCAAGATGTTGGGTGAATGCCTCGGCCAGGGCAGGGTTCGTGGCCGCGCGCGCCATCTTCGGCAGCGCGCGTGTCAATTGCTTCTCGGCGCTGTAGACGTCCGAAAGTTCGTGAATAAACAGGTCTTTCAAGGTTTTTTGAGTCATGGCGAGCTCCCGTGGGGAATTGGTGATGCGATTGGCATGGGCGCGGTGCCGTAGCGCTGAACGCATGCATCCGATGTAGTTTTACTGACGCCCGCAATATCGGGTTTTCGAAGGCGAGCGGCTGCACCTGCGCAGCAAACCCCATACCCAACCAGCAAAAGAACGAAGCGCCCGGAACGCGGCTGCCGGGTGGACGGCCGCGTTCCGGGCGCCTTGTTCCCTTGCCGTCTCGGGTCAGCGTTCGGGCTTCTTGGGACGCGCGAAGGCGTCTTTTCCTTCGGGCGCCTGCGAGCCTCCTGCGGGATATCCTGAATTTGTGGCTGGGTCGGGATTGACGTCGCCGGTGGGTGGCCCGCTGGCCGCAGGCTGACCCGTGAAGCCGGTCTCCGCGCGGTCTACGTGAGGAGAGGGCGGTGGGTTCGGGGCGGGTGCGGGTTTCGAATCGGTCATGATCGCTCCTGAGTGCAAATTGGGCTGCAGGCGCTGGGGGGAATGCCTCGGCAAGCAGCCAATCGCCGGATTGGGGGGGCCGGCGGATCTACTCGTCGCAACTTGCGTTCCCGCGCCGCCCCAGACCGGTATGCGCTCAGGCGATGCCGGCGCCCAGAGCTGGAAATACGTCACTGAACAGCAGGCCGATCAGTTGTTGGCCGGCCGGCGTGGACCAGTCTTGGGCGATCTCAGCTATCAGCGTGTTGGTGGCAGTGAGAACAACGCCCGCATCGTGCATCCGCTGACGAGAGAGCGCTTCAGACAGGTCGCTTGGCGAACCGGAGGCATCCATGACCGCCTGGACGCCAAATCCCTCCAGCGCGGCATCAATGGCCGGGAAGATCAAGCAAACATCGGTTGTCACGCCCGCCATGATCAGGTTCTTGCGGCCAGTGGCGAGTACGGCGTCCCGAAACGCGGGATAGGCCCAGGCATTGACGACACCCGGGCGCTTGATTCGCGCTGCGTGGGCTTCCGGCAGAACCTCTGCGATCTCGGAAAGAATGGGACCTTGTGCGCGGTCCTCCTGGCTGGATGTGATCACGGTGGGCAGGCTCAGAATCTTGGCCATCTTGGCCAGCGCAATGGATTGCTTGGCGGCCAGCTCGCGGTCGATGTTCTTGATCAACTGCATCGTGCCGACCTGATGGTCGATCAGGAGCAGGGCGACGTTCTCGGCGGTGAAACGTTCGGCTTTCATGGAGGGTGTCCTTCGTGTGGGGTGGCAATGGGTGTATCTTTGATTAATCCACCCCAGAAATAAAGCCGGTGAAATGGCATTCATTGCTCCACAAATGACGCAATCATGGTTGAACTGTTAAACGACATGGCCTTGTTCATTGAGGTCGCCCGGTCTCGTAGTTTTCGAGGTACGGCCGACGTCACGGGTATCCCGAATTCCACGATATCGCGGCGCATCAGCAATTTAGAGAAGGCGATTGGCCTGCGCCTGCTGCATCGGACCACCCGAAAGGTAGAGCTCACTGAGGCAGGGCAGCTGTATTACGAGCGATGCAGGCGGATCGTTGAAGAAGCTCGTGTCGCTCACGAACAGTTGGGCGAGATGCTTGCGCAGCCAAACGGGGTGTTGCGCACCTCGTTGCCTGTCGATTTCGCGACCATTTACTTGGCGCCCTTGATGCCGGAATTTGCGCGTCGATACCCCGGAATTTCCTTTGATTTCGACCTTACGCCTCGGCGTGTCGATCTGATTTCCGAGCCCTATGACGTTGCCATTCGCATGGGCGATTTGCCCGATTCCTCCTTGATTGCCCGTTTGCTTGCCCGGTTGCCGGTACAAGTCTATGCATCGCCGGGATACTTGAAAGCCGCGGGTGAGCCCACGCATCCTTCCGATCTGCAACGGCACGAATGTATTGGCTTTCCAAAACCAGGCAAATGGACCCTGCATCGGCAGGATGAAAGCATGGAGGTGGCGGTCGGTGGACGATTCTTGGGCAATAGCATTGGCTTGTTCCGACGCCTGGCCACATTCGACCTCGGCGTCACCTTGTTGCCCCAAGAAGTCGCCCAGGAGGCCGTTGACGCAGGGCGTCTGCGACGCATCCTGCCGGATTGGCAGGCTAAGCCAACGCCCGTATATGCGTTGACAGAAACCCGCTTGTTGCCAGCCAAGACGCAGCGATTCATCGAGTTTTTGCAGGAAAAACTGGGGAAGAACACTGGGAAAATTGTGTCGGAAGGCTGACTGTCACTCTACATGGTCAAAGTACGCATAATGTGTATTATGTAAAGTAAGAATGATGGGTTTCCAGCCAGGTCCCTGGCCTGCACCTGCCTCATCCGCCTTTCGCCGGCCGATTCAAGGCCGTGGCATGAGCCAAAACCAGGCTGCTGCGCCAACGCTTAACCACAACGCCACGATCACCACCGCACCGGCCTTGCTTCGCGGTTTTGCGCCAGCCGAATCCATCCTCGCCTCGGCTTGGCCCCTGCATTCGACAAGCGGACTCAGTGCATAGGCGACCACGAACACACCTACCGCCTTCGCATGCCAAGGTGTCCGCGGGTGTTTGCCGGCAAACCAAAGGGTCAAACCGTCACGTTTGACGCGTTTGGCCCAAGCCTTGAGCCGTTCTCACCGGTGTTCATGGGATTGCCGTCGTTTTCGAACAGGATCTGCACTTTGCGATGTTGCACCCGACCACTCGCGATTACCTACTATTCAATGATTCAAGAATCGTTGTATGATTTAACCTATGAATGAAGATCAAGCAGTTCTCGCCCTCGGTGCCCTGGCCCACACCCAACGTCTTCGCGTGTTCCGCGCGCTTGTCGTGGCCGGTCTGGGCGGTCTCACGCCCAGCTTCCTGGCCGACCAGCTCGGCATCGCGCGCAATACCTTGTCTTTCCATCTGAAGGAGTTGTCGCACGCAGGCCTGGTCAGCATCGAGCAGCAAGGCCGGAACCTGATCTATCGGGCCGACTTTTCCCAGATGAACGGCTTACTCGGCTACCTCACTGAACACTGCTGCCAGGGCGCGCCCTGCGAGGCTTCCGATCCCGGCGCGTGCACTACCTGCTGAATCCTCCTCCGCTATTGCCAGGAAATCCCATGTCGCACTCCCCTTTCAACGTGCTGTTTCTTTGCACGGGCAATTCCGCCCGCTCCATCCTGGCTGAAGGCCTGCTCAGAGGCATGGGAGGCGACCGCTTCCACGCCTATTCGGCCGGCAGCACCCCTCAAGGCCAGGTGCATCCGCTGGCGCTCGCCACGCTGGGCTCCTTTTCATTGCCGACCGACGGTTACCGGAGCAAGAGCTGGGACGAATTCGCGGAATCGGGCGCGCCAAAAATGGACTTCATCATCACTGTCTGCGATAACGCCGCCGGAGAAGTTTGCCCGGTGTGGCCGGGACAACCCATGACGGCACATTGGGGAATTCCTGACCCCGCGGCATGCGAAGGAACCGAAGACACTCGTCGCAAGGCGTTCCATGACGCCGCGCGCGTACTTAAGCGCCGCCTTGAGCTATTCCTGTCTCTGCCTATTGACCGCCTGGACGCGATGTCGCTGCAGGCTGAGTTGCGCGGCATCGGCAAAGCGCAGGAGTAAGTCGATGTCGTCCGCTACACAAACGGCGCCCGCGCAGCAAGCGCGGGTCGGGTTGAGCGCCTTCGAGCGTTACCTGACGCTCTGGGTGTTTCTCTGCATTGTCCTGGGGGTGGCTCTGGGTCAACTTATGCCTGCGCTATTTCAGGCCATCGGGCATCTGGAGGTCGCGCAAGTCAATCTGCCCGTGGGCATGTTGATCTGGGTGATGATCATCCCGATGCTTCTGAAGGTGGACTTCGAGGCCTTGGGCCAGGTCAAGCAGCATTGGCGCGGTATTGGCGTAACGCTGTTCATCAACTGGGCGGTCAAGCCGTTCTCCATGGCGTTCCTGGGGTGGCTGTTCATCCGGCAGGTCTTTTCCCCCTGGTTGCCTGCCGACCAGCTGGATAGCTACATAGCGGGTTTGATCCTGCTTGCCGCCGCGCCGTGCACGGCCATGGTGTTCGTGTGGAGCCGGCTGACCGGCGGTGATCCGGTATTCACACTGTCTCAGGTTGCGCTGAACGACGCGATCATGGTGTTCGCCTTTGCACCGATTGTCGGCCTGCTGCTTGGCCTGTCGGCCATCACCGTGCCCTGGAATACGTTGCTGGTTTCGGTCGGGCTGTACATCGTGATCCCCGTCATCCTTGCTCAACTCTGGCGTCGCGCCCTGCTGCGTCGCGGGCAGGACGCATTCGAGGCTGCGTTGGCGCGGATCGGGCCGTTTTCGATGGCAGCGCTGCTATTGACGCTGGTGCTGCTGTTCGCATTCCAGGGCGAAGCCATCATCGGCCAGCCGCTCGTGATCGCCATGCTGGCGGTGCCGATCCTGATCCAGGTGCTCTTCAATTCCGGCTTGGCGTATTGGCTGAATCGTCGCGTGGGAGAAAAGCACAGCATCGCTTGTCCGTCAGCACTGATCGGCGCCTCCAATTTCTTCGAGCTTTCCGTCGCGGCCGCAATCAGCCTGTTCGGATTCCAGTCCGGCGCCGCGTTGGCAACCGTGGTGGGCGTGCTGATCGAGGTGCCGGTGATGTTGCTGGTCGTGCGCGTGGTGAACCAGTCCAAAGGCTGGTACGACGCGGGCGCCCGTCGGAGCTAGACGGTGGCAGGAGCTCCGGTCCGAGTGGTCGGTACGCTGGGCGCCGCCCAGACATTGGCCTGGGCGTCATCCTACTACCTGCCTGCCATGTTGGCCGCTCCGATGGCCGATGACCTGGGCGTACCAACGCCAACGGTCTACGCGGCATTTTCCGGCGCAATGGTGGTGTCGGCACTTGTCGGCCCCTGGGCAGGCCTTGCGATCGACCGTCACGGCGGCCGCATCGTCCTTGTTGGCACGAGCCTGATGTTCGCGCTGGGATTGGCCATGCTGGGGGCGGCCCAAAGCCTATGGGCAATGGTTGCCGCTTGGCTCATCCTCGGCTTGGCAATGGGTGCCGGCCTGTACGAAGCCGCATTCTCCAGCCTCGTTCGCCTGTACGGACATCACGCCCGCGGCGCGATCACCGGCATTACGCTGATAGCGGGCTTTGCCAGCACCGTTGGCTGGCCGCTATCGGCCTGGATGGAAACACGGTTCGGCTGGCGCGAAGCATGCCTTGGTTGGGCGGGCCTGCATTTACTGATCGGCGTGCCGCTCAATGCCTGGCTACCGAAACTGCCGACCTCGCCAAACGTCGAAAAGCCGGTCGTGGCGGCGCCGACGGAAGCGGTTTCCTCCCCTACCGCTGCTCCCTCACCCCAGCACCAAAAGTTTGCAACCGCCCTCCTCGCCTTCGTCTTCGCCGCCACCTGGTTCATCAGTACCGCCATGGCGACACACTTGCCACGCATGCTCGAGGCTGCCGGCGCCACCTTGGCCGCGGCGGTGGCGGTAGGTGCGCTTATCGGTCCTGCACAAGTAGCCGGCCGCGTGCTGGAGTTCGGATTTCTGCGACACGTTCACCCGTTGCTGTCAGCACGCTTGGCCGCGATGGCGCACCCCGCGGGTGCGGCGGTGCTGCTGATGGCGGGACCGGCAATGGCGCCGGTATTTGCCGTTCTCCACGGCGCCGGTAACGGCATCTTGACCATCGCGAAGGGCACCTTGCCGCTGGCGCTATTTGGCTCAGACGGGTATGGCGCGCGCCAGGGTTGGCTGATGATGCCCGCGCGGATCGCGCAGGCGGCGGCCCCGCTTCTTTTCGGCCTGGCGCTGGACGCATGGGGCGCCAACGCCCTGTGGTTGTCTGGCGCCATCGGTCTGGCCGCCTGTGGCGCACTGCTGCTGTTGCGCGCCCAGTCGCCCGCGCAGTGAATGAAGTTTCAGTTTTGCATCAACGGAGGTTTGCATGAGTTTCCCCCCCAACTATCACAACGTCGCCAACGGCACATCGCCCTACGCCGATCTGCCCAACATTGATCCGTCATTGTTGGAACCCCCCTCCTCTGCGGCCTTGTTCTCGCCCCAGCGGGCTACCCACGCGCCGCGTTTCCTGGTGCTGTATGGGTCATTGCGCGAACGCTCCTACAGCCGGCTGGTCGCAGAGGAATCTGCGCGGTTGCTCCAAGCCTTGGGTGGCGAAACCCGCATGTTCAACCCGGCCGGACTGCCGCTCGTCGACGACGCCGATGACAACCACCCCAAAGTCCGTGAGCTGCACGAACTGGTTCAATGGGCCGAAGGCATGGTGTGGAGCTCGCCAGAGCGCCACGGTGCCATGACGGGTCTGATGAAGACGCAGATCGACTGGATTCCCCTGTCGATGGGCGCCGTTCGTCCCACCCAGGGCAAGACGCTTGCCGTGATGCAGGTATCGGGCGGATCGCAGTCCTTTAATGCGGTGAACCAGATGCGGGTACTGGGCCGGTGGATGCGGATGCTGACCATACCGAACCAATCGTCGGTGGCCAAGGCGTACCAGGAGTTCGATGATGCCGGGCGCATGAAGCCTTCGCCGTACTACGACCGCGTCGTCGACGTGGTCGAGGAATTGATGAAGTTCACCTTGCTCACGCGGGATGTGGCGCCGTACATGGTGGACCGCTACAGCGAACGCAAGGAAACGGCCGCCGCCCTCTCCCGCCGGATGAAGCAAGGCTCGATATAACGGTTTTCTGCGCCTCTTGCACCGGCGCCACGATGTGGCGCCGGCATTTGCAATGCTATTTTTTCGCCGCAATATTCACATTGGCTTGGCGGCCCAGTGATTATGTTGCAGCCGTTATTGATCCGTTGATGTTTCATTAATATTTTAATCCGCCCCGCGCTTTAGTCTGCATATTTGTTTTCTTTTTGGTGCGGCGATCGTATTGGGTCATTTAATGGCCAGGCATTAAAACCCGCTGGGTTTTTATGGGATCTCGCGCGCAGCGATATCCTGCATCAGCGCCCTCCCCTTGGAACTGTTCCACGCCCTTGCGGCAAGCCCTTTCAGTCCCGTTGTGCTACCTGAACCGGCCCTATTTCAATAATATAAAAGTGTATCAATTAGCGCCAGTTTTACGGTTTGGATGGTATCCATCTATCAACTCTGCCCGCATCGGTTGGTATCCGTTTTTTCATACTAGATAATAGGGATGGTATCCATCCATTAATTCTTGGTATTGCAAAAAAATTGGTATACATTGCGTCCTTTTTTTCGACCGCCCATTTCGTCCGCGCAGATTTGATCGTTACGTAAGCATACGTTTGCTGCGATCCGGTAATGCTTGGACATCAGTTTATTAATCGAAAAATAGGACCCAAGTTTTGATATACGGCACAAGAAAGTGGCTGACCGCGACGCTCGCGCTGAGTACCTCTTATTGCGGTGGCGTTACGGCCGCCGACCTGACTGTTGCGCCAGGTAATACGCAGCTATTCGATGGCTCGGCCAACTTCCCCGGCGGCGTCGATGTGAATGGCGGCACGGTGGTGATCGGCGGCAACGGCGGCGGCGCCGGCGTCACGATCAATGGAAACGTCAATGCGGCGTCCAACGGCATCGTCTCGGGCTTCGGCTCGATCAATGGCGATCTGAACGTGACGGGAAATGCCCGCGTTGCGCCCGGCTATTCGGTCGGTACGCCGACCGGCGTCTCCAACGGCAATTTGGGCGTCACCGGCAACCTGTCGATGAGCAATGCCGTATTCGACTTCGAAACCGGCTATGCAGGGCTGCCGATCACGCAACCCGGCACGGGCGACAACATTACGGTCGGCGGCAACGTCGCCCTGAACAACACCACGCTGAACGTCTCGGTGAACACCCTGGGGGTCAACGCCGGCTACTACCGGATCATGTCGTACGGCGGCACGTTAAGCGGCAACGGCCTTTCCTTGGGCACGGTGACGGGCGATTCCGTGCCGGCAGCCACCATCCAGTCGCTGACCGGCGACAAGCAGATCAACCTCATCCTGGGGCCCAGCACGACCAACCTGTGGAACGGCAACGGCGCGGCCTCCGCGACGCGGGCGGGCGGCGGCAATGGCACCTGGAGCGCCTCCAGCACAAACTGGAACAGCCCGACCAACGCCACCGGCGCCCTGCCCGATGGCGGCTATGCCATTTTCACCGGCGCGACCGGCACCGTCACGGTTGATGGCAGCGCCGGCCCGGTCCGCGTGTCGGGCATTCAGTTCGCCACCGACCGGTATCGTCTGCAAGGCGCGCCCATCACGCTGGTCGGCAGCGGCGGCAATCCGCCGGTCCTGGTCGTGGGCGACGGCACCTATGCCTCCGGCCAATTCGTCGACACGATCGACAACCCGCTTCAAGGCACGCAGGGTTTTGTGAAGACGGGCCCGGGGTCGGTGATCCTGACCGCGGACAGCAGCGGCCTGACCGGCCCCATCCTGATCGCTGACGGCGCGCTGGAAATCGACGGCAAGTTGAACGGTCCCATGGATATCGGCCGCGAAGTCGTGCTGGCGGGCGTGGGCCAGGTGGGCACCACCACCCTCTACCCCACAGCAGTCATCTCGCCGGGCAATGACGGCTCGCCCATTGGCACGCTGACGGTCAACGGCAACCTCACGTTCGGCGAAAACACCATCTATCGCGTGCACGCCGACCCGGCAAGCACCGCCAGCGACCGCATCCACGTCACGGGCGTGGCCTATCTTGACGGATCCGTGGCCCACGTCGGCCCCGACGGCAACTATGCGCCGCGCACGACCTACAACATCCTGACGGCCGACGGCGGCATTCAGGGCCGCTTCACGGGCGCATCAAGCGCATATGCGTTCCTGACCCCCACGCTCAGCTACGACGCCAAGAACGCCTTCATGACGCTGACCCGCAACGACGTGCCGATCGGCAGCGTGGGCGAGACGGGCAACCAGAGCAGCGTGGGCGGTGCGTTGGATAACGAAGATCCTCCCGCCACTGGAAACGGCTCCTCGTCGACCGGGAATGGATCGGCAGCGGCCGGAAATGGCGCTGCATCGGCCGGCAATGGAACGTCGTCGACCGCAAACGGATCGACCAGCACCACGACCACCACGACCGAATCGCCGGTGGTTGGAAGCGGCATCGCGGCGGCCAAGGACACGGGCGCCAGCCAGGTGGCGGCGGCCGTCCTGACCATGACGCCGGGCGAAGCGCGTTCGGCCTTGAAGATGCTGTCAGGCGAAGCGTACGCCAGCACCGCCAGCGTGTTGCAGAGCCAGGCGGACACCGTGCGCACGCTGCCGCTGGCCCATTTGCGCGGCAACCTGGACGCGCCGACGCTTGCCGGACGTCCGACGGCCCAGTTGGGGGCATCGTCTTCCGACGCCTTGCCGCAAAGCGGGGCATCCCCCGTCTGGGCGCAAGCCTTCGGCAACTGGAGCAAGTTCGGCGGTGACGGCAACGCGTCCAGCGTGAGCCAATCGGCCGGCGGGCTCTTCGTCGGCGGCGACGGCGCCGTAGGCGGCGGCTGGCGCTTGGGTGGCGCGCTGGGCTACATCGGCAGCCACAACACGATCGCCGATGCGTCGTCGCGCAGCAACGTTGACAGCTATACGGCGACGTTGTTCGGCGGACGCAATGTCCAGGCCGGACCTGGCCATTTCCGCTTCATGGCGGGCGCGGCCTACACCTGGCACGACATCGACGCCAAGCGCGACGTGGCGGCCGGCAGCCTGAACCAGCGGCTTGAGTCGTCCTATCGCGCGTCGTCGACGCAGGTGTTCACCGAACTGGGCTACAACCTGCCGCTGGGCGATGCCTACACCATCGAACCCTACGCCGGCCTGGCCTGGAACCAGTTGCGCACGCGCGACTTCCAGGAATCGGGTGGCTCGGCCGCCCTGCACGGCGCCGGAAACACCGATGACGTGACCAGCACGACGGTGGGCCTGCGCGGCGCGTGGCAATTCGGTTCGGACGTTGCCCCGGGCCGCCTGACCGCGTCCTTGGGCTGGCGCCATGCAATGGGCGATGTGAAGCCCAGGCAGGAACTGGCTTTCGACGGCGGCAGCACGTTCTCGGTGACGGGCGTTCCCATTGCACGCGACGCGGCAGTGCTTGGCCTTGGCGCTGAAATGGCCATCACGCGCAACACGACCGCAGGCATCGCCTACGACGCGCAGTTCGGCGGCGGCAACCGTCAGCAGTCGGGTCAGTTGAAGCTGGCCGTGCGCTTCTAGGCCAAGGCTGGAAGATGCGCAGGCGTTGCGATCGCGGCGCCTGCGCTCTGACCCACGGCCAAGCCCGCCCTTCAGGCGGCTTGGCGTGCGGTCACGCTGGCGGGGTTCCAGCGACGGCCGGGTACCGCGGCCAGCAATGCCTGCGTATACGGATTCGTGGGGTTGCCGAAAACCTCGGCGCAAACCCCCTCTTCCACCACCCTGCCGTCCTTCATGACGGCCACGTGGTCGCAGACCTGCGCGGCCACGCGCAGGTCGTGCGTGATGAATACGATCGACAGCCCCAGTTGCTGGCGCAACCGCGCCAGCAGCGCCAATACCTGCGCCTGCACGGAGACGTCCAACGCCGAGACCGGTTCATCGGCGATCAGCACTTGCGGCCGCATGGCCAACGCCCGCGCCAACCCCACGCGCTGGCGCTGACCGCCCGAGAATTCATGCGGAAAGCGCCGGATGGCGTCCGCCGACAATCCCACCAGTTCGAAAAGCTCTTGCGCAAGCGCCAACGCTTCACGCCTGGGCATGCCGTGCACCATGGGACCCTGGGCCACGATTTCGCCCACGCGTTGACGGGGATTCAGTGATCCATAAGGATCCTGGAACACCATCTGCACCAGCTTGGCATGCGCACGCCGCGCCGAGCCGCCCTTGAACGCCAGCGGTTTGCCGGCCAGCGTGATGCTGCCGGCATCGGGCGGCAGCAAGCCTAGCAGCGTGCGGGCCAATGTGGATTTTCCCGATCCGCTTTCACCGACGATTCCTAGCGTCTGGCCCTCGCGCAAGGTCAGTTCGACGCCGTTCACCGCGTGTGTCACCCGGCTGGGGCGTCCGAACCAGCCACGCTTGCGATAAGTCTTCGAAAGCGCCTTCGTGGCCAGGATGACCGGCGCATCGGCGTCCAGCGTCGAGCGGGCTTCGGCGGGCGCCAGCGGCGGCACGGCGGCGATCAAGGCGCGCGTGTACGGATGCTGGGGGTGTTCAAGCACCTGGTCGGCGGTGCCGCTTTCCACGAGCACACCGCGTTGCATCACGGCGACGCGGTCGGCGATTTCGGCCACCACGCCGAAGTCGTGGGTGATGAACAGCACCGCCGTGCCACGGCGCCGTTGCAAGTCGTGGATCAGATGCAGGATCTGCGCCTGCGTGGTGACGTCCAGCGCCGTGGTGGGTTCATCGGCAATCAGCAATGCCGGCTCCAGCGCCAGCGCCATGGCGATCATGGCGCGCTGGCGCTGGCCGCCGGACAGCTCGTGCGGGTAGGCGTTGACCGCCTGCGCGGGGTCCGGCAAGCGTACGGAATCCAGCAGCTCCAACGTCCGCCGGGCGATTTCGGCTCTGCCCAGACGCGTATGCGTGCGAAAGACCTCGCCGATCTGGTCGCCGATGGTGCGCAGCGGGTTCAGGGCGGTCATCGGTTCCTGAAAGATCATGCCGATACGTCGGCCACGCAGGCGGCGCAAGGCGTCCGGCGCCAGTTGCAGCAGGTCTTGCCCTTCCCAATGGATCTGTCCGCCGCTGGCGTGCACGCCCTGGGGCAACAAGCCCAGGATGGCGCCCGCCGTCAGGGACTTGCCCGACCCGCTTTCACCGACCACGCACACGATTTCGCCCGCGTTGACGCTCAAGGTAAGGTCCTTTAACGCGTGGGGACGGTCGGCTCCCGCCGGTAGGTCCACGGTAAGGTTCTGGATGCGTAGCAATTCGGTCATGAGCGTTTCAGCCTGGGATTGAGGGCGTCGTTGATCCCCTGCCCCACCAGCGAAATCGCCAGGACGGTCAGCAGGATGGCAACGCCGGGAATGGCGGATACGTACCATTGCACCCGGAGGACTCCCCGGCCGCCGCCGATGAGGTTGCCCCAGGAAGGCACGTTGGGGTCGGACAGGTTCAGGAAGGCCAGCGCGCTTTCCAGCAGGATGGCGGTGGCCATGATGACGCTGGCGTACACGATGACGGGCGGCAAGGCGTTGGGCAGGATTTCGCGGAAGATCAGGCGCAGGTCGCCCATGCCCAGCGCCCGGCCCGCCTGGACGAATTCGCGCGCCTTGAGCGTCAGGAACTCCGACCGCGTCAGGCGCGCCACCGGCGGCCATGACACCAGGCCGATCGCCAGCACGACGGTGTGCAGGTCGGAACCGAACACCGCCACCAGCACCAGCAGCAACAGGAAGTTGGGCAGGATCTGGAAGGCTTCCGTCACGCGCATCAACAGGTCGTCGATGGCCCCGCCGTAGTAGCCAGCCACCGCGCCCAGCGTCACGCCGATCAGCACGGACAACAGCGTCGCCACCAGCCCGATCGCCAGCGTGACGCGTGCGCCGTGCAGGATCTGCGCGGCAATGTCGCGCCCGACCTGGTCGGTGCCCAGCAGAAATCGCGCGTTCTCGCCGGGCCATTGCAGCGGCCTGCCGGCCAGGCTGAGCGGGTTCTTCGGGTACCACAGGCCTGCACCCAGCGCGCCGGCGCACACCAGCACCAGCAGCACCAGCCCCAGCACGGCGATGGGACTATGGAAATATCGGCGTATCGTTTCCATGGTTCAGCTCCGCGCAATGCGGGGGTCAAGCCGCGCATACAGTAGATCGACCACGAAGTTGATCGTGATCACCAGCAGCGCGGACACGAACACGATGCCCAGCAAGGTGTTCAGGTCGCGCTGGACCACCGATTCGTAGGCCAGCCGGCCCAGGCCGGGCAAGGCAAAGACGCTTTCGACCACGACCGAGCCGCCCAGCATGGTGCCGGCCTGCAGGCCCAGCAGCGTGATCATGGGAAGCAGCGCGTTGCGCAGGATGTGGCGGGCGACCACGGCTGTCTCGCGCAGGCCCTTGGCCCGCGCCGTGCGCACGAAGTCGTGCGTGGACACTTCCAGCATCGACGCGCGCATGATGCGCAGATAGGTGGCCAGGAAGATCAGCGCAAGCGTGGCGGTGGGCAGCACAAGGTGCCAGGCGATGTCCAGGATGCGCGCCCAGCCCGTGTAGCCCGAGGCGATGGTCGCAAAGCCCCCTGCCGGCACCCAGTCCAGCCACACGGCGAAGACGAAAATGCCCATCAACCCGAACCAGAACGAAGGCGTGGCGCAAAACACCAGGCCCAGCGTGGAGATCAGCGCGTCCGCCCAGCCGTTGACGCGCCGCGCCGCGATCACGCCCAGCGCCATGCCGCCGGTAAAGGCGAAGGACAGCGCCGACCCCATCAGCAGCAGCGTGGCAGGCAGGCGTTCGGCAATCACCGTCGAAACGGGCTTGCCGTAGATGGCGGAATAGCCCAGATCCAGGTGCACGAGGCGCCACAGATAGTTGCCCAGGCGCGACGTCGTGGACTGGTCCAATTCATAGTGCGAACGCAGGGACGCGATGGTGGCGGCATCTGCCCCGCCGATCTGCGCCACCAGCGCGTCCACCGTGTCCCCCGGCGCCAATTGCAGCAGCAGGAAGAGACCTGCCAGGATGATCAGCAGCGCCGGCGCGGCGGCCGCCAGCCGGCGGGCGGCCAAAGTCAGGAAACCCATGCCTGCGTCCTAAGCCGAGAGCCAGGCGTCGTGCCAGTCGCTGGACGGCCAGCGCGCATTGTTATGGCCATTCTGCAGCTTGCGGCTGGCGACCGAATAGAACTGCCGTTCCGTCGCCATCCAGATGGGCAGTTCATCATTGACGGCCGCCACCCATTCCGCGTACAGCGCCTTGCGGCGGGCTGGGTCGATTTCGGACGCGGCATCGTCGATCAGCTTGTCCACCTTGTCCGATTGCCAGCCGTACTGGTTGGTCCACGGCGCGCCCGGAGGACTGCCGGAGCGATACCAGACGGTGGTGGAGACGGCGGGATCGCCGCGATACTGGTGCCAGCCGGTGGCGATATCGAACGTATGGTTCTTGTACACAGACGCCAGCGCGCCGGCGATGTCGTACTGGACGATCTCCACCTTGATGCCCACGGCCTCCAGCGACTGCTGGATGAAGGTGGCCAGCAACGGCACGTCTTCGCCGTTCTGGATGGGCACCAGCTTTAGCGTGAAGCGTGTGCCGCCGGCGCCGCGCTTGTAGCCGGCTTCGTCCAGCAGCGCCTCGGCGCGCTTGACGTCAAAGGGGTACGGCGGCTTGCTGCCGGCCGGAAAGAACGTTTCGGACGTGGACGGGATCGGCCCGGTGGCGGGCTTGCCCAGCCCGTAGAGGAAGTTCTCGATGAAGAAATCGATGTCGATCGCGTGCACGATGGCGCGGCGCACGCGCACATCGGCCAGCTCTTTGCGACGGAAATTGAATTCCAACGTGTTGTTGAACACGTTGGCCTCCAGCCCCTTGCTGCGGACTTCGAAGCGCGGATTCTGTTTGAGCCGGTCCAGGTCCGCCAGGGTCAGCTGCGAGTACGCGCTCAACTGCAACTGGTCCGTTTCCAGGGCGGCGGTGGCCGCGGACTTGTCCGTGATGATGCGCCACACGATGCGGTCCAGATAGGGCTGGTCGCGCCGCCAGTAGTTCGGATTGCGTTCGGCGATGATGAATTGCCCCCGCTGGTACTGCACGAACTTGAAGGGCCCCGTGCCCACGGGCGCGGTATTGGCCGGGTTCTCCAGCACGTCGGTGCCCTCGTACAAATGTCGGGGCACCACGTATCCCAGGTCCGCCAGGGCGCGCAACAGCAGATCCAGCGGCATCGGCCGGCTATAGCGGAACACGGCCGTATGCGGGTCAGGCGTATCGACGGCTTCCAGGTAAAGCTGCAAGGCCGTGCCGAAGTTCAGGTGTTTCTTCCAGAGCTCCAGCGCGTTGTATTGGACGTCGGCCGACGTAAAGGGCTTGCCGTCATGCCAGGTGACGCCTTCGCGCAGCTTGAAGGTGATGGTCTTGCCGTCGGGCTCGGTCGTCCATGACGTGGCCAGTTGCGCCACCGGTTGGCCGGCGGCGTCCAGGTCCACCAGCGATTCGATGATCTTGCTGGTCACGATGTACACGCCGGTCGAGGCGCGCAGCGCGGGGTTCAGGATGCGTTGTTCGGAGCCCAGGTGGACGTTCAGCACGCCGCCATGACGGGGGGCTGTGGTCTGAGCCAGCAACGACGTGGGAAACGCCATCGAAGCGGCCAGCGCTCCGGAGGACAGGAGGAATTCACGGCGGGTAGTACGCATCGGAAGGGACTCTATGGTTCTGCCTGGAAGAAGCTGCGGATCATAGGCCTGCGTTATGAGCCAGGAGAAATGCCGATTTCTCATTTGCTCATGCGTCCGTCCGGCGCCGTATGGCCGATGCTGCGCGCAGCCGGCCTTACGCACCGCACGCGGCGGTCCCTGGAATGAAAATCAGATATCCACATGCGAATTCAATCGTTCTAGCCTGCCCCCGCCTGCGCCAGACTGCACCTCTTTCCAACGCGAATTCAGGAGCTTTGATGTCTCTCCCGTCAGTCACCGGCCTAGATCACTACATCATCCGGGTCAACGATCTGCAGGCGGCGACCGACCGCTACGTGAAGCTGGGATTCAGCCTCGCGCCGCAAGGCAGGCACCATCGCGGCACGCGCAACCAGACCCTCATTCTTGATGCCAACTACCTGGAACTGCTCTATTTTCCGGAAGAACTGAAAGCGGAATCGCGCTTCAGCGGCTATGACGACGCCTACGAAGGCCCGGTCGCCACTGCCCTGCAAACCACCGACAGCAGCGCGGTGCACGCGGAGCTGGCGCGCCTGGGCATCACCGCCGAGCCGCCGCAAAGCGGCGGCCGCCCAGTGCATCTGCCTGAAGGCAGCGAAGACGCCGCCTGGAACAACACGAACTTTCCGGCCGGCCTGCTGGGCGTGCCCGACTTCTTCACCTGCGGCCACCTGACGCGCCACCTCGTCTTCCGGCCGGAATGGCAGGAACACGCCAACGGCGCGCGACGCATCGAATCGCTGATCGCCGTCCACCCTGATCCTGCCTCGCTGCGCGCCGGCTATGAGCGCGTGTTCGGACCGATCGCCATCAGCGAGCTGCCCGACGGCGGCCTGCAAGTACGGCGCGGCAGCCTGCGCATCGACTTCCTGAGCCCCGCCGCGTTCGAACAGCGGTATCCGCGCGTCCGCGTCCCGGCCGGCTTGCCGGCATCTGCCCACGGCGGCTGGTTCGCGGGATCGGTGATCGGCGTGCGCGATCTGGCGAAGACGCGCGCCCTGTTCGACGCCAATCAGGTGAATTACCGCGCCAACGCGCATGGCGAACTGGTGGTACCGCCCGAAGACGGGGCCGGCGCGCTGCAGGTGTTCGTCCAAGAGGCGGCCTGACATGAGCGATACCCTGCCCGATTACTGGGACTGCTTTTCGATCGATTACGCGGCGGCGCGCCAGGCGTTCGTCGCAGCCGCGACGCAACGCGGCGCGGCGCTGTCCCGCCATGAGCATCCCACGCTGAAAGATCCGCACGGCCAGGCGCTGAGCGTGGATGTTGCCGTGCTAGGCCGTGCCGACGCCCCGCGCACGCATCTGGCAATCAGCGGCACGCACGGCCTGGAAGGCGCGGCGGGCTCTGCAGTGCAGATCGGCTGGTTGCGCGCCGATGGCGGCAATCCCTTGCCCGACGACGTGAACGTGGTGCTGGTGCACGCGCTGAATCCTTACGGCTACGCGTACGACACCCGCACGACCGAAAACAACGTCGACCTGAACCGCAACTTCATTGACCACACGCGTCCAACGCCGGCCAACCCGCATTACGCCACGCTGCATCCGCATCTGATTCCAGACGCCTGGACCGAAGCCAGCCTGGAAGCCGGCGCGCGCGCCGTCGAGGCGTTCCGCGAGACCCACGGCGCCGACGCGCTGTTCAACACCACCGCCAGCGGCCAGTACACGCATCCGGATGGCCTGGTCTACGGCGGCAGCGGCCCCGAGTGGTCCAACCGCACCCTTCGCCGCATCGTCGACGAACATCTGGCCGCCAGCGAACGCGTGGCCTTTATCGACTGGCACACCGGCATCGGCGAATACGGCGAACCCTTTTTCTTGTGCTTTAACGACGAAGGCAGCGCCGAACAGGCGCAGGCCGCCCACTGGTGGGGCGCCGACCGCGTCCGCGACCAGCGCCCGCATGGCCTGGCCCGCCCCGACTACCAGGGCCTGGTGTTCCGTGGCGTGCAACAGGCGCTGGGTGACCGCGCGCTGGCCGGCGCCGTCGTCGAATTCGGCACGCGCGGCCTGCAGATGCGGCCCGCGCTAAGGCTGGACCAGTGGCTGCGCTTCAAGGCCCCGCACGCGCCCGATGCCGCCCGCGACGCCCAGTTGCGCGCCGACCTGGTCGATGCCTTCGTGCCCGTATCCAGCGTGTGGCGGCGCAGTGCGCTGGCCCACGGCCTGGCCATCACGCGCCAGGCGATCGCCGGCGTGGCCGCTTGGTAAGCCTTTTCCCTATTTCCTCTTCCTACTATTGGCAGTCATGAAAGCAATTGTTTTGCGTGAACACGGCGGCAACGACAAGCTCCGTCTGGAAACCGAATTTCCCGATCCCGTCGCCGGGCCGGACGACGTCGTCATTCGCGTGCGCGCGTCCTCGTTGAACTACCACGACGTGTTCACGCGCCGCGGCATGCCCGGCATCAAACTGCCCTTCCCCGTGATCATCGGCCTGGACGTGGCTGGCGAGATCGTGCAGACCGGCGCCAACGTGCGGGACTGGAAGGCCGGCGACCGCGTGCTGGTCGACCCGATCGACCGCGTTGACGGCGGCCTGGTGGGCGAAACCATCCACGGCGGCCTGGCCGAGCTATGCCGCGTGCCGGCGCACCAATTGCTGCGCCTGCCCGATGAGGTCAGCTTTGAACAGGCCGCGGCGCTGCCGGTGGCCTACGGCACCGCGCTGCGCATGATGAACCGCATCGGCCAGATCCAGGCCGGCGAAAAGGTGCTGATCCTTGGCGCCAGCGGCGGCGTGGGCGTGTGCGCGGTGCAACTGGCCAAACTGGCCGGCGCCGAAGTCATCGCTTGCGCAGGCACGCCGGAGAAAGGCAAAGCGCTGCGCGCGCTGGGCGCCGACCACATCATCCTGTACACCGAGGAAGACTTCCTGAAGGCCGTGCAGGAACGCTTTGGCCGCCCTGCCCGTCGCCGTGGCGCCAAGTCTGGCGGCGTGGACGTGGTGGTGAACTTCACGGGTGGCGACACGTGGGTGAAATCGCTGCGTTGCCTGCGCCTGGGCGGCCGTCTCTTGACCTGCGGGGCCACCGCCGGCTTCGACCCCAAGGAAGACCTGCGCTACATCTGGACGTTCGAGCTGCAGATTCGCGGCTCCAACGGCTGGGACCGCGAAGACCTGCATGAATTGCTGGAACTGGTGCGCAGCGGCCGCCTGCACGTGGAAGTGGACCGTAGCTGGCCGCTGGAACAAGGGGCCGAGGCATTGGCATCGCTGGAAGATCGCAAGATCGTCGGCAAAGTGCTGGTGACGTCATGAGCAATGTGCTGAACGCCGCCCAGATCCAGGCCAAGTTCGACGACTCGCCCTTCATCGCGTGGCTGGGCCTGTCGGTCAGCGCCGTGGACCACGAGCGCGGCGAACTGACCGTGCTGGCGCCGATGCGGGCCGAATTCGAGCGCGGCGCCGCCAGTGGCCAATGGCATGGCGGCCCGTTGGCCGCCGTGATCGACACCGTGGGCGATTTCGCCGTCGGCATGCTGCTGGGCCGCGGCCTGCCTACCATCAACTTCCGCGTCGATTACCTGCGGCCCGCCGTCAACACCGGCCTGACCGCGGTGGCGCGCGTGCGCCGCAACGGGCGCAGCGTCGGCGTGGCCGACGTGGACCTCTACAACGACCAGGGCGCGCTTGTCGCCATCGGCCGCGCCACCTACGCCACGCTCAGCCAAGGCTGAGCCGCGTTACCCAACAAGGATGCCATCATGACCCAAGCTCCGCGCCTCGGACGGCGCGCCTTCCTGACCCGCACCGCCGCAGGCTCCCTGGCGGCCACCGGCCTGGGCGCATTGCCGCAGGCGCTGTACGCCGCCACCGCCCAACCGGGCGCGGACGCTGGCCCCGCCCGCAAGGGCGGCACGCTCGTCGCCACCTGGGGCGGCCTGGAGCCGCAAGCGCTGTTCGTACCCGGCGGCGGCGGATCCAGCCCGTTCCAGACGTCCACCAAGATCCTGGAACGGCTGTTAAAACTGGATGCCGACCTGAAGTTCCAGCCCGCGCTGGCGCTTAGCGTCACCCCGGCGGCAGACTTCCGCAGCTACACCATCAAGCTGCGCGAAGGCGTCACCTGGCACGACGGCGCACCCTTCACGTCAGCCGACGTCGTCTACAACGTGCTGCAGCATTGGAAGCCGATTTCTGCGGGTATCGCGCTGAAATCGTTGACGGACGCAACCGCGCCGGACGCGCAGACGGTCGTGTTGACCTTCAACGCGCCCGTGCCGGAATTCTTCCTGAAATCCACGTTGTCCGGCCAGTATCAGCTGTTGGTGCCCAAGCACCTGTATGACGGCAAAGACCTGATCACCAACCCGCTGAACAACACGCCGGTGGGCACGGGCCCGTGGAAATACGGCAAGTGGGTGCGCGGCAGCCACGTGGAATACCAGCGCAACGACAAGTACTGGAACCCGGGCGAACCCAACCTGGACAAGCTGGTCATCCGCTGGTGGTCGGACCCCGCCTCGCGCGGCGCCGCGCTGGAAACGGGCGAGCTGGGCCTGGCCTACTCCAATCCGGTTCCCGCCCGCGACATCGACCGCCTGGTCAAGACCGGCAAGGTCGTCGTGGACACGCGTGGCTACCAGAACACGGCCTGGACGGTGACGGCCGAATTCAACCAGCGCCGCGACATCGTCAACCGCCGCGAGGTGCGCCAGGCGATCCTGCACGCCATCGACCGCCAGTTCATCGTCGACACCATCTATTACGGCCGCGGCAAACCCGCCATTGCCCCCATCTTCAGCAGCAACCCCCTGTTCTTCACCGAAGACGTGCCGCGCTATCCCTTCGACCCCAAGAAAGCCGCGTCGCTGCTGGACGCCGCCGGGCTGCCCGTCAAGGACGGCAAGCGCTTCACCGTCAACCTGGTGGCCGCCGCGTGGTTTGAAGAGAACGCCAAGCTGGGCCAATACCTGAAGCAGGCGCTGGAAGACGTGGGCATCGCCGTCAAGCTGGATTCGGTGGACCGCGCGACGGCGCTCAAGCGCATCTACGGCGACTACGACTACGACATTGCGGTGTCCAATTTCACGTCGCCGCTGGAACTGGTGCCGACCGTGACCCAGTTCTTCACCACCGATGGCATCGTGAAGGGGGCCGCCTTCCGCAACGCCACCGGCTACTCCAGCCCCGAGATGGACGCGCTGGTCGGCAAGCTGGCGGTAGAAACGGCGCCCGACGCCCGCAAGGCGCTGGCCGCGCAGTTCGCGCGCCTGGCCTCGACCGACGTGCCGATCGTGCCGCTGGTGGAAATCCAGTCGTTCACGCTGGCCGGCAAGAACGTGCGCAACTTCACCACCGGCGCCAACGTCCAGGGCGAAACCCTGGCCGACGTCTGGCTGCAGGCATAAGAGATCCGCCATGCCGTTGCGTTTGATCTTGCGCCGCCTGCTCCAGGCCGTTCCGCTGTTGCTGGGCGTGGTGGTGCTCAACTTCGCCCTGATCCAATCCGTGCCCGGCACGTTCCTGGACGTCATGACGGCCGAGCAGCAGGTCACCGACCCGGCGCTGATCGAACGCCTGCGCGTGACGTATGGGCTGGACCAGCCGCCAACCGTCCAACTGCTGAAGTACATCGGTTCGGTCGCGAGCCTGGATTTCGGCTATTCGTACCGGCACAACCTGCCGGTGCTGGACGTAATCCTGGCGCACCTGCCCGCCACGCTGGTACTGATGCTGGCCAGCATCGCCATCGCCGTGCTGGTCGGCATGGCGGCGGGCATCGTGTCCGCCATCAAGGTCAACACCTGGTGGGACAGCGCGGTCTCGGCGTTTGCCGTGCTGTGCTTTGCCGCGCCCAGTTTCTGGCTGGGCATCATGCTGATCATCCTGTTTTCGGTGAAGCTGGGCTGGTTTCCCGTGGGCGGCATGGTCACCATCGGCCTGGACGGCGGCTTGTGGCGGCAGGCGCTGGACGTGCTGCATCACCTGGCGCTGCCCGCCATCGCCCTGGGCCTGTTCTATTCCGCGGCCTATGCCCGCGTCATGCGGGCGTCGATGCTGGAAGTCAGCCGCATGGACTACGTGCGCACCGCCTACGCCAAGGGCCTGACGCGCACCGCCGTGGTGCTGCGGCACATTCTGCGCAACGCGGTGCTGCCCATCGTCACGCTGCTAGGCCTGCAACTGGGCTCGGTGCTGGGCGGCAGCATCGTGGTGGAGGCCGTGTTCAGTTGGCCGGGCATCGGCGGCGTGCTGTTCGACAGCGTCATGAGCCGCAACTACCCCGTCGTGCTGGGCATCCTGGTGCTGAGCTCCTTCGTGGTGGTCCTGGCCAACATCGTCGTCGATCTTCTCTACACGCGGATGGACCCCCGCATCAAGGCTGTCTGATATGTCCGCATCCCCTACGCTTGCCACCCTGCCCGTCGCCCGCGCAACCCCTCGCCCGGCGTCGTTCGCCGCCCGATTCGTCCGCAACCGCGGTGCGGTGGCGGGCGCGGTCGTGCTGCTGCTGATCGCCCTGCTGGCCGCCAGCGCCGGCTGGCTGTATCCCACCAATCCGCTGCGCATCGTCGGCGCGCCCGAGATCTGGCCCTTCGAATCCTGGCGTTATCCGCTGGGCACGGACTCCATGGGCCGCGACATCGCGGCGTTGATCGCGCATGGCGCCCGCGCCACCCTGCTGATCGGCCTGGTCGCCGCCGCGGCCGCAACCGTGATCGGAGTAAGCATCGGCGCGGCCGCCGCCTGGTCCGGCGGGTGGATCGACGAAGTGCTGATGCGCGTCACCGAACTGTTCCAGATCATTCCGAACGTCGTGTTCGTGTTGACCGTCGTGTCGGTGCTGGGCCCGCACATCGAAGCCATCACGCTGGCCGTCGGGCTGGTGTCGTGGCCGCCCATCGCCCGGCTGACCCGCGCCGAATTCCTGTCCTTCAAGGAACGGGAATTCGTGCAGGCCAGCCGCGCCGTGGGCATGAGCCCCTTGCGCATCGTCGCCGCCGAGATCCTGCCCAACGCGCTGCCGCCCGTCATCGTGATGTCGTCGCTGGTGGTGGCGGGCGCCATCCTGTACGAATCGGTCGTGTCCTTCCTGGGCCTGGGCGACCCCAACATCGCCAGCTGGGGCCGCCTGGTCGGCGAAGGCCGCAGCCTGATCCGGTCCTCCTGGTACATCTGCGCCGTCCCCGGCGTCGCGATCATGCTTGCCGTGCTGTCTCTGAATCTGGTCGGAGACGGCCTGAATGACGCGCTCAACCCCAAGCTGCAAAAGCGTTAAGCGCCAAAACTCCCGGAATTTCCCCATGACGCATCCTCTGAAGAACCTGGGCGACCTGGCTGACCCCAGCCGCCCCGCCGCCCTGCCCGCCATCGTCGACCTGCGGGTCGCCGACGCGCCTGTCCGCTACACGCACGGCGACATCCATCAACTGGCCGGTGGCGTCGCCGCCTGGCTGACGGCACGCGCGTTGCCGGCCGGCTCGCGCATCGCCATCGCCGCCTTGAACCGCGCCGAATACCTGATTACCTATTTCGGAATCATGCGCGCCGGCTTCGTGGCCGTGCCGATCAACATCAAGCAGACGCAAGAGAACATCGACTACGTGATCCGCGACGCCGGAATTGCCCTGGCCTTCGTAGACAGTGCGCGCCGCGCCGCCTTCGAGGCCACGGTGCCGGTGCTGGATTTCGATGAAGCCGGACCGGAGGGCTTTGCCGCGCAGATCGTGCCGACGGCCTTCGACACCGTCACGCCCGCGCACGACGACGTGGCGCAGATGCTGTACACGTCAGGTTCTACCGGCAAGCCAAAGGGCGTGCCGCTGACGCACGCGGGCCAGCTGTGGGCGCTCGGCGCCACGTCCGGCCCGGCGGCCGTACCCGATCGACAGGAACACTACCTGCTGGCCCAGCCCCTCTTCCATATGAACGGCCTCTTCATGGCCAAGCGCGCATTCGCCAGCAACAGCCTGCTGGTGATCCAGCCGGCGTTCGACGTGGCCGCCTATGCCGACGCGCTGGAACGCTACCGCATCACCGTGCTGACTGCCGTGCCCACCATGTTTGCCCGGCTGGTCAAGGAGCCTGCCTTGCTGCAGGGCCGCGACCTGTCTGCGCTGGGCCGCGTCATGCTGGGCTCTGCGCCGATGACCGTGGCGCTATACGAACGCATCCAGCAGGCCCTGCCGCAGGTGCGCATCACCCACGGCTACGGCACCACCGAAGCCGGGCCTGCCGTGTTCGGCCCGCATCCCGACGGCTTGCCCACGCCGCCGCTGGCGGTGGGCCATCCGATCGATCCGTCCCACGTCCGCCTGGCCGACGGCCCCAATCCGGATGAAGGCGTACTGCTGATGAAAAACCCGGCCGTCTTGTCCGGCTATCACAACCTGCCCGAAAAGAGCGCGCAAGTGCTGCGGGACGGCTGGTATTACAGCGGCGACGTCATGCGCCGCGACGCCCAGGGCTTCTACTATTTCGTGGGCCGCGCGGACGACATGTTTGTCTGCGGCGGCGAGAACATCTATCCCGTCGAAGTGGAAAAGCTGCTGGAGCTGCATCCGGATGTACGCCAAAGCTGCGTTGTGCCCCTGGCCGACGAAGAGCGCGGCCAGATTCCCGTCGCCTTCGTGGTGCGCCGCGAAGGCAGCGCCCTGGACGCGGACAGCCTGAAGCGCCATGCGCTGGCCAACGGCCCCGCGTACCAGCACCCGCGGCGCATCCGCTTCGTCGACGAACTGCCGTGGGCCGGCACCAACAAGGTCGACCGCAACGCCCTGCTCTTGCAGGCGCGCGCACTGGAAGCCCGCCAGACCTGGACAACCCCTGAAACGGAGGCCGCATGAGCCACGCATCTGACAGCTTGACCGGCAAGACCGCATTGGTCACCGGCGCCAGCCGCGGCATTGGCCGCGCCATCGCCCTGGCTTTGGGGCGGCGTGGCGCGCGCGTCGCCGTCCACTACAACGCCGCCAGCGACGCCGCCGACGAGGTCGCCGACCTGATCCGCGCAGCCGGCGGCCAGGCCTGGACGCTGCGGGCCGACCTGTCCGCGCCCGAGGCGGCGTCCGACCTGGCGCGCGACCTGCGCCAGACCCTGCTTGAACGCAACGGCGACGGCGGCCTGGACATTCTTGTGAACAATGCCGGCGTCGGCCTGAGGGCGCTGCTGGCGGACGTCACTCCCCAAGACTTCGACCGTGTGCTGCAAGTCAACCTGAAGTCGCCATTCTTCCTTATCCAGCACTGCCTGCCGTTCCTGCGCGACAACGGCCGCATCATCAACATTTCGTCGATGGGCACCCGGGCCGCCTATCCCGAGATGAGCGTCTATGCGCCTGCGAAAGCGGGGCTGGAAGCGCTTAGCCTGCTGCTGGCCGCCGAACTGGGCGCACGCGGCATCACGGTCAACGCGGTCCTGCCGGGCGCCACCAGCACCGACCTGAACCAGCGCGCGCGCGACCCCGAGATCAGCCAAGTCATTGCCAAGACGATTGCGCTGGGCCGCGTGGGGCAGCCGGAAGACATCGCGGACATCGTCGCGTTCCTGGCATCGCACGAGGGCCGCTGGATCACCGGCCAAAGCATCGACGCAACCGGCGGGCAGCGCCTGTAGTTCCAGCCAGGCGCTCTGGCCTATTGCACGGCCAGTTCATGGGAAGCCAGGCGTTCCGCCATGGAATAGCCGTCGATGTAGTCGCGGAAATGCTTCAGGAACGCCGTCTCGGCAGGCGTCAGCTGCGCGTCGCGGTGCCACAGCAGATGCAGCTCGACCGAGCAGACCCCTTCCCCGGGCGGCAGGCGCCACAGCCGCCCTTGTTCCAGGTCCGCCTGGACGCTGTGCTCCGGCAGGCAGCCGATGCCGAACCCCGCGATCAGCAGGCGCTTCACCTCGTCATGCTGCGTCGATGACGCCACGATGCGGCCCGAAAAGCCACGCTGGTCGCGGAAGATGGTCAACGGGGACAGGCTGTCGCCCAGGGCATCGCTCGCAAACGACACGAAATTCTCGCCCAGCAAATCCTCGATGCGGATGTCGGGCTTGCCGAACAAGGCATGGTTGCGCCCGCAGAACAGCGCATACCGCTGTTGCAAGAACACTTTGCTCTCCAGCCGCTTGGGCATCCGGCGGCTTAATGCGATACCCGCCGTGGCGGCCCGCTGCTGCATCAGCGTGACGATTTCGCTGCTAGGCATCACGTCCATCTGCACTTCAATCCGCGGAAAAGCACGATGGAAATCCGCCCAGAAGTTGTCGTACACGGTCGAGTGGATCCGGCTTGCCACAAGCAGATGGATCCGCCCCGTGGCTTCCACCTTCGTTTGCGAGACATCCGTCAGCAACTGGGACACGCTGCCGTAGATGGCCTCGGCCGCCCTGCAGGCTTCCTCGCCGGCGTTCGTGATCGTGAATGCGGTGTTGTGCCGCTCGATCAGCCGCCGCCCCAGCTGATCTTCCAGGCGCTTTAACGCCTGGCTGACCGCCGATTGGGTCAGGTGCAATTTGGTGGCGGCGCCACTGATGCTGCGTTCCTGAACAATGACCAGAAACGTACGCAGCAGATTCCAGTCCAGCCGATCGCCGGTGCGGGTGTCGAGAAGCGTGGCAGGTGTCATCAGGGTCGCGCGCCGTTAATCGATGTTTGGCCTTGCCCTGCGAAAACAGGCGGGAGGCCTCGTGTTTTCGCCGGACATCAAATTGGCTTAAGTCTATTATTAGAAAGCATAAATTGACGTTATGTCGAGCTCGGAGCGATAAACGCGCCTTCGAACAACGATATTCAGCCAAGAGGAAAACATGGCCGCTCCCGCCACTCCTTCTACGGCGCGTCAGCCCGTTCGGGCCGCAACCGCCGCATTCGTCGGAACCACGATCGAATGGTATGACTTCTACATCTACGCCACGGCCGCCGCGCTGGTATTCGGCAAGGTGTTCTTTCCCACCGCCGACCCCTTCATCAGCACCATGGCGTCTTTCGGCACGTTCGCCGCCGGCTTTCTGGCGCGGCCGCTGGGCGGCGTCATCTTCGGCCACCTCGGCGACCGGGTCGGCCGCAAGAACGCCCTGATGGCCACCCTGGTCATTATGGGCGTGGCCACGGTCGGCATCGGCCTGCTGCCGAGCTATGCCACCGCCGGCCTGTGGGCCCCCGCCCTCCTCTTGCTGCTGCGTCTGGCGCAGGGCCTGGCGGTCGGTGGCGAATGGGGCGGCGCCGTGTTGATGGCGGGCGAGCACGCCTCGCAGGCCCGGCGCACGTTCGCCGCGTCGTTCGCGCAGTTGGGCAGCCCGGCGGGATTGATCCTGTCGTTGCTGGCCTTCCGCCTGCTGACGACGCTGGACGAAGCCGATTTCGTCAGTTGGGGTTGGCGCGTGCCGTTCCTGATCAGTGCCGTCCTGCTGGTGGTGGGCTATTTCATCCGCGTGGGCGTCAATGAATCGCCCGACTTCGCGCAGGTCCTCGAACGCCAGGAGCGCGCGGAGATTCCCGCCAAGGAAGTGCTGCGCACTGCCTGGCGCACCGTCTTGCTCTGCATGGGTGTCTGCACGGTGGCGATCGGCGGCATCTACTTCACCAACACGTTCATGCTGTCGTACACCACGCAGACGATGGGCCTGCCGCGTACGCTGATCCTGGACTGCCTGTTCGTCGTCGCCATCATCCAGTTCCTGGTCCAACCGCTGGCGGCGTGGCTGGCGGACGTGCTCGGCCCCAGCCGCGTGCTGATCACCGCCGCGGCGTGTTCGGTGCTGGCTCCTTACCCGATGTTCATGCTGGTCAGCCAAGGCACCGCGTTCAGCATCATCGCCGGCATCTCCATCGTGCTGGTCTTCATGGCCGCGATCTATTCGGCAATGGCCGGATACATCAGCTCGGCGTTCGCCACGCACGTGCGCTACTCCGGCATCTCGCTGTCGTACCAGTTGTGCGGCGCCGTGGCCGGCGGCATGACGCCGCTGGTCGGCACCTGGCTGACTTACCACTATCCCGGCCAATGGCTGCCGCTGGCGATCTTCTATTCGACCTTGTCGGCCATCACGCTCTTCTCGCTCTGGGCGCTGGCCGGCCACAAGCGCCGCCTGGCCCTGAACGCGCCCCGCGCCTCCGTGTCGGCCGCATGACCCCGATCCCACCCTCTTTGAAGGAATCCGCATGACGCAATCCCCCTCTCCCCAGCCGCTCACCGAAGCGCAGACCCGGCGCATCCTCCAGGCGGTCGACGCGCAATTCGACGCGCAGTTGGCGTTCACCCAGGATCTGGTCCGGTTCCCGTCGCTGCGCGAACAGGAACATACCGCCCAGGATTTTCTGTATGAAGCCATGCGCCAGCGTGGTTTCGCGATGGACCGCTGGCGCATCGACGTCAAGGACATCGAATCGCATCCCGGCTTCGGGCCCGTCACCGTTTCCTACGAAAACGCCTTCAACGTCGTCGGCACCTATCGCCCGGAACAGCAAGCCGGCCGTTCGCTCATCCTCAATGGACACATCGACGTGGTGCCGACCGGCCCGGTCGACATGTGGAGCCGCTCACCGTGGGATCCGGCGATCATCGACGGCTGGATGTATGGCCGCGGCGCCGCCGACATGAAGGCCGGCCTGGCCGCCAACCTGTATGCCTACGACGCGGTTCGCGCTGCCGGTTACGCGCCCGCCGCGCCCATCTACTTCCAATCGGTCGTCGAAGAGGAATGCACCGGCAACGGCGCGCTGGCGGCGCTGCTGCGCGGCTACCAGGCCGACGCCGTCATCATTCCCGAGCCCGAAGAGAACATGCTGGTGCGCGCCAACGTCGGCGTGCTGTGGTTCAAGGTCCGTGTGCAGGGGCATCCCACGCACACCCGCGAAATGGCCAACGGCTTTAACGCCATCGATGCCGCCTATGCCGCGATCCAGGCGTTGCGCGGCCTGGAGGCCAAATGGAACGGCCAGCACCACTGCCACCGCCACTTCGAACACCTGGACCATCCCATCAACTTCAACATCGGCAAGATCGAGGGCGGAGACTGGCCGTCTACGGTGCCGCCCTGGTGCGAGTTCGACGTGCGCGCGGCGATCTACCCGGGCACCACCGCCGATGAGGCCCGCGAGCAGATCGACGCCTGCCTGCGCGACGCCGCCACCGACCCACGGTTCGGCGGCACGCCGCCCGAAGTGACCTACACCGGCTTCTATGCCGAAGGCTATGTGCTGGAGGAAGGCAGCGACGCCGAGAACACCCTGCGCGAATGCCACAAGCAGGCCTTCCAGAGCGACCTGGAAAGCTTCACCACGCCCGGCTACCTGGATGCGCGGGTGTTCGTGATCTACGGCAACATGCCGACGTTGGTCTACGGTCCGAAATCGCTCGACATCCACGGTTTCGACGAACGTGTCCACATCGAGTCGCTGCGCCTCATCACCAAGGCAATCGCCCTGTTCATTGCCCAATGGTGCGGCGTCACCGAGGCGGCAACGGCATGATGCCGGATGGTCGGGGCGCCCAGACGCGGCGCTCCGGCCATCCATCGACCACGAGCCTCGCGCGCAGGAAGCCGCCGCTGCGCCCAGCGACGCGCCAACCGGACAAGAGTTTGCTATCGTGATCGGGGTTCGGGTCCCAACGCAACACGACCCGGCGACTTCTTGCCCCATACCGATAGAGGATGACGATGGCCCGTTGGACCTTTTACTCCGCCCCTGGCACGTGCGCGCTGGCGACCCACATCGCGCTGCACGAAGCAGGCGCCGATTTTGACCTGGTCAAGCTGGATTTTGCCGCGGGACAGCAGCAAAGCCCCGAGTACCTGCGCGTGAATCCCAAAGGCCGCGTGCCGGCGCTGGCCACCGAGCAGGGCGTGCTGACCGAAACCCCCGCCCTCCTCGCCTTTGTGGCGCAGCGCTTTCCGCAAGCCAGGCTGGCGCCGCTGGACGATCCCTTTGCCTACGCGCGAATGCAGGAGCTGACGAGCTATCTGGCCGCGACGGCTCACGTGGCACACGCGCATAAGCGGCGCGGTGCGCGCTGGGCCGACGACGCCGCCGCGCACGAGGCCATGCGCGCCAAGGTCCCGCAGACGATGACGGCCTGCGCCGCGTATCTGGAAGGCCAGATTGTCGGCCCGTGGGTCGCGGGCGAGGAATACAGCGTGGCCGACGGCTACTTGTTCACCATCGGCAGCTGGCTCGAAGGCGACGGGGTCGACCTGGCGCAATTTCCGAAGCTGACTGCCTACCTGGCCCGTGTCGCCGCGCGACCGGCCGTGCAGCGCGCCCTGGCGGACGCCCGCTAGCGGCACCGACGCCGCGCCTGCCCAGCCGTTCAGAGTTCCAGCACGATGCGCTGGCCGCAGGCGCGCGAACAGCAGCTCATCATCTTACGATTGGCCTCGCGCTCGGCGCGGGTCAGCACCACATCGCGATGGTCGATGTCTCCTGCCAGCACGCTGACCTCGCAAGACCCGCACAGGCCTTCTTCACAATCGCTTTGCACGTCGATATTGGCGGCACGCAACGCAGCCAGCAGGGTCTGGTCGGCGCGCACGGTCACCACCAGCCCCGAGTCTTTCAGCTCGGCTTCGAACGCGTGCTCGCGCTCGGGGTCTAGCGTGCCCAGCGTCGAATGGAAATGTTCGACTCGCAATGCGTCCTGCGGCCAGTGCGCACAGGCTTGTTGCAGCGCGTCCAGCAGGCGCTCGGGCCCGCAGGCGTAGATCTGGGTGTCTGCGTCGGGCTGCGCCAGAAGCGCGCCGAAGTCGTTGCGACTGCCCTCTTCGCTGATATGGACGTGCAGCCTGTCGCCATGCAGTTCGGTCAGTTCCGCCAGCATGGCCATGCCGGCGCGCGTGCGGCCGCTGTAATGCAGCGCGTAATCGATGCCCAGCGCTTGTGCGCGCCGCGCCATGGCGCTGATCGGCGTAATGCCGATGCCGCCCGCAACGAGGATCACCTTGGCCGCGCTTTCGTCCAGGCGGAAATGGTTGCGCGGACCGCGGACCCGCAGGCGCTGGCCGGGTTTCACGTTGTCGTGGACCCAGGCCGAACCGCCGCGCCCGTCGGCTTCCCGCAAGACGGCGATGCGCAGGCGGCTGGCGTCCGCCGGGTCGCCGCAAAGCGAGTATTGCCGGGACAGGCCGGTGTCGCCGCATTCGATGTCGATATGCGCGCCCGGCGCCCAGCGCGGCAGCGCCTTGCCGTCGGGCGAGGCCAGCGTCAGCATGACGATGCCGTGTGCGGCCGGCTCCACGCGTTCGACGACAAGCGTGCGTGCGCTGGCGTGGGCCGAGGGCTCGCCGATGCGCACCGGTTGGCGTTGCGCCAGCAGCTCAGGCTGGTTGCGTTCGGGGTTCTGTGCCGGGTCCCACTCGACCCACAGGTGTTCGGGGCCGCGGAACGAGGTGTTGGGCACGTAGGTGAACTGCTGGGCTGCCAGGCGCAGGTGCGGCAGGCGACGCGTCAGCTCCTCCAGGAAAATCTGCATCTCCATGCGCGCCAGGTTCTTGCCCATGCATTGATGCGAACCATACCCGAAGGTGAGCTGGTCGCTGGCGTTGTCGCGCCGGATGTCGAACAGGTCGGCATCGGCGAACTGGCGTTCGTCATGGTTGGCGGACGAACTGACGATCAGCAGCTTGGAGCCCGCCGGAATCGGCATGCCGGCAATGGTGGTGTCGCAGGTGGCCAGCCGGCGCCAGGCCGCGACCGACCCGTTGTGCCGCAGGCATTCTTCGACCGCGTTGGGAATCAAAGACGGGTCTTCGCATAGGTCGCGCCACGCGTCGGGGTGCTGCAGCAGCAGCTTCAGCGCGTTCGCCGAAGCGTTGGCCGTCGTTTCGTGCGCCGCGACAATGCCCGCCATCATCATCGAATGCAGGTAGGAATCGGTGACGACGTCCGGGAAGTCGCGCTGCTTGCGCAGGCCATATTGCATCCAGCCGGGCTGGTCAGGGTCTTGGCGCATCTTGTCCAGGATCTTGCCGGCCAGCTGCCAGAAATTGCCGACCGCGTGCGCCACGGCCACCTGTTCCTCGGGCTTGGGACGGCCCCAGGTATTGACCGTGTGCGCAATGGAATAGCGGCGCAGCAGATCCATGTCTTCTTCCGGGACACCCAGGAAATGCAGCGCCACCGTCAGCGGGACTTCCCAAAGCAGTTGGTCGACCAGGTCGGCGCGGCCGTCGTTGATGAAACGGTCGACATACTCGCGCGTCAGGCGGCGCACCATCGGTTCATGGTGTTTCAGCGCTTCGGGCGTGAACGGTTCCATCAGCACGCGCCGCCGCGGCATGTGGGCCGGCTCGTCTTCGTTGACCAGCGTGCGGTTCATCGCATAGCCGTACGACGCCAGCACGGCGTTGGCTTCCGGGCCTGTCGGGGTGATTTTCTCAAGCGCGATGGACGGGCTGAACGTGATGTTGTCCCGGAAGATCGCCTTGATGTCGTCGTAACGGGTCACCACCCAGTAGCCCAGTTTCGGGCTGTAGAAGACGGGTTCCTGCTCGCGCGCCCATCGCACGTACTCGGGCGGATCCTGCTGGTAGCCGTCGCCGAAAGGGTCGAATTCGGCGGCGCGCTCGCTGACGTGCACGGGACAGCCGCTGGCGGCGGCAGCCGCATGCATCGGACAGCCGGTCGCGGGTTGGGCGGGTTGGGACATGTCTCTACTCCGGATAGTCATCTGTTTTATGCGTAAATCATATACGCATTGCGTAATTCAATAAACCCGGTTTACCCTTCGCCTCTCTTCCCTTCCGACTTCCCGCCATGACTGCCACCCCGGATCTTCCACGTCCCCGTGAACGCCGCCAGCGCGTGCAGGCGGCCGAGACCAGCATGGCCGTCCTGAAAGCACTGGGCGAGCTTGGCGGCCGCGCGGGATTGAGCGTGATTGCCGCCCGGATCGAGGAAAGCCCCGCCAAGGTGCACCGTTATCTCGTCAGCCTGATGGAAGGCGGGCTGGTCGGTCAGGACGCCGCCACCCAGCAGTACTTCCTGGGAATGGAGACCTTGCTGCTGGGCCTGGCGGCCATGCGGCAGGCCGATCCCATCCGCCTGGCCGAAGCGTCGCTTATCCGGCTGCGGGAAGCGCTGGAAGTCACGTGCTTCGTAGCGGTGATGGGCAACAAGGGGCCCACCATCGTGCGTTTTGAAGAGCCAGGGCTGCCGGTCACCGTGAACGTGCGCGTGGGGTCGGTGTTGTCGATGTTGTGGTCAGCCACCGGCCAGGTCTTGCTGGCGACGCTGGACGAGACCGCCGTGCGGGCGCTGGCCGAAGCCGAGCTGGAGGCCGCCACGGCAGAACAGCGGGCGATGCTGCATGCCGATGACCCGATTGGCGCGCTGCAGCGGTCCGTGCAGGCGGCGGGCTGCGCCGTGGTGCGCGACACGAACTTGCGCGGCATCAGCGCCGTATCGGCCCCGATCTACAACTATGCCGGCCGGCCCTGCGCCGTGCTGACCGCACTGGGCGCCACCGGCGGCTTCGATCCGTCCGCGGATGGCCGCGTGGGGCTGGCGGTGCGCCAGGAGGCGCAGGCCATCAGCCGTTTGCTGGGCAACACCTAGTCATTTGCCAGGCCGGAAATCGATTGCGGCCATCGCCCGCCCCACCGCCTGCGGCGCATACCCCTCCCAGGGCGTATTACCGGCGTCCAGGCGCGCATGGATATTGGCGATGGTCCAGTGCGCGCCGCCGCTGAGTTTCGCCAACTCTTCCCACGCCACCGGCACCGACACGCCCAGCCCCGGCCGCGCCCGGGCCGACCAGGCCGCCACCGTGGTGGCGCCGAAGCCGTTGCGCAGATAGTCGACGAAGATCTTGCCGACCCGGTTCTTCGGCCCGCTCTTGGCCACGAACTGCTTCGGCAGCGTTCTCGCCAGATGCGTGACGATCGCTTGCGAAAACGCCTTGATGGTGTCCCAGTCGTACTGCCGGCGCAGCGGCACCACCACGTGCAAGCCCTTGCCTCCACTGGTCTTCAACCAGGGCGTCAGGCCGATTTCGTCAAGCAGGGTGTGCACCAGCTGGGCCGCCTGCTGCACGGCGGACCAGCCCACGCCTTCGCCCGGGTCCAGGTCGAACAGCATGCGGTCGGGCTTGCCGATCGCGGTCTTCACGGCGTTCCAGGTGTGGAATTCCACCACGTTCATCTGCACGGCAGACAGCACCGCTTCGGCGGTCGGTACCTCCAGCAGCGGCGGATGGCCGGGGTCCAGCTTGGGCGGCAACGATTTGACGCCCGGCATGGCGGCTTCCAGGTGCTTCTGGAAGAACAGCTCCCCCTGGATGCCGCCCGGCGCACGCAGGAACGAGACGGGGCGGGATTTCAGGTGTTCCAGCAGCAGGGGCGCGACCAGGCCGTAGTAGCGCGCCAGGTCCAGCTTGGTCAGCCCGGTCGACGGGTCGATGACCCGTTCGGGATGGGTCAGCTTGCCGATCTTGCCGGCGGGCTTGGCCTGCGCCTTCGCGGCGGGCGCTCGCGTGACTGCGGCCGCCCTTTCACGGGTGATCTCGCGCGCCGGTTTGTCCGTACGCAAGCCCTGGAACACGGCGTGGCGGATATGCCCGCCGCTCGTCCAGTCGCCGAACGCCACTTCGGCAATCAATTCCGGCTTCACCCATTGCACGCCCCTGCCCTCGCCTCCCGTCACCGGCTTGTCGCGGGTTTCGATGCGGGCAAGCTTTTGCTGAAGCGATAGCAAGCCTTGGCGGTCGAAGCCGGTGCCGACCTTGCCGGCGTAGCGCAATGCGCCGTCGTCCTCGTGCACGGCCAGCAACAGCGCGCCCAGGCCTTCGCGCGTGCCCTGCGGCGCGGTGTAGCCGACGATGACGAACTCCTGGCGGCGGCCGCACTTGATCTTCAGCCAGTTATCGCTGCGACGCGACACGTAGGCGGCGGATTGGCGCTTGGCGATGATGCCTTCCAGCCCCATCTTGCAGGCTGACGCCACCAGATCGGCAGGTGTCTGGTCGAACGCTTCACTGAACCGCAGATGGTCGTCGTCGCTTGCGGCCATCAACTGCGCCAGCAACGCCCGGCGCACGCGCAGCGGTTCCTGGCGCAGGTCCCGTCCGCCGATGAACGGCAGGTCGAAGGCGTAGAACACGATGCCCCCGGTGGCTTCGCCGTCGAAGGCGTTTTGCAGCGCCTGGAAATTGGGCACGCCCTGCTTGTCCAGCACCACGGCCTCGCCGTCCACCCAGGCGCATTTCGCTGGCAGCCGTCCGAAGGCGTCCACCAGATGCGGCAACTTGGCGCTCCAATCGTGTCCATTGCGCGTATGGAGGGTGACGGTGTCGCCGTCCAGGCGCGCCAGCAGCCGATAGCCGTCGAACTTCAATTCATAAAGCCAGTCTTCCGAGCCCGGCGGTATACCGTCCGCCAAGGTGGCCAGTTGGGGTTTCAACGACGCCGGCAGCTGGGCTGCCTGGCCCGGCAATGCCGCCTCGTCCCCTTTGGATTTCGCCCTGTCCTCCTTGGGCTCCGCTTGCGGACGCGCTTTCGCCGGCGCCTTCTTGCGCAAAGGCACCACGCTGTCGGGCATTTCGTCGACCACGCTGAATTCGCGTTCGCGGCGCGCAAAGTCGTCGCGGTCCTTGATCAGCAGCCACGCCGGCTGCTTGTCGGATTCCTTGCCCTTCATGCGGACCAGCGCCCAGCGGCCTTGCATTTTCGTGCCCTGCAGGTCGAATTTCAGGTGCCCGTCGCGGTAGCCCTTGCGCGCGTCGCCGACCGGCATCCAGCGGCCCTCGTCCCAGATGATGACCTTGCCGGCGCCGTACTGGCCCTCGGGTATCTGGCCTTCGAACTGGTTGTACGCGATCGGATGATCTTCGACCTGCACGGCCATGCGCTTGACGGCGGGATCGTAGCTGGGGCCCTTGGGCACCGCCCAGCTCTTCATCGCGCCGTCCAGCTCCAGCCTGAAGTCATAATGCAGCCGGCTGGCCCAGTGCTTCTGGATGACGAAGGCGCGGGCCGCTTCGTTTGCCTCGCCGCCCTCGGCGGGTTCCGGGGTGACCTTGAAGTCGCGCTTCTTGCGATAGGTCTTCAGGCTGTCGGCCATGTCACGCCGCCTTGCGGGGCCGCGCCGCCTTGGTGGCCTTGGCCGCTTTTGCCGCTTTCGCGGGTGCCTTCTTGGCAGGCGTCTTGCGGGCCGCGGTCTTCTTCGTTGCGGCGGGCGCCGCTTTCTTTCCGCCCTTCAGGCTGCGTTGCAGCAATTCGGTCAGATCGATCACGTTGTCCGCATAGGCGGGCGTTTCCTCTTGCGGCTCAAAAACGGTCTCGGTCTTGCCGGCCTTGACCTTCTTGGCCACCAGGCCCATGACCGCCGCCTTGAATTCGTCTTTGTACTGCTCGGGGTCCCACTTGCCGGACATGTCTTCGACCAGCATCTTGGCCATTTTCAGTTCGCTGGCACTCGGCGTCATCCCGCGGGCGCCGGACTTGGGCAGGTCCAGCTCGTCTTGCGGCTTGACGTCGTCGCCCCATCGCATCAGGTTCAACACCAGCGCATCCCCGGACGGGATCAGCGCGGCCAGATGCTGCTTGGTCTGAATAACGACTTTGGCGATCCCGATCTTGCCGGTCTTGGCCAAGGTGTCGCGCAACAAGGCATACACCTTCTGGCCCTTGTTGATCGGGGCAACGTAGTAAGGCCGCTCCAGATAGACGAAGGGCACGTCCGACGCGTCGACGAACTCTTGTATTTCAATGGTTTGCGTCGTGCGCGGATAGGCGTCGGCGATCTCTTCCGGGGAAATGATGACGTACTGGCCGTCTTCATACTCCACGCCCTTGACGATATTGTCCTTGTCGATTTCCTTGCCGGTGCGCTTGTTGATGCGCTTGTACCCGACCGGATCCATGGAGCGCTTGTCCAGCCAGTCGAAGTCCACGCCGGACTCCGTGGTGGCGGTGTGCAGGCCGACGGGGATGTGTACGAGGCCGAAGGAAATGGCCCCCTTCCAGATGGTTCTTGTTGCCATGATCGACTCCTCTAAACCGGGAAGTGATCAGCAAATAGTATTCCCGCGCCCCGCCGGGCGCCACGTCAGCGGCTGCGCGCCTTGGCCGTCGCCACTTTGACGGCGCGGCGGCGCCACCAGAGCCAGACGCCGCTGATGCCCAGGCCGCCCAGCGTCAGGCCGCCCACGGCGACCGCGGTTTCCAGCGCCACGCCGCCCAGTTCGCCCGTGTGCAGCGGGTAAACCACGGCCGTCGCCCGTGCGCCCGGGTCCAGCGTGTTCCAGCGCTGAACGGCCAGCACGTCGGCCGTGCGCGGGTCGATCCAGACGGACGTCATGCCGTTGGGATGGGGGTCATCGCCCAGCATCATGCGGAAACGGGTCGGCGCGCCGGCGTGCGGGGGCACCACGATATAGCCGATAGGCGCCGGTTCCTGGAATTGCGACACGGCTTTTTCGGCCAGTTGATCCAGCGTCAGCGGCTGTCCGGCAACGGCGCTGGCGGCCACGGCGGGCAATTTCGGCGCTTTGACCGGGGCCGCGCCACTTAGCCACGTTACGGCCGCGCCCAGCGGACGCCACGCCATGTAGGCGCCGGTGGCGACCGATACCGCGATCAGCAGGCCCAGCGTGGCCCCGCCCACCCGGTGCAGGTCGAACAGCGATCGCAACAGCCCGCGGTCCAGTGCGATGTTCCAGCCCTTGGCCCAGTGCCGCGGCCACCACAGGATCAGCCCCGTGATCAGCAGGAACAGGTAGGCCAGCGCCACCCAGGCCAGAATGGCCTTGCCGGTGCTGTCCAGATACAGCGCGCTGTGCAGCTTGAACAGCACATTGGCCGCGCCCTCGGTTTCACCGCGCCGGCCTTGCTCGGCACCGGTGGCCGGGTCCAGGTAGAGCGTGCCGCGCCAGCCGCCGCGCACCCGCACTTCCAGCGTTTCGCCCGGGGCGCGGGCAGGCCGGAACACCAGGTTCGCGCCGTCGCCGAATTCCTGCCTGGCCGACCGCAGCACGGATTCGAGCGTGACGCCCGCCTGGCCGGGAGCCAAGTCCGAACGGGCCTGGAACAGCTGCGGATTCGCCCAGCGGTCCAGCGCCGGCGTGACGACGAGCGCCGCGCCGGACAGGCCTGAAAAGATCAGGATCCAGCCGGCGCTAAGCGCCAGCCAGCGATGCACCCGCAGCCATACGCCGCGCAGGCCTTTCACAAGAACGATCCGGTCAATGCAATGCTCACGGTGCTTAGAAGGCCATCGAGGCCTGCATGTAGATCGTGCGCGGCTGCCCCACGAACTTGCCGCCGTTGTTGTCGGTGGAGCGCGTGTAGTAGCGGCGGTCGAACAGGTTTTTCACGCCAACGGCGAGTTTCAGGTCATTCATGTCGCGGCCGAAATCATAGCCTGCCCGCAACGCCACCGTGGCGAAGCCAGGGATGTCACCCAGGCGTCCGCTGGCGTCTTCCTCGGTGACGTAGCCCGCGCCGGCATCCGGCGAACCCGGCGACCGCTGCTTGGACTGCGCGAAGACGTCGGCATTGAAGGTCCAGCGCTGCACCGCGTACCGGGCGCCAACGGACGCCACCTGGCGCGAGTACAGCGGCAGGTCGCGGCCTTCGAAGGCGCCGGCTTTGGCAATGGCTTGCGTGTACGTATAGGTGGCGTAGACGGACAGGCCGCGCAAGGCGTCGCTGAGGTCGCCCATGTCATAGCGCAAGGCGGATTCCACGCCGCGATGGCGGGTGGCGCCCAGGTCGGTCCACATGCCCTCGCCCACGATCGAGCGCGTCAGCTGCAATTCCTTGTCGAAGTCGATGTTGAACAGCGTGAGTTCGCCGCTCCAGGCCTGGCCCGCGAAGTGCGTACCGATTTCATAGGTCTTGGCGGTTTCGGGGTGCAAGCCTTCGGTGGTGGACGCCAGTTGGCTGTACTGCTGCGGGCCGAACGACTTGCCGGCGTTGGCGAACAGCGACCACTTGTCGTCCACGCGGTAGAGCACCGACAGGGTCGGCAGGGTCACGCGCGAATCGATCGACGGCGACAAGGCGCTGGTGACGGCGCCGGTCGCGGTATTGAAGTTGGTGACGTTGTTGTAGGTGCTGATGCTTTCGAAGCGTACGCCGGGTGTGATCGTCCACTTGCCGATGTCGATGCGGTCGTCGATGTAGAAAGCGTGGGCGGTGGTGCCGCCGTCGCTCGTCTGGTAGGTGGGCATGTTCAAGTCGAACGCATCGCCGCCGGCGGCCGGGTTGTAGTAGGCGGTGCGCCCGGCCACTTCCGAGCTGCTTTCCTTCAGGTAGCGGTAGCCGACGGTGACTTCCTGCACGAACGAACCCGAATCGAACAGGCGCGAATAACGCGGTTCGAAGCCGAAATAGTGGTAGCTGCGCGGCGCGGTGGTCAGGCGGAACTGGTTCGCCGTGGCGCCGGTGCCGCCTTGCTCGATATAGCTGCCGCGGTAGGAATCCACGTAGTACGTCAGCACTTCGAAGTTGTTGACGCCGTCATTGTGCGTGTACTTCAGCGAACCGTCGGTACGGCGGCCCGTGAACTGGTCGTATTGGCGGGTCGACTGGAACGGGTCTTCCGAGTATTGCGCGGTGGTCAGGCCGCCGGGCATCCGGCCCTTGCCTTCGAAGTGGTGCAGCGACACGGCCACGTCGTCGGTCGCCGAAAAGCGGTAGGCGCCCTTCAGGATCACGTCGTCGATGTCGGTTGAATCGTTGCTGGAACGGTAGCCATCGCCATGCGTGCCCGAATACAGCAGCGCGCCGCCCAGGCCCTTGTCAGTGGTGCCGCCCACGAACAAGCTGGGCGTCGTCTTGACGTTGCCGCCATGGCTGTAGATTTCGCTGCCGACGTTCAGGCTGGTCGTGAAGTCCTGCGGGATGGGGCGCGTCACGAAGTTGATGATGCCGCCCACGTTCTGCGGGCCATAGCGGACCGAACCGGCACCGCGCACCACATCGACCGATTCCAGGTTGCCCAGCGACACGGGCGCCAGCGACAACTGCGGCTGGCCATAGGGGGCGTAGGCCATTGGCACACCGTCCATCAGGATGGTGGACCGGGGTGACAGGCGCGAGGTCAGGCCGCGCACGCCCACGTTGAGCGACACGTCGCTGCCGCCCGTGCCGTTGCTGTCCTGCACCTGGACGCCGGGAATCTGACGCAGCACGTCGCGCACGCTGCTGGCCCCGCTTTCCTGGATCTGCTGCTGTTCGACCACGGTGCGGGCGCCTGGGTGGGACAGCACTTTTTCTTCGGTGGGGGTGCCCAGCCAGTCGCCGGTCACGGTCACGGCAGCCAGTTCCCCGGCTTGTCCGGTGGCGGCCGCAGGCGCGGGGGGCGCCGTCTGGGCGTGCGCCATGCTGGACAGGCCGGCCAGCGCGGCGGCAATCGCCGCGGCACGGCGGTTCAGCGGGAACCCTGCCCGCGCGTTCTGATTTCTGGCCTTAGCCATCTTGCTCTTCTCCAAGCGCCGTTTGAGGCGTCACCATGATTGGCGGTCATCCTCAGTGCGACCTAGGAGCAGCAAGAGTCAATGACGCGAAAGCCGGACCATCGGGGGCCGACTCCGGGCGGGAGTATAAATAGGATCCATTTGCAAGTAAATAGGCGCCAAAATGGTTGCCAAGTTAACGCAAATCGTTGTTATGTGAACGTTTTTCCCCGTTGGAAACGCTCAGCAGGACGTACCGTCGACTGCTGTAAAGCGGAGCAATCACGCCCGGGATGCGGTCGCGAATGTCCGCCAGATCGCCCTTCTCGACCGCCAGCAATACCCGGCCGCCTTGCTGCGGCAACACGTCGCGCACGCTTTCCCGCGGCACGATGCCGGCGTTGCCTTGCGAATAGAAGCGGGCCGAAAACGGCCGGCTGTCGACGAAATAAAGCCGTTCCCCCGCCTGCATCTCGGCCTGCGCGCGGGCGATCAACTGTTTTTCCGTCTTGAAGCGGTTGGGCTGCACGACGGACAAGGTGCCCAACACCACCGCCGCCGTGGGCACCAGCATCAGGCATCCCACGGCGACCCGGCGCGGCAGAACCGAGTTCAGCCGGCTAAGGCTCACGCCAATGCCCAGCGCCACCGGCGGCAGCGCGGGCAGCACATAAGTCCAGAGAATGTTGCCCGACAAGGTGAAGAACGCGGGCGTGGCAACTGCCCATGCGAACAGATAGGACGCCGTGGGCGAACGGCCGAACATCCGAATCCGCGCTACGAACTCGCCGCGCCGCTCACGTAGCAGCAGCCACAAGCCCAGCGGGCTCCAGGGCAGCGTCGCCAACACCCAATCCAGCCAGATCGCGCCATACGGCCGGCTGTGCGCGGAGCCGTAACGGTCGCCCGTCCAGCCCGGGTCAATGAAACGCAACACGTGTTCGCCCACGATGAAATATTCCAGGAACCCAGGCGTCTTCCACTCCGCAAGCAGATACCACGGCAGCGTCAACGCTAGCGTCAAGGCGGTTCCGCTGACCCACGGCAATGCGCGCAGATACCGGCGCGCATTGCCGTGCCAGAGCAGCCACGGCAGGATCGCGCCCGTCATCAAGACAAGTGCCAACGGTCCTTTGGACAGCAATCCGATGGCCAGCCCGATGAACAGTCCATAGCGCCAGAACCATGACGAAGCTTCGGGCGCCAGGAGGAACGACGCCATGCTCAGCGTGATGCCCAGCGCCAGGAACGGGTCGGTCAGCACCGCACCCGCCGCGACCAACGGCAGCAGCATGGTGCTGAACACCAGCACTGCCCATCTGGCAACCTCAACCGAAAACAGGCGCCGGCCCAGTTCATGCAAGATGGCCAACATGCCCAGCATCGCCAGCCACGACGGCAGGCGCAGGCTCATCTCGCTCATTCCGAACCAGGCGCCGGAGGCGGCCTGGGCCCAGAAGGCCAAAGGCGGCTTGCCCCAGAAGGGTTCGCCCGGCGCGAACCAGGGTGTGATCCAGTCTCCGGATGCCGCCATGATCCGGGCGATCTCGGCGTAGCGGGGTTCCGACGTATCTGCGAAGGGCATCACCGCCATGGCCGCCAATCGGATGCCAAGAATGACGCCCAGGCCGGCAAGAACGGCTTTAGCGGTCAAACGCATGGTGACGCACGTCAAGCGGGGAGCTGGACTGCAGCTCGGTGATCGGCGTCGCGCGGCTGCTGCGCACGTCGCGCACCAGGTACACCGGCCGTTGCTTGGCTTCCAGATAGGTCTTACCCACGTATTCGCCCAATAGCCCGATGGTCAGCAGCTGCACCCCGCTCATGAACGTGATCGTCGCCATCAGCGACGGATAACCCGCGACATCATCGCCATACATCAAGGTCTTGAAGATGACGGCCACGCCCAGCAGCCCGCCCAGGATCGCCGCGATCGCGCCCGCGCCGGTCGCCCAGCGCAAGGGCGCCGTTGAAAACGACGTGATGCCTTCCATCGCCAGGCGGAACAAGGCGAAGTAATTCCATTTGGTCGTGCCGGCCGCGCGCGGGGCGCGGTCGTAGTCGATGATGCGGGTCGGCATGCCCACCCACGCGTACAGGCCTTTCATATAGCGGCAGCGTTCGGGCAGTTTCAACAGTGCCCGCACTGCCCGCCGGCTCATCAGCCGGAAATCGCCCGTGTCGGCGGGGATGGCGGCCCGGCTAAGGCGGTTCAGCAGGCGGTAGAACGCGTAAGCAGAGGCGCGTTTCAGCCAGCTCTCCCCTGCCCGGCTGCGTCGGCGCATGCAGACGACGTCCGCACCCTCCTGCCAGGCCCGCACCATTTCGGGAATCAGTTCCGGCGGGTCCTGGAGGTCGGCGTCCAGCAGGATCACCGCGTCGCCTTCGGCATGGACGATGCCGGCCGTCATGGCCGCTTCCTTGCCGAAATTGCGGCTCAGCCGGACCAGTTTCAATGACGGTTCGGTCGCCAGCATGCCCAGCAGATAGTCAGCGCTGCCATCGCGGCTGCCGTCGTCGACAAAGACGATTTGGTACGGCAGGCCCAAGCCGTCCAGCACCCGGCGCACGCGCGCCAGGCACAGGGGCAACACCTCGCGTTCGTTCAGAAAGGGAATGACGACCGATAGCGACGGCAAGCGCGCCGCGGGATCAAGTTTTCGCATGGGCGAGCTCCTCTTCCTCGGGGTCCCGCCGGTGCACCAGGCGGTAAAGCGCAGGCAACACCAGCAGCGTAAGAATGGTGGACGAAATGATGCCGCCGATCACGACGGTCGCCAGCGGCCGCTGGACCTCGGCCCCCGTCCCCGTCGCGATCGCCATGGGCACGAAGCCCAGCGAGGCGACCAGCGCGGTCATCAGCACCGGCCGCAGCCGGGTCAACGCACCGATGCGCACGGCCTGATCGATGCTCTTGCCTTCGTCGCGCAGCGAACTGATGAAGGACAGCATCACCAGCCCGTTCAGCACGGCCACGCCGCACAGCGCGATGAAGCCGACGGCCGCCGTGATGGACAGCGGAATGCCCCGCATCCACAGCGCGATCACGCCGCCCGTCAAGGCGAACGGTATGCCGGTGAAGACCACCAGCCCGTCCTTGACGTTGCCAAACATGGCGAACAGCAGCGCAAACACCAGCAGCAGCGCCGCCGGCACCACGATCTGCAGCCGCTTGGCCGCCGACTGCAGCTGTTCGAACGTGCCGCCCCACGATGTCCAGTACCCCGAAGGCACCTTCACCTGTTCGCCGATGGCCGTGGAGGCGTCCGCCACGAACGACCCGAGATCCCGGCCGCGCACGTTGGCGCTGACCACGATGCGGCGCTTGCCGTCTTCGCGCGAGATCTGGTTGGGGCCCGGCGCCAGGTCAAACGACGCCACCTCGCTGAGCGGGATGTACGCGGTTTGTGCCTGCCCTTCTGCCTTGGGCAAGGCCACCGGCAGCTTGCGCAGTGCTTCCAGGTTCTCGCGCACGGATTCCGGCAGGCGCACAACGATGTCAAACCGCCGGTCGCCCTGGAAGAAGGTGCCCGCCTCGCGTCCGCCGACCGCGATGGCGATGGTGTCCTGCACGTCGCCCAGGCTGAGTCCGTAGCGGGCCGCGCGCGCCCGGTCGATGTTGACGGTCAGCATGGGCAGGCCCGTGGTCTGCTCGACCTTGACCTCGGAGGCCCCAGGCACCTTCTGCAGGACTGCCGCGATTTCCGCCGCCGTCTTGTTCAGCACGTCGTTGTCGTCGCCGAAGACCTTCACCGCCACGTCGCTGCGTACGCCCGAAATCAGTTCGTTAAAGCGCAGCTGGATGGGTTGGGAGAACTCATAGTTGTTGCCGGGCACCTGGGCGGCTTCGGCCTGGATGCCCGCCAGCAGCTCGGCGTGCGTCTTGCGCGGCGTGGGCCATTGGTCCACGGGCTTGAGCATGATGTAGCCGTCCGAGATGCTGGGCGGCATGGCGTCGGAAGCGATTTCCGCCGTGCCGGTGCGGGCGAACACGCGCTCGATCTCGGGGAACTTGTCCTTCAGGCGTTTTTCGATCTGCTTTTGCATCTCGACCGACTGCGTCAGGCTGGTGCCCGGAATGCGCAGCGCCTGGATCGCCATGTCGCCTTCGTTCAGGTTCGGGATGAATTCACTGCCCAGGCGCGAGGCCAGCACGCCGCACAGCACCACGAACAGCGTCGCGCCGGCCAGCACCAGCGGCGTGCGGCGCAACGCCCCTTCCAGCAGCGGCTCGTATCGGCGCTTGGCCCAGAGCATCAGCCGGTTTTCCTTTTCGGACACCTTGTTGCCCATGAACAGGGCCACCGCCGCCGGCACGAAGGTTACCGACAGGATCATCGCACCCAGCAAGGCCAGCACCACGGTCAGCGCCATCGGGTGGAACATCCGCCCTTCCACCCCACTCAGCGCGAAGATCGGCAGGTAGACCACCATGATGATCAGTTGACCGAACAACAGGGGCCGGCGAGCCTCGCGCGCCGCCGCGAACACCTCGTGGAACCGTTCGGCGCGCGTCAGCGGTCGCCGGTGGTGTTCCTGGGCGTGGGCAAGGCGCCGCACGCAGTTCTCCACGATCACGACCGCCCCGTCCACGATGATGCCGAAGTCCAGCGCGCCCAGGCTCATCAGGTTGGCGCTGACCTTGTATGCGACCATGCCGGTGAAGGTGAACAGCATCGACAAGGGGATGATCATGGCCGTGATCAGCGCCGCCCGGATATTGCCCAGAAAGACGAACAGGATGACGATGACCAGCGCCGCGCCCTCCAGCAGGTTCTTCTTGACGGTGGCGATGGCCTTGTCGATCAGGTTGGTGCGGTCGTAGACGGTCACCGCCTTCACGCCCTGCGGCAGTGACTTGTTGATGGTGTCCAGCCGCGAGGACACGGCTTGCGAGACGCTGCGGCTGTTTTCTCCGATCAGCATGAACACCGTGCCCAGCACGACTTCTTCGCCGTTGTCGGTGGCCGCGCCCGTGCGCAGTTCGCGCCCGATCCCGACGTCGGCGATGTCGCGGATCCGGATGGCCTGGCCCTGCACGGAAGTCAGGACGATATCCTTGATGTCGTCGATCGAACGGACCTGGCCCGGCGCGCGGATCAGGTATTGCTCGCCATTGCGCTCGATGTAGCCCGCGCCCACGTTGGCGTTGTTGCGGTCCAGCGCCGTCATCACGTCCGCCAGCGTCAGGCCGTAGGACGCCAGCCGCTCGGTGCTGGGCGCCACCTGGTATTCCTTGGCGTAGCCGCCGATGGAATTGATTTCGGTCACGCCGGCCAGATTGCGCAATTGCGGCTTGATGACCCAGTCCTGGATTTCACGCAGGTCGGTCGGCGTATAGGGCGTGCCGTCCTCCTTGCGCGCGCCCGGGTCGGCTTCCACCGTCCAAAGATAGATCTCGCCCAGTCCGGACGATATCGGGCCCATGGTCGGCGTCACGCCTTCCGGCAGGCTTTCCCGGGCTTCCTGCAGCCGCTGGTTGACCAGTTGCCGGGCGAAATAGATGTCGGTGCCGTCCTTGAAAATGACGGTGACTTGCGACAAGCCGTAGCGCGACGTCGAGCGGGTCTGCTGCAGCCCGGGCAGACCCGCCATGACTGTTTCGATCGGATAAGTGATGCGCTGCTCGGTCTCAAGCGGCGAATAGCCCGGCGCGCCCACGTTGACCTGCACCTGGACGTTCGTGATGTCGGGCACGGCGTCGATGGCCAGCTTGGAATAGTTGTAGACGCCGATGGCGGCCATGCCCAGGGTGACGAACAGCACCAGCCAGCGTTGTTCGATGGCGAAACGGATAAGGCGTTCAAACATGCTTGGCTCCGGCTCAGTGCGCGTGGTCGGCGCTGGCTTTGCCCAGCTCGGATTTCAGGACGAAGGCGTTGCGGGTGACATACCGCGTGCCGGCTTCCAGGCCCGCCAGCACTTCAACCTGATCGTCCGACTGCTTGCCCAGCGTGACGGGCTGCGCCTGGAAACCGCCGGGCACTTCGACAAACACCGCCGGCCGGTCTTCGATCGTCTGCACGGCCTCGGCGGCAACGGCCACTGCCGCGTCAGAGGTCTGGACCACGACGTTGACCGACACGAACAGGCCCGGACGCCAGGCCATGTCGGGGTTGTCCAGCGTGACGCGGGCGGTCGCGGTGCGTGTCTGCTGCCCCAGCAGCGAACCGATGTATGACACCTTGCCGTCCGCGGTTTCGGTGAATGCCGCCGAGGCGACACGGGCCCGTTCGCCCACGCGCACGTCCTGCAGGTCCTTGGGCGCGATCACGAATTCCGCCCAGACCGTGCGCATGTCCGATAGCGTGAAGATGCTGGCGGTGTCGGCCAGCGCTTCGCCCAGCGCAATATGTTTTTCCACGATGACGCCGTCGAACGGCGCCCGGATTTCCAGAATGCCCAGGTCTTTGGACTGGGGCGATGCGCCCGCCGTGCGCAATTTCTGCTCGGCGTTCTGGACGGCGATGCGCGCTTCTTCGAGCGCGGTACGGGCCTGTTGATAGTCCTGCTCGGCCGACACCTTTTCTTGCCAGAGCCGGCGCTCGCGCTGATGGTTCTGCGCCGCCAGGTCGCGCCGCTTCACGGCCGCCAGCCATTCGCTACGGAGTTCGGACAAGCCCGCGCTGGAAATCGTGGCCAGCAGATCGCCCTTCCTGACCTGCTGGCCCAGGTCGGCCGACACGCTTTCCACCACCCCCGCCATGCGCGGCACGACGTGGGCGGTGCGGTCGGCGTTGAACTTGATTTCGCCCGGGAACGCCGCGGACCGGGCCAGCGTGGCTGGCGCGGCAACGGCCACCTTGATCCCCGCCACCGCGATCTGTTCGGCCGATAGCGTCACCTTCCCCTCTTCTTCCTTTCCGGTTTCGTCGTGGTCGGCCTCTCCCTCGGCGTGGCCGTGGTCCGCGTCTTTGACGGATTGCGCGGATGGGCCGGGTTTGGCCGGCGCATCCGCCCACGCGGCGCCCGCCGGGCCCAGCAGCAGGCCGGACAAGACGGCGACAGCCAGCGCGTTGCGCGCGCGGACGGATTCAATTCGATGCTTTGCCATGGGTAGGGTTCTTTTCAACGTCCAAGAATGCGGTCGATTTCCGCGGAGGCCTGGTAGGCCGAAGCCAGCGCCGTCAGGTAGGCGATGTTTCCCTGGGACAGCGTGCGCTGGGCGTCCAGCACCTCCAGGAAGCCGAACTTGCCGGCCTCGAATCCTTTGCGTGCGGCGTCATAGGCCTGGGCCGCGCCCGGCAGCACGGCGCCCCGGTACTCGCGGGCCGATCCCACCGCCAGGTCGAACTGCGATACGGCCTGCAGCAAGTCGCCCGTCAGGCGCGCCGCCAGTTCGCGATAGGTGTCTTGCGCTTTGTAGGCCTGCATCGTGGCCGCATAGACGTTGCCCTGGTTCCGGTCGAACAGCGGCAGCGGAATCGATACGCCCAGTTGGGCCTTGTTGCGGCCGGCCTCGTTGTCACGCGCCACGCCCGCGCTCAACGTGATGTCCGGATAGCGCTTGCTCTTTTCGACTTCCAGTTGCGCCCGGCCCAGGTCCACGGCCAGCCGGCCGCCTTGCATCAACGGCGCATCGCCAAGGGCCGCGCTCAGTTCATCGAGCGAACCGCGCTGAGGCAAGGCGTCCAGATTGCCGTCGACGCTGTCGAAGTCGGGCTGGGCGTTGCCCCATAGCAAGCCCAGCTTGCGTCGGGCGGCTTCCAACGCCGCGTCTGCCGTGCGGGCCTCGATGCGCGCATTGGCCAGCTCCACCTGGGCCTTGCTGCTTTCCAGCGGCGGCGCCTTGCCTGCCGCCACGCGCCGATCGGCCAGGCGCAATGCGCTATTGGCAATATCCATGTTGCCGCGGGCGACGCGCACGGCCTCCTGCGCCACGGCTGCTTCGAAGAATGCGGCAATCACCGCGGACCGCAAGCCGGCGCGCGCGGCCGACAGGTCGCGCTGCGCGATATCCCGCGTCAGGCCGGCCGCCTTGATGCGCGCGCCGCGCTTGCCGCCGGTTTCGATCGGCACGCTCAGCATCGTGGTCGTGGTGCGGGTAGCCTTCTGGGTGTCGTCCACGCTGACCTCCAGCGACGGGTTGGGCAGCACGCCGGCCTGCGTCAGTTGCCCCTCGCTGGCCGCGGCCTCGTTGCGTGCGGCGGCAAAGCCCGGGTTGTTGTCGAACGCGGCGGACATGGCGCGTTCCAGGGTCAATGGCTGTGCCTCGGTGCGGGCAGGCAAGGCGAACGCCGCGGCCAAGGCCGCGACGGCAAGCGGTAAGACGGATAAACGCATGGGTCAACCAACGGAGACGGCCTGCGGCGATGCCAGGCGGGGATCAAGAGGATGGGTGTGCCGGCACTGTATCCAGGCGCCCTCGTCAAAATCTCGACCGCTACATGACATTTCTGTAAGGTTCGCGGCATTACGAATTCGTAATCAGGGTGTTTGCGAATTGACGAACTTGAATTCGTAAAGTGTCTCCACCGTTTCACAAACAGCGTGTAGGCGCTGGCCAGGCAACCGCCACCAGTCCGACACACGCATCGAGGAGATTCCTGATGAAGACCCGTATCGCCGCCACCCTCGCTTTGACCGCCCTGATTAGCGTGCCCGCCCTGGCCAGCGCCAACAACGTCTGGCACCAGACGGACACCGAGATCGGCTACGCCATCGCCCCCGAACACGCGGCCAACGGCAAATCCCGTGATCAGGTCGAGGCCGAGCTGGCCGAGGCGAAAGCCGACAAACGCCAATGGTTCCTGACCTATCGCAACCTGCCCAAGCCCGCCTGGGCCAAGCAGGCCACCTCGCGCACCCGCGCCGACGCGCTGGCCGAGGTCGAAGCCGTCACGCCCGCCGAGCGCGCCCGCCTGGCGGACATCTATACGCCGGGCTGATTCCCGCCAGGCCTGAAACGCCGTTCCTTCGGCGCGGCCGCTGACCCGGCGGCCGCGCCCGCTCGTCCCACCCGAATGCGCCGTAAAATCGGCACGGACGCCCCATGCGCGCCGATCGCCCGCCGACCCCGGCCGCCGGGCACGGCGGCATCGCGCTGCCGCCCATGCCCCCCCTCTTCCTGGCCCCCATGAAAGTCCTGGTAATCGAAGACGAGAAAAAGCTGGCCGAATATTTGCGGCGGGCACTGACCGAACACAACTACGTGGTCGATGTGGCGCACGACGGCGTCAACGGCCTGCATCTGGCCCGCGAAGGCCTGTATGACCTGATTCTGCTGGATGTGATGCTGCCCGGCATGGACGGGTTTTCCGTCCTGCGCGACATCCGGGCCTTCTCCCGCACGCCTGTCCTGATGCTGACCGCGCGCGACAAGATCGAAGACCGGGTCAAGGGGCTGCGCGACGGCGCCGACGACTATCTGGTCAAACCCTTTGCGCTGTCTGAATTGCTGGCCCGCGTGCTGGCGCTGGGCAGACGCAGCGGGCATCAGCATACGGAGACCCGCAGCCAAAACCTGTTGCGGGTCGACGGGCTGGAGCTGGACCTGCTGCGCCGCCGCGCCAGCCGCGATGGCGTGCGTCTGGACCTGACCGCCAAGGAATTCACCTTGTTGGCGCTGTTGATGCGCAAACAGGGCGAAGTCCTGTCGCGCCTGGAACTGGCAGAACAGGTGTGGGACATCAATTTCAACAGCAACACCAATGTGGTCGAAGTCGCGGTGCGACGGCTGCGCGGCAAGATCGACGACCCGTTCGAGAGAAAGCTGGTGCACACCGTGCGCGGCATGGGTTATGTGCTTGAGGTCCGCGAAGACTGATGCCCGCCGTTCGCCGCCCCCGTTCGCTGCGCCGCTGGCTGTCGCGCTGGCTCGCCATCCAGACTTTCCTTGCGCTGGGCCTGGTGTGCATCGCGGTCTATTACGCCACCAACCTCAACCTGAGCTATCGCCAGGACGCCCTGCTTCAGCAGAAGGTCGAAGTCATCCGCCACCTGGTCGACGAGAACCGCGGCAATGGCGACTCGACCCGATTGCGCCACAAGCTTGACGACTTCTTTTACGGACGTCCGGACTTCTCGCTGGAACTGGAGATCGACGGCGAGAAAGTCGCCTACGGCAGCCCGATCAGCCGCGACAACGACGTCGACCACGACCGCCGCATCACCTTTTCGCTGCCCCACCCCAGCACCCCGGGCGATTCCATGAGCGCGGAACTCGTGCTGGACATCACGCCCGACATCCGGTTGCGCCGCGCCCTGGCCTGGACCCTGTTCGGCTGCGCGCTGGTCGGCGCCATCGTGGCCGCCAAGGTCGCCACGATGCTGGTCCGTCGGGGGCTGGCGCCCTTGGATGCCCTTGCCACCCAAGCCGCCCAGTTGTCACCCGACCGCATCGGCGAACGGCTCGACGAAAGCGGCCAGGCCGACGAAGTCCGCCCGCTGGTGCGCCAGTTCAATGCGGTGCTGCAACGGCTTGAGCGCGCCTACGTCCAGATGGAAGGCTTCAATGCCGACGTGGCGCACGAAATGCGCACGCCGCTGGCTACCCTGATCGGCGAAACGGAACTGGCGCTCAAGACCCGTCCGTCTCAGGACGCCCTGCGCGAGATCCTGGGGTCCAACCTGGAGGAACTGCACCGGCTGTCCAGCATCGTCAACGACATGCTGTTCCTGTCGCAAGCCGACCGGGGCGCGCAGGCTCGCGCCACCTGGGAGGGCGATCTGGCCGGCGTGGTCGAGGAAGTCGGTCAGTACCACGAGGCGGAAGCCCTGGAGGCCGGGCTGCAGATTCGCGTCCTGGGTGGGGCCACCGCCGCCATCGACCGCCGGCTGTTCCAGCGGGCCGTGTCGAACCTGGTGTCGAATGCAGTCCGCTATGCCGACCAGGGCAGCGTGATCGACATCAGCGTCTCCCAACGCGGTGCGCGCGAAGTGCAGATCGCCGTGCGCAATGCCGGCGAACCCATACCGGCGGAGCATCTGCCGCGCCTGTTCCACCGCTTCTACCGCACGGACGAGGCCCGGGGGTTCGACGGCGACCATCACGGGCTGGGCCTGGCCATCGTGGCCGCCATCGCCCGCATGCACGGCGGAAGCAGCTTCGTGCGGTCCGAAGGACGGACGACCGTCATCGGCTTCAGCGTGTCAACGCCGCCCGCCGGCGACGCCGCGCACGACATTACAGAAAACTAATCTGCCGGTCCGCTTCCTGTCGGGGGCCCCTCCATAGACTTGTTGGTACGCCCAACTCGTTCCATGGAGAAACAATGAACCGTCCGACTCAACGCCTTTCGATGCTGCTGGTCCTTGCCGTGTCTGTCGCTGCCGCGGCCCCCGCCGTGCAGGCCGAGCCGAAGACCCGCGAACAGGTCGTCGCCGAGCTGCAGCAGGCCAAAGCCGCAGGCCTCGTCACTTACGGCGAACAGGATTACCCGGCCCAGGTCTACCAGCCGTCATCCAAGACCCGCGCAGAAGTCCGCGCCGACCTCCGGCTCTGGACCCAGGCCGGCCTGGCCGAGCTGCATCGTGGCGAATTGGAACCCGATGTGTTCGGGCTGGACTACCGCACGCGGTATGCCGAGTACGTGCGGATGCGCACGGGTCCCGAATACCAAGAGGCGCTTGAGCTTGAGCGCGGCCTGGCCAACCCCAACCGCTGAATGCCATGACGATCTCTCGCCCCCTGATTCTGGCGCTGGCGCTTGCCGCTTTCGGCGCAACCGCTCAAGGCCAACCCCTGGCGCCCGCGACGCACGCAGCGCCTGCTGCCGTATTGGCTACCTGCGACGCATCACCCGAACGTCTGGCGGGCTACCGCAGCATGCAGGAAAAAGGCATGAAGACCCGTGCCGAGGTCCGCGCGGACACGATGATCTGGAAACGCGCCGGCATGGAAGAACTGTTCCGCGGACGTCAGCGGCTGGACACGTTTAACCCGGTGTACCGGCAGCGCTATGCGGACTACCTGCGGATGCGCAACGGCCAGGAGTACGCAGCCGAACTCTGCCGGCAGCTGGCCAGCTAGGCAATCCCGGCCGCGCGACCCAGCCTAGGTTCCCGCGTATTCCTTCAACACCCGCACGAAACGCTGCGCGTGGCGGCTGGGCGCATCGAATCGTGACCGCACCAGGCTCAACGCCAGCGGAATCGATTCGCGCAGCGGCCGCACGACCAGCCCGGGCCAACCGTCTTGCCCGACCGAGAACTGGTCCACGATCGCCACCCCGGCGCCCGCCCGCACCAGCGCGCAAGCCAGCTCGGCTCGGACGATGTCAACCGACGCGGTCCAGGCCACGCCGGCCCGCTGAAACGCCGCCGCCACCAATTGGCCGAACGGAATGTTGCGGCTGTATAGCACCAGCCGATACGCGGCCAGTTCGGCCAGTCCAACCTCCGCTTGGGCTGCCAGCGGATGGCCCGTGGGCAGGATGCAGACCATTTGCCCGGTGGCGAACGGTTCGACGATCAGATTGGGGTGGTCGATGGGCAATACCGACACGGCCAGCTCGGCCTTGCGTCCCAAGAGCTCGTGCCCCATGTCCGCCAGCAGCGTCGTGTGGTACTTCAGCCGGACGTTCGGATAGCGCTCCAGGTATCGCGCCATGACGGGCGGCAGGAAGTTCAGCCCCAGGCTGGGGCTGGAGCACAAGGTCAGCGCCCCTTCCGGGCGCGCCGCCAGGTCCCGCGCGAATTCATCGATGCGCAGCGCCTCTTCAAACAGCGGCCCCACTTCCTCGAACAGCCGGTGCGCCTCGGGCGTGGGCGTGAGCTTGCCTTTGTCTCGGGCGAACAATTGCAGGCCCAGGCTTTGCTCGGTATGCGCAATCAGCCGGCTGACCGCCGGCTGCGACACGAACAGCAGCTTGGCCGCCCCGTTCATCGATCCGGTCAGCATCACCGCCCGAAACACCTCCATCTGCCTCAGTTTGAACCGCATTGCCCTGTTCCGATAATCAATTGTTATATCCCCCGGCCAACTTAGCATAAGAGGAAATCCCGCCGCATCGGTAGCATCCAGAGTCGTCGCCGGGCACCGTTCCGGTCGTTTCGATAAAGGGATTGCATGACGTTGAAACTGGGATTCATCGGCCTGGGCATGATGGGCCTGCCGATGCTTGAGAACCTGGCGGGCTTGGAAACCTTTCGCATCCACGCCTACGACCGCGATCCGCAGCGGTTTGATCGCCTGAAGGCGCATCCCGCCTGGGGACGCACGCTGCTGCCGGCCACCGGCCTGACCGACCTTGCCGACTGCGAGGTGGTCATCACGATGTTGCCCAATAGCGCGATCACCAACGCCGTCATTGAGGGCGGGCAAGATTCGCCCGGCCTGGCGGCCCTGCTGCCGCGCGGGGCCACCCTGATCGACATGGGCTCGTCCAATCCCGCCGACACCCTGCGGCTGGCGCCGCTGCTGCAGGTAGCGGGCATCACGCTGATCGACGCCCCGGTATCCGGCGCGGTAGCCAAAGCCGCCAACGGCACGCTGGCGATCATGGCGGGCGGTCTGGCCGACGACCTGGAACGCGTGCGGCCGATCCTGTCCCGCATGGGGGCCACGCTGATCCATACGGGTGCGGTGGGCTCGGCCCACGCCATGAAGGCGCTGAACAACTATGTCTACGCGGCCGGCCTGCTGGCGGCCAGCGAAGCGATGCTGATCGCCCAGGGGATGGATCTGGACCCCGCCATCTTCACCCAAGTGCTGAACGCGTCCAGCGGCCGCAACGTGGCCACCGAAACAAAGCTGGCCCAGTTCATCGTGCCGCGCACCTTCAATGGCGGTTTCGCCCTGGCGCTGATGGCCAAAGACCTGCGCACCGCGGACAGCCTGCAACAACTGTCGGGCGTACCGGCGCCGCAACTGTCGCTGTGCACCGGCCTCTGGCAGCAGGCGTTGCAAGCCCTGCCCGCCGCCGCGGACAACACGGAGATCTACCGGTATCTGGAAACGCGGCACGGCGCGGGTTGAACGCGCAGCAACACCCCTATAACAAAGGCACATCCGCCATAAGGGAGACAAACACCATGCACAGAACCGCCACCTCCATCGCCCTGGCGCTGGGGCTGACCGCCGCCGCCTCAGCGCTGGCGGCCCCTTCTTTTCCCGACCACCCGATCCGGATGGTCGTCCCCTTCCCGCCCGGCAGCATCACCGACGTGGTGGCGCGCAGCCTGGGCAAGCATATGGCCACCGACCTGGGGCAGCCCATCGTCGTCGAGAACAAGCCGGGGGCCAACGGCATCATCGGCACCCACGACGTAGCGCGGGCGAAACCCGACGGCTATACGCTGGTGGTGGTGGGCGTCTCTACCGCCGCCAGCGGCGTCAGCCTGTTCAAGGACCTGCCCTACAACCCGGCGAAAGACCTTGCGCCCATCGGCGCGGTCGCGGAAACGCCGTATCTGCTGGTGGGCTCGCCCAAGACGGCAGGCGCCAACGTGGGCGAGCTGTTCACCTATGGCCGCCAACATCCCGGCAAGCTCACCTACGCCTACGGATCGGGCAGCGCCCAGGTATTCGGCGCCAAGCTCGCCGCCATGGGCGACATCACCGTCACCGCCGTCCCGTACCGCGGCGGCCCCCAAGCGCTGACCGACGTCATCGGCGGCACCGTGGACCTGACGTTCACGGACCTGGCCAACGGCTTGCAGCAAGCCCGCGCCGGCAAGGTCAAGACGTACGGCGTCAGTACGCCCGATCGCTTCCCGCTGGCGCCCGACATTCCCACCTTGAACGAATCCGGCGCCCCCGGATTCAACCTGACGGTCTGGTTCGGGCTGATGGGGCCGGCAGGCTTGCCCCAGCCCGTGGCCGACCGCTTGGCCCGTTCCCTGGATATTGCCCTGGCCAACAAGGAACTGCAGGAAACCTACGCACGCCAGGGGCTGACCGTGAAGACGCAAAGCCCGGCCGAGTTCGGCGCCTTCGTCGTAGCCGAGATCGACAAATGGGCCGCGATCGTCAAGGAAACCGGCATTCCCCCGCAATGACCCCCTTCATTCCCTCTACGTAACGAGACTTCCATGTCGTTGATTGAAATCCGCAAGCGTTGCCTGATTGTTGAAACCACTTTCCACGAAAACGGCCCCGCGCCCGCCCAGCCGCTGAAGCTGGCCGCCTCGTGCGCCGTCATCAAGAACCCCTACGCAGGGCGCTACGAACCGGACCTGATGCCGTTCATGGCTGAGTTGCGCTCGTTGGGCACGTTGCTGGCCACCGAGCTGGTGGACACGCTGGGCAAGGACAACATCGAGGTCTACAGCAAGGCCGCGATCGTCGGCCTGGATGGCGAGATGGAGCATGGTGCCGTCTGGCATGAAGCCGGTGGCTGGGCGATGCGCACGGTGCTGGGCGAACCCAAGGCGATGGTGCCTGCGGTGAAGGCCGTTGCGGTGGCCGGCTATCGCCTCATGGTGCCGGTGCATTACATCCACGCCTCCTACGTACGCAGCCACTTCAACAGCATCGAGATCGGCATTCAGGATGCGCCGCGTGCGGGCGAAATCCTGTTCGCGCTGGTGATGGGCACGGGGGGCCGCGTGCATTCGCGTTTAGGGGGGCTGACCAAGGACGCCGTCTCGGTTCATGACGGTCAGCGATAAAAAAATCGCGACCTTCATCCTAATAAGTCACTTTAACTAATTTAATTTAAGTTGAGACTTTTATATATATAAATCAATAAATTAACTGCTTATTTTAAAGTTAGATAGACGATGATATTCGGCGCCTTTGCACGAATGCATCGTCTTTTCGGGGAAAACCCGAAGAAACTTTCTTGCTTTCGTAACGGTCGCTAATTGTTCAGGTTATCGTCAGGCGCCTTCTCCGGCACGCGCCGCACCTGTCTCCCGCCGCCCCTCCGAGAGCTCCCATGACACTGATCCGTCCGCGCACCGCCGCGATACCGACCCGTATGCTTGACGAGGCGCAACCGGGGTTATCGGTGATGGACGCCATCGTCGTATTGGTCGGGGTCGTGATCGGTATCGGCATCTTCGGGTTTCCGCCGCTGGTCGCGCAACACGCGGGTTCCGAAGCCATGTATATCGCGCTGTGGTGCGCGGGCGGCCTGGTGATGCTGGTCGGCGCCCTGTGCTATGCGGAACTGGGCTCGGCCTATCCCGGTGCGGGCGGCGAATACCTGTACCTGACCCGGGCATGGGGCCCGCGCGTCGGCCTGATGTTTGCCTGGGCCCGCTGTACGGTGATCCAGACCGGCGCGATCGCTGTGGTCGCCTATATCTACGGCGATTATGCGCAGCGGCTGATGCCGCTGGGTACCTATGGCCCGGCGGCGCACGCCGCGATCTCGGTCGCCGCCCTGACAGCGCTGAATATCGTGGGCACGCGCTATTCCAAACGGCTGCAATGGGTGTTCACCGTGTTGACCCTCGGGGCGCTGGCGGCAGTCCTGGTCGCCAGCCTGACCGCGTCGGGCGACACCGCGGCCGCCGCCGCCACACCCACGCCGCTAGTCGGCAGCCCGGCGGGCCTGATGGGCATGGGCATGGTATTCGTGCTGCTGACCTACGGCGGATGGAACGAAGCCGCTTATCTCAGCGGCGAACTGCGTAACCCTGGCCGCAACATGAGCCGGGTGCTGCTGATCGGCACGGCCATCGTGACGGGCGCTTATGTGCTGACGAACCTTGCGCTGCTGGAGATCTTCGGCCTGCAAGGCCTGCGCGACACCCCCGCGCTGGGCGCCGACGTCATGCAGCTGGCGGCCGGCCCCTATGCCGCCGCGCTGCTCAGCCTGACCATTTGCGCCACCGCGCTCAGCACCATCAACGGCACCATCATCACCGGCGCCCGCGTCTATTACGCCTTGGGCCGCGACGTGCCGCGCCTGCACGCGCTGGCGGGCTGGAGCGCCCGCAAGGAAACGCCGGTCGCCGCGCTGCTGGCCCAAGGCGCGATCACGCTGGTGCTGGTGGCCCTGGGCGCGTTCAGCCAGAACAGCGTGCAGACGCTGGTGGCGTACACCGCGCCCGTGTTCTGGATCTTCATGCTGCTGGTGGCAGCGTCGGTGTGGCGCCTGCGGCAGCTGGATCCCGAGCGGCCGCGGCCGTTCCGCGTGCCGCTCTATCCCCTGCCCCCGCTGCTGCTGGGCCTGACCTGCGCCGGCCTGGTCTATTCCAGCGCGGTCTATGCCGGCGCCGGCGCCTTGATCGGTCTGGCCGTCCTGGCAGCCGGCATCCCCATGCTGCGTTTACTCAAGCCTGCCGGGATGTCGGGCTGACGCATGTTTTTCCTGGCGGGCGCTGCCACGCCCGCGGTTCGTTCCCAGTTGTTGACCTACAAGGAGAGCCCACCATGCAACCCTCGACTCAACCCCTAGTCGCCGGCCGCCTTTCGCGCTTGCCCAGGCGCCGGGCCATCGTAATGGCCACCGCCATGGCGCTGTCCCTGGCTTACGCGGCCATCGCCACCGCCCAACCTGCGGCAAAGCCTGCCGCCGCTGCAGGCACCCAAGAGGAATACGTGCCGGACGTGGGCCAGGACGGTAAGGACGTGATCTGGGTGCCCACGCCGCAGACGCTGGTAGACAAGATGCTGGACATGGCCAAAGTCACGCCGCAGGACCGGCTGATGGATCTGGGTTCCGGCGACGGCCGCACCGTGATCACCGCCGCGCAGCGCGGCCTGACCGCCCAAGGCATCGAATACAACCCCGACCTGGTGGAGCTGTCGCGCCGTAACGCGCAACGGGCCGGCGTCGCGGACCGCGCCACCTTTGTGGCGGCCGACCTGTTCCAGACCGACCTGTCCAAGGCAGACGTGATCACCATGTTCCTGCTGTCGACCATCAACGAGAAGCTGCGGCCCACGCTGCTGCAACTGCCGCCGGGCACCCGCGTGGTGTCCAACACGTTCCGCATGGGCGATTGGGAACCCGACGCGGCTGAAACCGTCACCCAGGATTGCTCGACTTATTGCACTGCGCTGCTCTGGATCGTGCCGGCCAAGGTCGAGGGCAAATGGGTGGTGGACGGCCAGACGCTGCAGCTGACCCAGCATTACCAGATGCTGTCGGGCAAGCTCGGATCGGCCGACATTTCGGACGCCCGGCTGAACGGCAATGCGATTTCATTCAGCGCCAACGGCGTGCGCTACACCGGTGAAGTCAACGGCAAGACCATGAGCGGCACGGCGGCCGGCAAGGGCAACTGGTCCGCCAAGCGCAGTTGACCGGGCACAGGGCGGCGCCGTTTGACCGGGCCGCTTCTCATGCAATAGCATGCGTTGCATGAGAAGAGACAGCAAACTATCCGGCGTGCTCCATGTCTTGCTGCATATGGCCGAGGCGCCCGGTCCCATGACCTCGGAAGACCTGGGCCGCGTCATGCAGACCAACCCCGTCGTCATCCGCCGCATCATGGCCGGGCTGCGCGACCAGGGGCTGGTGCGTTCCGAAAAAGGCCATGGCGGCGGCTGGACGATCTCGTGCGATTTCAACCACGTGACGCTGCGCGACATCTATGAAGCGCTGGGGTCGCCCGAGATCTTCGCCATGGGCAACCGTAGCGATGCGCCCGGCTGCCTGGTCGAAGCGGCCGTGAACAAGGCGCTGACCGGCGCCTTAGAAGACGCCGAAGCCTTGCTGATGGAGCGGTTCGGCGCCGTCACCCTGGCCGCGCTCAGCAAGGACTTCCACGCCGGCATGGTGCGCCACGGCCGGGGCTTTGACCTGGCGACGGCGCACGCCGAGTGACCCTCAGCGCGGAGGACGCTGCGAAAAGCTGCGTTCGAAGATGCCTTCGGCGATGCGGTTCTTCAGGATCTCGATGGATCCCCCGGCGATCATCCATCCGCGGCACCGGCGCACGCAGTATTCGACCAGTGACTCCCGGCTGTAGCCCAATCCGCCCAGCACCTGCAACGCGTCATTGGCCACGTCGAAGCCCACCTGGTTGCAGTAGGCCTTGGCAATCGCCGTGTCGGTGGCCGACGGAAACCCGGTGTCTGCACCGATGGCCGCCCGGTACAGCAGCAATTGGGCGGCATCCAGCTTGATCCGCATATCCGCGAATTTCCATTGCAGCCCCTGGAATTCACACAACAGGCGGCCGAACTGCTTGCGCTGCATCGCCCAGTTGCGCGCTTCTTCGTAGGCATAGCGGCCCAGCGCCAGCGACCGCGCCGTGTTGCCGATGCGTTCCACGTTGAAGCCGGCGATCTGTTTCTTGAAGCCGCCCTCGCCCAGGACGACCATGTCGTCGGCCACGAACACATTGTCGAAGAAGATCTCGACCCATTCCTCGCCAGACATGAACGCGGACCGCTTGCCCAGTTTCACGCCCTCGGCCTTGGTGTCGATCAAGACGGACCCGATGCCGCCCGTTCCCGGGCCGAAGCGCACATAGGTCAGGATCACGCTGGCGTGCGGGCCGTGGGTGGTGAAGATCTTGGTACCGTTGATGCGCCAACCACCATCGGCACGGGTGGCGCTGGTCTTCAGTTCGGTGACGGCCGAGCCCGCATCGGGTTCGGTCATGCCGACCGAAATCAGGCCTTCACCGGCCAGCAGCGCGGTCAGGTACTTCTGCTTTTGCAGTGCGCTGCCGTATTCGGCCAGCACCCGGATAGCGCCGAAGTTGCCCGCCTGCACCACGTCGGCGCTGCGCGGGCACACGGATGCCACGGTTTCGATGGCGATGACGGCGTCCATCAGCGAACCGCCGACGCCGCCGTCTTGTTCAGCCACGGTGATGCCCAGCAAGCCCTGCCCGGCCATGTTGCGGGCCACATCCCAGGGATAGTCGTCGGAGTGGGCGCGCTCGACGGCGCCGTCGCGCAATTCGCGTTCGGCGAAGCGGCGCACGGCGGTCTGGAAATCCTGTTGTTCCGGAGTCAGCTTGAAGTCCATCTAGGTAGTTCCTGATGCAAGAGTGAAAAAATGAGTAAGGGTCAGGCCACGCGAACCAGGCCGTCGACGGCGACCACGCCATCGGCGCGGACGAACAAGGGGTTGATTTCGGCTTCCTCCACCTGCACGCCGGCCAGGCAAGCCAGCCTGGAAAACGCCGCGATGGTGCGAGCCAAGCTTTCGCAATCGCCTTCGGGCAAGCCGCGAAAGCCCCGGACGAGCCGGGTCTGGCGGACCTCCACGATCATGCGGCGGGCTTCGTCCACGGACACCGGCGCCAGGCGCAGCGCAAAGTCCGGCGACAGCTCGGCGGCGATGCCGCCTGCACCCAGCAGCACCGTGGGGCCTACCAGCGGATCGTGGCGATAGCCCAGGATCAATTCGATCAACCGGCTTTCCATGGGCTGGACCAGGATGCCGTCGATACGTGCCTGGGGCGCCTGGCGGCGAACGGCATCCAGCATCTGGCCCGCTGCAAGCGCCAGCGCCTGCCCATCCGCGATGCCGACACGGACAGCCCCCAATTCGGTCTTGTGGGCAAGATCCGGCGAGCAGACCTTGGCCACCAGCGGATACGGCACGCTGTGCTGCAGCGCGTCCGGCGCCAGCAGTTGGCCGGCCGCCACCGGCACACCCAGGCTGCGGAACAGTGCGCCCGACTCGTGTTCACTGAGCATGCCCCGTTGCGGCAGGCCCTCCGGCCACGCCACGGGCGAGCCTGCCACCGGCGGCTGGCCGGCATCGGCGAAGAACATGGAAAGCGCGTCGGCGCAGGCCTCAGGCGTGCGAAAGGCGGCGATCCCGCCCGCACGCAGCAAGGCCAGCGATTCCGGGGCCTCGGGCGCCAGGAAGACCGCAAGGGGTTTGCCGTCCGGCTTGTCCGCCTCCAACAGCGGCTTGACCGCCAGGCCGGGATGGAACTGCGCCGAGGACCCCACCACGCTCAAGACGGCATCGCACCAATCGGCGCGCAGCAGGTGTTCAAGCAGCATCTTGTATTGCGCGCTGCTGGCTGCCAGTGTCAGGTCGATGACGGGCGTTTCCCGAATGTTCAGGCCGGATTGGGCGATCATCCGCACGAAATCCGCGGGTGGCGCCACGGCGGCCAGGCCGTGCAGCCCCAGGTTGTCGACCACGGTGGCAGCGCCGCCGCCCGTGGTGGTGATCACCGCGACTCGGGCGTCGGCGCCCTCGGCCTCGGCAGCGGCAGCACGGCTCGGCCGGCGATAACGCGACGCCAGCGGCGCGATCTCGAACAAGGTCTCCAGATGCCGCACCCGCATGACCCCATGCGCGGTCAAAAAAGCGTCGACCGCCGCGTCGTTGCCGGCCATGGCGCCCGTATGCGACTGCGCCAGCGCGTCGCCTTGTTCGGACCGGCCCAGTTTGTAGGCGACCACCGGCTTGCCCTGGACCCGGGCACGGGTCAGCGCCCGGGCCAGCGTCGGCGCGTCGCGCAAGGTTTCCAGGAACAGCAGGATGACTTTGGTGTGCGGGTCGTCGACCAGCGCATCGACCACCTCGCCGACGGAGATATCGCTTTCGTTGCCCACCGACACCGACTTGGCGAACCCGAAGCCGCGGGCCGCCGCGCGCGACAGCAAGGACCCCATCATCGATCCGCTTTGGGACACCATGCTGATGTCGCCAGGCAACAGGGTGTCGGCCTCGAACGCGGCGTTCACGGACAGGATCCCGCCGGTATGCAGGTCGGCCAGGCCGATGCTGTTCGGTCCCAACAGGCGCAGGCCCAGCCCGCGCGCCTGCGCCACCAGTGCGGCCTGGCGCGCCTGGCCGTCCGGCCCGGTTTCACCGAACCCGTCGGAATAGACCGTCACGACCCGCGCACCGGCTTCGGCACAAGCCGGCAGCAGCGCCGCCACTTCAATGCCGGGAATCATCACGAAAACGTGGTCGACCGGCCCGGGCAGGCCCGCCAGCGACGGATACGCCCGTTCGCCCAGGATCTCGGCCCGGGCGGCGTTGATGGGGTAGATGGCCCCGCTATAGCCATGCTTGCGCATGAACCGCAAAGGGCGCGCGGTGTTCTTGCGCGCGTCGCCCGAGGCGCCCACCAGGGCGACCGCGCGGGGGGACAGCAATGCGTCGGCGAAGGAGGACGAGGAAGAAAAAGAGGACATGGATGCGGCGGATGTCATGGGTTCCAAAGGGATCGGGAATCAAAGTCGGGGCATGTCGGCGGCCAGGCGCAGTGCGCGCACCGGCATCGTCTCCAGGCGCCAGATGTCCTCGCGCAAGGCGCGGGCGCGCGCCCGGCCCAGGACAGGACCGGCCAGTTCGTCGAATTTGTCGGCAAGGTCCGCATCCGACAACGGCGACTCGGGGTCACCCTTGCGAAACGGGGAATGGTGTTCAAGCACCTGCCCGGCGGTGGTCGTGACCGTCAGCCGCGCGGCGCGCATGCGGGGAAAGCCCGCTGTGAACGCAGCGTCTGCCCGCAACTCCAGCCGTTGCATCAGCTGGCGTACCTGCGGGTCGCGCAGGCGCTCGGGGCTGAAAGCGTCCAGCCGTACCGAACCATGGACAAGCGCGTGCGCCACCACGTACGGCAGGCTGAACTTGGCCTCGAAGGCGGTGTTGGGCGAAAAATTGCCCGTGACGTCCAGGGACGTCTGATAGGCGTCCACCCGTAGCGCCGCGACGTCGTCCGCACGCAGCCCCTGCTGGCGCAACGCCAGCGCGGCGTCGATGGCAGCGAAGGTATGGCCACAGCAGCCGTGGTTCTTCTGCGTGATCGACAGGATGTTGTAGCGTTGGCCCAGGCCGTCGACGGCCACGGCCCAGTCGGGATCTTCTGCCAAGGCCGCCCCGAAGCCGACCTTGCCTTCCAGGATGTCCGGTACACCGGTAATGCCGTGCGCCGCGCCCTGCCCGGCCCGCACGCCGACTTCGGCGGCATGGCCGGCGTGCAGCGCCTTGCTCATCGCGTCGGACCGGAAGGCCTGCTGCAGGCCGCTGGCCAACGTGCCGGCGGTGGCCAGCGCATGCAGCATCGCCTGCGCGTCGCCCGGGGCGCACAAGGCCGCCGCGGCGGCGGCGCTGCCGAAGCAGCCCACGGTGCCGGTGGTATGGAAGTAGCGGTAATGCGACGGTTGCACGGCAGCGCCGATGCGGGTCGATATCTCGTAACCCACCACGATGGCGTTCAGCAAGGCCTGGCCGCTGGCGTCGCCCTCTTCGGCCAGCGCCAGAGCGGCGGCGATGGTTGGGCAGCCGGGGTGATAGATCGCGTCGCGGAAGATGTCGTCGAATTCCACGGCGTGCGACACGCTGCCGTTGATCCACGCCGCCGTGGCCGCAAATGCGGTGGTGGCGCAGCCAGGCAAGCTGGAAGCGCCAGAACCCAATTCGGCGCCGTGCGCGCCCAGCAGTTGCAGGCAAGGCGCCGTGCGCGTGCCGGGATACAGCGCCGACAGCCAATCCAGGAACGCGCGCTTGGCGTGGTGGTTGACCTCGTCCGGCAACCTGGCCAGCGTGTCCTGCGCGCCATACGCGGCGATCGTGTCCAGCAGCATGCTTGTCTCTCCTCTTGTTATTGCAGCGCGGCAACTGCGTCGCTGATATCTGCCGTCCACTCTAGGCGGCCTGCCCCCGGCCAGGATTGATAAAAAGGAAAACGAGCGTTCTTGTTCCAGGGGGGACGGATTTTGAGATAGTTGCTTTGCCAATTTTTCATACCGCCCGGCGGGGGCCTTCCGTAAGCTGCATGGCAATAGCAAGAAAAACAGTCGCCATACCAAGGAGGAAGTAATGAGTGAGACAAAGACCCCGCTGGGTTTCATCGGCCTGGGCGTGATGGGCGAACCCATGTGCGCCAATCTCGTCCGCAAATCCGGGCACCCGGTTTATGTGGCCGATATCAGTCCCGAGCCGGTGGCCCGCATCGGCGCATTGGGCGGCCACGCCTGCGCGTCGATCATCGAAGTGGCGCAGACCGCCGAAATCGTGTTCCTGTCGCTACCCAGCATCGTGCAGGTGGAACAGGTGTGCACCGGACCGGGCGGTCTGGTGGAGGCCGCCGGGCGCGTCCGCATCGTGGTCGACATGAGCACCAGCGACGTCGGCCGCACCCGCCGCCTGGCCGAGGTGTTGCGCGGCCACGGCATCCTGCTGATCGACGCGCCGGTGGCGCGCATGCGCGAAGCCGCCCGGCTGGGCACGCTGATGATCACGGTAGGCGCCACCCGCGAGGACTACGAGACGGTCCTGCCCTACCTGTCGTGCATGGGCACGGACGTGCTGCTGTGCGGCGGCGTCGGCAATGGGCAGGTCGTGAAGATCATGAACAACATGGTCGTGTTCATGACGGTGCATGCGCTGGCGGAAGCCATCACGATCGGCCGCAGCGCCGGCGTTGACGGCACGCTGCTGCTGGATGCTCTCAGCAAGGGCTCGGCCGACAGCTTCGTACTGCGCAATCCGGGCCAGAAGGCGCTTGCCGCGGAATCGTTCCCGGAAAAGACCTTTCCCACCGAGTACGCGATCAAGGACATCCTGCTGGCGCTTGAACTGGCGAACCAGGGCGATGTCGACGCCCGCGCCGCCAAGTTGACGCACGACCTGCTGGAGCGCACGCGCGCCGCGGGCTACGTCAAGGAGTACTACCCGGTGATGGTCAAGCTGATCGAACGCGGCTACGCCTGAACCCTGTCTTCCTGCCGGCGGCGCCTGATGCGCCGCACCTTTCCCTATTCGAGACAACCATGACCTCCATGCTCTCCCGGTGGGCGCTGCCCGTGCTCGCCGCCGCGTTCGGCTTTAATGCCGCCGCCGCGGATTACCCCGTCAAACCGATCACGCTGGTGATCGGATTCACCGCCGGCGGCCCCACCGACGCCGTCGGCCGCTATCTGGCCCGCGGGCTGGAAACCGAACTCGGCCAGACCATCGTGGTGGAAAACCGCCCGGGCGCCAACGGCGTCGTGGCGGTGCAAGCCGTCAAGCGGGCCGCCGCCGACGGCTACACGCTGATGCTCGGCAGCAGCGGCACGCTGTCTATCGAACCCGTCTACAAACAGAAGGTCGACTATCAGGTGCTCAAGGACTTCCAGCCGGTCGGGCTGGTGGCCAGCTACCCGTACCTGCTCGTCGTGCCGGCCGATTCGCCGTTCAAGACCGTACAGGAGCTGATCGCCGGCGCGCGGGTCAAGCCCGGCGCATTGACCTTCGCGTCCGCCGGCAGCGGCGCCGTCAACCACCTGGCCGGCGAATGGTTCAAGAGCGCCTCCAAGGTGGACATCACCCACATTCCCTACAAGGGCGACTCGGCGGCCATCGCCGACCTGGTGGCCGGCCGGGTGGACATGGCGTTCCTGAGCGCGATCGCCGCCATGCCGCAGGTGCAGGCCGGCAAGATGCGGGCGCTGGGGATCGCAGCCGCCCAGCCCTCGTCCGTGGCGCCGGGCGTGCCGACGGTGGCGGAATCGGCCGGCATCCCCGGGTTCACCGCCGAGCCGTGGAACGGCGTGCTGGCGCCCGCCGGGGTGCCGCCCGCCGTGACGCAACGCCTGAACGCCGCGATCAACAAGGTGATGGGCACCGAAGCCGCGCGCGACGCGCTGTTGAAACTGGGCCAATACCCCATGACCGGTAGCCCCGAAGACTTCGCGCGGCACATCAGCACGCAAACCGACCGCTGGGCGCAAGTCATGCAGACCAGCCACATCGCAAGGGCGGACTAAATGCACTATCCCGAACTGAACCTGCTGATCGGCGGCCGCGCCGTGCCCGCCGGCAACCGCCCGGGCCTGGAAGTGATCGACCCCGCCACTTTGGCCGTGCTGGGGCGCGTGCCGGTTGCGGCGCCGGACGACATCGACGAGGCGCTGGAAGCCGCCCGCCGCAGCTTTCCCGGCTGGCGCGATACGCCGGCGCTGGAACGGGCGGCCATCCTGCGCCGCGCCGCCAGCCTGATGCGCGAACGCACGCCGCTGCTGGCGTGGCTGATCACCCGGGAACTGGGCAAGCCGCTGGCCGAATCCGAGAAGGAAGTGGCGACCGCGGCTGAAATGTTCGAATGGGCCGCTGAAGAGGCCCGGCGCACCTATGGCCGCCTGATCCCAGGGCGTGTTGGTGGCATCCGCCAGATGGCGGTCCCGGAGCCGGTTGGCCCGGTCGCCGCCTTCTCGGGCTGGAATGCGCCGGCCATCACGCCGTCGCGCAAGATCGCGGGCGCGTTGGCGGCCGGCTGCTCCATCGTGATCAAGCCGTCCGAGGAAACGCCTGCGATCGCGCTGGAAATCGGCCGCGCGCTGGCTGATGCCGGCCTGCCCGCCGGCGTGTTGAACATGCTGTTCGGCGACCCCGGCGAAATCTCCAAACGCCTGATCGCCTCGCCCGTGATCCGCATGGTGACTTTCACCGGATCCACGTCCATCGGTCGCGAACTGGCGGTGATGGCCGCCGCCGGCCTGAAGCGCGCCACGCTGGAGCTGGGCGGACACGCGCCGGTGCTGGTATTCGACGATGCCGACCCGGAAGCCGCCGCCGATGCCCTGCTGGCCGCCAAGTTGCGCAATGCCGGCCAGATCTGCACGTCGCCCACCCGCATGTTCGTGCAGCAAGGCGTCTATGAACGGTTTGTGCAGCGTCTTGCCGAGCGTGCCCGGGGCTGGCGCGTCGGCAACGGGCTGGAAGCCGGCGTGCAAATGGGGCCTTTGGCGAACCCCCGGCGCCTGGCCGCCATGGAAACCATGGTGGCCGACGCGGTCAGGCACGGCGCGCAGCTTGCCGCCGGCGGCACGCGCCTGGACCTGCCCGGCTGGTTCTGGGCGCCGACCGTGCTGCGCGACGTCGGCCCCGACTGCCTGGCCGCCAACACCGAGCCCTTCGGCCCATTGGCGCTGGTGCAGCCCTTTCGTGAGACGGACGAAGCGCTGGCGCTGGCCAACCGCCTGCCGTTCGGCCTGGCCTCATATGTGTTCACGCGCGACGCCGCGACGGCGCGGCTGGCATCCGAACGCATCGAAAGCGGCGTCGTCTGCATCAACCACTGCCAGGCATCCCTGCCCGAGACCCCCTTCGGCGGCTTCAAGGACAGCGGGCTGGGCAAGGAAGGCGGCGTCGAAGGCCTGCAGGAGTTCATGCAGATCAAGTACGTCAGCCAACTGTAGCCGCCCCACCCAAAGGAGAAGACCATGAATAAGAAGATCACCACCCTGCTCGTCCTGGCCGCGGGCGCCGGGCTGGCGCAAGCGCCCGCGCACGCCCAGGTGCCGGCAGGCATTTCGGACGGCGTCGTGCGCATCGGCGTGCTGACGGACATGTCGGGCGCCTATTCTGGCAACGTCGGGCCGGGTTCGGTGCTGGCCACCAAACTCGCCATCGAAGACTTCGGCGGCCAGGTGCTGGGCAAGCCGATCGAGATGCTGTCGGCCGATCACCTGAACAAGACCGACGTGGCCGCCGGCCGAGCCCGGGAATGGATGGACCGCGAAAAGGTCGACGTGGTGACCGAACTGGGCAACAGCGCGGTCGCGCTGGCCGTGATGAACATCGCCCTCGAAAAAGGCCGCATGACGATGGTGACCGGTGCGGGCGCCACCCGCATCACGGGCGAAGACTGCTCGCCCAACAACGTCCAGTGGGTCTATGACACCTATGCGCTGGCCAAGGTGGGCACGCTGCCGCTGGTCGAAGCCGGCGCCAAGAAATGGTATTTCGTCACGGCCGACTACGCGTTCGGCCATTCGCTGGAAAGCGACGGTATGCGTTTCGTGAAGGAAGGCGGCGGCACGGTGGCCGGCTCGGTCCGCTATCCCTTCCCGGGGACGGACTTCGCGTCCTTCCTGCTGTCGGCCCAAGCCAGCAAGGCGGATGCGGTGGGCTTCGCCAGCGCGGGCGCCGACTTGCAGAACGAGATCAAGCAGGCCCGCGAATTTGGCTTGGCCGACCGCCAGAAGCTGGTCGCCATGCTGATGAGCATCACGGACGTGCACGGCGTGGGCCTGGAAGCCGCCCAGGGCATGACGTTCGCCGAAACCTTCTACTGGAACATGGACGACGAGACGCGCGCCTTCGCGCAGCGCTTCTTCAAAGCCGCCAACAAGATGCCCACTGCCTTGCAGGCCGGCCAGTATTCCGCCGTGCTGAACTACCTGCGAGCCGTGGAGAAATCGGGTACGGACAATGTGGACACCGTGATGAAGACGCTGCGCAGCATGCCGATCCATGACGCGTTTGCGCGCAACGCCCGGCTGCGCGAAGACGGCAAGCTGATCCACGACACCTATGTGGTCGAGGTGAAGGCGCCCAAGGAATCCCAGGCTGCGTGGGACTACTACAAGATCGTCAAGACGGTGCCGGGCGACCAGGCTTTCATGCCCATGGCCGAAAGCCAATGCAAGCTGGTCAAGCAATGACCACGGCGCCCGCAGACGGCGCCGCACTGCCGGTCTACGAGGCGTATGCCATCCGCTACGCCAGCGTGACCCGGCGCGCGGTCGACAACTTCCTGTCTCGCGCCGACGTGCACGACGGGCCCATGCCGCTGGATTTCTATTGCTGGCTGCTGCGCGGCCCGGCCGGCAATGTGCTGGTAGACACCGGTTTCAGCGCATGCTCGGCGCGCGCCCGCGACCGGGCCTTCACGCTGCATCCCGAGGCCGCGCTGGCCCGGTTGGGCCTGGCGCCGGCCGACATCGACCACGTGATCCTGACGCACCTGCACTATGACCACGCCGGCAACGTCGAGGCCTATCCCCGAGCGCAGGTCCATCTGCAAGACACCGAAATCCAGTACGCCACTGGCCGCTACATGTGCTTTGCGGCCATGCGGCATTTCTTTTCGGTGGACGACGTGCAGTCGGTCGTGCGCCAGGTCTATGCGGGGCACGTCCGCTTCCACGATGGTGACGCCGAGCTTGCGCCCGGGCTGGAACTGCATCACATCGGCGGCCATACCCAGGGATTGCAGGTGGTGCGGGTGCACACCGCGCGCGGCTGGATCGTGCTGGCTTCCGACGCCCTGCACTATGCCCGCAACTTCACCGACGACAACCCGTTTCCCGCTATCTTTCACCTGGGCGACATGCTGGAAGGCTATCGGCGTATTCGCGCGCTGGTGCAATCCGACGCGCATATCGTTCCGGGCCACGATCCCGCCGTCGCTCGGCAATACCCACCCGCCGATGGCGAAGCAGGCATATACCGGCTGGATACGCCCCCTTTGTGACAAGGAAAACCCGATGCAAGAAGACGACTTCATCCTGAACCGGCTGGCCGACGCCGTGAACCGTCAAGAGCGACTGGTATGGCGGGGCCGCCATCTGGACACGGTGTTCCTGCTGGAACGCGGCGGGGATGCCTACCTGATTACGGTGTCGGCGGGCCGGATCCAGTCCGTACGGAAAGGCCCCTTCGTGATGCCGCGCTGGCAGTTCGCCCTGCGCGCCTCGGCCGAAGACTGGGCGCAATTCTGGCGTCCCCTGCCCCCGCCAGGCTTCCACGATCTGATGGCGCTGGTGAAGTTCCGGCGCCTGCGTGCCGAAGGCGACCTGTATCCCCTGATGTCCAACCTGCTGTATTTCAAGGACGTGCTGGCCTGCCCGCGCGCCGAAGGAGCGTCCTCGTGAATTCGCAAACCGCCGTCTTCGAACCCATCATCGGGCGCTACCTGCATTTGACGCTAGGCGGCCGTACGCACCGCGTCTATGTCGAGGAAGCCGGCACCGGCATCCCGCTGCTGTGCCTGCACACTGCGGGCGCGGATACCCGGCAGTACCGGGCCGTGATGAACGACCCGAGGATCCTGGCGTCATTCCGGGTGATCGCGTTCGACCTGCCCTGGCACGGCAAATCGTCACCGCCCGAAGGCTGGCAGCAGGAAACCTACCGACTCACTTCCGAGGATTACGCGAAAGCGATCATCGCGGTTGCCGACGCGCTGGCGCTCGACCGGCCGCTGGTGATGGGGTGCTCCATCGGCGGACGCATCGTGCTGCACCTTGCGCTGGAACACGCGCACCGCTTCGGCGGCGCCATCGGGCTGCAGTCGGGCGCCCACGTGGACCCCTACTATGACCTGGAATGGCTGAACCGGCCCGACGTGCACGGCGGCGAAGTCTGCGCCGGCATCGTGTCCGGCCTGGTGGGCCCGGGCAGCCCCGACAATCACCGGTGGGAAACGCTGTGGCACTACATGCAGAGCGGCCCAGGCGTGTTCAAGGGCGATCTGCATTTCTATACGGCCGATGGTGACATCCGGGACCGCGTGGCCCAGATCGATACGCGTCGTTGCCCCTTGTGGCTGCTGACCGGCGAATACGACTATTCGTGCACGCCGCAAGACACCGAATTCCTGGCCGGACGAATCGCCGGATCGCATTGGCAGATCATGGAAGGCATGGGCCACTTTCCCATGAGCGAAGATCCCGACCGCTTCCTTGCCTATCTGCGGCCGGTGCTGGCCCAGGCGGCCGAAGCGCGCCTGACCGGTTAGCCATCGCGACACGCCGGCGCCGTTACTGCGCCGGCGTGTCGGGTGTCGTCAGCGCCTTCAGCAATTCTTCCACCGGGCGCGCCAGTTGCGCCGTGTCGCGCACGCAGACATAGAACTGGCGTTCCGCCCAGTCATCCCGCAGCCGCAGCAGCACCAGGCCCATCGACGCCAGATAGTGGCGCGCGATGCCTTCCGGCACTACGCCGATGCCCAGGCCTTCGCGGATCATCCGGCACCGCGTCTCAAAGTTGGACACCTGCAGCTTGACGTTGGGCGGCCGCGACAGCGTCTGCCCCGCGTACGCCAGGAACTGGTCCAGCGAATGCCGGGGAAAGTAGCCCAGCAGGTCATAGTCCAGCGCGTCTTCCAGGAACAGTTCCGTCCGGTCCGCCAGCGGATGCCCGACCGGCACGACCAGCCCCACGCGATCCCGGCGGAACGGGAACGACGCGACGCCGGGCACGGGATGATCGGCGTGGTAGATGCCGATATCCACCGACGCCTCGGCGACCAGACGCGGAATGTCGTAGCTGTGGCCTTCCAGCAGGTCCACGCTGACGTCGCTGCGGCCCGCCAGGAACTTCCCCATCACGCCGGGCAGGAATTGCAGGATGGTCGACGGGTTGCTGGCCAACCGGATCTTGGCCTGCCCATTGACGGAGTAGCCGTTGATGGCCTGCTCAGTCAGTTGCACGCTGCGCAGGATGGCTTTCGCGCGCTGATATAGCAAGGCGCCGGCAGGCGTGGGCTCGACCCCGCGGCCATGGCGATGCAATAGCGTGCGGTCAAGGTGGCGCTCCAACTCCGCCACCCGTTTACTGGCGGCGGACGTCACCAGGTTTTCCCGTTCGGCCGCTTTCGACAGGCTCTTTTCTTCGACGGCCGCGACGAAGATTTCCAGCGCAGGAATATCCAGCTTTTTCATACCGGCAATATACCGTGCCGCCATGCCGTCAACGTCGCTTCCACCTGTGTGATTTCCGCTCGGCTCATCCCGGCGCGGTTATAGAAGCCGGCACGTTCGGCCACCACCTCCCGCACGCGGTCCAGGATCGACTGCGCCACGACTTCGGAGCGCAAGCCAAAGCGGCGGTATTCGGTCAGGCAATTCTCGAACGTGCTGTCGCGCCCCGCCGCGCCGATGTGCAGGTAATGCTTGGCCGACCCTTCCTGCGTGACCACATCGAACAAGGGCGACAGCCGATACGTGCCCGCGCCCTCGTCCTTCACGAAGCCCACGTTCTTCAGATGGTCGTCGGTGTTGTGCACGGCGACGTTCAGGATCATGCGGGCATACAGTTCCTTCAGGTCTTGCACCGGGTTTGACGAGACCCGGCGCACCACGTCCGCCAGGCGCGCGTACGAATACGTGGCCTTGCCGCGCGCGCCGTCCAGTTCGCGCTTGCCGATCTGCGCCGACGGGCTGATCAGCGACGCGCCGCTCAGGAAATGGCGGCGGGCCACCACGGGTTCGCCGCCGCGCTCGGCCGCAAGCCGCTCCCGGTCGAAGCGGCGGGTCAGCAGCACGGCGCCCAGATGGGTTTGCGTCAAATGGATCTCGGGCACGGTCAGCCCGATCGCCCGGGCCATCTCCAGATTGGCAAACTCTACGCGTTGCCGGTCGTAGGAATCGCCTTGGCGCGGAAACTTGGCGATCCACATCTCGCCTTGCTCGTCGCGCACGATGGTCTTGGGGCGCGCCCCGCCGATATCCCACGAACTGCCCAGGATGTCGCGGTACAGGCCTTTCGGCTTCACGCCCTGGTCGATGTCCGTCAGCAAATCCGCCAACGATTCCAACTGGCTGATCTCGGGCAAGCGATAGGTCTTGCGCATATTGGGCGTCAGTTGGCGCGCGCTGAAGAACAGTGCCCCCACGCCCATGCCGCGCCCGCGCAGCAGGACTTCGTCTTCGGTGACCCGGGCGCCCGCCTTGTCCACGCGCATCACGTTGCGGCCCCAGGCATCTGGCGCGGCGTCGAAGATCGCCCCCAGCGTTTCGTAGCGGCTTTCCGTGCGGAAGGTCGTCTTGGCGTCGATCAGGGGCAGGTTCAAAGGGTCCAGCGCGAAGGCGCGAGGGTCGTTCACATACGACTGCACATAGGTGAACTCGGCAAAAAAGTGATTCTCGTCCGAGTCGTCCAGCGTCAGCACGCCGGCCAGGACCGCTTCGCCGCGGATGTCTACATAGACAAACAGCTGGCTTTCAACGGACTTGTGTTTGCGGGCGCGCGCCATGCCGAGCCTTGACCCTAGAGTTTGGTGGGGTCGATGCGGTGCGCGGGCGTTGCCGCGCCACCCCGGCTGGGCCGCCGCAACGCGTCCAAGCGCTTGCCCACCCCGTCCCGGTCGGGATCGGCAAGCGTGAACAGCTGGTCGCCAAACCCGTATTGCAGCAGCGCTTCCACTGCCAGCGCCAGGGATACCCCACCGTCGCCGCGTTCCAGACGCGCGATAGTCGCCCGGGACACGCCCAGGCGGCTGGCCAGCGCGCTTTCCGATTCGGCGCGACGCAGCCGCGCCGTGCGCAGGTTTGCGCCTAGCCGCGCGAGTGCATCGGCCGCATCGAAGCTGGGTTCGATCTTCTTTTTCATGCTTTGATAATAGTGCGGAAACTGCACTATTGCATGATTAATGAGGCACAGGGTGTTTCATTTATGCCCCATTAATGAGTCATAACTGCACATTTTGACTCATTAATAGCTCAAATTCTGAGAAATTCCTCACACCACCACGGCCTGATCCAGCCGCAATGCGCCGCGGCCCGTGTCCAGCGTGACGCGTGCGCCCAACGGCAGCGTCAGGTTCGGGTCGCCGTGCCCGCTGGGCCAACCGGCCAGCACCGGAATCCCACGCGACCGGAACTGGTCCAGGATCAGTGGATACAGCAGGCCCTGCGCCTGCGCGTCATCCATCTGTACGCCCAGGCGGGTGAAATTGCCCACCAACAGGCCCTTCACGCCGTCGAACTTGCCGGCGGCCGCCAACTGGCCCAGCAAGCGGTCGACGCGCGGCACGGCTTCGTTGACGTCTTCGATGAACAGGATGGCGTCGCGCGTGTCGATCTCGTTGCGCGTACCGGTCAGCGCGGCTATCAGCGCCAGGTTGCCGCCGATCAGCCGCCCGCTGGCCACGCCCGGCACCAGTTCGGTGGCCAAGGCGTCCTGCGGGGGCGCGATCCATGCGCCGTTGCCCATCTGGCCGGTGACCATCGCCAGCAGGCTGGATTCCGTGGGTTCGCGTTTGCCGGCCAGCAAGTCCTGGCCTAGCATCGGCCCGTGGAACGTCACAAAACCGGCATGACGCTGCAAGGCCAGATGCAGCGCCGTGATGTCGCTGTAGCCGATGAAAGGCTTGGCGTGCTTGCGTAGCAGCGTGTAATCCAGCTGGTCGAGCAAGCGCCATGACCCGAACCCGCCTTGCAGGCACCACACCGCACCCACGTCGGGGGCGGCAAACGCGTTGTGCAAATCGGCCAGCCGGTCGGCATCGCTGCCGGCCAGATAGTCATAGGGCGTGTCCAGCCGGGTGCGGCTGGCGGGCATGACTTGGGCGATGAAGCCGCGAGCCTCCAGCCATTCTGCCGCCTCGTCGCTGGCGCCAGGCGCCGCGGAGGCCGGCGCCACGATGGCGACCCGTGCGCCGGGACGCAAGGCGGGAACCGGGGCGGCGCCCTTGCCGTGCGCGGCCGGGGGCGTGCTGGCCGCTGTGGCCTGACCGGCGCCCGATGCCCTGCCCGCAGGCGCGCGGCTTGCGCAGCCGCTCAGCGCCAGTGCCGTCAGGCACAGCGCGCCGGTCTGCTTCAGGAAGCCGCGGCGGCCCGGATGCTGGTGCTGCGGGGGCTCTCCAGGCAGGTTCATGGTCTTCGTCGGGGGCATCAATGCGTCGTCAAAACCGTTCATAGTCCAGCCGGTAGCGCCACTGGCCCACGGCCAATCCCGCCATCGGCAAGCGGCCGATGCGGATGCGGCGCAGGGCCTGCAGCTGCAAGCCCGCGGTATCGCAAACGTATTCGATGAAACCCGGCAACGGCGTCTTCAACGCAAAGCGCAGATGGGTTTCGTTCTGCCAGCTGACCTTCATGGGGGTGGCCGCCCGCCCTTCGTACGCCAGGCCACGTTGCAGCCGGGCCAGGTCGCCCTCGCTGAGCTGGCCGCTGACCTGCGCTACGTATTCCTGCTCGACGAGCTTGCCCTCTTCCACCAGCTTGCGCGATATCGCGTATTCCTGCGTGTAGACGACCAAGCCGCTGGCCGCGCGTTCCAGCGGCGTGACGAGCTTCAGGCCGTTGAACATGCGCTTCAGATAGCGCTGGCCGGAACGGTCGCCCGGCATCAGGTTCTTGGGCACGATCAGGTCCAGCGCCGAACCCGCTTCGTTGTCGGCGTACGTGCCCTCGGGCTTGTGCACCAGCACGGTCACGGGCCGCATGTCTTCCAGCTTCGCGCCAGGCAAAAGGCTGACCGTCTGGCCGGGGGCGACGCGGAATCCGGGTTCTTCCACCGTCTTGCCGTCCACCGCAACCCAACCGCCTTCTATGTAGCGTTCGGCATCGCCGCGGGAGCAGGACTGTTCCGTGGCCAAGCGTTTGGCCAGTCTTACGCTTTCGCTCATCGCGCTACCGCCTTGCATGCGGACGGGGCCGGGGTGGAAAGGGATTCGGGCGTGCTGTCAGCCAGCACAAACGGGTGCATCGTCATTAAGTATTGCCGGGGTGTTGCAAAAAAAGCGGGCGAAGCGCCCGCGGCGTCAGGCAGATGTTACGCCTTTTCGGCAGGCGCTCCGGGTAGCGCGGCGCCCGTTGCTTCCGGAATCTCCAGGGGCTCGACGGGCGGCGGCACCTCTTCGATCCAGGCATTCACCAGCGTCGAGGTCACCGCCAGGATCACCGGCCCGATGAACAGGCCGACGATGCCGAAGGCGAACATGCCGCCCAGCACGCCGGACAGGATCAGCAGCAAAGACAGGTTCACGCCGCGCTTGATCAGCATCGGCCGCAACAGGTTGTCCAGCATGGCCACCAGAACCGCCCAGACCAGCAACAGGATGGCGGCCACTTTCATATCGTTCTGGAACAGCCAGATCACGCCGCCCAGCATCGGCAAGAACGGCCCCAGCTGCGCCAGGCACAGCATCACCATCAAGGCGGTCAGGATGCCGGCGGCCGGCACGCCCGCGATCCACAACCCGACGCCACCCAGCACGGACTGCACCACGGCCGTCACCACAATGCCCAGCGCCACCGCGCGGACGGCGGCGCCCGCCAGACGCACTGCCGCCACGCCGCGCGGGCCGGCCAAGCGGTTCGCAAAGCGCTTGACGAAGTCCGACGCCATCTCGCCCTGGCTATACAGGATCCCCGCGATGACGATAGTGATCAGCATGTGCATGACGAACACGCCAACGATCGCCGCGTGGCTAAGCAGCCAGTGCGCCGCAATGGTCAGATAGGGTTCCAGCCGGGCCAGCAGCCCGCCCGCGCCGGCGTCCGACAGCGTCTGCCATTCCTGTGCGATGCGCGGGCCAGCCAGTGGAATGGCGCGTACCCATCCCGGCGGTGCCAGCAGTGCGTACTCGGGCAGGCTTTTTACGGCCGCTGTGATCGCCCCGCCATGTTCGGCCAAGGTGGAAATCACCTGGTAGAGCGGCAGCACGATCACGAACAGCAGGATCAGCAGCATCATCGCCGTCGCCGCCCAGCGGCGGCCACCGAAACGTTGCTGGAGGGCCAGCAGCACCGGCCACGTCGCCACCACAATCGTGGTGGCCCAGATCAGCCCGGGCAGGAACGGCCGCAGGATGTAAAGGCTGCCCACCATCAAGGCTGACAGGATCACGATAACAAGCAGGACTCGGGCAATATCGACTGTAGGACGTGTATTCACCCGCTGCTCCTGGCAAGGCCGGACGCCTTGCGCGATGACGCATCGCGGCCCATGGGCGGCTGCCCGAGGATGCGCGTAGATGCGATTCTGTGGAATTTATCCGAAATCCGCGTGCACTTGTATCTTGCTGTGATGCCTGCCGGGCACGACGCTTGCTCCGCTGGCCGATGCCGCCGGATTCGGATGGCGATGGCGCCGGGCTCTCCGGTTGCCACCTTTCGGACGGCGTCTATCTCTTAAGGAGGTATGCCATGAAGCTCTTGACCACAGCGGGCGTCTTGCTGGCCCTTGCGCTAGCCGGCTGCACCGCGCCCAGTTCATATAGCTCCAGCTCGCCGCGCGCCAGCACCGCCACGAAGGACCAGGCCAACTACCACGCGGACAACTTCGGGGAACCGGACAACACGCCTTTCCAGGGCGTCTACCCCGGGCGTTGAGCCCGTAGTGCGCAGTCGATTACGTTGCCGGCGCGTCGCCGGCCGGCAACCCTTTCGCCTATCCTGCTCGCGAATCTTCCGGCGAAGCCTCAGCGCCGAGCTTCTCTGATGCCACCGCAGCCGCTTTCTCACTGGCCAGCACCATCAGGTGGCGGGTCAATTCAGCCAGTTGCCCGTCCTTCTGACTGAGTTGCGCCAGCAGCGACGCCGATTGCGCGTCCGCGGCATCCAGGCGCGACGCCAACGCCGCCTCGCGCTGACGCGCCGCCGCCAGCGCATCGCTTCCCGCACGGTCCGCGGCAAGCAGCCGTTGCTGCACGACTGCGATCTCGCCGCGCAACGCCTGAGCGCCCTGCTCGGCCGCACGCTTGCCCTCTTGCGCCTCGGTCAATGCCGTCTGCAATTGGGCAGCTTGCCGCTGGCTGGCGATCAAGGCTTCGTCCAGTCGTACTTGAAGTTTCTTGACCGCGCTGCGTTCGCCATCCAGTTCGTTCAGCCAACGCCGCTCGTGCGCGGCGTGGCGCGTTTCGGTCGCCTCCAGCGCCTGCGCGTGCAGGCTGCGCATCGTCTCGGCCTCGGTCAGCAGCGTTTGCACCGCGCTGCGGGCGTCTTCCAGTTGCTGCCGGCTCTGCTTGAGCTGATCGTCGCGCTGGCGCAACTGCTGCTCCGCCGCCCGCAAGCGGTCCTCCGTCGCCGCCAACTGCGCCGTGGCCACCTTCAAGCCTTCCTGCAGATCCAGTTCTCGATTGGCCAGCTGGATCTCGCGTTGCTGCAATTGTTCGGCATCCGCGGCCAGCCGCTCCCCTTCTTCCGCCAGTTCCGCCCACCGCCGTCGGTAGGTCTCAGCCTGCTCGGCGCGGGCTTCGGCCAGCGCGGTTTCCCAGAAGTGCGCGGCCGCCTGGGCGATCGGGTCCGGGATGGCCGGCGCGGCGGCAAAGGCGCCCGGATCCTTGATACGTGCGCCCAAGGCCCGAAACCACGTTTCCAGGTGCGGACTGACCGTGTTGGGCGACCCGCGGCCGATCTTCTGACGCACCCGCTCGATGGTAGGCCGCGCCCCTTCCAGCAACAACGCATCGGCGGCGGTCCAGACGTCGGTTTCGGTGATTCCTGTGGCCATGTTCCGCGTACTCCGTGATTTGCCGCTGAGAAGAGGCTTAATTACTCCCGATAATGGAACCTTATCGTGAGTTATCGCTTATCTATGTTAGATATCATACACCATACATATATTTTCGTATGAAATACATTACACCCCCCGTACTGGGGCCCGTTCTTAGAATCCCACCGCGAAAACGCGACGTAAAACCGCGCGCCGCCCATATCAGGACCGCCTGGAAGCCCAAACGCAGATCAGTCCCATGGTCAGGGCCGTCAATTCCACGCCCAGCCGTTCGCTGTCCCCTGCCCGCCAATAAAGGAACAGGTTTTGGCCCGTCGAAGCCTCATTCACCACGGGCAACAGCAGGCAGAGGGCGGCGACGGCCCCCCACTGCTCTTTCCAGGCGCGCGCCGGATGGCGCAAGCCGGCATGCAGGATCGCCAACCCCCACACCCCAAAGTACGACGCGATTTCCCAGCCTGCCCGATGCGACAGGCCGGCCGGCAACAGTCGGTTCGCCCATAGGAACGCCACGCTGGCCACGCACAACCCGCTGACTACGCCGATGTTCATGGCTTCAATGAATCGGTACATGGCGGGTGTCGCATTCCCAAACTCCCGTAACGACTTCTGCCGCCGCTTGACCACGAACAGCACGGCCCCCGAAGCCATCATCGCTGCCCCGGCCGTGCCAAGCAGCACATACGCCCATCGGACGGCAGCCCCGCCAAACTCTGCTTCGTGCAAGGCCGTCAGGATCTGCTGCGCCTTCACTGCCAGGCCGCCTCGTTCAGTACGCGGCAGCCTGGCGTCCAGTACCTGTCCGGTGACCCCGTCGTAAAGCATCGAACCGCCCGAAGGCGGCGCAAAGGTGCGGTCCTTCACCGGTTCATCGTCGCCCTCGTCGAACGGGCCAAACACCCGCACGACGGCGCTGGCGTCTCCCGGACGTTCGACCACGACGAAACTGGCTCGCCGCCCCAAGGTCCGCTCGGCATCTTCCAGCAGCGCGTCCAGGGGCATCAGCGGCGCTGCGGTGTGGCGATGCGGGCGCGCCAGGGGCCGCGACAGCAATTCGGCAAAGTACGCATCGGACGTCGGATAGGCGGCCGCAATAGGCGCGGGCACATAGATCCAATAAAAGACGACCAGCCCCGTGTACGCGATCATGAGTTGGAACGGCAGCGACAACACGGCGACCGCGTTGTGCGCGTCCAGCCATGAACGTTGACCCTTGTTCGGCCGGAAGGTGAAGAAGTCCTTGAAGATCCGCTTATGGATGATGACGCCCGACACCAGCGCGACCAGCATGGCCATCGTGGCAAACCCCGCCAGCCACACGCCCGCCGATCCGGCTTGAAACCCATAGTGCATACGCACGAAGTGATGTCCGCCTTGCGTGTTGCGCACCTCAGCCTGCTTCAGGGGTTCGCCTGTCATCGGGTCCAATGGGGTGACGCGCGGCCTGCCCGAGCCGTCTTGCCACAGCGCTCGCACGTGGGGATGGTCATCCGCAGGCATCGCGATGCTCCAGAACGAACTGGTTGCCGCTTCGCGCTGCAAATAGGCCTGCGCGGCCCGTGCGACGGCGCTGCGGTCCGGCACGAATTCCGGCTCGGCGCGGCGTTCGGGTTCCATCCAGCGCGTAATCGGCCCTTCAAATACGCTGAGCGTGCCGCAGACGAAGATGATGTAGAGCAGCCAACACACCCAGATGGAGCCCCAGGTGTGCAACCACGACATCGATTGCCGCAGACTGACGGCGCGGCTCATCGCAGGGGCCCGCCGAACCACCCCACGCCGTTGAGCACGGCCGCGATCAAGACGATGGCTGCCGCCGCGCGCACCGGGCTACGGGCAGCAAAGGCCCAGATCACCACGGCCGCATGGATAGCGAAGCTGAACAGGATGGCGCCCAGCAACACCCCGGAGCGTGGCGGCGGCACCAGGGCCGCTACCGCTGTGACGAATCCGCTGGCGATCGCGTACCCGCCGAACACGCTGGCGGCCACGCGCAGCGCAATCGTCATGGAGGCCGTCATGAGGCCCGGAAGGTGCCGTTCAGGAGCTTGTCGTAATGGCAGCGGCATCGGCATCACCAGCGATACGAGACCGAACCGATGATGCGACGGGGTTCGCCATAGAAGCACGCCGACTGGCATACGGCCACATAGCGGCGGTCTGCCAGGTTGTTGGCGTTCAGCGCAAGGCGCCATGGGCCGGTCGAGTAGCTGACCATGGCATCAAACAGGGTGACGGGCGGCACCTTGCCCACGCCATACAGGAATTTGGTCGACCCGACGTAGCGTGCGCCCACGCCCATCTTCAGACCCGGCAACCCAAAATCCCCGAAGCTGTAGTCGCCCCACAGCGAAACCTGATTCAACGGCACCTGCCCCACACGCTGGTCTTCCTGTGCCGGATACAAGGGGCTGGCCTTCGTCGTGCGCGCATCGGTGTACGAGTAGGCGGCGATCACGTTGGCGTTGCGGCCGATCTTGCTGCGCGCCTCAAGCTCGAAACCCCGCGACCGCACTTCGCCCACCTGGATGTTGTAGCTGGTGTTCGTCGGGTCGGTGACCGTGATGTTCTGCCGGGTCAGCTGATAGACGGCAGCCGAAATCATCGTGTCGGAACCGTCTGGCTGATAGCGGATGCCGGCCTCGTACTGATTGCCTGTCACCGGCTCGAACCGCGCGCCCGTGCGGTCAGATCCCGTCTGCGGTTCAAATGATTCGCTATAGCTGATGAACGGCGCCAGGCCGTTGTCGAACAGATAGACCATGCCGGCGCGGCCGGTGAAGGCGTAGCTCTTTTCATCATCGACCGGCTTAGCGATGCCGGCCGAGTTGTGGCTGTTGTAGGTCACCGTGTCGTAGCGGCCGCCCAGCAGCACGACGAGCCTGTCCGCGATCTTGATCTGGTCCTGCCCATAAAACCCCAGCCGGTTGTAGCGCTCGGTGCTGGTGCCTTGCGTGCGATAGATATCGCCGACCGGCACGGAATAGTCTGGCGTGTAGTAGTCAAAAGCGGCTGCGCGCCGCTGGTCGCGGGTGGTCTGGTGCTTGGCGTGCGTATAGTCCACGCCAACGATCGCGGTGTGCTTGAACATGCCCTGCCCCAGCTTGAATTGCAAGGAGGTATCCGACACCACGGACTGTGACGCGTCCGTGCGGTCCAGCGCGTAGCGCGTGGTTGACGTGCGTTGGTCGGCGGCCAGGTTGTACGTCAACGTTTCTGGGAGGTTGCTGCTGAAATCGTAGTAACGCAGGTTGTTGCGCAGCGTGACCGTGTCGTTGAAGGCGTGTTCGAACAAATAACCGGTCGTGTAGCGTCGGGCCTCGTATTTGTCGTAGCCGGGAATGCCGGTAAAGCGGTTGATGGGAATTTTGCCGTTGACGTTGTCCGTGACCGTACCCACGGACGGCAAGCCCAGAACTTCGGCGGTGCGGTCCTTTTGGTAATCGGCCAGCAAAGTGAACGAGGTTCGGGCGTTGGGCCGCCACGTCAGGCCGCCCGATAGAAACGTCCGATCGTCGTCGACGTAATCCGTGAACGTCTTGCTGTCGCGCTCCAGAAAAGTCAGGCGGTACGACACGGCGCCATCATCGGTCAGCGCGCCGCCAAAGTCGCCCGACAATTGCTTGCGGTCGAACGAGCCGCCTTCCAGGTTCAGCTCGCGCAAGGTTTCCGTTGTGGGGCGTTTGGTAATCGTATTGATGATGCCGCCCGGACCGGATGCGCCATACAGCACCGACGACGCCCCTTTCAACACCTCGACGCGTTCCAGGCCATAGGGTTCTTGCTGGCCGTTGTAGACGTTCACCGTGTATTTGGTGCCGTCGCGATACATGCTGCCCGTGTACGCGCTGCCTTCGAAGCCGCGCAGGATGACCTGGTCATTGATGCGGTTCGGACCGCTCTTGCGCGATACCCCCGCCACATAGCCCAGTGCGTCACTCAGGTCTTGCGCCTTGATCGTCTCGATTTCCTGCGCACCTACGATCGAGATCGATTGCGGCGTTTCGATGATGGGCGTATCCGTCTTGGTGGCGGTAGCGCTCATGGTGGCTACCACGCCGTCGATGGGGCCCGTGGCGCTTTGTCCCATGCCCGTTACCGTGACGGGCGCCAACGTCACCGGCCCCTCGCCCGTTGCGGGCTTGACCACGATGGCATTGCCTTCCGGCGTGGCCTGAAGGCCGCTACCCGACAGCAGCCGGTCGGCGGCCTGGCGCGGCGTCAACGCGCCTGATACCGCGGGCGCCGTCTTGCCCGCCACCAGCGCAGGCGAAAACAGCAATTGCAACCCTGCCTGGCGTGCGAGTTCGTTCAGCGCCTGGCCCAACGGCTGCGAGGCAATCTGGAAGTTGACGGACCTCGTCAAGAAGTCGATGTTGGCTTGTGCCGATGCCGGCGCGGGAGCGCCGCTGGCCAGGGCGACGATAAGAGCCAGGGGCGCAAGGCCGATATGCGGGTTCCGCATGAAATGCAATCTCCAGACAGTAGTAACAACAAGAATCATTACTAGTGGAGTCGCATGGCAAACCCAAACCCTCATGTCCTTTTTGAAAATAATTTGCCGGGTCGTCCCGCAACCCGTCTGGCGTCAATTCGCCTTTACGATTTCGGTCGCCTCGCCGGGCGTGCCCTGGCCCGTCGTCACTAAACGCACCGGCAACAGATGCGGCAAGGCTTGAGCAAACGTCGCGGCGGCCTTCAGGTCGAAGGTGCCGCCCAGACGCAGCGCCGCCACGGCCGGGTCGCGTACGCGCAGATGCGTATCGCCATAACGCTCGAACTCGGCCACCGCTTGCGCAAGCGGCGTGTCGTTGAAACTGACGCGCCCCAGGCGCCAACTGCCTACGCTTTCCGCGTTGAAGCGCGCAATTGGCGACAGCGCGCCTTGCGCATCGGCCGTCACGCCTTCCCCCTTGCCCAGATAGATAAGCCCGTCGCCCGACGCCGCGTCGCGGGGCGCGTCGACGCGTGATACGCGCACCCGCCCTGATTCCACGGCGATGACCGTGTTGCCCGCATCCAGTCCCGAGGACGTATGCCGCACCGAGAACCGGGTGCCAACAACCGTCACGCGCACGCCACCGGCCAGCACGTCAAAGGGTTTGTCCGCGTCGCGCGCGACCGTGAACATGGCCTGCCCTTCCAGCAATTGGACTTCCCGCCGGTTGCGCCGCATCGCAACGCGCACGACCGTGCTGGCATCCAGGGCGACAATGCTGCCGTCAGGCAGGTTCAATTCGCGCAGTTCCCCCCGCGCCGTGGTGTAGCGCCGCGTATGCACGAGCCCGCCGTCGCTCAAATCCCATTCCAGCCAATGGCCGCCGGCAACGGCGACGGCTGCTGCGGCCGCCACCGCGGGCGGCAAAAAGCGCGCCACATTCAACATCCAGGCGCGCCGCCCGGCGCTGGCCAGGGAAGGCGCGGGCACATCAGCCGTTGGCTGATCTTGCAAGCTGTCGTCCGGCAGCGCGCTCATTCCGGACAACGTACCCTGCAATCGCCGAAGCCGATCATGGGGTAACGCCTGCACCTGCGCGTAGGACGGCTCCATCGATTCGAACGCAGCGCGATGCGAGGCCTCTGCCGCCAGCCATTGATGGAACTCGGCTTCGGCGGCAGGGCTCAAGCCTTCATGGCGCCGGGTTGCCCACAGTGCCGCCTCGAACGCAACCGGGTCCTCCGAGCTCAGATAGTCCTCAAGCTCGCGGGCATCCGCATCGTGATCCGGCTGCGGGCCGTTCGAGGATGACATCGGAAAAGGCTCCTTGGGGCTCATGCCGCGCCTTGCAACTGGCGTTCGCATTGGCGGCAGGCGAGCCTTCCGCGCGCGATGTGCTTTTCAATCATGCTGACCGATGTGCCCATGCGGGCGGCGATCTGCGCATAGGGCATCTCTTCAAAAACGTGAAGGATAAACGCTTCCCGGCATCGCGGGGGCAGCGCTTCGATCGTGGCCAGGTAGGCATCGACGGCCTGAGACGATGCCGCCATCGCATCCGGCGCCTGAGCGTCAGGGACAGTTGGCGATTCCGTCGCGGCCAGCGCGTCGATGTTTTCGTGGCTGCGAACCCGCCCGCGTCGGTATTGGTCCACCATCACGTTGCGCGCGGTTTGATAAAGCAGCGCGCGCGGCTCGGGAATCGCGACATCAGACTGCTCGATGGCCAAGAACCGCGCATAGCTTTCCTGAACGGCATCCGCCGCCGCATCACGATCCCGGATCGTGCGGAGGCAGAAATTCAGCAATTCTCTGTAGTAGCGGGCAACCAAGGGCAATCCAAACTCAGAGCGAAACCATGGACGCCCCAACCGCGTTGACATCCGCCTTGCCGTGATCAGCCTGCGGATTGTTGAATAGAAATGATTATCGCTTAATCTGGGAATCGATTCCAGCTTTGCCCATTCGCTTGACCTTGACCCGATGGAAGGCAGGAAGCTGCGGGTTCATCTCTACGGGCAGGAGCCCACATGAACGACCGCACCTACACCCCGCACGCGTATGCGACCCCGCCCCGGGCGGCGGCTCCGGGGAACGAGCCCCGATGGGAAATTGAAGACGTCACCGCGCGCGCCGACGTCTCTGAACGCCTGGTGCGCCATTGCGAAGCGCGGGGCCTGCTTGCCGGCGCGGCACGCGCGGGCGCATCCCGGCGCCGCTACACGCACGACGACATCTCAGTGCTGCGCTTCGTCAGGCGCACGCACGTACTGGGCTTCGGCATGAACGAGACCGCCCAACTGCTGTCGTTGTGGCGAGGCGGCCAGACACCGGCGCCGGCCCACATCCTCCACCGCCTGGTCCAGACGTATCCAGACCAGCAACAACCTTCCTGCCCGATCCTGGAGGCATTGATGCAGGCTGGCCGTCAGCAACGCTCAAGCCCTGGTCCTTTGCCCTAAAATGAACGCGCCGATGACACGACCCACGCCCCTCCCCCGATGCAGCTGACCCTGCTTGCCTCGCTGCCTTTGCTGGACCCGCATGCGCTGGACACCCAGGCCGATGCCGCGGTCCGCGGCCTGATGCGGGAGGGCAGCTCGGCCAACACCGCGGCCAGCTATCGCGCCGCCATCCGGTACTGGACCGCCTGGTTCGAGCTGCGTTACGGCCAACGCTTCACCCTGCCCTTGCCCGAGGCGGCCGTCATCCAGTTCGTGGTGGACCACGCCCAACGCTCCACCGACCACGGACTGAAATGGGAGTTGCCGCTGGCGCTGGACCAGGAACTGGTGCGCCTGAAGGCAAAGGGCAAATTGGGTGCGCCCAGCCTGAATACCTTGCTGCAACGCTTGTCCGTGCTCTCAAAGGCGCACGAACTGCTCGGCCACCCCAACCCTTGCCGTGCGGCCCCGGTCCGGGAATTGCTGGCCAAGACCCGCCGCGCCTACGCCCGGCGCGGCATGACGCCGGCCAAAAAAGAGGCGCTGACCCGCGAACCCTTGCAGGCCATGCTGGCCACGTGCGACGACACGCTGCGCGGGGTGCGCGACCGGGCCCTGCTGCTGTTCGCGTGGGCAAGCGGCGGTCGGCGCCGTTCGGAAGTGGTGCGCGCAACCGTCGAGAACACAGTGCGTACCAGCGAAGGCTTCCTCTATACCTTGGCGCATTCCAAGACCAATCAATCGGGCGCACAGCGTGCGGACGACCAGAAGCCCATTGTGGGTTCCGCCGCGCAGGCGTTGGACGCATGGCTTGCCGCCAGCGGCATCCGCCAGGGCCCGATCTTTCGCCGCGTGCGCCGAGGCGATGTCATCGGCGAGCCCCTGGCCGCCGCCGCCGTGCGGGACATCGTGCAGGAACGCTGCAAGCTGGCGGGCCTGGAAGGCGACTTCTCGGCGCACAGCCTCCGCTCGGGCTTTGTCACCGAGGCCGGCCGACGCAACGTGCCGCTGGGCGACACAATGGCCATGACCGGCCACGCCAGCGTGGCCACCGTCATGGGCTATTTCCGCGCGGGCGCCGCGGCGCGGTCGCCCGCCGCGCGTTTGCTGGACGAGCCGGACGCCGGCGACCTATAGATCGCTGCCCGGGCTGCCGTAATACTTGGCGTAGCGACGCCGCATGATCCTTGTCATGTTTACAATCAGCGGTGCTTGCCCGTGGCGCCGCCCGCCGGCATGCGCCCCACCCTTACACCAGCGGCCCGGCGCCGCGCCTGCCCTGGCCCCTAGTCCGCCCAGATCCCAATGCGAATCAACTTACGCGGGCTAGTCCTTGCCCTCACCGTATTCAGCGCCCTTGCCGCCACGGCCAACGCCCTCTACGCCAGCTATCGCGTGCAACGCGACCAGCTCATCATCAATACGTTGGAGTCGAACCGCGTGTACGCGGCCAAATTGGCCGAAAGCGCCGGCAACTTCCTGAAAGCCGCGCAACAGCAACTGGCGTACAGCGCCCGCCACCTGGCGGCGCAGGTCGATGCGCCAGACATTCTTGCGATGGAAGTCACGCGCGTGCAGGAGCAGACCGACAGCTTCAACTCCGTAGGCATCGTGAGCCAAGACGGCGTCATCCTGGCCACCACGCAGAATTTCCGGAATTTCCTGGGCACGCGCGTCGACAGCCCGGGCAGCCGCGCCGCCCTGCAAGCCCGCCAGCCGGTCATCAGCAAGCCCTATGTGTCGATGGCGGGCAACATGCTCATCAACCTGTCGCATCCCATCTATTCCAACGATGGCCGCTACCAGGGCTATATCGCCGGCACGATTTATCTGCGCAACGAAAGCGCGCTGCAGCAGTTGCTGGGCAAGCACCACTATGAGGATGGCTCGTATCTGTTCGTGGTGGATAGCGACGGCCAATTGATCTATCACGTCGACGCCGCCCGCGTGGGCGAAAACGTCATGCGCAACCCGGTGGTGGCAGCCGTCACCCAAGGCCACGCGGGCGCGCAGCGCGTCGTCAACACCAAGGGTGTGGACATGCTGGCGGGCTACGCGGCCGAACCGATCAGCGGCTGGGGTGTCATCGCGCAGCGGCCCGCCGAGGTTACGCTGCAGCCCATACACGGCCTGATCTGGGCGCTGATCGGCTATGCCGCGCCCCTGGCGGTGGCGTTCCTGCTGGCCATCTGGTGGTGTGCCCGGCTGATTTCGCGGCCCTTGTCGGAACTGGCCACCAACGTCGAACATCAGGACGTGGCGGTGGCGATGCAGCGCGTGCAGTCGATCAAGGCCTGGTACTTCGAAGCCGAACGACTAAAACGCGCGGTGATCTGGAGCTTTACCGCCTTGCAGGAAAAGATCGGCAAGCTGAACCTGGCCAGCATCACCGACCCGTTGACGGGCTTGCGCAACCGGCGCGGCACGCAGGACGCGGTCGAGCACTTGCAGGCCTCGGGTACGCCGTTCGCGGTGGTGGCGCTGGACATCGACCACTTCAAGCGCGTGAACGACACCTACGGCCACACGGCGGGCGATGAGGTGATCCGCGGCATGGCCCAGCTGATGCGCGACTGTTCGCGGCCAACGGACATCCTGTGCCGCAACGGCGGCGAGGAATTCCTGATCCTGCTGCCCAACGTCGGCATCAAGGAGGCCGGCCACGTTGCCGAACGGTTGCGCACGCACCTTGCCGAGCGCCAATTGCACGGCGTGAACGGCATTACGGTTTCGGCCGGCGTCGCGCAGTGGCCGACTTGCGGGCCGGATGTGGGGCAGGTGTTCCAGGCTGCGGACGAAGCGCTGTATGCCGCCAAGCAACAAGGCCGCAACCGCGTTGTCGTCCACGCAGCGTGACGGCGCCCTGCGGAAGACGGCACAATTTTGCGATAGTCGTGCAATGCTTTGTATTTGCGTGAAATACTATTTCTTCGCTTGATCGATTTACGCGTGCCCGGACCAAAGCCCACCCTCCCGCAGGGGTAATTACAGTATTCTGCGCTGCAACGGCTTTATGTTTCCCTGGTCCATCAGCATGCTGCGCCGCGCGTTCGCTCCGAAGTCCCTGGAACGGTATTTTTTGCTACTGGCTGTGGGCGTGTTGTTGCTGGTCTCGGTCCTGACCGGCACCGTGCTATTGCAGAACTGGAAGACCTATTCGTCTTCGTCGGAAGCCCGGGATGCCTTCGCCGTGATCCGTGCCACCGTGAAGGTCATGGAACTTGCCTCGGCCGAACGCGGCCCGATGAACGCGGCGCTGGGCGCCGACCTTCCCGTACCCGAATCCACTCTGGCCGCATTGCGCGCGGCCCGCGGCAGGACGGACGCCCAGATTGACCAGCTGCTGGCGCTGTACGCTGCGCCGCTCGATCCTGAAAAAATCGGCGCGCGCGCCGAGATCCAGCGCATCCGCCACGCGCTGTCCCTGGCACGTATCCAGGCCGACCTCGTGATCACCACGCCGCGCAACCAGTTGACCGGCGACGCCGTCTGGGCGGTCGTCAGCGGCATGGTCAGGCTTATTCCACAATGGCAGGCCAGCATGGGCCGAAAGGTCGGTATCGCCATGCGCAACGAGGTGGACGCGCCCAGCGTGCTGTCCCTGGCGTTGCTGGCCAGCGAACTGCGTGAACAGGCGGGCTTGCTGGGGTCGATCTTCACGCCCGCGCTGGCCAGGCATCGGACCCTGACCGAGGTGGAGCAATTCCGCATCGAGCGCGTGCGAGGCCGCATTGATGAGCTCCGGACTCTGATCAACTCGCGCATCGCGACGCGGCCCGCGCTGACGGCCTCGCCGATCTACGAACAATTGCAGCAGCGCTACTTCGGCAATGGCATCCAGTACCTGGAACAGGTGCGGCAAAACGCCACCGTCCCGTCCCAAGGCCTCCAGGTCTCCACCGGGGATCTCGCTGCAACCTACGTGCCGCTGATGGGTTCCATCGTGCAGTTCCGCGACGCCCTGCTCGACACCATCGAACAAAGCATCGAAACGCATCGGACAGACGCCTCGCGGCTGCTGCTGGTCACCCTGGCCGCCACGGCCTTGCTGGTGGCGGCGCTGGTTCTGGCGCTGGTGCAGTTCCGGCGGCGAGTGATCCGCCCCTTCGGACTGGCCACGCGCATTATCAGCGCCATCGCCAATGGCACGCCGCCGGCGCCGATCCCCGTCGGCGCATACCAGGGCGAGGTCGATGAGGTTTTCAGCGCCTTGCGGGTGTTGAAAGAGAACTCCGCCATCAAAAAGCGACTAGAGGCCGAGCGCGACAGGCTGATCGTCGACTTGGCCAATCTGGCTGAAACCGACTATCTGACCGGCCTGTTGAACCGGCGCGCCTTCGAGACGCGCTTTGAGATCACCCGCGCCCAATGGCAGGAAGACGGCCCGGTGCTGGCATTCATCCTGTTCGACATCGACAATTTCAAGAACATCAACGACACCTACGGACACGCCAGCGGAGATATTGCGCTGAAGTCGGTGGCCGCGCTGTGCCGCAAGATATGGCGGCAGTCAGATACGGTGGCGCGCGTGGGAGGTGAAGAGTTCGCGGTGCTCTGCCATACCGGCACCGCCGCCGAGGCCGTCGAACTGGCCGAACGCATGCGGCGCGCCATGTCCGCCGAGCCCGTCACGGCCGAAGACGGCGCGGTGTTCACGCTGACGGCCAGTTTCGGCGTCGCGTGCGCGCAGTGGGAACACGCCGCGGACGCCGGCAAGCTCTTCCACGTGGCCGACGAACTGCTTTATCAGGCCAAACTTAATGGCCGCAACCAGGTGCTGCACCGCATGCTGGCTTGATCCGCGCTACGCGAGCATGGGCCAGTACGTTGGCGCCAGCCGCAACCACATCTCGGTGCTCATCGCGTCCGGTCTGCGCTTGGGCAAGCCGGTGCAGCGCTTAAGCGTGTCTCCCCGGCATGCGAACACGATGCTGTTCGCGCAGGCCCCGTCGCTGACCTCGATCACCGACCCCGAAAAGCGTTGTTTGATGCGGCCGACGTAGGTGCCGTAATGGGGATGCGAGGCGTGGAAGTTGCACACCATCATTCCGCCAGGCGCCAATGCGTTCAAACAAGCCTGGTAGAAGCCGTCCGTCGTCAATTGGGCCGGCAGGCCGTTGACGTCGTAGCCGTCGACCAGCACCGCGTCATATTCATTCTGATATTCGCCAATCAATTTGGCGCCATCGCCCTGCAGGACGGAAAATCGATAGTCGTCCTGCGGCACCTGGAAGGAATCCCGCAGCGCGATGACGTGCGGATTGATCTCGAACACGTCGATGCGGGTGGACGGCAGATGCCGGTAGCAGAACTTGGCCAGCGACCCTCCTCCCAGGCCGATCATGGCGATACGCCGCGGCGCCGGCTCGAACAGCAGGAATCCCATCATGATGCGCGTGTATTCCAGGTTGAGCGCTGACGGATCCTTGGTCCACATGCGGCTTTGCACTTCAGCATGCGAGAACATCAGCGACCGCGTGGTCGCCGTGGCATAGATGAAGGGCCTAACCGGTTGAGGGTTCGACGTGTTTTCAGGCATTCCAAATACTCGCTATCTGCAGAACGTGGCAGCCCGCCGCACACGCCGCGCTTGACCGCGCATCGCGCACCAGCAATCTGCGCGCAGGCGACGCGCCGCCTGCACGCAAAGTGCAAGCGAGACGCGCGGCAAATACGGGATAAATCGTCGGGCAAACGGACAAGCTCAAACGGCGCACAAACAGTGCACAAAAAGTGCACAAAAAGCACACACAAGGCGCGCCGTTCGGAGCCGGTCGATCAGGATTGAATCAGCCCGCGAATGCGGGCCGAATGACGAGAGTCAGGGAGAAGATCAGGCGGACAGACGGGGTTTATCGGAGTCTTCCGAGGCATCGGTATCTGCGGGAGCCGCGTCGATTTCCGATTCCGTATGCGCGTCAGGGGCCTTCCAGTTCAAGGGCGGAACCTCGAAGCGCCACTTTTTACCAACGAGTTGATGCGACATGAACGTTCTCCTGTGCAAGGCGCCAGGCTTCCCCCGCGTGAGCAAGTACCTGCCAAATTCAAGCGTGCCAGGAATGCCGTGTCGGGACGCGGGGGAGGCATTCGGAAATAGGCAGCGCCGGGGTTCGCTTCTTTGCTGTGGTTCTGTGCTGCTTCGGTGTGGGTGTAGGTGTGGATGTGCTGCTTTTATCGTTGCAGCCACAGCAGTGTTGTTATTGTTTGTGCGAATTAAAAGATATTAGCATAATTTTGACAGAAAAAGCAAGCAGATCATGCCACGAAGCCTGGTTATGGTGTATGCGAATAATTCGGTTGACGCTGGAGAATGATCGTTCTACCATTCATGCACCGTAGTGCAGAACGATCATTCTCCGAAAGCGCTTTCATGACATCGACGACAACCGGCATCCTCCCCGATACGCTAGGCCACACGCAGGAACGATTGCTGCGCGCCACCGAAAGCCTTATCTATCAAGGCGGCATCCATGCCACCGGGATGGATCTGATCGTGAAGACATCCGGGGTGGCGCGCAAAAGCCTGTACAAGCACTACCCCACCAAGGACGCGCTGGTGGCGGCGGCCTTGCAAGCGCGCGATGAACGCTGGATGCAATGGTTCATTACGGCCACGACGCAAGCGGCCACGCCCCGCGCGCGTCTGCTGTCCATCTTCGATGCCTTGCGCGAATGGTTTGCGTCGGAAGGGTTTCGCGGCTGCGCGTTCATCAACGCCGCCGGCGAAATCGGCGACCCTGCGAATCCCATCCGCGAGGTATCCCGCCTGCACAAGGCGCGGCTGCTGGCCCATGTGCTGACGCTGGCGCAAGCCGCAGCGCTGCCCGACCCGGACGAAACGGCCCGCCAGCTGTTGGTGCTGATCGATGGCGCCATCGCCGTCGCACTGGTGACGGGCGACTTGTCGATTACCGACAGCGCCGAACGCGCTGCCGCGGCGCTGCTGCCCGCAAGCGCCTGAACCCTTCCCCCCCACGCAAGAGGCCCCTCCCATGACATCGACCCCTGAAGTCCGCCCGCCGCTTCCCCCCTTCACGCACCAAAGCGCCTTGCAGAAGGTCCGGCTGGCCGAAGACGGCTGGAACAGCCGCGACCCCGACAAGGTCGCGCTGGCCTACAGCCTGGACACGCATTGGCGCAACCGCGCCGAATTCGTGAAGAACCGCGATGAAGCCCGCGCCTTCCTGGCGCGCAAGTGGGCCAAAGAGCTGGACTACCGATTGATCAAGGAATTGTGGGCCTATACGGGCAATCGCATCGCGGTCCGCTATGCCTATGAATGGCACGACGATTCAGGCAATTGGTTTCGGTCCTACGGCAACGAGAACTGGGAATTCGGCGAAGACGGCCTGATGGTGAACCGCTACGCCTGCATCAACGACCTGCCCATCAAGGAAGCCGACCGCAAGTTCCGGTGGCCGCTCGGCCGCCGCCCGGACGATCATCCCGGATTGTCTGAACTCGGCTTGTAGTCCGCTTGCGATCCTGACGTGCGCCGCCGCCTATTCGTAGGCCTTCAACAACTTGCCGAGCAGGCGGCTCAACTGCTCCTGCTCGGAGGCGCTTAGCGGCGACAACACTTCCGCCTGGTTGCTCAGATGCGCCACCACGGCTTCGTCGATCAGCTTCAGCCCCGGTTGCGTCAACATCACCAAGGTCGCCCGCCCGTCGTCCGGGTTGGGCGTGCGCACCACCAGACCGGCCTTCTCCAGCCGGTCGATGCGGTTGGTCATGCTGCCGGACGAGATCATGGCATCTTCGTAGAGCGCCGTAGGCGTCAAGGCATAAGGCTTGCCGCTGCGGCGCAGTGTCGCCAGCACATCGAACTCCCCCGGCTGCAGGCCGAACTGCGCAAATAGCGGATTGATCCGGTCGCGCGTGATCACCAGCGCGCATTCGCCCAAGCGGCCCAGCACGCGCATGGTCGACACATCCAGCTCGGGACGTTCGCGGTTCCATTGCTCTACCGCCCGGCTTGCTCTATCCACGGTCACTCCTCCATTTACCTTGACGTGAAGATAAAATACAAATATCTTGATGCCAAGATAGTTTACCGGAACACGCCGCATGCGGCCGCCTGTTCCGGGTTTGGAGCAACCGTGTCTTTCCCCCGTCTCAACGCCTGGCGCATCGCCGCCATCATCCTCGTCGGCCTGAACCTGCGCCCCGTGCTGGCTTCCGTTCCCCCTTTGCTGGACTGGGTGCAAGCCGCTACCTGCATGTCCGACACCGTCGCCGGCCTGCTGACCGCCCTGCCCGTGTTCGTGATGGGCCTGGGCGCCTTGAGCGTGGCGCCGCTACGCCGCCTGGTCGGCGAACAACTCGGCGTCGCCCTGGGCCTGGTGCTCGTCACCGCCGCGACCGCGGGCCGCTGGTGGGCCGGGCACACCAGCCTGATGCTGGCCAGTGGCGTCGTTGCCGGCCTGGGCATTGCCGTGACGCAAGCCTTGCTGCCCATCTACATCAAGACCCGTTTCGCGGCGGGCAGCAGCGCGATCATGGGCATCTATTCAACGGCGATCATGGGCGGCGCCGCCGTGGCCAGCGTGGCCTCGCCGGTGCTCGCGCAACGCGCCGGCTGGCTGCAGGCGCTGGCGGTCTGGGCCGTGCCCGCCGCCATCGCGCTGGCCGCCTGGTTGCTGGTGAACCGGGCATCGCCGAACCCGCCGGCCGCCCAGGGCGCGGCCAGTCCCATCCGCACGCCGCGCCCGCGCGCCTGGTTGCTGGCGGTGTTCTTCGGCCTGGGCACGGGCGCCTACACGCTGGTGCTGGCGTGGCTGCCGCCCTACTACACTGCACTGGGCTGGCCCCCGGTGTCGGCGGGCCAGTTGCTGGGCGCCGTGACCGCGGCGGAAATCGCCGCAGGCCTCTTGGTGTCGCTATGCATCGGCCGCTTGCCTGACCGCCGGCCGGCGCTGTTCGTGGCGATCGGCGCGCTGTTCCTGGGTTTGATCGGCCTGATCGCGGCGCCCGCCGTCCTGGCTTGGCCTGCGGCCGTGTTGGCGGGGCTGGGCATCGGCGCGCTCTTTCCCTTGTCGCTGATCGTCGCCATGGATCATGCAACAACGCCGGCGGAAGCAGGCCGGCTGGCCTCGTTCGTGCAAGGCGTGGGCTACTTGATCGCTGCGCTCTTTCCATTCGCCGCCGGCCTCATCCGCCAACACCTGGCCGACCTGACGCCTGCGTGGATCCTCATGACGTTGATCTGCCTCGTGCTCTTCGGCATGGCGATTCGCTTCCGTCCGCCATCCGCGGCGCGCGCACCTTAGGGATTTCCCGCGATTTTCCGCATAAATATCGCCCTCGGCCCGATTCTCCGCTTGCCTGAAAGGTGAACGGAAGTTTGGATTTTTAGACTCCCGCATTCATTGCAATGTCAGCTTTTTTTCAGACGTCAGTCAGACAAAAGCACAACAACGGGAGGACTAGACCAAATGCAATCGAAACGCAGCGCCGTCCGGCGCGAGGCGTGGGCCGCCGGCACGATGATCGTGCTGGGCCTGGGCGCTATCGCTCAGGCATCCACATATACGCTAGGCAGCCTTGCGCGCATGGGGCCGGGCATGTTCCCGGCGATCCTGGGCGCCTTGCTGGTGATGCTGGGATTGATCATCGCCAAGATGGCCGCATCCCCTGCCACGGCCGAAGAAGACGCCGAAGAGGTTCCGCCGCCCGAATGGCGCGGCTGGGGCTGCATCATTGGCGGCTTGCTGGCCTTCATCCTGGTCGGCAAGTTCGGCGGCCTGGTGCCTGCCACCTTCGTCCTGGTGTTCATTTCCGCGATGGGCGACCGTCAGCACACGTGGCGCAGCGCCGCCCTGCTTGCGGTGGGCGTGACGATCCTGGGCGTGGCCGTGTTCTCGTGGGCGCTGCAGTTGCAGTTTCCGTTGTTCCGCTGGGGCTGATCGATGGAAATCTTCAATAATCTGATGCACGGGTTTTCGGTCGCGTTCGCGCTGGACAACCTGATGTGGGCCGTGTTTGGCGTGTTCATGGGCAACCTGATCGGCGTGCTGCCGGGCATGGGCGTGCTGGCCGCCATTTCCATCCTGCTGCCGTTGACGTACACCATGACGCCGACCGCGGCGCTGGTGATGCTGTCCGGCATCTACTACGGCTCGCAGTATGGCGGCGGCATCACCTCCATCATGCTGAACCTGCCGGGTACCGCGTCGCACGCCGTGGCCTGCCTGGACGGCAATCCGCTGGCGCGCAACGGCAAGGCCGGGTCCGCGCTGTTCATGCTGATGTTCTCGTCGTTCTGCGGCGCGTCGGTCGGCATCCTGGCGATGATCCTGTTCTCGCCGATGCTGGTGGACGTGGCCTTCAAGTTCGGCCCGGCCGAGTATTTCTCCATGATGATGCTGGGCCTGCTGGCCGGCGCCACGTTGGCGAAGGGGTCGGCGATCAAAGGCGTGGCGATGGTGGTCGTGGGGCTGCTGCTGGGCGTGGTCGGCACCGACGTCAACACCGGCACGATGCGCTTTCACTTCGGCATCCTGGAGCTCTCCGACGGTTTGCAGATCGTGGCGCTGGCCATGGGCCTGTTCGGCGTGGCGGACTTCCTGAAGAACATCAACCGCATCGGCGGCGACAGCAAGATCACCACCGGCAAGATCAGCATGAAGTCGATGCGGCCCGAAGCCGGCGACATCAAGCAGTCGAGGGGCGCACTGGTGCGCGGCACGGCCATCGGCGCGGCGTTCGGCATCCTGCCGGGCACGGGTCCGACCATCGCATCGTTCATCTCTTACGCGGTGGAAAAGAAAGTGGCACGCGAGCCGCGCCGCTTCGGACGCGGCGCCATTGAAGGGATCGCGGGTCCGGAGGCGGCTACCAGCGCGTCGACGCAGACGAGCTTCATCCCGACGATGAGCCTGGGCATCCCCGGCGATCCGGTGATGGCCCTGATGCTGGGCGCGCTGATCATCCATGGCATCCAGCCGGGTCCGCAGATGATGATCGAACACGCCGACATGTTCTGGGGGCTGATCGCCAGCTTCTGGGTCGGCAACGTGTTGCTGTTGCTGCTGAACCTGCCGCTGATCGGCATGTGGGTGCGTCTGCTGACCGTGCCGTTCCGCTACCTGTTCCCTGCCGCGCTGTTCTTTGTGTGCGTGGGGGTCTACAGCACGAACAACAACCTGTTCGACGTAGGCATGGTGACGGTGTTCGGCGCAGCGGGTTATGCGTTGATCCGGTTGCGGTTTGAACCCGCGCCCTTGCTGCTGGGCTTCGTGCTGGGGCCGATGGTGGAAGAGAACTTCCGCCGCGCCCTGCTGCTGTCGCGCGGTGAACTGTCGATCTTCGTGACGCGCCCGATCAGCCTGGGCTTCATCCTGGCGTGCGTCGCGCTGATCGCGTTGCTGATCGTGTCGGCGGTGCGCCAACGCAACAAGGGACGCGCGGCGTTGCAGGAATCGAAATCCGCCGCGTAGCCGTCAGGCGTCCGGAGGCGCTGCCAGCGGGCCGGCGGTATGACCGTCGATATGGCCTAGCGGGCGCCCCGGATCCAAGCGGTCGCGCACGCGCTGCTTGAGCACCTTGGCTTCGGGGAATCCGCCATCGCTCTTGCGGTCCCAGATCAGATCGCCGTTGTAGGTGATCTGGAAGATGCCGCCGGTGCCGGGCTGCAGGACCACTTCACCCAGGTCGGTCGAAAACGTGGACAGGAGTTCTTGCGCCATCCAACCGGCGCGCAGCAGCCACTGGCACTGCGTGCAGTACAGGATGACGATACGGGGACGAAAGGCGGGCGTATTCATGGCAATTATTCTACTGTGCCCGCCTTGCGGGGTCCCGGCTTCGGCCGGGCCGCGCATTCATGGATAATGTCGGGTTTTCCCGGGCGTGCAATGCGCCCAGAGCCTGCCATGAAGTCTGCTGCATCTTCCCGAAGCCAACGCTGGCTGATCGGTCTCCTGATGGGACTGGTCACGCTCACGCCGATGGGCATCGACATCTACCTGCCTTCCCTGCCCGCCATGGCCGATGGTTTCGGCCAGCCGGTCAGCGCGCTGCAAGCCAGCATCACCCTGTTCATCTTCGCCGTCGGGGTGGGCCAGATGCTGATCGGCCCCTTGGCCGACCGCTATGGCCGCCGGCCAGTGGCCCTGGGTGGCGCGCTAGCCTATCTGGCCGGTTCCGCGTTGGGCGCGGCGGCCACGTCGCTTGAGGTGTTCTATGCCGCCCGCATCATCCAGGGCCTGGGTGCGTGCTCGGCGTCGCTGGTGGCGTTTGCCGCCGTGCGTGACCGCTTCAGCCCGGCTGTGGGCGCACGCGTCTATAGCTACCTGAACGGGGCGCTGTGTTCCGTGCCCGCGCTGGCGCCCATGCTGGGCGGTGTTCTGGCCGTGCATGCCGGCTGGCGCAGCACCTTCGTGTTCATGGTGGCATTCGCGCTGGCGCTGGCCGTGCTGCTGGCCAAGCGTTTCGAGGAGACCCGCGCGGCGCCCACGCAGCCCCGCGGCGCGCTCTACAGCCTGCGCCGCTACCTGCCTATCGTGGCCAGCGGCCGGTTCCTGTACTTCGCGATGTTCGGCATGGCGGGCATGGCGATGATCCTCGTGTTCGTCTCGGCGGCGCCGGTGGTGCTGGTGCAGCAGCTGGGATATACCGAGCTGGGCTTTTCCGCCTGGTTCGGCGGCAACGCCGCGATCAACATCGCGGCCTTCTTCCTGGCCCCGACTTTCATCGCGCGCTATGGCCGCCACACCATGGTGCGGGTCGGCATGGCGGCGCTGCTGCTGGCCTCGGCCATGCATGCCGCGGCCTGGGCCTGGATGCCGTTGTCGGCGTGGATCTTCATGCTGCCCGTCGCCGTGCTGACGGTGGGCTTTTCGCTGGCGCTGGGATCGGGCCTGAGCCTGGCGCTTGAGCCCTTCGCCGAACGCGCCGGCACGGCCGCGGCGGTGTACGGCCTGTTCCAGATGAGCGGCTCGGCCGTCATCGCGACTGTGCTGCTGGACAGCGGCATGGCGCCGCAGGCCGCCATGGCCTTGATCGGCGCCGTGATCGTCGTGCCGCTGCTGTGTCTGTCGCCAGGCATGGCCCGCCGCCTGGCGGCGTGATACCGCCAAGCGGTGCGCTTGGCGGTATCCTGTCTTCCATATTCCACCTGGAGACCTGGAGACAACATGGCACTGGATACCTCGGCAGAACAGCCCCTGCTTGAACGCACCGCGGGAAACGGCGTGGTGACGCTGCGCATGAACCGGCCCTCGCAGTTCAACGCCTTGTCCGAAGGACTGTTGGGCGCGCTGCAGCAGGAGATCGATGCGCTGGAGCGCGATGCCGACGTGCGTTGCGTGGTGCTGGAATCCGCGGGTCGCGCGTTCTGCGCCGGCCACGACCTGCGCGAAATGCGCAGCCAACCGTCGTTGGACTATTACCGGGCGCTGTTCCGCAAATGCGGCAGCGTCATGCAAGGCCTGCAGGCCTTGCCCGTGCCCGTCATCGCCAAGGTCCAGGGCATCGCCACCGCCGCGGGCTGCCAACTGGTTGCCAGTTGCGATCTGGCGGTAGCCGCCGACAATGCGCGGTTCGCCGTGTCGGGCATCAACGTCGGCCTGTTCTGCGCAACGCCCGCCGTGGCGCTCAGCCGCAACGTGTCGGCCAAGCGCGCCTTCGAAATGCTGGTGACCGCCCGCTTCATCGACGCGGCGCAGGCCGTGGACTGGGGCTTGATCAACGACGCCGTGCCAGAGGCCGAATTGGATGCGCGGGTGCGCGCCCTGGCGGGCGACATCCTGGCGAAAAGCCCGACGGCCATCCGCTATGGCAAACGCATGTTCTACAAGCAAAGACAGATGGCGCTGGCCGACGCGTACGACTATGCCGGCGACGTGATGGCGCGCAACATGATGGAGGCCGACGCGTGCGAAGGCATCGACGCCTTCCTGCAGAAGCGGCCGCCCCGCTGGCAGTCCTAGCCTAGCCAGGCCAAGGCCCAGCCGCCCGCGGCGGCGGCCAGCACCACCCAGACGGGCGACCAGCGCGCATAGACCAGCAGCGCGAACAGCAATAGCGCCAAGGCAAAATCCGCCTTGTTCAGGATCGCGCTGGTCCAGACCGGGTCATAAAGGGCGGCCAGCAGAATGCCCACCACGGCGGCATTCACGCCTGCGGCCATATTGCGCACGCCGGGCCGCCGGCGCAGGCTTTCCCAAAACGGCAAGGCACCGGCTACCAACAACGCACCCGGCAGGAAGATGACGGCCAAAAATGCCAGCCCGCCGAGCCAGCCCGATAAGGGGCCCGACGACATCGCCCCCAGGAAGGCGGCGAATGCGAACACCGGGCCGGGCATGGCTTGCGCGGCCCCATAGCCCGCCAGGAAGTCGGCGTTGGACACCATGCCGCTGGATACCGAGGTGGCCTCCAGCAACGGCAGCACGACGTGGCCGCCGCCGAACACCAGCGCGCCCGCCCGGTAGAAGCCGGCTACTTGGGCCGCCAACGGGGAATCGGACACCGCCGCCCACGCAGGCAACCCCGCCAGCAACACGACAAACAGCGCCAGTGCGATATAGCCTGCGCGGCGTGACGCGCCTTGGGTGCGATTGGCCAGAATGGGCCGAGGCGGCACTTGCAGCATGGCGCCACCCACGACGGCGCCCAGCAGGACCGCGCCCACCTGCCCCCATGCGGTGGGCAGCGCGGCCGTGATCAGGGCGGCCGTCACGGCCAATCCAGCCCGCGGGCGGTCCGGGCAAAGCGTGCGGCCCATGCCCCAGACGGCCTGCGCGATGATCGCCACGGCCGCCACCTTCAAGCCGTGTATCGCGCCCGACTGCGACAGCCAGCCAAAATGCGCCAGCCCCAGGGCGAATCCGATCAGCGCCAGCGCGGTGGGCAGCGTGAATGCCAGCCAGGCGGCAGCCATGCCCGGCCAGCCCGCGCGCCGCAGGCCGATCGCCATGCCGACCTGGCTGCTTGCCGGCCCGGGCAGGAACTGGCACAACGCCACCAGATCCGAATAGGCGTAATCGTCCAGCCAGCGGCGCTTGTCGACGAATTCGGTGCGGAAATAAGCCAGATGCGCGACCGGGCCGCCAAACGAGGTCAGTCCCAGGCGCAGGAAAACCAGGAACACTTCCAGACAGGAGCTTCGCCCGGGGTCCAAGCGCTCGTGCGTGGCGGGCCTGCTGGCGACGTGCTCGTCGTGGGGGGGCGGGTGCGGCATGGTGCAGGGGCGATCGATGACAGGCGGGGCGCCGGATCTCCGCCCCTTCTTCATGCTTATAGCCGGGCCGCGCGCCAGTTTCAATCGGGTCTGACGGCCGGATCCCGGCTGCCGCTACCATGGGCCCGCATCAAATCACTGCACGAATCTTCACAATTGACACACAAATCTCGACGAATTCGATTTCTGCGCCCCGTTAGCATGCGCGATTACCCCGCTGTCGCCGCATGATTCCCGCCTTCCTTCCCCATGCCCGCTTCGCGCCACGCACTTGCCTGCGGCGCCCCAGGAAAGGCCACTGATGCTTAAGTTCGCGCTGCGCATCGTCATCATCGCCACGATCGGCTACGGCGTGGCGACCCAGTTGGTGAACCTGAGCTTCGGGTATCTGCTGGACTCGGTTAGCGCCGACCTGTCCTACCGCGCCGTGCGCGGCCAGATCTACGCGCTGCACAAGGACCTGGACCCTGTCGCCCCGGAAGCCCGCGCGGCCTATATCCTGGATGAGCTGCTGCCGCACTATGGGCTGACCCTGACCCTGCTGCCCGACAGCCACGTCACCCTCACGCCGGATGAGCAACAACAGCTTGACCGTACCGGTCTCATCATGCGGGACGACTACAACACCTACCTGACCCGCTTGCCCGGCGAACCCGTGCAGTGGCTGGATGTACGCCTGCCGCTGGAACCCGCGATGGAACGGTGGATCACCTGGTCCGCCTGGGCGGCGCTGAGCCTGGTGCTGGCCGTGATCCTGCTGCTGGGCTGGGCCTTGCCCATCTGGCGCGACCTGGACGCGCTGCGCAAGGCGACGTTGCGGATGGGCCAAGGCGATATGAGCGTGCGGGTGCGACTGTCCCGCATTTCGGGCATCCGCCACGTGGGCGAAAGCTTCAACCATATGGCCGAGCGCATCGCCGCACTGATCGACAACCAGCGCAGCCTGACCAACGCGGTGTCGCACGAACTGCGCACGCCGCTTGCCCGCCTGTCGTTCGAAGTGGATATGCTGGGCCATGACCAATACCTGCCCCGCCGCGGGCAGATCCTGCAAGACATGCGCACCGACATCTCGGAGCTGGAAGCAATGGTGGCCGAGCTGCTTGTCTACGCGCGGCTGGAACGCCCCGCCGACGACGCAGTCCGGTTGGAGACCGTGGACGTGTGCGATTGGCTGGGCGAAGCACTGGCACTGGTTGCCCATCAGGCCGATGCCCGGGGCATCCAGTGCCACGTGCGCCCCGGCTATCCCGCGCACGTCGAACTGCATCCGCGCTATATGAGCCGCGCCTTGCTGAACCTGGTGCAGAACGCCGTGCGCTACGCGAGCCAGCGCGTCGAGATCGAACTGAAGGCCACGGCGGCCGGCTACGAACTGCTGGTGGACGACGACGGCGGCGGCATCGCCGAGGCGGACCGGGAACGCGTATTCGAACCCTTCATCCGGCTTGACGAAAGCCGGGACCGCGGCACCGGCGGCGCCGGGCTGGGGCTGGCCATCGTCAAGCGCGTGGCGGCGAACCACGGCGGCACGATCGAGATCCTGGACAGCCCGCTGGGCGGCGCCCGCTTCGTGCTGCGCTGGCCGCGCGCGGCATCCAGTACGTGCCTGGATGGCCTATAACAAAACACCATTTATGGCACTTTTTGCCTGGTCCAGGCTGACGCATCATGCGTTTTCGTGATCCCCCATTCGAAAACAGCGCTTCAGAAAGGTAGGCAAATGAGCCAACGATTGAATTACTTCCAGGTGTCGGCGGAACTGTCCAAGAAGTACATGGACTTCAGCGCGGCGATGAAAAAGGTGCCGGTGGTCGAGGAATTCGGCGACCTGATCGACATCCGGGCCTCGCAGATCAATGGCTGCGGCTTCTGCCTGGACATGCACGTCAAGCAGGCCAAGCTGCGCGGCGAACGCGAATTACGCCTGCACCACGTCGCCATCTGGCGCGAATCGACTCTCTTTTCGGCGCGCGAACGCGCCGCGCTGGCCTGGACCGAAGCGCTGACCACCCTGCCCGCGCACGGCGTGCCGAACGACGTGTACGAACAGGCGCGCGAGCACTTCTCGGAAGCCGAAATCTCGGACCTGACGTTCCGCGTCGTAGCCATCAACGGCTGGAACCGCCTGAACGTGGCCTTCCGGACCGTGCCGGGTTCCGCTGATGCCGCGTTCGGCCTGGACAAAGCCGGACTGAACTGAGGCCTACATCAACGCCTTGATCCGCAGGCCCAATTCAAGGGCTTGCGCCTCGGACGCGATGTTCGTGAAGCTGAGCAACAGGCCCGATTGCGGGTCCGGCAGGGTCGACCAGCGCGACAAGGGATGCGCATACATGCCCTGCTCGAGCATCCGCGCGGCCAGGGGCACATCCGTCAACTGCCCTTGCATGCGCGCCACCAGATGCATGCCGCCCGGTTGCGGTTCGATATGCATGCGGTCTCCCAGCGCGGCGGTCAATCCCGCCGCCGTGGCATTGCGCCGTTCGCTGTACAGCCGCCGCATGCGCTGGATATGCCGGCCGAAATGCCCTTCGGCAATGAAGGCCGTCAGGATGGATTGCGTCAACCCCGGCGCAGTGCCCGACAGCAGCCGGCAGATGCGGTCGAATGCCCCCACCTGCGCGGGCGGCACGACCAGATACGCCAGGCGCATCCCTGGAAACAGCACCTTGCTGAATGACCCGGCATACAGCACGCGGCCCTGTGCATCCAGACTCTTCAATGCGGGCAAGGGCCGGCTGACATAGCGGTATTCGCCGTCGTAGTCATCTTCCACGATCCAGGCCTGTTGCCGTTCGGCCCATTCCAGCAGGGCTTGCCGGCGCGGCAGCGACAGCGACATCGACAGCGGGCTTTGATGCGCCGGCGTGACCACGGCCGCCTTCGCGTCCAGGCACCGGGCAACGCCCTCGCCAACCATCAATCCGTCCTGATCCACCGGAATGGGCACCGCCTGCAGGCGCGCCTGCGCCAGCAACGCGCGTGTGGGTGGATACCCGGGGTCTTCCACCCACACGCGGTCGCCCGGCGCCAGCAGCGCCTGCATGACCAGCTGCATCGTATGGTTGTAGCCCGAGGTGATGAACACCTGGGACGGCTGGCAATGGATGCCGCGCGCCACTTGTAGATAGGCGGCCACGGCGGTGCGCAGTCCCATCAGCCCGTTGGACGGCGGGTAGGACAGCTCGGGCGCTTGCAGGCTGCGCAATTGGCGGGCGCCCAGACGGGCCCACAGCTTGCGGGGAAACTCGTCCAGCGCCGGCACGCCCATCTGGAACGGCAGGATGACGGACGGACGATGCCAGCCATGCTCGTCGTCGGGGGTTTCGGGCGGCGGCGCCACGGCGGCGGGCGGCGCCTGGGGCTGAAGATCCGGGGTGACGATCGTGCCGGCCTGCCCCCGAGTCTGGATGTAGCCTTCGGCCACCAGCAACGAATACGCCACTTCGATCGTGCCGCGCGCCACGCCCATTTCCTTGGCCAGGGCACGGGCCGACGGGATGCGGTCTCCGGGCGCAAGCGTGCCTTGCGTGATCGCGCCGCGGAACCGTTCGTACACCTGGCGGTAGAGCGGATCCGCGCTGTTGGGAACCAGCGGCGGCAATCCGTCCTTGGGGCGTCGGTCAATCATGGCATAGTCCAAAGTTCAATTTATGGCCCTTCAAATTATGTCATGGTCTTTCTACGATGATGCCTTGTCCTCCCTGAACCCCGCATGAAATCCCCATGACAGACTCTGCTCTACAACACATCGATACCGACGAAGCACTGCGCGCCTGCCTGCCCCTGATGCGCGAACTGCGGCCCCATCTTTCCGATGCCGACGACTTCGTTGCCCGCATCACCCGCATGCGCGGCGACAGCTACCGGCTGCTGGCGGCGGTGGATGCCGGCCAGGTCGTGGCGTTGGCGGGTTACCGCTATCAAGAGAACCTGATCTACGGCCGCTTCATGTACGTAGATGACCTGGTCGTGGACAGCACGCGGCGCGGCGGCCGCTGGGGCGCCCGCTTGCTGCAGGCGCTGGACGGCATGGCCCGCGACGCGGGTTGCGCCAAGTTCGTACTGGATACGGGCTTGTCCAACGCGCTGGCCCAGCGCTTCTATTTCCGCCAAGGCCTGTTGACCAGCGCCATCCGTTTCAGCAAGCTTCTGGACACCCCTGCCGCATGAGCCTTCTTCACATCACCTGCAGCCCGCGCGGCCGCAGCGCCGAAAGCCACCGCCTGTCGCAACGCATCATCGACCGCCTGATCGCCGCCGCCGGGCCCGAAGCGCCCGCAGTCGTGGAAATCGACGCCACCGCCCTGCCCCCTGTGGACCAGGACTATGCCGCCGCGTTGAGCGCGCTCGCGGACCCGGCAGACGACGTGCTGGGACGCGGCGCGCTGCGGCAGTCGGCGCAATTGATCCAGGCTCTGCAGGCCGCGACGCATATCGTCATCGCCACGCCGATGCACAATTTCACCGTGCCGTCGTCGTTGAAGGTCTGGATCGACCATGTGGTGCGCGTGCGCAGCACCTTCCGCATTACGGCCGACGGCAAGATCGGCAACCTGCCCGACCGGCCGGTGTATGTGGCCATTTCCTCCGGCGGCGAATTCTCAGGCGGCGCGGCCCGCCAGCCCGATTTCCTGACGCCCTATCTGAAGCACGTGCTGGGCACCATCGGCCTGCACAGCGTGTCGTTCTTTTCAGTGGAAGGCACCGCGCGCGGCGAGGCTGCACTGCAAGCCGCAAGAGCCCGCGCCGAAGCCGCCATTGCCGCGCATCCGTCCTTAGCGGGATAAGCGGCAGCGCCTGGTAATTCCTGCTCCGTGCAGGCTTACCGGGCCGTTGGGGCACATCCGGCGCGACGGTGAAAACTAATCCGCCGTCGGCCGGATTATTTAAGCGTGTCGCATTGACACTGCGGAAATCGGCGCACTACGCTAGGCCGCAAAAGCCCGCGCCATCAGGCGAACGGCGTATTCCCCACCATCGCATCAAGACGCTGGAGACGCAATGACCCTGTATCGGGCAGTGATTCCCGCCATCATGCTGATCGCATTGTTCAGCGCGTTGCCCTCCCCCGCCCATGCCGCGTGCAGCGACAAGAAAATACTGGCGATGTCGGACGAAGGAAAATCGGTGAAAGCCATCGCCAAGGCGTGCAACATGCCGACGGCAAAAGTGCGGGCGGTCGTCGACAGCGACGATGGCAACGAAGATGCCACGGCGTCTGCTGCGGCGCCCGCGCCCATCATCAAGAAGTTGCCGTCGGGCGCGGGATTGGCCAGTTGCGACTGCCAGGGCACCGTGCCGTATGGTGACAAGGCGCCGGAACTGCGGTGCCAGAGCGGCGTGTCGATCGCCACCCCATGCGCGGGCTATTGCCCGCCGCGCGGCGTGGCGCCGTGGCGGCGCGTTTGCAGTTGACCCTTACTGCGCCGACCCCATGAACCACCGGTAGTACGCGTTGTCGCCGTCGTTGCGGGCCAGGCGATTGATTTCCCTGCCCCAGGTTTCGCGGTCGCCTGCGTAGGCCGCCAGCGCAGCACGATAGAAGGTATCCAGCCGCGCGCGCTCCAGTTCGATATCGGCCTGGAGGTCTGCCGTGGCCCCCGGCAGCGGCGGCGCCGTACGCTCGGCAAGCAAGGCCGGCAGGACGCGGTTCAACTCGCGCGGCCGGACCCAGGTCGCGTATTCGATGCCGGGTCGGTCGTCGGTGACGGCGGGTGTATCACCGGCGAACCGGGCCAGCCCGTCGCGGTCGGTCACCCACGTGGCCAGCAAAGCCGCCGCGGACGGTACACCCACGGATTTCAGCGCTGCCGCCGTGTTGGGCTGGTCAAATCGCGCCTGGATGCGCGCCGCGTCCAGCTCCAGCGGCTGCATGGACCCGACCAGCAGCATTTCATGCAGTTCACTGGTCCACAAGGAAGCATGGGGAAAGACCTGGATGAAGCTGGCGACGAGAGCCCGCGTGTCGTCCTCGTTCTGTGTGGGCAGCGGTAGCCACTGCGCCACGATCCCTTGCGGCGCCAATCGGCGGGCAGCCAGTTGATAGAAGTCGCGCGAATACAGGTTGACGACGCCCGTTGCGGACGGCGGCGGCGGCTCCAGCGTGATCAGGTCCCATTGTTCAGCGCTGGCCTGCAGCGCGCGGCGCCCGTCGCGCAGCCGCTTGTCCAGGCCGGGATCGGAGGCGGCCTGGAAGGTGCCCTGAAAGCGCGGTGCGGCGCGCAGCACCGCAGGCAGCAATTCGGCCACGGCGCGCTTGTCCAGGCCCGGGTATTGAGACAACGCACCCGCCGTGATACCTGTGCCGTAGCCCACCACCAGGGCCGACTTGGGCTCGCCGTTATGAACGATCAGCGGCAGCAGCGCCTGCAAACGCATGTAGCGCAACGACGGCATGGCATCGCCCGAGTTCGACACGCCCTGGATGTACAGCCGGTGAAAGCGCGCGCCCTTGCTGGCCTGTTCCACCACCGCGACTGTGCCGCCATGGCTTTCTTCATAGAACACCAGCCCCGCACCGCTCGCGCCCGGCAGCAGGCGCGCGAACTGGTCCGTGGGCAACAAGACCGCCACCGCCAAGGTCGCCATGCCGATCAGGCCGGTCGCCACGCCTGCCGTGGCGGGGCCGGACGCCCGGCCACGCCATGCGGCGACCGCCCCGACCAGGGCGGCCATCGCCGCCAGCACGCCCAGGGTGCGCACCAGCCCCAGGGCCGGCAACAGCAAGAAACCCGTCAACACCGTGCCGACGATGCCGCCCAGCGTGTTGCACGCCAGCACCGCGCCGGCTTCGCGGCCCACACGCTGATCGCCCACGGCAATGCGCAGCACGGCGGGAAACGCGGCGCCCAGCAACAAGGTGGGCGCCAGCACGAAGCTGGCCGCCGCTACCGCGAAGCGGGCGCACATGCCCGCAAACCCGCTGCCGGTCCATTGATAGACGGCCGCTTCGGCGTAGGTCTGCGCGACCACCAGCCATTTGCCCAGCACCGCGACTTCCAGCACGGCGAGGAGGCCCGCGCCTGCAATCAGGCCGCCAAACACGGGCCAGGGGTTGCGCACGCGATGGCTGAACCGCGCATACAGCGCGGCGCCCAACGCCAGCCCGGCCAGGTACGTGGCCAGCACGATGGCGAACGCGAACGCCCGCGTGCTCATGAAAGGCACGATCATCTGCGACCAGACCACTTCGTAGCCCAACGCGATGCCGCCAGCAACGGCGTACAGCGCCACGGCCAGCCGGGCCTCGCCGGACAAGGGGGCCGACTGCGTCGACGGCTGAGGCGGCGCCACGGCGCCACCCGCCTTGCGATCCAGCAGCCAGGCGCCTAGCGCGGCCAGCAGGTTCAACGAGGCGGCCGCCAGCGCAGCGCCCTGCACGCCAAAGCGGGGAATCAGGAAAAACGCGGGCAGCAAGGCGCCCAGGATCGCGCCGCAGGTGTTGACCGCGTATAGCGTGCCCCCACGGCGGCTGGCCCCGGCGTCCTGGCGATGGACCGCGCGTAGCAGGACGGGCAAGGTGCCGCCCATCAGAAAAGAAGGCACGGCCAGCAACAGGCCGATGATCAACCACGCGGCCACGCCGCTGACCGATTCCACCGCGACGAACGGCGCGGCGCTATGCGCCAGCACCCACGTCACGGTCAGGCAGGACACCGCCACCGCGGCCTCCAGCAAGGCATAAAAGCGGACGGGCCGGGCGAGGCGGTCGGCCAGCCGGCCCAGGAACCAGCCACCCAGCGCCAGCCCCAGGAAAAACGCGCTGACCGCGCCGGCGATGGCGCTGACTTCGACGCCGACCACCAACGACAATTGCTTGATCCACAACACCTGGAACACCAGCGCAGCCGCTCCGGACAAGAACAGCAGCGCCGCCGGGCGAACCGTGGTCAATGTCCCTGCGCCGCCTTGCTGCCGATGCGTATCTAGCCCTTCCATTGCCGCCGTCCCCATACCCATGCCGCGGTTCCTCTAGCGTATCGCCGGGCGGCGCACCGCGCGCCGCCCGGATGGTAGAGGCGCCTATCCGGCGCCCACTGCCCTTACTTCGCCTTCTGCTTCTCCATCGCCTCGAAGTGGGCCTCGATGGCCTTGTCGACCTGCTTTTGCACCTGGTCGACGCTGAAGCTCGCCGGACGCTGGCTGGGCGGGTACTTCACGAAGGTTTCCAGGAACACGGTCGCCTTCATTGTGGCGATACCGGTCAGATAGGCATTCTTGACCAGCCAATCGTTGTACTGATCGGACATGTCGGCCCGTTCATAGGGGTCCATCCGCAGGTTGAAGATCTTTGGCAGCCGCAGGCAGACAAACGGATCCTGCCAGACGTTCAGGTTCCCGGGCGCCCGTTGTTCGCAGAACACGGCCTTCCAATCCCCCCACCGCATGCCGACCAGCACACCGTCGTCATTGAAGTAGAAGAATTCGTCGCGGGAGCTCTTGTCCTGCTTGCCGGTCAGATACGGCAGCTGGTTGTAGCCGTCCAGATGGACCTTGAACTTGGTGCCGCCGTCTTGCGGCGCCCAACCGTCCAGCAGGCGATCCTTGACCGAGGTGTCGCCCGCTGCGGCAAGCAGCGTGGGGAACCAGTCCATGCCCGACACGATGCCGCGCTTGACCTGGCCCGCCGGGATCTGCCCCGGCCAACGCACCATGGCAGGCACGCGGAACGCGCCTTCCCAGTTGGAGTCCTTTTCGCTCCGGAACGGCGTGTTGGCAGCGTCCGGCCAGCTGAACGCGTTGGGGCCGTTGTCGGTCGTGTAGACCACGATGGTGTTGTCCGCAATGCCCAGATCGTCCAGCTTTTTCAACAACTTGCCCACATCCTGGTCATGCTCCCACATGCCGTCGGCGTAGTCGTTGCCCGGCATCCCGCTCTTGCCCCGGTGCTCGGGCCGGATGTGCGTGAAGACGTGCATGCGCGTGGTGTTCATCCACACGAAGAACGGCTTGTCGGCCTTGCCATGCTTGTCGATGTAGTCGATGGCGGCGCCCACCGTTTCATCGTCGATGGTTTCCATGCGCTTGGCATTCAGGGCGCCCGTATCCTGCACCTTGCCGTCGGCCGTGGCCTTGATGACGCCGCGCGGCGAAAAGTTCTTCACGAACGGATCGTTGGGATCCTTGGGCCAGTACGGACGGTCCGGTTCCTCTTCCGCGTTCAGGTGATAGAGGTTGCCGAAGAACTCGTCGAAGCCGTGCTGCGTCGGCAGGTATTCGTCCTTGTCGCCCAGGTGGTTCTTGCCGAACTGTGCGGTGGTGTAGCCCTGGGCCTTCAGTGCCTGGGCAATGGTGATGTCGCCCTTCTGCAGGCCGACTGGCGCGCCCGGAGCACCGACCTTCGACAACCCGGTGCGCAGCGGGGACTGCCCCGTGATAAAGGACGACCGGCCCGCCGTGCAGCTGTTCTCGGCGTAATAGTCCGTGAACATGATGCCTTCCTTGGCAATGCGGTCGATGTTCGGCGTTTCGTAGCCGACCACGCCATGCGCGTACGCGCTGATATTGGCCTGGCCGATATCGTCGCCGAAGATCACAAGGATGTTCGGCTTCTTGCCCGACGTATCCGCCTGCCCCGATTTTGCCGGCGGGGCCTGGGTCGGCGGCTGGGCTTGCGCATGCGCGCTGCCCAGGGCCGCCAGGCCCGTCACGGCGAAAAGCGCCGCGCTCAACAGTTTTCTTGCGTTCATCGCTTCCTCTCCTTGTCCTGTAGGACAACAACCCGACGTAAACGAATCACTGCGTAGTTCTCACTGCCTCTCAGTCTGGTGTTTCAAATGCGTATATCCGCTTCCACTCCTTTTCCATATCCACAATCACCCAACCCTTGTTCGTCGCTTCGTCCAAGGCCTTGTCCAGCTTGCCGATCTTGGATTCGCGGTCATAAGCCCATTCGCGCTTGGCATCCGTGTGGTGCACCAGGCCGGCAAAGCGCTTGCCCGAGCCTGCGGCCGTCCACTGCAGCATCTGCAGGTCGCCGTCCGAATTGCCGAAGGCGAAGATCGGCTGACGGCCGATGAATTTATTGATGGACACGGGCTTGCCCGGGCCGTCGTCGTTGTAGTCAAGCTTGGGCGTGCGCATCAGCACCGGCTTGCCGTCGCGCATCTGGAATTCCGTGACGAAGGTGGTGCCGATCACCTGTTCGGGCGGAATGCCGTAGACGTCTTGCGCCCAGGCGCGCATGAATTCCACTTCGCCGCCCGAGACGATGTAGGTCTTGAAGCCGTTGCCGCGCAGATAGTCCAGCAGCTCGCGCATCGGCGCGTAGATCAGGCTGGTATAAGGCTGCTTGAAGCGCGGATGGCGCGCGGTCTTGACCCATTGCTTGACCTCTTCCGAGAAGTCCTGGGTCGTCATGTTGGTATGGGTCACGCCCACGATCTTGAGCAGGCCTTCGGTGCCGGCGGCGGCCAGCGCCTGATGGTCGCCTTCGATCGCGGCCTTGAACGGCTGCTCCTGCGCCCACTCCGGGTGTTTGGGCGCCATGACCTTCACCTGGTCCAACGCGAAGATCAATTGGAAGTACAGCGGCTGCTCGCTCCAGAGCGTGCCGTCGTTGTCGAACACCGCGATGCGATCCACGGGCGCCACATAGTCCTGGCCCCCCTCTTTCGTGACCGCCGCCACGAACTCCAGGATAGCCTGCCGCGACGGGCCGTCGTTCCAGGACGGCAAGGGCGTCTGGGCGTAGGCCAGGCCGGTCAAGAACCATAGCGCCAGCACGGCCAAGCCGTGTTGCACGGTGCGGAGGGACAAGGTCATGAAGGGTCTCCTGGGTTGTGATCGGGCACGCGGGGGTTCAGCGGCAGCAAGCGGTAAGGATCGGCGCGCCGTCCCGCCGCACGAAAGCCTCGGCGCCAGGCGGGCAACGCCCGGCGCAATGTCTGCAATCCTCGGGCGGCATCCGGCGCGCGGCCATAGCAGTCACGCAACGCGCCGGCGCCCGCCGCGCGCAGCTCGGCGGGCAAGTCCGCCGTTGCGCCGGAAACCGTGGTGCGGTGCCGGCTGACGCGCAACCAGCGATACAGCGCATCCAGCCGTCCTGACGGACGGGCCAGTTCTCGGCGAGCGGCCAGGGCGGCGCAGGCCTCGGAGGCCTGCCAGCGGCGTCGTGTCGACCGAATCGTGGCGCGCAGCCAGCGCCCTGCCCGGCGGCACCATGGCATCCCCAGCCACCAGGCAAGTCCCGCAGCGGCTGCCGCAGCCGCCAGCGCAAGCCAGCCTCCCGGAATCCGCACTTGAACCTGCCGGCCAAGGTCACGCAGATCCTGCTGTACCGAGAACGGCGCTTGATAGGCAGCGCCGGCATGGGCGTCAAAAGGCTGCGCCGGCAACACGGCGCGCTCTTCGCGCTTGGTGGTCACGTTCCACCAGCGCACCTCCACCTCGGGCAATGCAAACGCGCCTGCGCGCTCGACCACGTAATCGATCCGGTCCACCCGCTGGCCGCCCAGGAAGCCCCCGCGGCTGTCCGACAATGGGCTCAGTTCGGGCTCGGACGAATAGGCTTTCAGGCCTGGCACCGGCGCGCTGTCGGGCGGGGGAATCAGCATGGCTTGCGCGCCTTGGGCCTGCACGGTGATCGTGCGGCGGATGTGGTCGCCCACGGCTGGGGGCTGCGCCGAAAACTGGATCTGCTGGCTCACCTGCACCGAGGACGCGGCCAGGCCATGGCCCGACGCCGCCATGCCAGGCGGGGTGGCCGCCTGCACGATCAGTGCCTGCGTGCTGGTGGATAGCGGCGCGCTTGCCTGGCCGACCTGGGCGCGGACTGTCAGCGGCGGCACGCGCAAGGCACCCGCCGCCGTGGGGCTGACCTGGTACGAGAAACGCAGCCCGCTGTAGGCGACCCCGCCCACGTTGTCGCGGATCAGCGTGGCGTCGCCCGTGGGGCCGCTCACCATCGCGCCCGGTATGTTCAGGGATGGCAATTCGGGCGGTTGCGTGAACCAGGTCGACGTCAGCACGTCGACTTGCAGCGTGGCGGTAGCGCCGACCGTCAAGGGTTCCTGGCCCGTGAAGCTGGCGGCGGCCCGCAATTGGGGCGCGGGATCGGCGGATTGCGCGTGCGCAGTGCCCGCCGCCAGCGACAGCAGCACCGACAGCAGCAACAACGCGCCCCGCAGGAAGGCCCACGCATTCATGGACGCCCTCCCGCCGCCGGTATGCCCGCTGCCGGCACGCCCGTCGCCCTCCGCGCATCCTCGATCGTGAACTTCTGCTTCAGGAAGCCGGCCGGAGACAAGCTCAAGTTACGCAGCCAGACGTCGTCGGACGATGCCTGGGCCACCTCCACCGACATCATCTTCCCGTCGCCCTTCTTGTTGTCGTAGGCCACGTCGTCGGGCTTGTCGGCGTCGTCGTCCTGCTGCTCGGCCTGAATCGCCGCTTGCAGCCTGGCCACCAATTCCCGGTTCGCACGGGCTTCCGGGAAGTCTGCCCGCAGACGCAGGGCCTGGTCATACGCGGCCAACGCCGCATCGTAGCTACGCAGGCGGGCCTGCGTATTGCCCAGATAGAAGCTTGCCTCGGGGGTGTTCAACCGGGCGAAGGCCTCGAGCGCCGTCCGGTAGTCGCCCGCGTCATAGGCTGCGCGCCCCTTCCAGTACGGATCCTGGAACTTGGACGCGGCCTTGGCATAGTCATGATGCTCGTACGCCCATCGGCCCTGCTGGTCCGGCGTGAAGAACGCATCGGCCACGGGGCCCGCGCGAGTGTCCGGGGTGTAGACGCCCGCGCCGAAGGCCAGCAACAGGCCCGCCATCCAGTTGACGTTCCAACCGCGTCGCAGGCCCAGCAGCGCCAGTACCGCCAGCGGCCAGCACAACCAATAGCCCGCATCCTTCCAATGCACAGGCTGCCCCTGATCCTGCACTTCCTGGAAATGGCGTTGCGCGTGCAGTTCGACCCAGTCCAGATCATCGTCGTTCAACGTCAGGCTGCCCAGCGGCGCACGGGCCGCCTGGGCCAGCTGCTTCAACCCGTCGGCGTCGAAGACGCCCAATAAGGGTCTGCCCTGCGCGTCGACACGGGCTTGGCCCCGGGCGTCTTTCAGCACGCCGCCGTTCGTCGTGCCCGCCGCCCACACCAGCACCTGAAAATCCGCAGCCTTGGCCAATTGCGCCACTTGGGGCAGTTGGCGGGCATCCGCGCCGTCCGTCACCAGCAGTACCGTCCCGCCGGCCTGATCCGCCTTCAGCACCTGCCCCGCAAGCCTCAACGCGCCCGCCGCATCCTTGCCCGGCACGGAGATCAGGGCGGTCGAGAGCGACTGGATGAACAGATCGACCAGTGCCGGATCGTCGGTCGGCGGCAGAACCAGATGGGCAGATCCGGCATAGGCAATCAAGCCGGTCTTGGCGCCCGCGCGCCGCGCCAGCAGGTCATGCAATTTGTGCTTGACCGCTTCCAACCGACTGGGTGGCACGTCCGTCGCGTCCATCGAGGGCGACAGGTCCACCGCCACGATCAGCGGGGCCTGATTGTCCAGGAACGGCGGGCGATCCTGCTGCCAGGTTGGACCGGCGGCGGCGATGCCCGCCAGCATCAGCAAGGCCGCCACGGCGAGGATCGGGCGCGGCCCGCGGCTACCCGGCGCGTCCACGATCAGGTGCGGCAACAACGCAGGCGAAATGGTGCTGCGCCAACCCAGCCGGCCGCCCTCTGCGCGCCGCAGCCACAGCAGAAGCATCGCCGCAGGCAGCGCCAACAGCCACCAGGGCCTTAGAAAATGGAAGGCGCTCAGGTCGATCTCCATGCGCCCTCCTTCCGATCGGGTTCGGGGCTGGGGTCCGATTTGCCTGCGTGCGCCGCCCAGCGCCCGCGCAACGCCGCCAGCAGATGCCACGCCGCCAGCGCCAGCACGGCCAGGCCGAGCGGAATCCAGAAGAAGTCCTGCCGGGGCTGATGCCGCAGTTCGCGGACTTCGTGCGGCGTGATCTGGTCCAGCGTGGCGTACACCTGTTGCAACGACGCCTGGTCCTGCGCCTGGAAGAAGCGTCCACCCGTCGCCTGCGCGATGCCGCGCAAGGCATCGAAGTCGACCTTTTCTTCGCCTTCGGCCTTGGGATCGCCGATGCCGATGGTATGGACGACGATATGGCGGCCGGCTGCCATCGCCGCCGCCCGGTCGGGAGGAACGGCGCTGCCGGTGTCGTTGCCGTCAGTCAGCAGGATCAGCACCTTGTCTCGCTCGGCGGCATGTTCCAGCTGCTTGATCGCCACGCCGATGGCATCACCAATGGCCGTGTTCGGCCCCGCCATGCCCGTGGCTATCTGGTCCAGCAGCAGGGTCAAGGTCGCGTGATCCTGCGTCAAGGGCGCCTGCGGATAGGCCGCCGTGCCGAAAACGATGAGGCCCAGCCGGTCGTCCTTGCGGCGGGCGATGAAATCCGCCACCACGGCCTTGACCGCCGTCAGCCGATCGACCCGTTTGCCCGACGGGTCCACGAAGTCCTGCGTCTCCATGGACTGCGAAATGTCCAGCGCCAGCATCAGGTCGCGCACGGGCTCGCGGTGCTCCAGCGGCAGCTCCACCCGTTCCGGCCGGGCCAGCGCCACCACGATCAGCGCCCAAACCAATGCGTTCAACGCCAATTGCCAGCGGTCGCGCCGCACGCCGGGCCGTTGCGGCGACTGGCCCACGCTACGCGCCACCGACTCGAAGAACGGGATGCGCAGTGCGCCGCGCCGCTGCACATAGGCCGGCAGATACCGCCATGCCAGCCAGCCCAGCGGCAAGAGCGCCAGCAGCCACGGATACTCAAGCCGCCACATGATGCCGCTCCATCCACTGCCGGCTTGCGGCGAACAGCGCTTGCAACCGCGCCGCGGGAATCGCCCGCACCGTGTCGGGAGGCCCATACGCCAGCGCGCGTAGCAAGGGTTCCGTGTCCGGCGCGAATGCGCCGCCATTGCCTGACATGAAGGCCAGCCAGTCCGGCCCGGCCAGCGCCGCCACCCGCGACTGCTCGGCATCCGGCACGGACGACAATCCGACGCGTTTGAGCAAGACGGGCAATGCGCGCGCCGCCAATGGATCGGCTTGCGCGGCCTGCCGCAATTGTTCCAGTTGACGCAGGCCTTCGCGGCGGTACTGGTTGCGCCGATGCTTGCGGATGCCCCACCAAGCCAGCCCCGCCGCCACCAGCAGCGCCAGGCCGAGCACCGCGAACCACCCCCAGGTCTGGGGCCAGTAACTCACGGGCGGGGGCAGCGGCAACTGCCGCAACTGGTCGATGGACGGCAAGGCGTCGGCGTTCATGCGCGCCTCCTTGCCGGGCCGCCGGATTCGCGTCCCAGTTCGCGGCGCAGTTGCGTCAAGGTGTCGTTGGCCGTATCGATGGACAGCAGCGGGACATGGCTGCGGTGCAACAGCTCGGCCACGGCGCGCAAGCGTCCGGTAAAAAAGTCGGACAGCGGCTGATGCACCTGCTGGCGGTCCGCCGCCAGCTCCACCTGCAACGCGCCCTGCGTGACCACCAGCCGCCCGCGCAACGGCATGTCCACGGCCAGGGGGTCATACACCAGCGTGGCGATCACATCATTGTGCGCGGCTAGCGTACGCAGCAGCCGCAGCGTCTTGTCGTCGGCACCCGCAAAGTCGCTGATCAGGCAGATCAGGTTGTCATGCGGCGCCAGCGCCAATGTGTTTTCCAGGGCCTGGTTCAACCGGCCCGTCGCATCCACGTCGGGCGCATCCGCGCGCAGGGATTCGTTGCGCCGCACGATGGCGGCGAACAAGGCCTGGATGCGTTCGCGGCTGCGCAAGGGGCGCACCGGATCGATGCCATCATCGCTGAACACCAGGCCGCCCACCCGGTCGCCCGCCTGGAATGCCATCCACGCCGACACGGCCGCCAGCCGCGCCGCCACCACCGATTTGAAGCTGCGAACCGAGCCGAAGTGCATGCCCATACGCTGGTCCACCAGCACCATCACCGGCCGGTCGCGCTCTTCGCTATAAGTGCGCACATAGGGCTTGCCCAGCCGCTGTGAGGCGCGCCAGTCCAGCTGCCGCAGGTCATCGCCCGGCAGATAGCGGCGCAACTCCTCGAAATCCAGGCCGCGTCCACGCAGGCGCGAGCCGTGCTGGCCCGCCAGGATGCTCCTGATCGGTTGTCGGCTGGAAAAACGCAGGCCTCGGGCCGCCGCTTCCAACGCCATCAAGTCCGGAATGCGGACATGGACGTCGGGATTAGGTGCGACGGCTGGCATGGGGGTGCTCACACGGGAACCGCAACCACATCAAGCAGTTTGCCGATCACCTGATCCGCGCCGACCCCGTCCGCCACCGCGTCATAGGACAGGTGCAAGCGGTGGCGCAGCACCGGCTTGGCGGCGCTGCGCACATCGTCGGGCGAGGCGTAATCCCGTCCGTCCAGCCAGGCGTGGGCGCGCGCCACCTTGTCCAGCGCGATGGCCCCGCGAGGGCTGGCGCCCACCTGGATCCACCGCGCCAGGTCGGGGTCGTAGCCCGCCGGATGACGGGTCGCGTTGACGAGGTCGACCAGATACTGGTCCAGTGCCTCGGACACGTGCACCTGCCTGATCTCGGCGCGGCAGGCGAACAGCGCGTCTTGCGGCAGCCGCAGGGCCGCAGCCGGCGCATCCTGCCGGGACTCGCCGCGCAACAGCGACAGCATGCGGATTTCGCTGGCGGCGTCGGGGTAGTCCAGCACGATCTTCATGATGAAGCGGTCCATCTGCGCCTCAGGCAAGGGGTACGTGCCCTCTTGCTCGATGGGGTTCTGGGTCGCCAGCACCATGAACAGCTCCGGCATCCGGTGCGTAGTGCCCGCCACGGTGATCTGCCGTTCTTCCATGGCCTCAAGCAATGCGGACTGCACCTTGGCGGGCGCACGGTTGATTTCATCGGCCAGGATCAGGTTGCCGAACAGCGGCCCCTGCTGGAACTGAATCTGGTTTCGGCCCTGCGCGTCCTGCTGCAGCACTTCAGCCCCGGTAATGTCCGAGGGCAGCAGGTCGGGCGTGAACTGGATGCGGCTCATGTCGGCCGCCAGGTGGGCGGCCAGCGCCTTGACCGTACGCGTCTTGGCCAGTCCGGGCAGGCTTTCCAGCAGCACGTGGCCATCGGCCAGCAGCCCCAGCAGCACCTCACGTATGACGGCGTCCTGCCCCAGGACGGATTGCGCCATGACGCGTTCCAGATCCAGGATGCTGTCGCGATTGACGGTCGGCATTCAATCTCCCGTTAGATGATGGGGGGTGTCGTCAGCGGCTGGCGACGCCGTTCTTGCCTGTCTGCGCCAGCTTCCATTGCTGGGTCGTCATCACCGTGCGGAATCCCAGGTGCGACATGCCGTTCATCGGATCCGTGCCGCGGCGCGCGCTGGTGCGGTAGCTGATGCAGTAGGTGTCGCTGCACAGGAACGACCCACCGCGCGTGACGCGCTTGGGCGCGCCGGCGGGCACGATGCCGTCGTCCGGGTCGAAGCTGTTCGCCGGGCCGGCGGGATCCACCGGAGGCTGGCGGTATTGGGCCTGGATCTTGAACGCGTCGGCGCGGTACCAGTCCGACGTCCATTGCCAGACATTGCCCGCCATGTCGTACAGCCCGTAGCCGTTGGGAGAAAAGCTGCCCACCGGCATCGTGCCCACCTGCACCTTCTCGTCCTTCACGACAGGGAAAGGCTGCTGTTGCTGCGTGTCCCAGATATTGGCCATGGACTTGCCTTGCGGCAGCAGTTCATTGCCCCAGGTATACGTGGCCTGCTCCAGGCCGCCTCGCGCGGCCATTTCCCATTCGGTTTCGGTGGGCAGGCGCTTGCCTGCCCATTTGGCATAGGCCATGGCGTCTTCATACGACACCTGCACCACCGGATGGTCGTCCTTGCCGGCGATGGAGCTGCCCGGGCCTTGCGGATGCCGCCAGTTGGCGCCTGCCACATACCGCCACCAGCGCGAGTAATCGCGCAGCGACACTTCGGCCTCGGTGCCCACGAACACCATCGCGCCGGGCACCAACAGGCTGTCGTCCGGACGCGGCGTGCCGGGCGGCAGCTGCACCTTCAGGTCTTCCCATCTGGGCTTTTGTTCGGCGGTGGTGACATAACCCGTGGCTTCGACGAAGCGGCGAAACTGCGCGTTGGTCACGTCGTTCACGTCCATCCAGAAGCCGCTGACCGACACCTTGTGCGCAGGCATTTCATTGGGCTGCGCCAGCTTGTGGCTGCTGCCCATCAGGAACTCGCGCGCAGGCACCCATGCCATGCCCGGCGGTCCGCTCTTGCCATCGCCCAGCACGACTTTGACGGGTTCAGGCTGGCCGTTGTCGCCCAGCACCAGATAGGTGGTGCTGGCCGCCACGCCCAGCGCCACTCCCCCCAGCAGCAAGGCGCTGACCCAACGGAGTTTCTGCTTCTCTTGCTTGGCCATATCAATCACCCGAAATCAGAAAGTCGGAAAACCGCTGCCCGCGGCACGGGGCAGCCCTCTTGATCGATGCCGGACTCAGAACACCAGCGTGGCGGTTCCCATGACCGTGCTGGTGCTGTCAAGCCGGTTGGTGCTGCTGATGGTGGGTACCCAGCGCAGGCTCAGCGACAGTGAGCGCTTGTCCGCCAGTTTCGTGTCATAGGTCACGATCGGACCCAGTGCCCAGTCACGCCCCTTGAAGCCGTTGAGCCGGTCGGCCGTCGGGCCTTTGTCGCTACCCAGTTGCTGCTGGGTGCCCAGGATCAGGCCCGCGCTGACGCCATTGCTGAACGTCTTGCGCCCCATCACGTCCAGACTGAAGACGGGTGCGTTGCGGTAGTCCGTGGCGCTGTTGCGGGTATAGAACTGCACTCCGGCCACCGTATCCAGCTGGAAGCCCGACTCCGGAAAGATCTTGGTGTAGGCCACCTGCGGAATGAAGGTCCAGTTGTTCAGGCTGGGGTTGGCCATGTCGCTGGCGTTGTACTTGCCCGTGGGCGCCCAGATGTTCAGGCTGAGCGCCATGTGCGAGGTTTCAGAGAAGTGGTAGCCGGCGATGATGGGCGAGAAATACAGGTCGAACAGGTTCGACGCCGTATCGCTTTGCCCCACCGTCCGGCCCCCCGGCCCCGTCAGCTTGGAATCCACCTTGGTCCAGACATAGGGCAAGGTGAAACTCGACGCAAAGTTCCAGCGCCCGGGCCCCGTGTCCCAGGTTTTCAGGACGGTGGCCAGCGTGAACGCCACCTTGCCGTCCAGCCCCAGCGACGTACGTCCCCCTACCGGCACCTCACGGCTTCCACCGATCTTGCCGTCCAGATAGATTTGGGCGAAATTCACAGCCCAGATGGGTTCGGGCGAAACGATTCCCGCATTCGGCAGCACGTTGGTGCCCGTGACTTGACGCCCCAAAGCGCCTTCGGTTGCCATGGACACCGCCGGCGCGGCCAGCGCGGCCAACGTGATCCATGGCGTGATTGCATTGCGCCAGGCAAACCGGCGCGGGCATTTCGACATCATTGCTTCCCCTTCCCCTTAAGCCTCAAGGCGCCAGCTCGGCCTTGGGCAGCTTCCACGTACCGTCCAGAATGGCGGGTTTCGGGCCATAGAATCGCGCCACGATGTTGAACCGCCCTTCCGGGGCCGGCAGCCAATTCGATTCCTTGTCCTTGCCCGGGCTGGCATGCTGCACGTACAGCGTCAGCGAACCGTCCTGGCCGCGCTTGAGTCCGCGGGTGCGGTCGCCGATCGCGTAGCGCTTGATCGGGTTGTCGACCAGGTGACGGCCCGGCAGGTCGTACATGGTCATGGACCAGAAGAACTCGACAGGCGGCAATTGCCCCGGCTCGAACCGGATCACATAGGATTTGCTTCCCTCCATCGGCTGCCCTTGCGAGTCTTCCTCGTATCCCAGGTACACGGCCTCTTCGGACGAATTGCCATAGATGCCCATGGCGGCGGCCACAGCCCGCTTCGTATAGTCGTTGCCCAGCACTGCCCGTGAGCCAAACAAGCCGATGGACGAGCGCGTCTGCTTCTCGGCTTGCAGCAGCGCCGCCTTGCCGTCAGCCACGCCCTGCTCGATCGCGGTGCGCGTCGTCGAATCCAGCTTGGCGGCATCGAAGGGCTTGCCCGGCCCGATGCCGATCAGCGCGAAACGCCGCATCATGTCCTGCTCGGCCGCCGGCTGCGGTTGCGTGAACGCCAGCAGCTGGTTCAGATAGGCGATGAAGTCCACCGAAGTGGCGCGCTGCTCGTCCCAGGGCAGCCAGTCCACGTCAGCAGGGGCGGCGGCGGGCGGCGGATGCCGCAGGAATTCGCTCAGCGGCCGCAATCGGTACCTGGCCTGCAAGGCCTGCACATTCTTCACATCCGACGGGCCGTTCAGGCTGGTGCGGCCCAGAATGCCGATGAAGTCCGTCTCGGACTGCATCACCTTGGTGATGCCCTTGGGTTTGCCCCCGTCCCAGCGCGGCCCGGCGATCAGGTAGTTGCCCGCGCCAAAACCGGTGGCGCGTACGCCCGCGTAAGCGAAGTTGTACGTGTACAGGTCCACCATCTGGAAGACGTTGTAGCGGTCTTTCGGGGTGGCGGGCAGGCTCAGCACCCACGGTTCCGTGCGCAGGTCCAGCCAGGCCCACGAGTACGGGGTGTCGTTGTTCGGCGTGACGATTTCACGGTTTTCCGGCGTGTACGGTTGCGAGTAGTGGCGGAACTTGCCGAAGCCGCCCACGTACTCTTTGCCGCCGGGGTGGATTGCCTGGCCGTACATCGTCTTGTAGTTGTAGAGCATCGGGTAGGCGTACAGGTACGCCTCTTTGGCCGTGCTGCGCAGCGACTCGTCCTGGATGGGCGCGCGCTGAGTGGCGCACCCCGCCAAGGCCGCCAGGCCGGCGATCGCCAGCGCGCTGCGAATAAAGGCCCTCACCTTTTGCATTCCGTGCTCCTGGAATTCAAAGAAACCCGTGCCGCGATCAATGCCCGAACGTAATGTTCACCCCGGCGAATACGGTGAACTGGGGCAGGCCTTCGCCCTTGTGCGCCACCGTCCATTGCGGTTCGGCGAAAACGTTCACAATGTTCTTGCCCATGCGCCAGGCCTTGCCGGCGCCCAGTCCGACGGGGATGTAGTAGTTGTTCTTCTGCAAGTCGAACGTCCACGTCGCCGTCGACCGCACATACCAGCCTTGCGGCAAATTGCGGATCAGGAAAGGCTGGAACGTGGCCGAATGCACGGTGTCGCGGTTGTTCTGCCCGGCAAACGAATGTTGCCATTCGACCAGCGCGCCCATCAGGCCTTCCTTGCTGCTGCTGACGACCGTACCGGCCAGGCCGCCAGACCATTTGCCGGCACCCGTTTCTGTACTGGTCGCGGTAGGCATGGTCAGCATCGGGCCGATGCCGACGTCAAGTTCGCCTTGGCTCAACAGGAAAATGTCGAACACATTGACGTCGCCCAACCCCGTCTTGTAGCTGCCGTCGGCTTGCGGCCGGGTACTGATGGGCGCGGTGAAACGAAGTATCTGCGGCACGCCCACCCAGTCGCCCGGTGCGATGGGGATCGTCGGCCGGACCAGAAAATCATTCGTGTGCGCGTTGGTGCCGAATAATTTTGGCGTGTAGTAATTCTGAAAATTCAAAGACGCCGCGAGGTTCAATGGATTATTGCTTTTATTCGCGTCGTCGGCGGATTGCGCATAAGCGCCGGCGCAAAAACCCAGCGGCGCGCTGATCAGCAATCTTGCTGCGATTTCCCTGCTTACCTTGCCTCGTGCTGTAGACCTCGTACTGCCCATGCTTCGCGCTCCACTAAGAACAACAAAATGCAAAGACACACCGTCGTACCGAAAACCTTCTCTTATTTGTTAATGGAGATAATAAGAAGGGAGAAATCTGCTGCAATATTCTCACAGAGTCTTGCTTTTCCCAAGCGGCCGTCAAGGCGGATAATCCCGCGCATTTCCCTATGGGGGGACGGTTCACCTTTGCTTCTCCTGTTGCAAAAAAACAGCGGATACCCCTTGTCGGAGTATCCGCCGCAATTAACGAGTTGACGACCTTTTAAGAAGCCCTAGTGTCCTTAAACGTCGAAGGCCGTGCGTGCACTTGATCCACCCGCAAGCCATCGCGACGCGTCACCTCGAAGCCCCAGTCATGCAGCTGGATGGTATCCCCCGCGTCCGGAATCCGGCCGACCGCCCGCAAGAGGCACCCCGCCAGGGTGGCGTCGGGGTATTCGTCGGCAAGCGCCGGCGCGTTCAGCAGGCGGGCCGCCTCGCCCACGGACAGGCGCCCTTCCAGCAACCACGTGCCATCGGACAACTGCAAGGCTTCAGGCTGGTCGTCGCTGTGCTCGGGCAATTCGCCGGCCACGGCCGTCAGCACGTCCATCGGCGTCACCAGCCCTTCGCAGACGCCGTGCTCGTCCACCACGATCAGCATGTGGTCGCGCGAGGCGCGCAGTTCCTCCAGCACCTTCAACACCGGGGTCGTTTCCATGACATAGCGCGGCTCGCGCGCCAGTTCCACCAGGTCGATCGCACCTGGATTCTGCAGCAGCGGCAGCACGTCCTTGAAATGCAATACGCCCAGCACGTTGGAGGCCTCGCCCGCGCACAAAGGCAGGCGCGAGTGGCCACTCGCGAATTTGCGCACGACGATGTCGGGCGTGTCGGACACATCCAGCCACGTCATGTCGCCGCGCGGCACCATGATGGACCGGACGTCGTGCGCGCCCACCGAGAGCACGCGCTCGATCATCGAGCTTTCTTCCGGCGCGAAGGCAGGCTCGTCGCCTGCGCTATCCACCAGCGCCACGACCTCGTCTGCCTGATGGCCGGGTTGGCCGGCACGGCCCGCGCGCAGCAGCCGCAAGACCGCCTGGGCCGTGCGTTGGCGGCGTCCCAGCGCGTGCGTGCCGCGGGCGCGGTTGCGGCGCGCCAACTGGTTGCACAACTCGATCAGGATCGAGAAACCGATGGCGGCGTACAGGTAGCCCTTGGGCACATGGAAGCCCAGGCCTTCGGCCACCAGGCTGAAGCCGATCATCAGCAGCAAGCCCAGGCACAGGATCACCACCGTGGGGTGACGGCCGACGAATGCCATCAGCGGGCGGCTGGCCAGCATCATGACGGCCATCGCCAGGACCACGGCGATCATCATGATGCTCAGGTCCTGCACCATGCCCACCGCAGTAATCACGGAGTCCAGTGAAAACACGGCGTCCAGCACCACGATCTGCAGGATCACCTGCCAGAACACGGCGTGTTGCGGCTTTTGCCCGGCGTCATGCGAGGCACTGCCTTCCACGCGCTCATGCAGCTCCATCGTGCCCTTGAACAGCAGGAACAAGCCGCCCAGGATCAGGATCAGGTCGCGGCCGGATATCTCGGCGCCCCAGACGGTGAACAGCGGCGCCGTCAAGGTGACGACCCACGCGATGCTCGCCAACAGGCCCAGGCGCATCACCAGCGCCAGCGTCAGGCCGATCAGGCGTGCGCGGTTGCGCTGCTCGGGCGGCAGCTTGTCGGCAAGAATGGCAATGAACACCAGGTTGTCGATGCCCAGCACAATTTCAAGAATGACCAGCGTCGCCAGGCCAAGCCAGGCGGTGGGGTCGTTCATCCAGTCGAAAATCATCGTTGGTCCACGGAAAACGGGCGAGCGCGCGCGAAGGCGTCGCCTTGCTGAAAAGGAAAAGCGTGATCAAGCGAGGGGATGGGGCCGGACGCCGGCGGCGCGCGGCCGCCCAATCGAGGCGTCGCGGCGATGGCGCGGACCAGATCGGCGCAGCCGGGCATGCCGGAGGCCGAGGGACAAGCAGGATGGGATGTCGGGCGCCGCAGCGCCCTGCTAGGAGGGGGGTCTTCGGTCATAGTTGGCGGCATTCGCGCACTGCCTGAGGCAGTGATAGCGCGTGAAAACCGCCGTGCTCTCGTTCTTACAGGAACCTGAATATTACCTGAATCCTGTCAGGATGCGAGCCCGGCGGCGCCCTGCCGCTACCGGGGATCCGCGCCACCGCCGGAACCGGAGGACGCACCCGAGCCCGGCATGCCGGCATTGTCGGGCGCGCCCGTCTTGCCGCCAGGCGTGCCCTGCCCGTTGCGGGTATCCGCCCCGGGATCCTTCTGGCGCGGCGTGGAGCCCGCCTTGGAGCGGGAGTCTGTTTCTTCAGTCGATGGCATTTTCTTCTCATCGGTGGTGCGGGCCCCGGGGACGGGCTTGCCGATGGCGTTCGCGGGCGCCGTCTTCTCGTCGGCGGTCGGCATGGGCTGCTGCGGCGCCGCGGCCTGGGCGACCAGCGTAGTGTGGACGGATTGCGCCCCGGCGGCGTGCCAGGGAAGCAATGCCAGGGCGGACAGCAGTAGCAGTTTGTGGCTTTTCATGGTTGTCTCCAAATGGAAAACAGTGACAAACTAGGCGCCGACAGATAACGAGCTGGTGCGGGATCTCTTTCACCCAGGGGCAAGTAGCGTGCCTGCCCCCGAAGCTGGAGTGATGCATGGACGATCAACCCTCGGACAATCTTTCCCCTGGTCTTCCACGCCCGGACGATCCGCCTGCCCCCGGACGGCGCGGATTGCTCAAGGCGCTGGCGGTCGGGGTCCCCGGCGCCGCCTGGGCGGTAACCGCCCGCAGCGCGCCCGCCGACGCTGCGCCCGCCGCGGCCCCAGGGCAGACGCCCCACGCTGCCGCCCCCTCCCCCAATCGCACCCTCACCTTTTTCAATGCGCAGGAAGCGGCAGCAATGGACGCCATCGCCGCGCGCCTGATTCCGGCCGACGACCTTGGGCCCGGCGCCAAGGAAGCGGGGGTCACGCGCTTCCTGGATGGCCAATTGGCCGGCGCTTGGGGCGCGGGCAGCCAGTTCTACCGCCAAGGCCCGTTCGAAAAAGGCACGCCCGAACAGGGCTACCAGTTGTCGTTCACGCCTGCCGAGATGATCCGGCGCGGCCTGGCTGCGCTGGATGCCGCGACCCGCAAGCAGGACGGCAAACCGTTCGCCGAATTGGACGAAGCCAGGCAGGACGCCTGGCTTCATGACTTGCAGGCCGGCAAACCGGATTTTTCGCCCTTGCCATCCGACGTGTTCTTCCAGACCCTGCTGGACGCCACCATCGAAGGCTTCTTCTCCGATCCGCTGTACGGCGGCAACGCCGACATGGTGGGCTGGAAGCTGGTGGGGTTCCCGGGCGCGTTCGCGTCGTTCTCCAACGATATCGAACGGCACGGCGTCATCTGGGCCGGCAAGCCGGTATCCATCGCCAACGCCACGGGACATGCGATGAAACCGGGAGACAAGCATGGCTAAAACCTTACCCGCAGTAGACGTGGCGATCATCGGCGGCGGGTGGACCGGGTCCATCATCGGCAAGGAACTGGCGGCCGCCAAGCAGCGCGTGGTGGTGCTGGAACGGGGCCAGGCGCGCTGGCCGTCTCCCGACTTCCAAGGGCCGAACGTCCACGACGAATTGAAATACACCCGCCGGCACGAACTGCACCAGGACGCCGCGACCGAAACCTACACGTTTCGCAACAACACCGACCAGAAGGCGCTGCCCATGCGCCGCTGGCAATTCGCTTATCCCGGCACGCATCTGGGCGGCGCGGGCAACCACTGGTCGGGCGCGTACTACCGCTTCGACCCCACGGATTTCCGCATCCGCAGCCACTACACCGAACGCTACGGCGCGGGCATCTTTGACAAGGAGTTGACCTGTCAGGACTGGCCCCTGACGTACGACGAACTCGAGCCTTACTTCGACCGCTACGACTACCTGATCGGTGCGTCCGGGCAAGCGGGCAACATCAAGGGGCAAAAGCAGGAAGGCGGCAACCCGTTCGAACCCTGGCGGTCGCGGCCGTATCCGAATCCGCCCATGAAGGTGCCCTATGCGCCGGCCTTGTTCGGCGAGGCCGCCAAGAAGCTGGGCTATCACCCCTATGTGCAGCCGTCGGCGCTCTGTACGCGGCCCTACGTGAATTCCGAAGGCCTGCACATGAGCGCGTGCGTGTACTGCGGATTCTGTTCCAACTTCGGCTGCGAGCACTTCGCCAAGGCCTCGCCGCAGGTCTGTATCCTGCCGGTGGCGATGAAGATGGAGAACTTCGAAATCCGCACCGGCGCCCACGTGCTGCGCGTGGAGCTGACGCCTGACAAAAAGCGGGCACGCGGCGTGACCTACGTGGACGCCGCCGGCGAAGAGGTCTTCCAGCCCGCCGAGATCGTGGTGCTGTGCGCCTTCAGCATCAACAACGTGCGGCTGCTGCTGCTCTCGGGCATCGGCAAGCCCTACGACCCGGTCACCGACACCGGCGTCGTGGGGCGCAACTACACGCACCAGACGACGTCGGGCGTGAACCTGTTCTTCGACGAATCCGTCAACATCAACCCCTTCATGGGCGCGGGCGCCGTCGCGGTGACGATGGACGATTTCAGCGCCGACAACTTCGACCACGGGCCGCTCGGGTTCGTGGGCGGCGGCTACCTGCAGATCCAGGTCGTCAGCGGCGCGCCGATCGGCTACCACCCCACGCCCAAGGGCACGCCAACCTGGGGCGCTGAATGGAAGAAGGCGGTCAAGCGCTACTACAACCATTCCGCGTCCATCACCATCACGGGGTCCGCCCAGCCCTGGCGCGGCGGATATCTGAGCCTGGACCCCACCTACAAGGACGCCTGGGGCCTCCCGCTGCTGCGCGTGACCTACGATTTTCCTGACAACGACATCCGCATGTCGGCCTTCCTGACCGACAAAGGCGACGAGATCGCACGCGCGATGAAAGGCATTGCGCGTACCGAACCCGGGCCCCGCAAGCGGCCGTTTTCGTCCACCGCCTACCAGTCCACCCATTTGACGGGCGGCGCGGCCATGGGCGATAACCCGGAAACCAGTGTCGTCAACCGCTATGGGCAAAGCTGGGACGTGCCCAATGTGTTCGTGACGGGCGCATCGCTGTTTCCGCAGAACTCGGGCTACAACCCGACAGGCACCGTAGGCGCCACCGCCTATTGGATCGTCGAGAAAATCAAGGCGGACTATCTGCGTTCGCCAGGGCGGCTGGTGTGATCATGATCGAACATCGCAAAGGCATCACCATCGCGGTCCTGCTGATCATGGCGCCGCCGCTCGTCACGCTGATCGCCACCGCGCACCAGATGATCGGCACGGGCGGTGACGGCCTGATCCGCGCAAGCGCCGTCACCGCACCGCCCGCCCCGCCGCCGGCCGCCAAACCGGCACCGGCACCCGCTGCGTCCGCCGCCCCTGCAACACCCGCAGCGCCTGCCGCTCCTTCTGCGGCCGTTCCAGCGCCAGCCCCGGCCGCAGCCGCGCCGGTGCCAGGCCGAAGCGCATTGGACTTCAGCGCCTCGCGTCCTGATTGGGAGGGATTCCTGCGCGGGGCCGATCCCGAGGCCGGCAAGCAATTGGCGGCAAACGGCAAGCCCGGGGCCGGCGTCCAGGCCTGTATCGCCTGCCACGGGCCAGCCGGCATCACACCCACCGGCGGCATCTTTCCCAACCTGGCCGGCCTGAGCCAGGAGTATCTGGCCAAGCAACTGGCCGACTTCCGCAGCGGGACACGGGTGCAGCCGCTGATGAACACGATCGCGCGCGCACTGACCGAGCAGGAAATCGGACAGGTGGCGGCCTATTACGGCACCTTGGCTGGCCCGCCGCTGCATGTGGGCGAATTCGGAGGCGAAGCAGCGCGCAAGCTGGACCTGCAAGGCGACGGCGCGCGTGCGTTGCCCGCCTGCGCGAACTGCCACGGGCTGCGCGGCATGGGCGAAGGCCCCTTGCTGCCCAGGCTGGCCGGGCAATCCAAGGAGTACTTCACCGACCAGATGACCGCCTTTCGCAATGGCTCGCGCCAGAACGACGACGTGGGCGTCATGCGCGCCTTCTCCCAACGTCTGACAGACAGCGAGATCGAGGCGCTGGCCTTGTACTACGCCGGTCCCCCGCCCAAACCGAAGTGAAACCCTACCCGCCTTGCGCAATCCGCAGGGCGGGCAATTTTTACTGGTGTTTACCCTAGCCCGGCGCTATACTCGCGGCACTTTCAACCACCTAGAGATCACTGTGGACAACGACGGATGTAGTCGAAAACCGACTGCTCGCGCCGCTTGACGCAGGATCCGCGGAATCCCCCTTCCGCGTGAGTCCTGCGATCAGCCAGGACTTGGGCTTTCAGCCCCTCTCCCCCTAAAGCTTTACCGACGCGATACGCGGGCGTAGTTGTGCGCGTGCCTTGCCGGTCAGGCGGCGCATGCCTGTGGACCTTCCACCGTACTCCCCTGTAAAGGAGACGACCATGCGCATCAAGAAATTCTTCCCCTTCCTGGATCGGGCCCATGACGCCCGCGCCGAAGGCCCGGTGTCGTTCGGCGCCCTGCCGGCGCACGCGCCCGTCACGCCGGTCTATCAATTCACCATCGTCAGCCTGAGCGCCACCCTCAACACGCTGAGAAAGCAGCTGTACTACGAGCTGCAAGCCCTGGACCTGCGGGTGATCGCCGTGCGCATTTCGCGCGGCGAATCCGACCAGTTGGCGTCCACGGTCGTCACGCTGCATTGCCCACCGCACCTGCGCAGCCTGCTCAGCGCCGTGGCGCTGCGGCTGGGACAAAGCCCGGATGTGCGCCGCGTGCACTGGGAAAACGAAACCGGCGCGTCCATCGCCGTGCTGCCGGCCTGAAACCCGGCTTTCCTGGCAAGGAGATTGTCATGAAAGACCCGTACAAAGTCCTGTTGCTGGCGCGCGTGCTGGCCCTGGTGCTGATCTGGCTGGTCGGCGCGGGCCTCGTGCTGGCCTCGGTCTGGCGCCTGCCCTGAGCGCGCCAGGGGGCCCGCCCGGCCCCGTCGAACACCCATAAGCTGAGTAGGGGCAAGACTATGAAGAACTTCGAAAACATCCAATTCCTGACCCTGGCCAACACGCTGGTCAGCCTGCTGACTGCCTTCGTGCTGGGTTCGATCGTCGGGTTCGAACGCCAGTTCCGGCAACGCACGGCCGGCCTGCGCACGAACGTGCTGGTGGCGGTGGGGGCCGCCATCTTCGTCGACATGGCGTTCCGCGTGAGCGGCGCGGACGGCGGCGCGCGCGTGATCTCCTACGTGGTGTCGGGCGTGGGATTCCTGGGCGCCGGCGCGATCATGCGCGAAGGCGGCAGCATCCGCGGCCTGAACACCGCAGCCACCTTATGGGGCTCGGCCGCCATCGGCGCCTGCGCGGGCGCGTCGCTGATGCTGGAGGCGGTGGCGGCCACGGCCTTCGTGCTGGCGGCCAACACCTTGCTGCGCCCCGTCGTCAGCTACGTGAACCGCCAACCGCTCGACTCGCAGACTTCCGAAGTCACGAACGTGATCCACGTCATCGCGAACGTGGAACATCGCCAGGCCGCGATGACCGTGCTGGAGGAGGTGCTGGAGGCCGAACAGCTGCCGCTGTCGGAACTGAAGATCGACCAGTTCGGCGAGAACGAGGTCGAGATCGAAGCCGCGCTCAGCGAGGCGTCGGTCGACGAGCTGGATCTGGACCGGGTGACCGCGAGCATCGCCGCATCGCCCGCCGTGCGCACGGCGTTCTGGGCTGCACGCACGGTGTGAACCTGGGGACGGCCGCGGCGAAACGCTCTAGAATGGGCGCCGACCATGCGTACCCCTCTGCCTACTTTCCACCGCGGCAACGCCGGCCTTTGGCTGGTGCTGATGCTGTTCGTGCTGAAAGCGATGGTGCCGCAGGGTTTCATGCCGGCCACGCACCGAACCGGCACGCTGATCCAGCTGTGCTCGGCCGCGGGCCCCATCTGGGTGGCCGGGCCGTCCAAACAGGACAACGCGCCGGACGAACGGCACGCGGCGCAAGCCGCCACCTGCCCCATGGGCATGGCGCTTGCCGCGGTGGCTCTGCCGCCGTCGCCCGTCGTGCTGCCGGCGAAGTTGGCCGTCATGGCCCATCCGCTGGCCGCGCGCGCCCCGCCCGGCCCGGTTCTCGCCTCCGTCACCGGCGCGCCGCTAGGCGCCCGCGCCCCACCCACTGCCTCGGTATCCCGCTAGATCCTGCGCCGCCCCTGCGCGGCAATTTTTAGCTTACCGAGAGCACTCATGCCTTTTTCTTCCGCCAGGACGCATCGCGTCCTGAAGCGGCGCGTGGCCATTTGGACCGCGCTCGCCTTCACGCCCGCGCTGCACGCGCAAACCGCCCCGGTCGCTACGCTGCCGGCCATTTCCGTATCCGGCGACACGGTCACGCCGACCTTGCTCGACCATGCCGCGACCGGCACCTTGCTGGGCCTGACCCCGTTCGAAACGCCTGCCAGCATCGACATCATCAGCAACGAACAGCTGCGAGCACGCGGCGCCACCACGGTCACCGACGCCATCACCCAGGCCGCAGGCATCAGCGCCATGCGTCATCCGGGCAACGGCGGCTCGTCCCTGTCTTCCCGCGGATTCACCGATTCGAACTCCGTCGCGCAACTGTATGACGGCGTGCGCCAGTACGGCGGCGTGGGACAGACCTTCATCTACGACCCCTGGGCGGTGGACCGCATCGAAGTGCTGCGCGGCCCCGCCTCGGTGCTGTACGGGGAAGGCGCCATTGGCGGCGTCGTCAACGTGATCCCCAAGAAGCCCACGCGCGGCCCCATCGAAAACGAGCTGATGACGACGCTGGGCACGCACGACACCCAGCGCTTTGGTTTCGGCAGCGGCGGCGCGCTGGATGACAAGTGGTCGTACCGGCTGGACGTCAGCGGCAACCACACGAATTCCGGGATCAGCCTGGGCGATTCACGCGACGCTGCTGTCACTGCTGCCCTGCGGCTGGACGTATCGCCGGAACTGAACTTCACGCTGACCCAAGCCTACGCCTGGCAGGAACCCACCCGCTACTTCGGCACGCCGCTCGTCGACGGCACGATGGATTACGGGCTGGCCAAGCAGAACTACAACGTGGCCGACAGCAAGATCATCTACCGCGACAGCCGCACCGAATTGAAGGCCGAGTGGTCGCCCAACGCCGCCACCACCGTGCGCAGCCGCCTGTACTACATCGGCAGCAACCGCGACTATCGCGATGCCGAAAACTACGCGTGGACGCCGGCCGGCCAGATCCTGCGCAGCGGCTATACCGAGATCGGCCACGACCGGGAGCAGACCGGCATGGTCACCGACGCCTCGTTCGACGGCCATCTGTTCGGACTGGCGAACAAAGTGGCGGTGGGGGTCGAGCTGAACCGCGCCTCGCTCAAGCACACCAACAATTCGCCCTATTCCGGCACGTCGCTGGTGGATCCGTACGACGTCGATCACGGACGCTTCATCAATGTGGCCGGCACGACGCCGCGCTATCGCAATACGGCCAGCCAGTACGCGCTGTTCGCCGAAGACCGGCTGATGTTGACGTCCCGCTGGTCGGTGCTGGGGGGCTTGCGCTACGACCACATCGACCTGAAACGGCGCGATCTGGTCGCTGACGAGACGGCCTTCCGCAGCACCTACACCAACGTCGGATGGCGCTTGGGCACGGTCTACGACGTGCTGCCCACCTTGTCGGTCTATGGCCAATACGCGCAGGCCGCCGACCCGATCGGCAGCCTGCTGTTGCTATCGCCCGCCAATAAGGACTACGAGCTGTCGCAGGGCAAGCAGATCGAGATCGGCGTGAAGCAGACGTTCTGGGACAACAAGGGCCAATGGACGCTGGCCGCCTATCACATCACCAAGAACAACCTGGTCACGCGCGACCCCAACGACCCCGCGCTGCGCATCCAGGTGGGCGAGCAATCGTCGCGCGGCCTGGAGGCCACGCTGGGCGTGGAACTGTCGCCCGCCTGGCGAGTGGACCTGAACGCCGTGGCGCTGCGCGCGCGCTACGACGACTTCAATGAATCGGTCGGCGGCGTGGCAGTGTCGCGTAACGGCAATGTGCCGACCGACGTTCCGGAACGCGTGGCCAACGCGTGGGTCAGCTGGAAGTTCGCCCCGCAATGGACAGCCAGCGCCGGCGTGCGCTACGTGGGCAAGCGCTATGCCGACGCCGCCAACCGGCTGGAAATGGCGGGCTACACCACGACCAACCTTGCGCTGCAATGGGAACCGCGGCGCGACCTGAGCCTGGCGCTTCGGGCCTTCAACGTGTTCGACCGCCAGTACGCCGAAACCGCCTACTACAACCAGACGCAGTGGCTGGTGGGCGAAGGCCGGCGCGTGGAGCTCAGCGCCAACTACCGGTTCTAAGCTACGGCCGACCAGACCCCGCGTGTACAATGCGGCCGCCGCTTCTGCAATGGAGGCGGCGGTCGCAACGTGTTAGCCAATCCATGTCTTTGTTCTCCAAGCTTCGCCGCGAATGGATGTCCAATCCGCGCGCCGACATCCTTTCAGGCGTGCTCGTCGCGCTTGCACTGATCCCCGAAGCCATCGGCTTTTCCATCATCGCGGGCGTCGACCCCAGTGTCGGGCTGTACGCCTCGTTCTCGATTGCCGTCATCATCGCGTTCACGGGTGGACGGCCGGGCATGATTTCGGCGGCCACCGCGGCCATCGCCGTGCTGGTCGTGCCGCTGGTGCGCGACCACGGCATCGGCTACTTGTTCGCGGCCTCCGTCCTGATGGGGATCTTCCAGATCGCAGCCGGCCTGCTTCGGCTGGATCTGCTGATGCAGTATGTGTCGCGCTCGGTCGTCACGGGCTTCGTCAATGCCCTGGCGATCCTGATCTTCATGGCCCAACTGCCCCATCTGACCGGCGTGACGTGGGTCACCTACGCCATGATCGCCGCCGCGCTCGCCATCATCTACCTGCTGCCGCGCTTGACCACAGTGGTGCCGTCGCCGCTGGTGGCGATTATCGCCATGACGGCCGTGTCCATTTACGGGGGCCTGGACGTCGCGACCGTGGGAGACATGGGCGCGCTGCCATCCGCCTTGCCGTTCTTCCAGATTCCCGACGTGCCGTTCACGCTGGAAACGCTGCGCATCATCCTGCCGTATTCGCTGACGATGGCGGCCGTGGGCCTGCTGGAATCGATGATGACCGCGCAGATCGTCGACGACATGACCGACACCGGCAGCGATAAGCGCCGCGAATGCCGAGGCCAGGGCATCGCAAATATTGTCACCGGATTCCTGGGCGGCATGGGCGGGTGCGCCATGATCGGCCAGTCGGTCATCAACGTCCGCTCGGGCGGCCGCACGCGGCTGTCCACCTTCGTGGCGGGCGCTTTTCTGCTGTTCCTGATCGTGGCGCTGGGCCCGTTGGTGGCGCGCATCCCGATGCCCGCCCTGGTGGCGGTGATGATCATGGTGTCCATCGGGACCTTCAACTGGCAGTCGTTCCCCAACCTGCGGTCGCACCCCTGGCAATCGTCCGTGGTGATGCTGGCGACAGTGCTGGTCGTGGTCTGGACGCACGACCTGGCGCGCGGCGTGCTCACGGGCGTGGTGCTCAGCGGCCTGTTCTTCGCAGGCAAGGTCAAGGCCTTGCTGAACGTCTCGTCCAACCTGTCAGCGGACGGCACGACCCGCACCTACCGTTATGCGGGCCAGGTCTTTTTCGCCTCGGCCGGGCGATTCGCCACCGCCATTGATTTCCGTGAACGCGTCGATACGGTGGTCATCGACCTGTCGGATGCGCATTTCTGGGACATTTCCGCCGTCGACGCGCTGAACAAGACCGCCGCGAAACTTCGCCGCGCAGGCATGGCCGTCAACGTCATCGGCCTGAACGAGGCCAGCGCCACCTTGGTCGGCAAGCACGCCAGCCACGCGGCGCACTAAGGGCTGAGCAAGTCCGACAAGGCGTTGCCCAATTCCTTGACGGCGCCGGTCACGCCTTCGGCCGCGCCTTCCGCACCCACGCCGACGGCGCGGCCAAAGCCTTGCGCCACCTGTGCGGCAAAGCCCCGTCGGACCGAGAACTTGGGATTGTCCAGGCTGCCCTGAAGTTTGAACTGGAAGCGCAAGGCGCCGGTCTTGTCTTTCATGGCGGCCAGCACCGCCTTGCGCGGCAGCGAAAACAGGGTTCCGTCGCCGCCGAACTTCAGGTCACGCAGCGCGACGGTGCCCGAGGCCTGCAATTCGCGCTTGGCGATGGTGGTGTTCATATCCAGGTCCATCGTGCCGGCGGTCAGCGACCCCGCATCCTTTTCGGACAGGTAAGGCGCGGCATGCCGGATGTCCATATTGCGCACTGCCACCTTCATGTCGGCGTCCGTCCCGCCCACTTGCAGCCAGCCCTGCGCGCGCACGGTCGATTCCCCATTGCGGTTCTCTTCCAACGTGCCGCTGAACTCCATATCGCTATGCGTGCCATCGCCCGGGACCGACAATGGGCTCAACCGAGCTTGCACATTCTTGAACGGAATGCGGTGCGGCGGCTTGGACACGGCGGCGTCCTCGAAATCCAGCCGGCCGTCCCGCAGGGTCAGCTCCGCGACACGGATCGTGCGATCTGCCCGGGATTTGCCGTCGCCGCCGGCGCCAGCGTGCAATGCCGCCTGCAAGGCGGGGGCGATCTGCATTTCGCCATCGGCGCCGCGCACGACCGCAAAATCGAAACCTTCCACAACGACGGCGTTGAATACGGCCTCATGGCGTAGAAAGGCCGACCACTGCGGTTCCAGCATGACGCGTTTGGCGCTTGCGCCCGCCTGGCCCGGGGCGCCGGCCACCTTCACATCGGTCAGCACGACCTCACGCCAACCGACCTGCACGTTGCCCACCTGGCCACGGGGCCCCAGCATGCTTGAAATCCGCTGTTCGGCGATACGGGTGGCGGCAAACGCCAACACCCCGGCCAACGCGGCAAGGACGAGCAGCACAGCAAGGGTGGTGCCCAAGGCCGATCTCCGGCGCGGCGCGGCGGCATTCAAGCTCATTGCGGTTCCTGTTTCGTGATGCCGGGGTAGACGCAGACGGCGCATCGCGCAGCGTCAAATTGCAGGCCTCACCCGGGATGGTCAGCGATACGGCGCCATTATTCAATGGACGAAATGGATGATGGCAGCTTATGCGCCCTTCACGCAAACGGCCCCGTCCACGCCAAGGAAAGCGCGGACGGGGCCGTTGGGATTCGCGCTGCCGGCTTCCGGACTCAATGCGCGATCAGGGGGTCAACGCTGCGGCTTGCCGGGCTGGCCGGGCTGCTGGCCGCCTTGCTGGCCTTGGCCTCGATCGGCATTCTGGCCAGTTTGCCCCGGTTGCTGGCCGGGCGACTGATTGCGGTCCTTGGGGTTTTCCTGGGCCTGTTGCTTTTGCGGCTGCTTTTGCTGGTCGGGCTGATTCTGATTGGACATTACAAGTCTCCTGATAGGCGGAAAAAACTCCGCTATCAGAGCAATAGCAACTGCCGTGCCCAAATGCCGAACCGACGAGCTTCCAGGAGGAAACGGATGGCGCCCCGCTTTTCGACCGGTAAGTCCTGGCCTGTCTGGAAGAAATTGCACAAGCGACGACGCGCCTGCGAGCGCTACTGGGTGATGACGCGTGCAGGGAAACCAGGTTCGGTCTCTTTGGCGCCGCCGTCGAAAGCCTCGATCCAGGACGACGCGTAATTGGCGGGCGCGGCCAGCGGTTCGCCGCCGTCGCGCTGGGTGCGTAGCCGCACCATCAAGGCGTCCAGCGGCATCGGGCGCCCCAGGGCAAACCCTTGCCCGTAACGGCAGCCGGCCGCCCGCAAGGCGGGGATGTCGGCCACGTTTTCCACCCCTTCGGCTACGACGCGCCAACCCAGGCGCGTCGCCAGTTCCGCGGCAGTGCGCAACACTTCAAACGCCACGGCGCTGCGCCGCATGCGCGTCACGAAATACTGGTCGATCTTTACTTCGGACAAGGGAATGGCCGATAGCAGCTTCAGCGAGGCGTGGCCGGTGCCGAAATCGTCCAGGCTGACCTCGCACCCCGCGTCCTCCAGTTTCATCAACGACGCGCGCAAGACGTCCAGCTCGCGGATGGGCTGGTCTTCGGTGAGTTCGACCCGCACCAGCGAAGCTGGCAGCTCGGCGGTATAGATGAGGTCCAGCAGGAAATCCACGGCGCTTTCGTCAGACAGCGTGGTCGCCGGCGCGTTGATGGCGACCGGCACCGCAATGCCCGCGCGCCGCATCGTCAGCAATATATCGATCACGCGCAGGCAGACTCGCTCGAACAGCAGCTTGTCCAAACCCATGCGGTTGATCGCAGGAATGAATTCGGCAGGCATGACGACACCCAGGCGAGGATGCTGCCATCGCGCCAGTGCTTCGGCGGATACGATCCTGCCTGTCATCAGGTCCACCTGCGGTTGCAACAGCACCCGCAGGCCATCCTTTCCTGCCACCATGGCCGCGATTTCTTCGTCGCTGACCACCGAGCTTGTGGAAGCCTCGTGATTGGGCGTCATGTCTACGCTCCTCGCGCGCCCCTGGGTAAGGCCTGCGCTGTCCGGGCGCAGAAAGAGGCACATTGGGACATGAGTATTCACTATCGGCTTGCCGCTACCGCGCCGGCCGTAATTTCCGGCGCACTGAACCGCCAAATGTTTTTTTATGCGATTTCGAGCAATTGTTCCAGGCAAATTTGCGCTTAAGACGCACTAAAGTCACACAAATGAAACCATTTGTATGGACCCATCCAGATTCATGAATCTGACACCCCATGGACGACCGCCACAATCCCGACAAAACGGCCTTGTCGACATGGTAGGGTTTGCGTCTTCCGGCCTTCGGGCCCACTGCAGCTTGATGAATAGCGTGACGAATTTGCTAACCCGCTGGCGTGCTTCCTTGCGCAATGTCTTGTGGCTGGACGCGTTGCAAGCCGCCGCCATCAGCGCGGCACCCGTGATCCTGGCCGTGCTGGTGCACGAACCCCGCCTGGGCTGGACCGCGATCGCCGCATTCTGGGCCTGCTTTGGCGATCCGGGTGGCCCCTTGCGGCAACGCGCCGGCTCCATGCTGGCGCTGGGCCTGATCGGCGGCCTCTTCTGTTTCCTTGCCAGCGCTAGCGCCAGCCATCTGTGGCTGCTGCTGCCGCTGACGTTTATCTGCTGCACGTTCGGCGGCTTGCTGCGCGTGCTGGGGCCGGCGGCGGCCATCGTCGGCACCTTGCTGTCCGCCGGCTTCGTCGTAGCCGCCGAATTGCCCGCGCTCACGCTGGCCGAAAGCCTGTCATATACCCTCTTCTTCCTGGCGGGTGCCGTCTGGGCCATCCTGATGACCGCGCTGGTATGGCGCCGACGGCCCTGGAAGGACGCCACGCACGCGGTCGCGCATTGCTACCGCGGGCTGGCGGACTTCGCCGACGCGCTGGCCCGCATGTATTCGGGCCTGACCCCGGCGGCCGGGCCCCAAGCCTGGACTGCCGTCACCAAACCGCAGCGCAGCGCCCAGCGCGCCGCCTTGGAGGCCGCCCGCGTCCGCATCCGCGAAGTGCAGGAATCGCGCCCTTCACGCCGCGCGCGCGCCAACCAGCTGACCTACCTGCTGGACAGCGCGGAAGACAGTTTCATTGCGCTGGTCGCCTGCGCCGACCTGCTGGAATCTCACGCTCCGCAATGGCTGGGCCGCAGCGCCGGCGCGCACCTGTCGCATGCGCTGCACCGCTACGCCAGCGTGTGCAACGCGATTGCCAGCACCTCGGACGTCAGCGACCCCAAACAGGCGCAATGCCTGCGCGAGCGTCTGGCCCACTATGGCGCCGGCCTGCATGACCTGCGCGGCGGCGCCATGGCCTATGCGCCCGATCTGGCCACGATGGTGCCCGTACTGGACCGCCTGCTGCACACCGCGCAAGCCGTCACGCACGCGCTCTTTGACCAGGGCGATGCGCCTGCCGCGCCCGCCCAACAAGGCCGGGGCACGTCTCGCGCGCGTCAGGCCTGGCGCACGCTGCGCCAGAACCTGGGGGTGGAATCCGATGCCTTCCGCCACGCCTTGCGCGTGGGCGTCGGCGCCACCATCGCCGTGGCCTTGTCCAAGACATTCGCCGTCAACCATGGTTATTGGATGTCGCTGACGCTGGTCTTCATCCTGCAGCCCTATTTCGCCACCACCTGGCAACGTACCCTCGAACGCGTCACCGGCAGCGTCGCCGGCGCCATCGGCGCATCGCTGCTGGGCCTGCTATTGAGTACGCCGCTGTCGGTGGCGCTGGCCGTGCTGCCCATTGCGCTGGGCACCTTCGCCGCGCGCACCATCCATTACGCGCTGTTCACCTTTTTCCTGACGTCGCAGTTCGTGCTGGTCAGCCATATCCAGCAACCGGAAATCTATGAGCCCACGCTGGCGGCGCTACGCGCCTTCAACAGCGTGCTGGGCGGCATCCTGGCGCTGCTGGTGGGCGTTCTGGTGTGGCCGGAAAAAGAGCCGCGGCAACTGGCCGGCGCCCTGACACGGGCTCTGGACCGGCATGCCGCGTACGCGCTGGCGCTGACACGGCAAAAAAGCGGCATGGCCTCACTGCCGGACGAAAGCAGCATCGTCGCCTTGCGCCGCCAAGCCTGCCTGTCGGCCGATAATGCCGAGGCCTCATTGCAGCGCCTGCAACAGAATCCCGTGCACCGCGAGCGTAACGTCGACACCGCGGTGAACCTGCTGAACGCCATGCGGCGTATCACGGCAGCCGGCACGGTGCTGGAGATCCAGCCCGCCCTGCCTTCCGAGGCGCCTGCCGCGGCTGCCCTGCGCGACTATGGCTTGGTGCTGGCCCACGCGCTCCATCCGCAGGATCACGGGGCGGACCTGCCTCCCCGCCAATGGGCCGTGCCGGCCGCCATCGCCGCCGCCGACCCGGCCTTGGCCGAGCCGCTGGACCGCATCGCCCAGCAGGCGCGCCAGGTGCGCCAATTGCGCGACCGCATCGAGAAGGATCCACCCCAGTAGGCCGCCGCGGCGGGCCCACGGGCCATCTTTGCGCCGAATCCCGGTATCTGAAAGCCGCTTGATGCGCATCAAGGGCCGGCTCCTCGGAAAGCGTAACCATGACGCTATGGGACGCTTACTGAGGAGACCCGCATGTATCGCCGCATTGCCGTACACCTGGACCATGGATTCGACTGCGAACGCCGCACCCGGCTGGCGCTGTCGCTAGCCAAACGCCACAAGGCCGAACTGGTCGGCATTTACGCCAGCGCGGCGCCGCCCCAGTATTACTACGGCGAATCCGTGTTGATGTCCCGCACGCTGAACGTCATGAAGGAACTGCAGGCGCAGAACCGCGCCGCGGTGCAGAACGCATTCCTGGATGCGGCCGCCGCCGCCGATGTGCCAGCGGTGGTACGCGCCGGAGACACCGCGCCTAGCGTCTGCGTGGCGCTGCATGCCCGCACCAGCGATCTCGTCATCGTCAGCCAGTTCAACCGCGACGAAGTCGAAGCTGCGCATGAATCCGAATTCGTCGAGCAGATGCTGCTGACGGCAGGTCGCCCCGTGCTGGTGCTGCCCTCCAGCGGCGATTTCCCCACCGTGGGCGACCGCGTGCTCTTCTGCTGGGACGGCAGCCGCGAAGCCGCCCGCGCCTTGGGCGACGCCACGCCGGCGCTGCGCCTGTCGTCGCGCCTGATCGCGCTGACCATGGACGAAGGCGGATCCTCGCAGAAAGACGAAGCCACGCCGTTTGAAGACCTGGCCACGTATTGCGTCGCCCATGCCATGCCCGCCCCGGACCACGTGCGCCGCGACATCAAGGGCGTTGGCGTGGGCAGCACCATCCTGAATGCCGCCGCCGACCATAGCGCGGACATGATCGTAATGGGCGCCTATGGCCACAGCAAGCTGCGCCAATGGGCGATGGGCGGCGCCACCGCGTCCATCCTGAAGAGCATGACCGTCCCGATCATGTTCTCGCACTAAGCACGCGGCTAGGCCGCTTCGGCTTGCGCCGTCGGAACAGGGATAGTCGTTGCAAAACCGGCCGGCCGGCGCCACACGGCGCCCTGCCGGCCAGCTGGCGTTATATCCGTCCCATCAGCAACATCACGATCAGCACGATCACGACAATGCCAAGCAAGCCACTGGGGTAATAGCCCCAGCCCTTGCTGTGCGGCCATGCGGGCACGGCACCGATAAGCAGCAGGATCAGAATGATCAGCAAAATGGTCGACATGATGACTCCTCGTCTTTATTGATTCGAATTGTTCAGCGGCATGCGGGCATCAGCGTTTGGGCGGGTCGATTTCCTTGATCGGCGGCGATAGCGGCGGCAGATCGACTTCCGGCTCGTCGGTATCCGGTTCTACCGGCAGATCCCCGGGCGGCGATCCGGGCGGGATCGGATCGGGTTTCGGCGGCACGTGTAGCTGTAAGGTGGGTTGCATGGCACTCTCCTGTAGGGATCCTTGCCGGGACGGGACGTTGGGTCCCGGCCCGCAACGATCGATTCGCTGATGTTGTTGCTGCCGACTGCCTCAGCAAGCGCCGTGCCTGACCCTCCTGATCCCCGGGTAACGTTGCCGTCGGGCACGTTGCTTGCTGCAGGCGCCGCCGACGCCGTTGGAGATCAGCATGGACGCCCGCATATCGCCCCCCGACCCCGTAGCGCTGGTCTACGTTGACGACACGCAACCGGGCTATCGCCGTGTGCGCGTGAACGGCAGCACGTTCCATTACGTGGACGCGCAGGGAAAACGCATCAAAGATGACGCGGAAATCGCCCGTATCCACGCGCTGGTGATTCCTCCCGCCTATGAAAACGTGTGGATCTGCCCCCTGCCCCATGGCCACCTCCAGGCCACCGGCCGCGATGCGCGGGGCCGCAAGCAATACCGCTACCACCCGGACTGGGCGGCATTGCGCGACGCGGACAAGTATCAGAACCTGCTGGCGTTCGGCCAGGCCCTGCCGCGCATCCGGCGGCAGGTTGACCGGCACATGCGGGCGACAGGACTAGCGCAGGACAAGGTCATCGCGACGTTGGTGAAGTTGCTGGAGACCACACTGATCCGGATCGGCGCGCGCGAATACGCTCGGTCCAACAAGTCTTACGGCCTGACGACGCTCAAGCGCCGGCATACGACGGTCGCGGGCAGCAGCTTCCGGTTTCGCTTCCAGGGCAAGAGCGGCGTGCCGCACGATGTGACGGTGAAGGATCGCCGCGTCGCCCGCATCATCCGCCGCTGCCTGGAAATTCCGGGCCAGCAGCTGTTCCAGTACCTGGATGAAGATGGCGGCAAGCACCCCGTGGATTCCGGGGCGGTCAATGCCTATCTGCGCGCCGCCGGTTCGGGCGACTTCACGGCCAAGCACTACCGCACCTGGGCGGGTTCCGTGCTGGCGTATGCCGCGCTGCAGGCGCGCCCCTTCGAAGACGAGGCGCAAGCCAGGCAAACCGTGGTGGAGGTCATCAAGCAGGTGTCGCAGCGCCTGGCCAACACACCCGCCGTGTGCCGGGCGTGCTACGTGCACCCCGCCCTGCTTGAGGCCTATCTGGCAGGCACGCTGCCGCCAAAGTCCCGGGCGCCGGAGGCGCCGCGCGGCCTGGACGCGGACGAACGGCGCCTGCTGGCATTCCTGCGAGGCTTGCCAGGCGTTACGGACGGCCCGGGCCTCGCCGCCGAATCAAAAAAGGGATGAACGAGCGTTCTTCGCCCGAGGTTGCGGCGCGGCGCCGTCTGCCCAGTTCGATTCGGTTTGATTGTCGACCATCGCGCGTTTGTCGCGCGCCGCCTCATCCGGGGTAGAGGCGTCTGGTTTGACCGGTTGTTTCGGCACATCGACGGGGCCGCTCGGCGGCAGTATCTTAGCGTTGTCCTGCGCGCCGGCTTGCGCGGACCGGCCCGTACGATCAGAGGCGGCGGACGACGACGGGGAGCGGTTTTTCATTGGTATCTCCTGCCAGGTTTCGATTTTCCATCCTACGGCCAGCGGCCGCGATAAAGCACTCGCAGTACCTTCAAATTGCAAGCGGATGTGCCCGGGCCGGCCGGGCATGCCTTTGCCGACGGCCACGGGAACTCACAAGGAGATGCAATGCGAGACCCAAACTTCGAGCAATGTGTGCAAGCCTGCTATGAATGCGCGGTGGCTTGCGACCAGTGCGCCGCGACCAGTCTGGAAATCAATGCCACGCGGATGAAGCGCTGCATCAGCCTGGCCACCGACTGCGCCAGCGTTTGCCGCCTGTGCGCCGCCATGTTGGCCCGTAATGGGGAGTTTTCTACCGCGTTATGTACTTTGTGCGCCTTGGTTTGCGATGCCTGCGCGCGGGCATGCACGCCGCATCAGGACATGGAGCACTGCCAGATCTGCGCCGGCGCTTGCCTGGCTTGCACGCTGGCCTGCCAAGACATGCTCGAGGCCTAGCGCCCCGACACGCCACGCGGCCGCACGGGCCGGTCCGCGCTGGTGGAATTCCCGCCCGATTGCCAGGAGCTTTCTGATGGCCTCTACGAACACCCCTCTGCCTTCCGACTTTCCCGAGAACGGCCCGGACAATCGTAAGTCGCGCAGACGCGCGCGCCATCCGGAAAGTTGGATCGATGAAATCGAGGCGACGTTGCGCGACGCCGACCCGACGGATCTGGACGCGCTGAAGGCCCGTCTGTCGGACCAGTTGACCGCCACGCGGCGCAGCCTGCGTGACGCCTCGGAGAATGCGGGCGACCTGATGCGTGAAACGATCGACTGCACCGAGGAATACATCCATGCCCGGCCGTGGCAAGCGGTCGGACTGGTGGCCGGCGCAGCTTTCCTATTCGGCGTCATCGTCGGACGCCAATAGCCGCGCCAGCCGGGCCGTGCCGGGCGTCAGCCCGGCTTTTGCGCCTTTTCCTTGGCATCCCCGTAAGCGGCCTGCGTCTTGCCGGCCACCTTCTGCGCTGTCCCCTTCAGTTCGGTGGACGTGCTGCCGGTGGCCTTGCCGGCGACTTCCTTCGCCTTGCCGACGGCTTCGTTGACTTTGCCCTTCACCTGGTCCTTGTTCATGGCTCTCTCACTTTTCATCGCGTGGTTGGAATAACGGCGCCTGGGACGACGCCCACGGCAGGCCTCGCAAGCCGCGTGCCCAAAGCTCCACCCCTGTAATAAAACACTGTGCCAGGAACAGCAATTGCGTCCTTGAACCCTATCGCGCGCCTTGCGCGCCAGCTTCGAGGAGCATCGCATGAGCAAAGCCCCCAGCGCCGGCACCGGCGACCGTCCCCATCCCACCCCGCCCATGCCAGGTCAACATCTTGAGAAGCCCGGCAATGAAGCCGACATGGCGCTCAAGCCCCAATATCAGGCCCCCGGCTATTCGGGCAGCGCCAAACTGCAGGACATGGCCACCCTTGTCACCGGCGGCGATTCCGGTATCGGCCGTGCCGTCAGCGTGCTGTTCGCGCGTGAAGGCGCGGACGTCGCGGTCATTTATCTGAACGAACACGAAGACGCCGAGGACACGCGGCGCGCGGTCGAAGCTGAAGGCCGGCGCTGCCTGCTGATTCCGGGCGACGTGCAGGACCCGACCTTCTGCAAGGACGCCGTGGCCCAGGTGGTGAAAGCCTTCGGCAAGCTTGACGTCCTGGTGAACAACGCGGCCTACCAGCAGCACACCGATACGCTGACCGAGATCAGCGACGACAAATGGGACAAAACACTGCGCACCAACATCACCGCCTACTTCTACATGGCCCGGGCGGCGTTGCCCCATCTGAAGGCGGGCGCCTCCATCATCAATACGGGCTCAGTGACGGGACTGCGCGGCAGCGCCAAGCTGCTGGATTATTCGTCTACCAAAGGCGCGATCCATGCCTTTACCCGATCGCTGGCGGCGAACCTGGCTGACCAGGGGATCCGCGTGAACGCCGTGGCGCCCGGCCCGGTCTGGACGCCCCTGAACCCGGCGGACCAAAGTCCTAAGGCCATCAAGGAATTCGGCAAGCACACCGACCTGGGTCGGCCGGCGCAACCGGAAGAGATTTCTCCCGCCTATGTATTCCTGGCGTCTCCCGTGTGCGCCAGCTACATCACCGGCATCGTGCTGCCCATTACAGGCAGCGCCGGCGACTGACCCGTCAGGTGACGGAGGTGGGTGCCTCGACGTGCTGGGGCGGCGTCAACGGGTCGAAATCCTCCCACTTCCCGTTCAACCAGCGCCCTTGCGCACGTTCGATGTCGCGACCGCCGGATTCGCGCAATACCTGCCGCGCCAGCGCCTCCTTTCCCACCGGAACATGCAGCGCCAGCATCACGCCGGCCGGGCGAATGGCAGGATGCATTGCTTGCGGGTGGAACGTGGACTTCCCCCGGCGCTTGTCCCGCCCGACGATCCACAGCGCGCCCGCCAACGCGCCTAGATAGGCGCCTACGCCCGCTGCAGCGATGACGATGAAGATAGATGCCGCTATCTGTGCCGCGATCAGGCCGCCCACCAGCGCAAACAGCAATCCCAGCGCCGATGCGCCTGCCACGGCACCCAGGTGGCCACCCTTCGCATCCGGGTCTGCCACCCGATCGCCGCCCAAGGGATAGCGCCCGTGCTCGCCTGCGGAATTGATATAGAACGTATGCACGTCGTCTTCCGTGAAACCCTCGGCAAAGAGCTTCTGCGCGGCCACGGTGGCTTGGTCGAATGTCTGGAAACGTGCGGCGACAATCAAGGACATGACGTTCTCCCGGATGGATGTATGACTTGGCGCAGCAACTCGCATGCCCGTCACGCGAAGGCACGGCGCTTGCTGTGGGGCATGCGCACACCCGTCCGGGTGCTGCGCTTCACCCCTACCCGGAGACCGCCATGCCCCGCACCCCCACCCCCGATTTTCCCGATGGCTTGCCGGACCCGAACGACAATGGCCGCCCCGACCTGGGTCCCAGCGATTCATCCGATTCAGCCAGCGACCTGCCGCCCGGTCTGGCGCATTCCGATAGCGATTCGCAGGCAACCGGTGAACGCGAAAGCGTCGAACCGGATGTCCGCGACGACGATGGCAGCGACATCGCGCCGGACCGCGTTACCGGCGCCGACGAGGCCGGCATTTCCCGTTCAGCGCCCAATCCGGTGCGCAATGGCGGCTGACTCCCTATCGGCTGAGTCCGAACCCGCACGCGTGCCCCTCGGATTCGGTGGGGGCACAGTGGGCACGACCCATGACGAAACCCTGGACGTTTCTGGCGACAGTGAAGTTTTTTCTAACCCTGGCGCAGAAACTGCCGCAAGCGGCGATCCGCGCGGGCGTGAACTTTCGCGACTCGATTGGCTGGCGCTGATAGCCGTCGTGGCGGGCGGGTTGAACTGCGGCCTGATTGCCGCCGTCAACCTGGACGTATTCGCGAAAGTCCTGCCGTACACGGTGGCCACCCGCGCAGTGCAAGGGCTGATCGGCTTGGCCGCGCTGCATTGCGTGGTGCTGCTCTTCCGCTTGGCGGAGGCCCCGGACTGATCGGGGCCTGCCGCTTTATTTTCCGCCCGGCCGCTTGCCGGGATACTCCCCTCCCTCTTCGAATTGCGGCCCCTTGGTGTTGGGTGTCTTGTCTGCCGGTCGCTTGGCCGGCGGATTCTCGGCGACCTCGGGCTCGTCCGCGCCGAACTGGCCGCTACGGTGGGCGGCGTCCGTCTTGTCGTTCGGTGTGTTCGCCTCGGGCTTGGCCGGCTTCTGTTCAGTGGGCTGTGTCATCTTGCTCTCCATGTTGCCGTTGATGCGCGAATGAGCGGCGCAAGCGGCGTGCCCGGGGGGCCGGGAACGCCGCTTGCTTGGTGGGTATGCAGGCCCGCCTCACACCGGGCCCTTACCCAAAGGAGTCAGTCATGAATCTGTCCAGAACCGTTTGCCCCGCTATCGCCCTGTGCCTGTCCGCCCTGGCGTTCCAGGCCTCCGCGCAAACCACGCCGGTACGCAGCAGCGACCAGATCGACAACCAGTACAAGATGGATAAAAAGCAATGCGACGGTATGAAGGGCAACCAGAAGGACGTCTGCCAGCAGCAGGCAGAAGCCAACCGCGACAAGGCGAAGGCCGACGCCAAGGCCGGCAAGGAGAAAGCCGAAGCCAATCATGACGCCGCCAAGGTGCGCAATGACGCCGATTACAAGGTAGGCAAGGAAAAGTGCGACGCCATGTCCGGTAATGCCAAGGACGCTTGCGTCGCCGACCTGAAGACCCGCTACGGCAAGTAAGACCAGCCCGGCGGAAGGCGCGCGGCGGGCCACAGCCCGGCCGCGCGAACCCTACCCTGCGTCGCGGGCTTCGCCTGCACCGGCCTCGCCGGGCAAGACGTAGCCTGCGGCCGCATATTCCTCAAGACGGTTATAGAGGGTCTTGGGGCTGATGCCCAGCATCGCCGCGGTTTGTTTCTTGACGCCATTGCAGCGTGCAAGCGTGGCCAGGATCAAGCGCCGGTCGGCCTCGGCCAGCGTTTCGCCCACCGGCACGCTGACCTGTCCGCTCGCTGCGTCGCCACCCGGCGAGACGTGCGGTGCCAGCATGTCCACATCCAGCACGTCACCATCGGCCATGATGAAGGCGCGCCGCACGAAATTCTTGAGCTCGCGCACGTTGCCCGGCCATTCGTATTGCATCAACGCCTCGCCGGCCTGCGGCGAGAACACCTTGCTCTTGCCGGTTTCCTGGTTTTGCGCCTGCAAGAAGCGCTGTGCCAGGAACAGGATGTCGTCGCCACGTTCGCGCAGCGGAGGCAGTTCGATGGGAAAAACGCTCAGCCGGTAGTACAGGTCTTCCCGCAGCTTGCCATCCTGCACGGCCTGTTCAGGATTGCGGTTGGTCGCGGCGACGATGCGGATGTCGCAGCCGATCTCCCGGTTGGTCCCTACCCGCATGAACTGTCCGGTCTCCAGCACCCGCAGCAGCTTGACCTGCAAGTCCAGCGGCATTTCGGTCACTTCGTCCAGAAACAAGGTGCCGCCATCAGCGCGCTCGAAATAGCCCTTGTGCTGCCGGTCGGCCCCGGTAAAACTGCCGCGTTCGTGGCCGAACATTTCACTTTCGATCAGGTTGGGCGAGATGGCGCCACAGTTCACCGCAATGAACGGGCGCTGGCGGCGCGTGCTCAATTCATGGATCGCGTGGGCGGCCAGCTCCTTGCCGGTGCCGCTTTCGCCAATCAGCAAGGTCGTGACATTGGTGGGCGCGACGCGCCCGATCTGGCGATACAGCGCAGTCATGCAATCCGACGCACCATACAGCTTGCCGAAGCGTCCGGCTTCCTCGAAGGGCATGCCAGGCAGGTCACCGCCGGCATTGGCGACGACGCGCGTCAGGATGGCGTTCAACCGTTCCATGCAGATCGGCTTGACCAGGAAGTCGGTGGCCCCCAAGCGCAACGCCTGGACGGCATAGTCCACCGTGCCATGCCCCGTCATCACCACCACTTCCGCGCTGGCTGCGGCGACATTCTTGAAAATGTCCATGCCGTTGCCGCCCGGCAACCGGACGTCGGTCAGCACCAAATCCGGCGCCTGCCGCTCCAGCTGTATGAACGCATCCTTGACGCTGGCCGCCACTGCAACCGAGAAACCGCTGTCGCGGCCCAGCTCGGCCAAGGTCTCTCGTATCGCGTCGTCATCGTCGACGATCAGCAAATGAGGCATTAACTTCTCCATAGGGCGATACGCGGCAGGACGTCCGCGCCGCGCATTCTTATAGGAACGAGAATAGTCACTCTGGCGGCGCCATGCGTAAACATTCGATACCGTCCACTAAAGTTTTCGAATACTTGCAACTGGTCGCATTCCTGAGCCCACCCCGCCACTACGATTGGTGAATCGCGATTGGCCCCCGGCGGGCCGAGGTATCAGCATGGCAAATCGCACTACCACCGGGCGCGAGGACGCGGTTGTGTCCCCCGCCCCCCCGATGGACGTCACCGGCTTGTCGCCGGTCATGCAGAAGCTGGGCGCCCGGTTGCAACTGGCGGCATCCACGGATGCCAGCGTCTTCATCGTGGGAGAAAGCGGCGCCGGTAAAGAAATCGTTGCGCGCGCGATCCATGACGCCAGCGAACGGCGCAACCAGCCTTTTGTCGCCGTGAACTGCGGCGCCATCAGCGGCACGCTGGCCCATGCCGAACTGTTCGGCCACGAAAAGGGCAGTTTCACCGGCGCCCTGGCGCAGAACGCAGGCTATTTCGAATACGCCAGCGGCGGCACCCTGTTCCTGGACGAGGTCACCGAAATGCCGCCTGACATGCAGGTGCATTTTCTGCGCGTCCTGGAGGCAGGGACTTACCAGCGCGTGGGGGGTTCAGACCTGCTGCGTGCCAATGTCCGCATCATTTGCGCCAGTAACCGGGATCCCGCGGCCTCCGTCGCCGAAGGCCGCATGCGCCAGGACTTCCTGCACCGTTTGCTGGTCATCCCGCTGCGCGTACCGCCTTTGCGCGAACGCGGAGACGACGCTGTGATCTTGGCGCACCGGTTCCTCGAGACGCTCAACGCCCAGCACCGAACGCAGAAGACGTTTTCCAAGTCGATGCTGGAGGCGATCATGCAGCACGACTGGCCGGGCAACGTCCGGGAATTGCGTAACGTGGTGCAGCGCGCGTTCATCCTGTCTGATACGCAACTGGACACCGATCTGCTAGCGCGCGTCCCGGCCCGCCAGCGAACGGAAATGCGCGACGGCGCGTTGAGCTTCCCGGTGGGCATGCCGCTGGGCCGGGCGCAACGCGAATTCATCCTGGCTACGCTCGCGCATCATGACGGCGACAAGCGACTGGCCGCGGACACGTTGGGCGTCAGCCTGAAGACCCTCTACAACCGGCTGGACGTCTACGACAAGGAAGGCTTGGCGGACCGCTGAGCAGTTCTTACCGCCGGCTTGTAATAGCGTCTCCGCCGGCAGCCGCCCTCCTCCCGATACTCGCCCGCAAACCCACCTGGCATGGAGTTTGCTTAAGTATCAAGGATGCGCCGCCTTCCGGCGGCTCCCGGCAAGGAGACTCGATTGGGCCACCCTACGCAAGAATTGCGCCTGCGACAGCAGATGACGCTGGCGCCCCGGCTTCAGCAGTCCGTCAAGCTGCTGCAAATGTCGGCGCTTGAATTCACGACCGCGGTGGAGCATGCGCTGGCCACCAATCCCTTTCTTGAAGATGGCGACGAGCAGGATAGCGATACCGCCGACAACGGGCCGGACACCCGGCCCGTCGGCCACGGCGAGCACGCTGATGCGCCGGCGGAGCACACGACCACCCCAAGCGCTGACAACGAAGAAGCGCCCCCCGACGCCCCCGCCTATTCCGGCGACTATCCCATGCCGTCGTCCGGATCCGGCGAAGGCAAGGACCTGGGCCAATGGGCCAGCGCATCCCTATCGATGCGGGAGCGCCTGTCGCAGGATCTCGGCAACTATCACCTGGAGCCCCGTGATCGGTTGTTGGCGGAATTCATCATCGATGCCCTGGATGACGACGGCTATCTGCGAGTTCCGCTGGGCAGCCTTTGCAGTGCGGACCGGCCCGAATTCAGTCCGCCGCCCGATGAGGGGGAATGGACCGCCGCGCTGCGCCTGGTGCAGCAACTGGATGCGCCCGGGCTGGGCGCACGAGACCTCACGGAATGCCTGACCCTGCAACTCCTGGCAGCGCGGGCAGTCGACGCGGCAACCCGCGATCTGGCGCTGCGCATCGTGCGCGAGCATCTGGACCGCCTGGGCAAGAACGACTGCGTGGGACTACGCCGTCTGCTGGAATGTTCCGACGACGCGCTGCGCGAGGCGTGCGCGCTGATCCGCAGCCTGGATCCCAAACCGGGCGCCCGCTACAGCGCGGAAGCGCCGGTGTACGTCGTGCCGGATGTATTCGTGGATAAATGGCATGCCCGCTGGCGCGTGCTTCCCAACCGCAATGCGATGCCGCAAGCGCGCCTGCACCGCACCTATGCCGACCTGTTCCGCCGCGCCCGCCTGGACGACCGCAGCCCGATGGCTCAAGAGTTGCAGGAGGCGCGCTGGCTGGTGCGCAACGTGGAACAGCGCTACACCACCATCCAGCGTGTCGCCGAGGCCATCGTCAAGCGGCAGCAGACATTCTTCGAATACGGCGAGGTGGCGCTGCGCCCTCTGATGCTGCGGGAAGTGGCCGACGATCTGGACATGCACGAGTCCACGGTATCGCGTGCAACCGTCGGCAAGTACATGGTGACGCCGCGTGGCGTATTTGAATTCCGTCACTTCTTTTCGCGCGAGCTGGCCACCGAATCGGGTGGCTCATGCTCGGCCGCCGCCGTGCGGGCGCTGATCAAGGAAATGGTCGACGCCGAAGATCCCACCATGCCCTTGTCCGACGTGGCGCTGACCCAGCAACTGGCCGCCAGCGGCATTCTGCTGGCGCGCCGCACCGTCTCCAAATACCGCGGGCAACTGCGGGTGCCGCCGGCGGAGTTGCGCCGCCAGCACTAGCCGTTGCCGGCCGGTGCCGCATGCAAAAAAGGCTTCCCTGCGGAAGCCTTCTTTTCATGGCTGCCCCAAAGGGGCAGCCGCGTTCGGGACGCTTACTTCGAACCGCCCGTGTTCGGGTATCCCGGAGGGGGTGCGGCGCCAGCGGCCGGCGTGCGCGGCACGTTATCGTTGGCTTCGCGCGGCCGATTGGGCGTTTCATCGGAGTGCTTCTTGCCCGAAGACATGGTGCCGCTATGCTGCGTTGAAGGCGCGGTGGTCCCCGTAGAGGGCGTCGCATTGGGCGCGGGCGCCATCTGCCCCGCCGGCAAGGGGCGATTCGGCTGGGCGCCGGTGGCGTCGTTCGGCGTGGAAGACGGCGTAGTCGGGCTGGCCGACTGGGCCAGCGCGGCGCCGGCGGACGTCAGGCCCGTCAGCAGTACAAAAGCGCAAGTCATGGCACGGGTTTTCATAGTCAGACTCCTTGGTTGGAATGCATGGACTTGTACGCAAGCCCCGTTCCCGTCCCTTGGATAGCCCTCCCGCTGCCCGCCCGGCTGCGTAATCCCCCGCCTGGCGCGTCCGGACGGGTATTTTTTACCTGCCTTTGCAACCCTGGCATCCCACCGCCCGCGCTACGCCTGGCCTGCGCCGCCCGGCACCGCGTCGCGGGACTCGGCCAGCATGTGTTGCACCCTTTCACCCAACGCATCCAGCGAGAACGGCTTCACGATCAGTTCCATCCCCTGTTCCAGGAATCCCCGGTCATGCGCCGCGCTTTCGGCATATCCGGTCATCAGCAGCACCTTCAGCCCGGGATGCGCCGCCCGCGCGGCATCCGCCAACTGCCGCCCGTTCAGCGCCGGCAGCCCCACGTCCGTGACCAGCAGATCGATGCCCGAGGTGCCCAGCACCAGCTCCAGTCCGGCCTCGCCATCGGCGGCGGTCAGCACCCGCATGCCCAGTTCGGCCAGGCATTCGTGCACCATGTCGCGCACATTGTCATCGTCTTCCACCAGGACCACCACGGACGGCTGCCCGACGCCCGGCACCTGCTGGGCAGAGGGCTCCTGCCGTGCCGCCGCATCGGGCGCGCCGTCGTATCGGGGCAGGAACAGCCTGACCGTCGTCCCCTGGCCGACGGCGCTTTCCAGCGTGGCCATGCCGCCGGCCTGTTTGGCAAAACCATAGATCATCGAAAGCCCCAGGCCCGTCCCTTCTCCCAACGGCTTGGTCGTGAAGAACGGATCAAAGGCATGGGCCAGGACGTCTGGCGGCATGCCGCAACCAACGTCCGACACCGAGACTTCCACGAAGTCGCCGGCTTTCAAGCCCGGAAACTGACGCAAGCGCATCGTATCCATGGACTGGTTCGATCCGGCGATGGTCAAAGCGCCGCCATTGGGCATGGCATCACAGGCGTTGATCACCAGATTCAGCAAGGCGTTTTCGAACTGATTTTTGTCGCACCGCACCGTCCACTGCGCCGGATCCAGGTCGAAGAGCAGACGTACGCGTTCGCCCGTATAGCGATGGAACAGGTCCGCCATCGACTGCAGCGTCGACGCCACGCTGAACGGCTTGGGATCAATGGGCTGGCGCCTCGAAAAGGTCAGCAACCGTTGCGTCAGGTGCGCGGCCCGGTTCGCGGAATCCATCGCTACGTTGATGAAACGCTCGGCCTGCTCCGGCGTATCGGCATCCAGCTTGCGCTTGATCAGGTACAACGCGCCGGTGATGCCTTGGAGCATGTTGTTGAAGTCGTGCGCAATGCCTCCCGTTAGCCGCCCCACCGCTTCCATCTTCTGCGACTGGCGCAACGCCTGCTCGGTATCCCGCAGCATCTCGGCCTGCGCCTTCAGATCGGTATCGTCCCGGCCCGTCATGTACAGGCTGTCTTGCGACCACGACATGCTCCAGGTGATCCAGCGATAGGTGCCGCCGCGCGCCAGCAACCGATTCTCCATATGCCGCACCGCTTGCGCCGGGTCCGCATGCGCGGCCTGCGCAATGGCGGCGCGCGTGGCCGCCTGGTCATCCGGATGCACCAGCTCGGCCAGCCCCATGGAAATGAACTGCTCCGGACTCCAGCCCAGGATGGGGCGCACCGCGGGATTGACGCTCACGAAGCGTTCTTGCGCGTCGACCACGGCAAGCAGCTCCGGCGACAGGCGCCAGATGCGGTCACGCTCGGCAATGGCGTGTTCGACCCGTTGCTCCAGCGTCCGGGCGTATTGAGACCGCTCGACGGCATCGCACATGCGTTCCGTCACTTCTTCAATGAAGGTGAGATCGCCGGGCTTGAGCCGGCTGGTGGACTGCGGACGCACCACCAGCGCGCTCCCCGGGCGCCCCCAGCGGCGCATGGGCACCACAATCGCGGAAGGCCGGACTTCGCCGCCCGGATCTGCCAACAGCGGCTGCACGTAGGCCGTGCGGCCCTTGCGCAGCGCCGCCTTGAACTCTTCGCCGAACTGCCCGGGCCCGAGCGCCGGCTGCGTTGCCCGGTCCCCCTCGGACCGCCAGCACGTGGACGGCGACACCGCCGCCGCATCGTCGCCGGGCCAGTCCACCACGGCCACCAGGCCCAGTGAAAGATGCTGGCCCAATCCTTCGCAGGCGGCGCGTTCGATTTCCAACTGGTGATGCAGTTCACGCATGCGGTCGCCCAACGACAGCAGGAAATTCTTCCGGTGCTGCCCCTCCCACAGTTCCGTCTCGGCCGCCTTGCGTGCGGTAACGTCCAGGAACAACGCCATCATGCGGTCGTCGCCGTCCTTGCGTGCGCGGGCCTCGTACCAGGCCTCCTTGGGCGCCGGCACGGCGAACTCGAACTGGGTCGGCTCACCCGTTTCCACCACCTGGGCGAACGCGTCCATGATCTGCCCGGGCACCCCCGGGATCATTTCGCGCAGCGTATGGCCCAGCGTGTCGCCTTCGCGCATGCCGCTTTGGCGCTCGAAGGCCGGGTTCACCTCCAGAAAACGGAAGTCCACGATGCGCCCGCTGTCGTCGCGCAGCGCCTCGCTCAGGAAGAAGGCTTCCTGCATGCCGTCGAACATGGCGCGCCAGCGCTCGCCGCTCGCGCGCAGCGCGGCGTCGGTCAGGTGGCGTTCGATAGCCAGCGCGGCGCTGCGCGTCACAAGCGCAATGGCATCGATATCATCGGCCGACGGCGCACGCACGGCACTGTAGTAGTTCGAGAACACCCCAAGCAGGCGCCCGTCCGGCGCCTTGATTGGTGTGGACCAGCACGCCCGCAATCCGTGGGCCAAGGCCAGGTCTCGCCAACGCTCCCAATCGGGATGCGAGGCGATGTCCTCCACATAGACCGCACTGCCGGCATACGCCGCCGTGCCCCAGGACGCCATGTGCGGCCCGATCGGCGTGCGCTGCACGGCCACGTTGAACGCGGCAGGCAGGCTAGGTGCCGCCGCATGCAACAGAAAAGTCCCGGTATCGTCGATCAAGGCGATCGCCGCGCGTAATTCGACGCTGGATTGCGCCTCGATAGCGTGCAGCACGTGCTCCAGCACGTGCGGCAGCGGCATGCCCGCGGCAATCCGCTGCAGCATGATGCGTTCGTCTTCCAGACGGGCAAGCGTATCCGTCCAAGGGAGGGCTACGCGATCTTGTTTTTTCAACATGTTTGCCCCTTTGCCAACGCCTACTGTATTGCGGGGCGGCGTCGCCTTGCGGAAACGCTCGGTAACGCGACGCTACCGTTCCTGCTCGAACGCAGGCTCCCCGTCCAGACGCAAGGCGTTCAGCGCCTCGGGCTTGTCGACCAGCACGCACTGCTTGCCGGTGCGGGTGCAGTGGTCCTTGACGCGCCAGTAGGCGCCGTGGCTGACGCACCCCGTCTGGCAAATGACCAGGTCGGCTGCGACCAGGCTGGCTTCCAACGTCGCGCCGTCCGCGTCGCCTTCGCCACTGTGGCCCAGGTAACGGCCGCCGGCAAGTTCAACGACCTTGCGCGTCAACATCAAGGCCATGGCGTCTTCGCCCACGCAGAGCACGGATTTCTGGCGCAGGGCCGCCGCCGTCACGGCCGGTGGCGACGCCACGGCTTCTGCCAACCGTTCGACGGGTCGCACCCGCGCCTGGCTGGCGCGGTCCTGCCAGGCCAGCCGCTCGCGCATGAGGCACTGGATGCGTTCCATCAGTTGCGTGACCCGCCGCGCCAGCGCCACCCGCTTGGGCAGGCCCGGTATGGATCCTTCCAACGCGCGATGGTCTTCGCGCGCCCAGGCCAGCGCGGTATCCCGCTGGATCACGGCGGCGCGCAGGCGCATCGCTTCGGCTTCCAGATGCAGGATCCGCGCCGCCTGCGCACTGAGTAACTGGCTGCAATGCGATTGCGCCTGGCCGTAAGCGGCAAGCAGCGCCGCATGTTCACGCTGCAGCGTCTGGCGGTCTAGGAAAGAGGAAGTCATCGCAGGCCTCGGTTGAAACAGCTACCAGGACGCTGCGTGCAGGAGAACCCCGCAACGCGCCACTTGGCATGCGGGCAATTATAAATGAGAATGCGTCGTTTTTAGAAAATGACCTTATATCCGAAGCGCGCACAGGGAAATCCATAACTGACGCGTCCGAATCGCTTAAATATGATCGACAGACTCTACCGGCTCGCAAGCCCGCCCCGGGCTTGGAATAGGCGTTCCCACGAGGACGCCACGCGCCCTTCCGCACCGGCCGCGGCCGACGGGCGGAATCATCGAAGTCAGGGATGCCCGATGCCGAATTCCACCGAACTTCTGCGCGATATCCACGAGACCAACCTGATGTATCTGCTGCTGTTGCAGCGCCTGGCCCGCACCGGCAATGCGCCGGCGATGGCCGGCCTGCAGATATCGGCGCATGCCTGCCAGTGGTTGGCCGCCCTGTCCCACGACGACCTGATCAAGATGTCGCGATGCAGTGTGCTGCTGGCGCAGCTTGACCTGGCGCCGCACCTGCTGCTGTCGGCGCTAAGCCAGGGCATCGACGCCACCCTTGCGGCGCGAACGGTCGCCGCACGGCCCCCCGAACCGCAGGCAGCCCGACTGCCCTAGCACCCTCAGGAGGACTCGCCGACGATGGCCGTTGCGCGCTTGGCGCTGCCGCCCGTGCGCCAGGCGAGCCCCGCGCTGATCACGAGCGCCAGCGTAAGCAGGCCGCCGGCCATCGCCGCCACGCCCGGCCATTGGCTGGAGGCCCAGAAATGGCCGCCCCAGGCGCCCAGCACGCTGGACCCCACGTAGTACACCAGCAGGTACAGCGACGCTGCCAGCGCCTTGTAGCCGCGCGCCATCTGCCCGACCCACCCGCTGGCCACCGCATGCGCCGCGAAAAAGCCGAACGTGAAGAGGACGATGCCGGCGATCAACACGGGCAACGAGTCCGACAGCGTCAGCAGCAAGCCGGCCAGCGCCAGGCCCGTGGCCGCGGACAGCATCGCGCCCCGGCCATGGCGGTCGGCAAGCCGGCCGAAGAACGTCGACGCGAAAATTCCCACCAGATACACGACGAAGATGAAGCCAATGAAGGTCTGGCTCAGCGAGAACGGCGGCAGCAGCAGGCGGAAGCCCACATAGTTATAGAGCGTGACGAATGCGCCCATCAGCAAGCCGCCCATCGCAAACAACGCGCACAGCGGACCGTTCTTCAGATGGGCGCTGACGCCAGCGCGCACGTCGCCCGCCACGCCCGCCCAGCCCCGGCCGCGTTGCGGCGCAAAGCGGCGCGAAGGCGGCAGCAGCCAGACGAACAACACGGCGGCCACAATGCCCAGCAAGCCCAGCGTGCCCATCGCCGCCCGCCAGCCGAAGTGGTCGGACACCAAGCCCGTGATGACGCGGCCTGACAGGCCGCCGAAGGCGCTGCCGCTGATGTACAGGCCCATGACGAAGCCCAGCGTGTCCGGTTCGACCTCTTCGGCCAGGTAGGCCATCGCCACCGCCGGCACGCCGCCCATCGCCACGCCTTGCAAGGCGCGCAGCGCCAGCAGGCTGTGCCAGTCCGGGGCCACCGCCGCGATCGTGCCCAGCACGGCCGACGCGACCAAGGACAGCGCCATCACCCGCTTACGCGGCAGCGATTGCGAGAACAGCCCTACAAAGAAAATCGCCACGGCCAGCAGCCCCGTGCACAGCGACAGGACCAGGCTGCTTTGCGCCGGCGACACGCCGAACGCCTGGGTGAACAGCGGCATCAGCGGCTGTACGCAATACAGCAGGGAAAAGGTGGAAAAGCCGGCAGCGAACAGCGCCCATTGCGCACGGCGCAACCCGGGCGTGCCCCGGGCAAGATAGTCGGTAGGGGCCGGGGAGGAAGAATTGGCGGAGGGGGTAGACATCAGGATTCTCGAAAGGCATCGGGCGTAGAGCCCGCCCCATCAAAGTAGACTTTTCCCCTGCATATGTCCAATATATGAAACTCACAGAGGCCATACTTTAAACCGATGGAACTCCGCCACCTGCGTTATTTCACCGCCGTCGCTGAAGAGCTGCACTTCACCCGCGCGGCCGCCCGCCTGGGCATCGGGCAACCGCCGCTCAGCCAGCAAATCCAGCAACTGGAACGCGAAATCGGCACGCCGCTGTTCCTGCGGCTGCCGCGGGGGGTGGAAATGACCGAGGCCGGCGTCCAGTTCCTGGAAGACGCCCGCGCCATCCTGGCAAGCGCCGACCGCGCCATCGACACCGCCCGCCGGCTTGGCCGCGGCGAACGCGGCGCCCTCACCGTGGGGTTCACCGCATCGGCCGTGTTCCACCCTTACCTGCCGCGCGCCATCCGCGCTTTCCGTGACCGCTATCCCGATGTGCGCGTCACGCTCACGGAAAGCAATACCATTTCGCTGCTGCGTGGCCTGCGGCTGGGCGAGGTGGACGTCGCCTTCGTGCGCCCTCCCTATCTGCTGGACGCCGAATTCGAATCCGAGCGCGTGCTGGACGAGCCGATGCTGGTCGCCCTGCCGCCCGACCATCCCTTGAGCCATCTCTCCAGCGTGCCCATCGCAGCGCTGGCCGACCAGGATTTCGTGCTGTATCCGCGCCCGATCGGCGCAGGGCTGTACGACGCCATCCAATCCGCCTGCCAGCGGGCGGGATTCGCCCCGCGCGTGATCCAGGAGGCGCCGCAGATGGCGTCCATCGTGAGCCTGGTCGCCGCCGGCGTCGGGATCTCGGTCGTGCCCGCGGCGATGCGCCACATGGGCGCCGAAGGCATCGAGTACCGGCCCATCGCCGGCGACGCCCCGCACGCCTTGCTGGACATGGCCTACCGGCGGCACGACCGTTCGATCGCAGCCGTCAACGCCGTCGACATGTTGCGTCGCCTCGCCCATCCCGAACGGGCTTGAGCGACGGCGCAAAAATGGGGCGGTATCGCCCTGTCGCTTTTGTCATCTTCTGTAAAGCCGGCCGGAAAGACGCGGAGTAAATTGTCGCGCTATCGGCGATCCGTCCCTGAACCGGGCCGCAGCCTTGCCGACCTCAACCTTCCTACAGGTGACTTAGTGCGACGTACTCTTCTGGCCTTGGCCATCGCAACGATTCCCGGCTTGGGCGCAGCCGCCGGGCTGACTTCATCGATTGGCGCAGTGACGGTCTATCAAGACCGCGCGGTGGTGACCCGGTCGGCCAGCAGCGAGCTTGCCGCCGGCGAACACGAACTGGTGCTGGAGAACCTGCCGGTCTCATTGCAGGAGAGTTCGCTGCAGGTGTCGGCCAAGAGCACCGGCCAAGCCTCGCTGCTGGACGTCAAGGTGCGTGACGCCTACCAGGCCGACGCCGCCAATGAACGGGTCCGAGCGCTGCAGGAGCAATTGCGCAAGCTCGAGGCCCAGCAAGCCGAACTGGACGACGAAGCCGCCGTGCTGGACAACCAGCGCGAGCTGGTCCTGATGATGCAGCGCGGCGCGACTGAACCCGCCAAGGAGGGCGCCCGCCTGACCCTGGACGAATTGAAGGCGATCCAGACGCTCAGTGCCGACAGCCTGGGCAAGACGTTGGCCAGCCTGCGCCAGGTCGCCGAACGTAAGACCGTGCTGGAACGCGAAATGGAAGCGCTCCACGACCAATTGAACGTCCTGCAAGGGCAGTTGAGCCGCCGCACCAAGACGGTCACGCTGCGTGTGAACCTGGCGCGTGCGGGCAAGGTGGACCTGGCGGTGTCGTATGCCGTGGGCGGCGCCCGCTGGACGCCCGCCTACGACGCCCGGTTGCGCCCGGCCGACCGCAGCGTGGACCTGGGCTACTTCGGCGTCATCAGCCAGAACACCGGCGAAGACTGGAAGAACGTCAAGCTGACCTTGTCCACCGCACGGCCTTCGCTGGGCGGCGGCGCGCCGCCCCTGCAACCGTGGATCATCGATGTGGCGCCCCCGCCTCCGCCGCCTCGGCCGCCCCGCCCCGTCGCCGCGCCCGCCCCCGTCACGAGCGAGATGTCGATGAAGCGCTCGCGCCCGAGTTCAGCCGCCGAAGCCTACGCCGACGCCGCCATGGCCGAACCGGCGCCCGAAGCCGTGGAAGTGTCCACCGCCCAGATGCAGAACGAGGCGACCAGTGCCTCGTTCCAGATCAAGAACCCGGCCACCTTGCCGTCGGACAACTCGTCGCAACGTGTCGCCATCGCAACCGCCAAGCTGCCGGCCACGCTGCAATACCAGTCCACCCCCGCACTGCGCGAGGCCGTCTTCCTGACCGCGCAAGCCAGCAACAATACGGACTTCCCGTTCCTGGCCGGCCCGCTGAACACGTTCCTGGATGACGCTTTCGTGGCATCAAGCCGCATCAAGGCAGTCATGCCGGGCGAAAAAGTCGAACTGGCCATGGGCGCGGACGACGGCATTTCCATCAAACGCCAGTTGGTGAACCGCTTTACCGAAAGCACGGGGTTTTCGGGCAGCGGCAAGCGCGTGACCTATGAGTACAAGATCACGGTCAAGAACAACAAGGCCACGAAGGAACAGCTGGTGTTCAAGGACCGCCTGCCGGTCTCGCGCAACGAGAAGATCGTAGTCAAGCTGCTGTCGCCCGCCGACCGCGACGTCAAGCGCGAAGAAGACGGCAAGCTCGCCTGGGAATGGGAACTGGAACCCGGCAAATCGCGCGAGACGGTGCTGAAGTTCTCGGTGGATTACCCGGGCGACGTCGACGTATCCGGCATCTGAATTCCTGGGACGGGTCTTAGCGCATCTGGAACGCTTCCTGGTGAAACAAGCGGCGCACCGGCATTCCCCGCCGGTGCAGCCCATCTTTCAGCGCATCGGCGAAGCCGGTGGGCCCGCAAAACCACACACTCGGCCAAGGCGCCCCGGCGATATGGCCCGTCAGTAGATCGGCGGCCGTCAACGGCCGTTGCCCCTCGCTGTACCACACACGCAGCGCCACCCGGGGGACCTGTGCGCAAAGTGTCTCCAGCTTCCGTGCGAACGGCGCGTCGGCCTCATTGCGCGCACAGTAGTACAGCGCCGCCTGCGGAGCACGTTCCGGCTCGGCCTGCAACGACTCCAGCCAAGATATGAATGGCGTCACACCGATGCCCGCGGCCACCCATATTTGCGGACGGCCGTCATCTTGCTGCAAGTCGAAGCAGCCATACGGCCCCTCCACCATCACCGCCTGTCCCGGCTTCAGACTGGTCTGGAGCCGCCGGGTGTAGTCTCCCAGCGCCTTGATGGAGAACTGCACACACCCCGTGCCGTCATCTGCACCCGATACCGTGAAGGGATGCGCGCCTTCGCGGCGATCGGCCGTCAGGAAGGCGAACTGGCCGGCGCGGTGGTGCCAATCCCCCTCGACCCTGCAGGTCAGCGACAGAATGTCGTCGGACAGCGGGTCGACCGATAGCACCAACCCCTTATGCCGCCTGGCTCGCCCGATCAAGCCGGTCAACGCCATGACGGCACAGACACTGCCCACGGCAGTCGCAGCCGCCACCAGCCATCCCGCAGGTTGCCACCACCAGGCAGCGGGCGTCAGCACTACCCCATGAAAAGCGACCACCAGGAACACGACAGCCGCGATGCGGTGCACCTGCCGCCACAGGTGATAGGGAAACCGTCGCCAAAGCGTCAGCACGACCAATGCCACCAAAATCCAGACCGCCCATTCCCCGATGTCCTTGGCGGACCCGCGGAACATGTCCAACCAAGCCGTCGCGCGTGGCGTCTTGGGCACGGGGTCGAACAGCGCAAGCAGCAGCGGTTTGCCTATCTTGACCAGGTAGTGTGCGGCGGCAAGGGCCGTCGCCAGGATGCCGCTCCACTTATGCAAGCGGTACATTTTGTCCAGGCCACCCAGCCTGGATTCGATCCACTGCGGCCGCACCGCCAGTAGCATGATCAGGGCCATCAGGGCGTAGGCGCCCAGGCCCGTCAACAGGATGAGCTGGTCGCGCAGGGTCCAGATATTGAATTCAGCCGGTGGATTCGTCCAGACCGTGCCGGCCCAGGCCAGCAGGGACAACAGCAGGACGGCGGCAAGTATGCGTCGCATCGATTCACCACTCCAGGGAAACCCTCAAACAGCTTCCATGGTAGTAGCTCGCGGACCACCTAGCCCCTGCGCGACCCGCCCACTTTGATCCCGATCAATACGGCCCGCAATCCCTGCTGACGGGAGGCGGCCGCTGCCGCCCGGCCTCAGTGCCGGCGGCAAAAATCGATGAACGCCTCGGCATCCAGCGGCACGGACAGCCCGTAGCCCTGCGCGACGTCGCAGCCCAGCTCGCGCAGCAGCTGCACGTCCCGGTCCTGCTCCACGCCTTCGGCCACCACGCGGCGCCCCAGCACGCGGCCCATTTCGATGGCCGCGGCGACCACCGCCCGCGAGGCCGCTTCGCGATGCATGTGCACGATGAAGTCGCGGTCGATCTTCAGTTCCGTGAACGGCATGGCGGAAAACAGCCGCATCGACGCGATGCCTGCGCCGAAATCATCCATCGCCAGTTCAAAGCCCCGCACCCGCAACAGGTTCAGCACCGACGACAGCGCCAGCCAATCATTGACGGGTTCGTCCTCGGTCAGTTCGATCTTCACCAGGCGGGCCGGCAGCCCCGCCTGAGCCACGCGCTTTTCCAGCAGCGTGGGCAAGTCGCGGGAGCACAGCGTGGACGACGAGGCATTGATGGCGATTGGCACGGCGATGTCCTCGGCATGCATGCGCTGCAATACCTCGATAACCCGGTCCACCACACGCAGGAACAGCATCCGGTCCATGCCCAGGCGATGCGCGGCCGGCACGAAGTCGGCCGCGGAAATGGGGCCCAATTCGGGGTGATCCCAACGCGACAGCGCTTCGGCCGCCAGCACCTGGCCCGTCACCAGGCTCATCTGGGGTTGCAGCACCACGCTCATGCCCAAGCCGGTGATCAGGGCGCGCCCGAGTTCGGCCTCGATCACGTCGCGCCGGACGGATTGCTGGCGCGGCGAGATCACATCTTCGGCGGACAGCAGCGCCGTCTTGATCGCCTGCTGCATGGACGTGCGGGATACGGGTTTGGACAGCGCCTGGGCCGAGGGACAGCCCGCTTGCAGCGCGAGCCGCACATGGGACTGCAGCAGCTCGTCGCTCAGGCTGCTGATCCAGATGATGGGCGGCATGGCTTTGAGCCGCCCGACGTCGACCAGCCGGCGCAGTTCATTGGGCAGATGCGTGCCGTCGCCATCGCCCATGACGATGTCGCTGATCACCAGATCGTAGAACTGACGGCCCAGCGCGCCCACGGCTTCCGTGCTGCTGCCTACTCCGGCGACCCGGCGATATCCCAACGCCAACAGCATGTTCTGCAGGTAAGCGCGCTCGACCGGGTGGTCTTCAACCAGAAGAATCCGTCGAGCCGCTCCGGCGTCGGTTTTAGGCATTACGTTCCGTCCTAGCTTATAGGGCGGGCCCTTGCAGGCGGCCGCTTGAAATCCGTGGGCTCCATCCTACGGCATCTGCAGCCGATCTGTCGTCATCAAGAACGGTTTAGTGCCATTTCCATGCCGATAGGCTTAGGTTTTGGAGCGTCTTCCGCCGATAGGCCCGCCTCCGTTCGGCCGCCCTCAACGCCCGGACTCGGCCAGACGGCCCCCACCGCCCGGCGCATCGCTGCGCCGCCGGTGCGATAATGGCTGTCTTTACGCATCTACGGCACGGAGCATCCCTTGACCCGCATTGACGACCCTCAGCACGACCGCGAGGTCGGCACGGCCGACTCGACCCAGGACAACACGCGCACTGACGACACGCGCATCAGCGCCGTGCGTCCGCTGATTTCGCCTGCGCTGCTCCAGGACGAACTGCCCGTTTCCCCTGCCATCCAGACCCTGGTCGAAGACAGCCGCACCCAGATCGCCGACGTGCTGCATGGCCGCGACGACCGCCTTCTGATCGTGGTCGGCCCCTGCTCCATCCACGACCATGGGCAGGCGATGGAATACGCCCGCCAGCTGCGCGCCGCCGTGGACCAGCACAAGAAAGACCTGCTGATCGTCATGCGCGTCTATTTCGAAAAGCCCCGCACGACCGTCGGCTGGAAGGGTTATATCAACGACCCGCGCCTGGACGGCAGCTTCCGCATCAATGAAGGCCTGCGCCGCGCCCGCGAACTGCTGCTGGACATCAGCGGCCTGGGATTGCCGATCGCCACCGAGTTCCTGGACCTGCTCAGCCCGCAATACATCGCCGACCTGATCGCCTGGGGCGCCATCGGCGCGCGTACCACTGAAAGCCCCAGCCATCGCCAGCTGAGCTCGGGCCTGAGCTGCCCGCTGGGCTTCAAGAACGGCACCGACGGCGGTGTGCAGATCGCCGCGGACGCCATGGTGGCCGCCAGCGCCAAGCACGCCTTCATGGGCATGACCAAGATGGGCATGGCCGCCATCTTCGAAACCCGCGGCAACCAGGACACCCACGTGATCCTGCGCGGCGGCAAGCAAGGCCCCAATTACGACGCCGCCAGCGTGGACGCCTGTTGCGCCGCCCTGCGCGCCGCCGGCCAGCGCGAACAGGTCATGATCGACTGCTCGCACGCCAACTCGAACAAGTCGCATCTGCGCCAGATCGACGTGGCCAACGACATCGCCGCGCAGCTTGCCCAAGGCGATGCCCGCATCACCGGCGTCATGATCGAAAGCCACCTTGAAGAAGGCCGCCAGGACTTGAAGCCTGGCCAGCCGCTGCGCCGCGGCGTGTCGATCACCGATGCCTGCCTGGGCTGGTCCCAGACCGAACCGGTGCTGGACACCCTGGCGCTCGCCGTGCGCAAACGCCGCGAAAAGGCCTCGGCCTGATCCTGCGTCAGCGGCGCAAGCCGTAAGGCGCCGGATCCATATCCGGCGCCTGTCCCGTGATCAGGCTGGCCAGCAGCTTGCCGGTCACCGGGCCAAGCGTAAAGCCGTGATGCGCATGGCCGAATGCCATCCACAGCCCCGGGTGCCGGAGCGCGGGCCCGATCACCGGACGCATGTCCGGCATGCAGGGGCGGCAACCCATCCACGGTTCGCGCTCGACCGCCGCGCCCAAGGGCAGCAACTGCCCGGCCAACACCCGCGTCCGCTGGACCTGGATGGGCGACGGCGGCGCGTCGCGCGCCGCGAACTCCGCCCCCGTCGTCAGCCGCACCCCCAAAGTCATCGGCGTTACGACGAATCCGCAGTCGATGTCCGCCACCGGGTGCGATAGGGTCGCGCCGTCCTCCAGCGCGAAGTGCTGGTGATAGCCCCGCTTGACCGCCATTGGAATGCGATAGCCCAATGGGCGCAGGACATCGGGCGACCACGGCCCCAACGCCACGACCACGTCGCGCGCTTCGATCACTCCATCCTCGCCCTGCACCTGCCAGCCTTTGCCCGCGGCTGGCTTCAGGCTGCGTGCGTCGCCCCTGGCAAGTTGCCCGCCACGCTGCTGGAACAAGGTGGCGTAGCCCCGCGTCACGGCGCCCGGATCCGACACGTTGACGGGGTCCAGCCAATGGACCGCGCCCACCATCCGCGCAGACAGCGAGGGCTCCAGCGCCGCCAGCGCCTGCCGGTCCAATACGCGGTAGTTCAAGCCGTAGGGCGTCAGCGCGTCGGCCTCGGCGATGGCGCGCGCCAATCCGGCTTCGGTGCGCACACCGTCGATCCAGCCGTTGCGGCGGAAAAGGTGCGAGATCTGCGCGTCGTCCTTCAAGGCATCATGCTCGGCCACGCTGCGCTCGATCAGCGGCAGCATCGCGTCGGCCGCACGGGCCAGCCGCGCCGGCGACGAATGCCACCAGTAGCGCAGCAGCCAAGGCGCCACGCGCGGCAAGAAGCGCGGGTGATAGCTGACGTCGGGCGTGTTGTTCCGCGCATAGCGCCACAGGCTGCGCCAATCGCGCGGAAACGCATAGGGTATGACGCTGGCGCGCTCGATCAGGCCGGCATTGCCGTAACTGGTTTCTTCGCCCGGACCGCGCCGGTCCAAGAGCACCACGGAACGGCCGCGCGCCACCAGATGCAGCGCGGTGCTGACCCCGACGATGCCCGCCCCAAGAACCACGACGTCTGTTTTCATGCGCCGGATTCTGCGCCAGGCGCCCGGGTTCGGCAAGCCTGAGGCAAGCGTAGAATCCAACGCTGCACACGGCCGCTCCCGGACTTCGACATGCCCCTTCCCTTGCTGCAACCCGTCACGCTTGAAGGCGACGTCGTCCGCCTGGAACCCCTGGTGATCGAACACGCCGACGCGCTGGCCGACGTCGGCCTGTATCCCGAGCTATGGCGCTTGCAGCCCGAACCCATCGCCACCGCCGACGACATGCGGCGTTACGTCGAGCGCGCGCTGGCAGCACAACGCGACGGCGCCTGTCTGCCTTTTGTCATCGTGCAGCAAAGCTCTGGGCAAATCATCGGCACGACGCGCTACATGGACATCGCGCTGGCGCACAAGCGATTGGAAATCGGGGCAACGTGGCTCACGCCGAACGTCCAGCGTTCTGGCGCCAATACCGAAGCCAAATTCCTGTTGTTGCAGCACGCTTTTGAAACAATTGGTATCATACGCGTCGTCTTCAAGACGGAGCTAAGCAACGCGCAGTCGCGTCAAGCCATTCTCCGGATCGGCGGCGTTGAAGAAGGTGTGTTTCGCAAACACCTGATCGCGCAGTCGGGACGCACCCGCGACATGGTCTATTACGCCATCCTCGACGAGGATTGGCCATCGGTGAAGGCACGCCTGAAGGCGCGCATGCACCGGCCGCAATAGCGCGGCGCGCGTTACGCTCTTTTCACAGCCGGTTTCCGCGTTCGCAAGAACCGGGCCGTTATCGCAGGACCGGCAGGTCGCAGGTGCCCAATGCCCGCGCCGCCATTTTCAAGTCAGGTATGGACTCTTCTCCCCTCCTCCCGGCCGCAGGCTCCCAGGCGCGCCACACCCTATTTCTCTACACGGAAGAACAGCGGGGCAACCAGCTGGTCGAGTCGCCGGTCATCGGCATGCTCTCCGACGTGTCGGGCTCGGACAAGCTCGTGGTGGTGCAGGACCCGCACAGCGGCCTGAAGTTCATCTATCGCATCGACCACGAAAGCAGCAACCTGGACGCCGCTGCCATCACCGAGCAGGAGCCTGCCTCGTTCAATGGCAAGACCTCGGTGCAGATCAATGCCATGTCGTACCGCCTGGGCACCGTCGAGAACGCCATGAAGCTGCTGCGCGGCAAAACGCAATGGATCCAGGACAAAGGGGCCGTGCTGTCGGTGCTGCTGCAAAACGCCGCCGCCCGCAAGACGCGCTTCGCTGCCGTGCGCATTGAGCGCGACCGCATGCGCAAGGTGCCGCAAGGCGTTCCCGTGGAATACCTGCCTACATAAATAGGATGGCGCCAGCCGGGCGTGTCTTATCCACAATTTCTGTGGATAAGACACGCCCGGCTGCACGATGGCCGGCCGTTCACGCGACAGCGCACTGGGCTGCGCATTTTTTGACCAACCCAGATTTCTATTGCAAGCGGATGACATCCCGCACACGTGCCGCACCGCCACAAACGGGGATGATGATATTCTCCGCAAGCGTCGGCGATACAAAACGTATCGCGCCCCTTGGCCCCTGCGCCCGCCCGCAGCGGACTCCCCCAAACAAGAAGCCCTAGCATGACAACAGCGAAAAGCGTGCTTGCCGTTGGAGCGCCTCGCGTGCAAGCGCGGGGGTCTGCCACGCCGTGACGATCATCATCGTCGACGACCACGGAGACTGGCGCGACACCATCGCCGAATACATCCAGGACCTGGGCCTGGACAAAGCCATCCTCACCGCAGGCTCGCTGGCCGAGCTGGATCAGCTATTGCTGACCGTCACGCCCGGCATCCTGGTGCTGGACGCCATGCTTCCCGACGGCGACGCACTGACCCGGGTGTCGCATCTGCGCACGACCTATCCGTCAATGGGCATCATCATGCTGACCGGCCGGCTGCTCAGCGAAGACAAGGTGTCGGGCTTGAGCCTGGGCGCCGACCACTATCTGACCAAGCCTGTCAACCTGGCCGAGCTGGGCGCTACCCTGGTGTCGCTGTCGCGCCGGCTGCGCGTGGTGCCGCCCGCCGATACCCACGACGCGCAGTCCGACGCCTGGCGTTTCGATCCCTCGCGCCGGACGCTGATGTCGCCCAACCAGGTTTGCGTCGACATTACCGATACCGAAAGCCGGTTGATCGGCGCGCTGATCCAGGCCGCGCCGCTGCCCCTGTCGCGCAGCCGCCTGGTCGAAGCGCTAGGCGCCAGCGCCGACGCCTACGACACGCACCGCCTGGACGCGCACATGCATCGCCTGCGCCGCAAGCTGCGTGCACAAGCCGGCGGCGACATGGGCATCCGCACCGTGTATGGCGTAGGCTACGTCTGCACGACGCCCGTACAGATCGTCGCCAACCTCAAGCCCTGACACGCCTCCTATGACGCTACCTATCCGTCCTCGCCGTTCCGTCCTCTACATGCCCGGTGCGAATGCGCGCGCGCTGGATAAAGCGCGCAGCCTGGACGCGGATGCGCTGATCCTGGATCTGGAGGACGCCGTCGCGCCCGACGCCAAGGACGCGGCCCGCGAACAAGTCGCACACGCCTTGCGCGAAGGCGGCTACGGCCGTCGCGAATGCATCGTACGCATCAATGCGCTGGACACACCATGGGGCCAGGACGACGTCGCCGCCATCGCGCAAGCCGGCGCGCATGCGGTGTTGCTGCCCAAGGTGCAATCCGCCGGCCAACTTGCCGCACTGGCGCAGGCGTTGGACGCCGCCGGCGCGCCACCCGATCTGCCGTTGTGGGCCATGGCGGAAACCCCGCTGGGCTTCCTGCGCCTGGATGCGATCGCGGGCGGGCATCCGCGGCTGGCTGCCATCGTGGTCGGCACCTCCGATCTGGTCAAGGACCTGCACGCACGCCACACGCCGGCGCGCGAAGAAACGCTGCTGGCGCGTTCCATGGCCGTGATGGCTGCACGGGCGCACGGCCTGGCCGTGCTGGATGGCGTGCATCTCGATTTGCACGACAACGCGGGCCTGGCCGCCGCCTGCCGCCAAGGGCGCGACCAGGGCTTTGACGGCAAGACGCTGATCCACCCCAAACAGATCACCGCCGCGAACGACGCGTTCGCACCCACCGAAGCGGAACTCGCTACAGCCCGCAAGCGCCTGGACGCCTGGCGCGCCGCGCAAGCCGCGGGCCAGGGCGTGGCCGTGGTCGATGGCGCGCTGGTGGAAAACCTGCACGCGCAGGAGGCCGAACGCCTGTTGGCGCTGGCCGCCGCCATCACGGTACAATAACGCCCACGACTGGACGGCGGCTTTGATTGGCCGCCCTTCTATTTCGCCTTTCGCGCCCGACTGCACCCATCAGTTCGCCAGCCGCGCGCGCGATCCCGCCCCGGTTCCCTTTTTTGCGCCGCGCCTTGTGGCGGGAGCCTTGCCGCGCGCCTGACGCGCCACCCCCAGCCACACGATTCATGATCCGCTTCCAACAAGTTTCACTCATGCGCGGCGTCAAGCCCTTGCTAGACAAGGTCGACCTGCTGCTGAACCCCGGCGATAAGATCGGCCTGATCGGCGCCAACGGCGCCGGCAAGTCGAGCCTGTTCGGCCTGTTGCGCGGCACGCTGCACGCAGACCAGGGCGACCTGGACTACCCGTCCAGCTGGCGCATGGCCTATGTGGCGCAGGAAACCCCCGCGCTGGACCGCCCCGCCATCGAATATGCGATCGACGGCGACGTCACGCTGCGTAAACTGGAAGCGGAACTGGCGGCCCTGGAAGCCGAACCGGAAAGCGCGGAGAACGGCCTGCGCATGGGCGACATCTACGCCGCGCTGGCCGACGCGGACGCTTACACGGTGCACTCGCGCGCCGAACAGCTCCTGACCGGCCTGGGCTTCACGCAAGCGCAGATGCATCTGCCGTTGACGAGCTTCTCGGGCGGCTGGCGCATGCGGCTGAACCTGGCGCAAGCGCTGATGTGTCCGTCCGACCTGCTGCTGCTCGACGAGCCCACCAACCACTTGGACCTGGACGCGATCATCTGGCTGGAAGACTGGCTCAAGCGCTATCCGGGCACGCTCATCGTCATTTCGCACGATCGCGATTTCCTGGACGGCGTGGTGAACGTCATCGTCCACATCGACGAACGCAAGCTCAAGCGCTACTCGGGCAACTACTCGTCGTTCGAGCGCCAGCGCGCAGCCCAGCTGGAACTGGCCCAGGGCATGATGGAAAAGCAGATGCGCCAACGCTCGCACCTGCAGTCCTTCATCGACCGCTTCAAGGCCCAGGCCAGCAAGGCGCGGCAGGCGCAGAGCCGCATCAAGGCGCTGGCCCGCATGGAAGAAGTGGCGCCGCTGCGCGCGGCCGCGGAATTCTCGTTCGAATTCCGCGAACCGCTGCGCGCGCCGAACCCGCTCTTGACGATGGACAAGGTCAGCGCGGGCTATCGCGTCGAAGACGAAGACACGCAAGCCGTGTCCGACAAGATCATCGTGTCGGGCATCAATTTCTCGTTGCAGGCAGGCCAGCGCATCGGGCTGCTGGGCATCAACGGCGCGGGCAAGTCCACCTTCATCAAGACCATCGCCGGCGACCTCGAATCGCTGGCGGGCGACACGCAGTTCAACAAGGGCCTGTCCATCGGCTACTTCGCCCAGCATCAGGTCGAAATGCTGCGCCACGACGAATCGCCGCTGTGGCACATGATGAAGATCGCGCCCACCGTGCGCGAACAGGAACTGCGCAACTTTCTGGGTAGCTTCAACTTCAACGGCAACATGGCCACCAGTTCCATCGCCCCGTTCTCCGGCGGCGAAAAGGCCCGGCTGGCGCTGGCGCTGATCGTCTGGCAACGCCCCAACCTGCTGTTGCTGGACGAGCCCACCAACCACCTGGACCTGGAAACGCGCGAAGCACTGACCACGGCGTTGGCGCAATTCGAAGGCACGCTGATGCTGGTCTCGCACGATCGCCACCTGCTGCGCGCGACCACCGATGAGTTCATCATCGTGGCCGATGGCGCCGTCAGCCCCTTCGACGGGGACCTGGACGATTACAAAGACTGGCTGTACAAGACCAAATTGGCGGCCAAAGCCGCCTGATCGCGTTACAATCCCGCGAATTGCCCGCACCGGTCTTCAATCGGACTTGTGCGGGCAACCTTCAACCACGTCCCGCTGTTCGCGGGACGCGTTTTTTCAGCGCTCGTAGATGACGATCAAAGACCAAGTATTCCTCGCCAGCCAGTATCTTGCGCCCCACCACCTGGTGTCGCGCTTTTTCGGATACGCCTCAGACTGCCGGGAACCCGCGGTCAAGAATTGGATGATCTCGCGCTTTGTCCGCAAGTACGGCGTGGACATGCGCGAAGCCGTGCAAGAAGATCCGCTGGCCTACGAGTGCTTCAACGACTTCTTCACCCGCGCGCTGAAAGACGATGCGCGTCCGCTGGACGACGAGCCCGGCTCGGTGCTGTGCCCCGCCGACGGCGCGATCAGCCAGATGGGCGCGATCGAACAAGGCCGCATCTTCCAGGCAAAGGGCCACAGCTACGGGCTGGTTGATCTGCTGGGCGGCGACACCGAGCGCGCCGCGCCCTTCCAGGGTGGCCAATTCGCCACCGTGTATCTGTCGCCCAAGGACTACCACCGCGTGCACATGCCGGTTGCCGGCACGCTGCGCGAAATGGTGCACGTGCCTGGCCGCCTGTTCTCGGTCAACCCGCTGACGGCCCGCAACGTGCCGCGCCTGTTCGCCCGCAACGAACGCGTCGTCTGTCTGTTCGACACCGAGCACGGCCCGATGGCCCTCATCCTGGTTGGCGCGATGATCGTCGCGTCCATCGAAACCGTGTGGGCGGGTCTTGTGACGCCGTACAAGCGGCGCGTCAAATCCGTGCGCTACGACGACCTGGCGCGCGCGCCGATCCATCTGGCCAAAGGCGCCGAAATGGGCCGCTTCAAGCTCGGCTCGACGGCGATCGTGCTGTTCGGACCGAACAAGGTCCGCTGGGCCGACACGCCGTCGGTACTGGGCCCCGTGCGCATGGGCGAACTGCTGGCATTGCCGGCCCAAGGCTGAACGCCGATCCCAGTGCGGCGAGCCTGCTTGGCCGCCGCACCACCAATTTCGCTTTTAGCGAATAGGGCTTTCCTTATTTATTCGCTTTCAGCGATGAAGTGGCGTTGCTAGATTACGGGCTTTTATCGGCCCGCCATGACATCCACCGCCCTGCCCGCCGCCGCGCCCAATGGCGCTGCCACCCGCCAGCCCCTGCCGCCCGCGCTTGCCCGCATGCTGTCCCTGGACGACTTCGAAGCGGCGGCGCAGCGGCGCCTGCCCCGGCCCATCTTCGGCTATGTCGCCGGTGCCGCCGAAGACAATCAATCCCTGCAAGACAACCGCCACGCATTCGCACAGTACGCGTTCATGCCGCGCGTGCTGGTCGACGTGTCCCGGCGGACGCAGCAGACGGAACTATTTGGACGCCAGTACGCATCGCCCTTCGGCATTGCCCCGATGGGCATCAGCGCCTTGTCGGCGTACCGCGGCGACGTCGTGCTGGCGCGCGCCGCGCGCGAGCAGAACATCCCCGCCATCCTCAGCGGCACTTCGCTCATTCCCCTGGAAGACGTCATCCGCGAAGCGCCTGGCACCTGGTTCCAGGCCTACCTGCCCGGCGACCCCGCGAAGATCGATGCACTGGTCGAGCGCGCCCGCCGCGCGGGCTACGAAACCCTGGTGCTGACCGTGGACATACCGGTCTCGGCCAATCGCGAAAACAACGTGCGCACGGGATTCTCCACCCCGCTCAAGCCCAGCCTGCGTTTGGCCTGGGATGGGCTGACGCGGCCGCGCTGGCTGGCCGGTACCTTCCTGCGCACGCTCATGGCGCATGGCATGCCGCACTTCGAAAACTCATTTGCGACGCGCGGCGCCCCCATCGTGTCGGCGTCGGTGCTGCGCGACTTCACCGCCCGCGACCACCTCAGCTGGGAGCACGTGGCGCGCATCCGCAAGCAATGGCCCGGCACCTTGATCATCAAGGGCATCCTGCATCCGCGCGACGCGGCACTCGCCCGCCAACATGGCGCCGACGGCGTCATCGTGTCCAACCACGGCGGCCGCCAATTGGACGGCGCGATCTCGCCGCTGCGCGCACTGCCCGGCGTGGTCGCGGCCGCCGGCGGCATGACGGTCATGATGGACAGCGGCGTGCGCCGGGGTGGCGATGTGCTCAAGGCGCTGGCCCTGGGTGCTAGCTTCGTCTTCGTCGGGCGGCCGTTCAACTACGCGGCCGCCGTGGGCGGACAGGCGGGCGTCAGCCATGCGATCGACCTGCTGCGCGCCGAGGTCGACCGCAACATGGCGATGCTGGGCATCAACAACGTCCGTGAGATGGACGCCAGCCTGCTATGGCGGGACGGCCCGGTCGGGCCTTAACGCAAACGGGCACGAAGCGCCGCGCGCACCCGGCATAGAATGGCGTTTCCCTTGCTACCGTGCGCCGGCCCCGAAACCGGCGCGCCTTGTGCCCGCCGTGTCCCTACGCCAATCCTCGTTTTTCCTGCGCTTCCTGACCCTCGGCGCGCTAGCCCACGTCTACGTGGGCGCACGGCTGATTCCAGATGCGCTGCTCAGCAACGCGGGCGCGGCCGCCGCCACCATTGCCCTGATCCTGTCGTGCATCCTGATCCCCCTGGGAATGCTGGGTCGTTCGTCCGTGCATCCCCCTTGGGGCGACCGCATCGCATGGGTCGGCCTGATCGCGATGGGGCTGTTCTCGTCGCTGTTCGTGCTGACCGTGATCCGCGATGCCGTGCTGCTGGTGACCTGGCTCATCAGCCTGGCGGCGGGCGCCGACCTGCCCTGGATCCGGCTGCGCAGCATCAGCGCGTGGATCGTGGGGGGGCTGGCGGCCGCCGGCACGTTGCTCGGCTTCTACAACGCGCGCCGCCGGGCGCGCGTCGTCGACGTGGACGTACCGATTCCGGGCCTGCCGCAGGACCTGGACGGCTTCACCATCGTGCAGATCAGTGACATCCATGTCGGCCCAACCATCAAGAAGCATTACGTGCAGGCGATCGTCGACGCCGTGAACGGACTGCTGCCCGACGTGATCGCCGTCACGGGCGACGTGGTCGACGGCAGCGTCGAGCATCTGGCTGCGCAGGCCAGCCCGCTGGGCACACTGCGCGCACCATTCGGCGTGTATCTGGTCACCGGTAACCACGAATATTATTCAGGCGCCGCGCCCTGGGTGGCGGAGTTCCGCCGCATGGGGCTGCGCGTGCTGATGAACGAACACGCAGTGATCCATCCTTCGGGCCTGCCCGTGGTGGTGGCCGGCGTCACGGATTACAGCGCCGGCGCGTTCGACCCGCAGCAACGCAGCAATCCGAAGGCCGCACTGGCGGGTGCGCCCGCGGACGCCTGCGCCAAAATCCTGCTGGCCCACCAGCCTCGCAGCGCCGCCGCGGCCGAACCGCTGGGTTACCACCTGCAGCTGTCCGGCCACACCCATGGCGGGCAGTTCTTTCCGTGGGGCTTTTTCGTGCGCTTCCAGCAGCCGTTCACGGCAGGCCTGCACCGCCTTGGCAAGATGTGGGTGTACACCAGCCGCGGCACCGGCTATTGGGGCCCGCCAAAGCGCTTGGGCGCCCCGTCGGAAATCACACGCTTGCGTCTACGCACGGCGCCTCTGCGCAGCTAGCGCCCTCAGCCCCCCACGTCGGGCGTCGTGTCCGGCAGCGGCCCGCGTTCCAGGTAGCTGGTCAGCGCGATATCGCTGGTGGTGTTGGTGATGCCGTCGATCTTGTGGATGCGCGCCAGCAGCAGTTCCAGCGCCTGGGTATCGCGCACCCGCACCTTCAGCAGCATGGCGCTTTTGCCGGTGATGGTGTGGATCTCTTCCACTTCGGTCAGTTCCGCCAGGCCCAGCACCTGTTGTGTGATGCTCCAGTTGTTGGTGTCTACGTGCACAAAAGCCAGCAAGGGGCGGCCGATGCGCGCGCCGTCCAGCTTGGCGGCGATGCCCTTGATCAAGCCGTCGCGCTTCAGGCGCTTGACCCGTTCGTGCACTGCGGGCGCCGAAAGGTTCAGCATTTTTCCCAATTCGGCGTAGCTTGGCGTGGCGTCGTCCGCCAGCAGCGTTAATAGTTTTCGGTCGCGGTCGTCCAGGTCTGGCATCGGAATCAGGTTCTGCCTTACGGCATTCGAACTTTTATGGAATAAGGAAATATCAGCGTTAACCCTTATTTTATTCCAATAAAATTCGCGGCATGCAGAATCGTAGCAATCGCAATACCCGCACGCCCTCTTCCGTCCCCGCATTGATGTTCGCCGTCAGCGTCGTGGGCTCCAACGGGCTGGCGCTCAGCCCCATCTTGAGCGATGTGGCGCGTTCGTTCTCGACGTCCGCGCTGACCATCAGCACCGCCATTTCCGCCTATGGCGCCGCCACGGCGGCCAGCGCCTTCTTCCTGGCAGCGCGCATCGACCGCATCGGCATCCGCCGGGCCTTGCTGGGCGCGATGGTGGCGCTGATTGCCGCCCTGATCCTGTCGGCCGCCGCGCCGCACTGGATCGTGCTGACCCTGGCGCAAGCCCTGGCCGGCGGCGCCGCTGGCGTCATCCTGCCCGCGGCCTACGGTTCGGCATCGCTGGTCGCGCCACCCGGCCAGGAGGCCCGCACGCTCGGCCGCGTCATTGCCGGCTGGTCGGTGTCGTTGGTGGCCGGTGTGCCGCTGTCGGCCCTGATCTCGGACGCCGTGGGCTGGCGCGCCACCTATGGCGTTCTTGCCCTGTGCGCCGCGATTGCCCTGCTGGGGCTGCGCAAGCTGCCTGAGCGCCGCGCCGAAAACTCCGCGCCGTTGCGCCTGTCGCGGCTGCTGGCGCCCTTGTCCTATCGCGACGTGCCGGTGCTGCTGCTGGCTTGCCTGGCGTTTTCGTCGGCGTTCTACGGCGTGTACGCCTTCCTGGCGGACCACGTCCGCACATTGCTGGCGCTGTCTGCCGGGCAAGTCGGTTTCATCGCCTTTGCCTACGGCGCCGGCTTTCTGCTGGCCGGCATCGCGGGCGCCCCGCTGATCGAACGGCTGGGGCCGCGTCGCGCCTTGCCGCTGGCCCTGGGCGCGATCGCGCTGGTCTATCTGGCGCTGCTGCCTGCCGCGCATGCCCTGGCCGCCGTGCTGGCCATCGCGGCGTTCTGGGGCGCCGCGTCGCAACTGAGCCTGAACCTGCTGGTGCTGCTGCTCTCGCGGGCACGCCCCGATGAGCGGGGCGCAGTGCTAGGCCTGAACACCTGCACCACCTATCTGGGCGCAAGCGTCGGCACGGCGATCGCCGGCACGCTGTATACGCACGCGGGGTTCGAAACCCTGGGGCTATGCGCCTCGGCGGCCGTCGGCATGGCCGCCATCGGCCTGCATTGGCGGTTGAACGGGCGCCGGGCCGCGCGCGGCGAAGCCGCCGCCTGACCGGCGCGCCGGCTTACCAGGGGAAGCTGATCAAGTCGCCGTACAAGCGCTTCAGGGTGCTTTTGACTTCCGGCGAGTTCTGGTAGATCGCAATGAACTTCAGCAGCCGGGGATCCTGCGCCTTGTCCGGCGTCGTGACCCAACGGATTGCGTAGCGCCGGATGCTGACGGGGTCGGTGTTGTCGAAGGCCAGCCCGTCCTTTTCATTCAGGCCGGCCTGCTTGGCGAACGTCGTATAGGTCACCGAGGCCGTCACATCGTCGAACGTACGCGCGGACTGCGAGCCTTCGATCTGCACGAACTTCAACTTCTTCGGATTGGACACCACGTCTTCCAGCGCGGCCTCATGCGCCACGCCTGGCTTCAGCTTGATCAAGCCGATCGACTCCAGCAACAGCAAGGCCCGCCCGGTGTTCACGGGATCGTTGGGCACGGCGATCGTGGCCCCGTCCGGCACCGTGTCGCCCTTTTTCAGCTTCTTGGAAAACAAGCCGATCGTAGTGGAGTAGCCGTAGGCGATGGGCGTCAGGTTCGCGCCGCGCCGCTGGTTGAACAGTTGCAGGAAGGGTTCGTGCTGGAAGAAATTCGCGTCGACCGAGCCGTCCGCCACGGCGATGTTGGGCAGCACCCAGTCGTTGAATTCCACCATTTTGACGTCCAGGCCTTCTTTCTTTGCCTGCGCAATGGCCAACTCGGTCGCTTCGTTCGCCACACTGGGAATCACGCCAATGCGCAAGGGCTTGTCCTGCGCCATCGCGGTGGCGGACGCCGCCAGGCCCAGGGCCGCGACGGCTGCGCCGCGCGTCAGTTTGAAAAGCAGGTGCTTGAGAAGCATGAAGAGTGTCCAGAAGTCTTGGAAAGCCGGCCCCGCGCCGGCGCTGGCGATATTGTGCAGCAGCTTGCGCGCTGATCCCCGAAAGGCCTTTGTCACGCAATGGCAATGTCTGGACGCCGGGACTAGCGCTAAGATGGTCGCAATCCGTCCCTTCCGGGAGGCCTCATGAATTCCGTGCTGACCACCCTGCCCGGCGCCCGGGCCGCCGCCCGCCGCCGCGACCAGATCGAAGACCAGCTGGGCGCCCACAACTACCATCCCCTGGATGTCGTCATCGCCCGCGGCAGTGGCGTCTGGGTCTATGACGTGGATGGCCGCAAATACCTGGATTGCCTGTCGGCGTATTCCGCCGTCAACCAGGGGCACTGCCATCCCCGCATCCTGGCCGCCATGGTCGAACAGGCGCAAACCCTTACGCTGACCTCCCGCGCCTTCCGCCACGACCAGATGGCGCCGTTCTACGAAGACCTGGCCCGGCTTACCGGGGCGCACAAGATCCTGCCCATGAACAGCGGCGCGGAAGCTGTCGAAACCGCCATCAAGGCGGTACGCAAATGGGGTTATGAGGTACGTGGGGTGCCGCAGGACCAGGCCGAGATCATCGTCTGCGCCAACAACTTCCATGGCCGCACATTGGGCATCGTGGGCTTTTCCACCGACCCCGACGCCTACGGCAGCTACGGCCCCTTCGCGCCCGGCTTCAAGATCGTGCCCTTTGGCGACTTCGACGCCTTCGATGCCGCCATCACGCCCAACACCGTCGCCTTCCTGGTCGAGCCCATACAAGGCGAGGCGGGCGTGGTGATGCCCCCCGCCGGCTACTTCACACGGGTACGCCAGCGCTGCACCGAGCGCGGCATCACGCTGATCCTTGACGAGATCCAGACCGGGCTGGGTCGCACGGGCAAACTGCTGGCCGAAGAGCACGAAGGCATCGAAGCCGATGTCACGCTGATCGGCAAGGCGCTGTCGGGCGGCTTCTATCCGGTGTCCGCCGTACTGTCCAACGCCGACGTGCTGGGCGTGTTTCAGCCGGGCCAGCATGGCAGCACTTTCGGCGGCAATCCGCTGGCCTGCGCCGTGGCCCGCGCCGCGCTGCAAGTGCTGACCGACGAAGGCATGATCGAGAACGCGGCGGCAGTCGGCGCCTATTTTCTGGAACGGCTGCGCACCCTGCCCGGCCCCGTGCGCGAGGTCCGCGGACGCGGCCTGATGCTGGCAGTGGAGCTCGAGCCCGATGCGGGCGGCGCGCGCCGCTTCAGCGAACGCTTGCAGGCACGCGGCATGCTGGTCAAGGATACCCACGGCCACACGCTGCGCCTGTCGCCACCGCTCATCGTCACGCGGGAACAGGTCGACTGGGCATGCGACCAATTGGCCGCGGTACTATCCGCCGCTTGAAGAACCCACCGGAGCCCGCCCACGTGCAGAACACCGCCACCTTGCCTACCCAAATCACCCTCATCGGCGCACCGACGGACATCGGCGCCGGTGCGCGCGGCGCATCCATGGGCCCGGAAGCCTTGCGCGTGGCCGACCTGGGTCCCACGATCGAGGCCCAAGGTTTCCAGGTGACCGACCGCGGCAACCTGTACGGCCCCGCCAACCCCTGGCTGCCGCCTGTGGACGGCTACCGCCATCTGGAAGAGGTCGCGGCATGGAACCGGGCGGTGCACGATGCCGTGTACGCCGAGTTGGCCGAAGGCCGTCTGCCCGTGCTGCTGGGCGGTGACCACTGCCTGGGGATCGGCTCGATCAGCGCCGTGGCGCGCCACTGCCGCGAAGCGGGCAAGAAGCTGCGCGTGCTGTGGCTGGATGCCCATGCCGATTTCAATACCAACGCGTTGACGCCCACCGGCAATGTCCACGGCATGCCCGTGGCCTGCCTGTGCGGCTACGGTCCCGAGCAGATCACGGGCATGTCCGGCCAGACGCCAGACATCGAACCGGGCTGGGTCCGCCAGATCGGCATCCGCAGCGTGGACCAGGGCGAAAAGCGGTTGGTGCATGAAGCCGGGCTGGAAGTGTTCGACATGCGCTATCTGGATGAAATGGGCATGCGCGCCACGATGGAAGCCGCGTTGGCCGGGCTGGATGCCGACACCCACTTGCACGTGAGCTTCGACGTGGATTTCCTGGACCCCGAGATCGCCCCCGGCGTGGGCACGACGGTGCCCGGCGGCCCGACCTATCGCGAAGCGCAGCTGTGCATGGAAATGATCGCCGACACCGGGCTGATGCGCTCGCTGGACGTAGTGGAACTGAACCCTGCCTTCGACGTGCGCAACAAGACGGCGGAGCTGGCGGTGGATCTGATCGAAAGCCTGTTCGGCAAATCGACGCTGATGCGTCGCGGCCCTTGAATCTGGGCTGGATGGCCCCTCGGGGCTAAACTGCGCGCGCCCGGCGGATCGCTTCCGCCGCCGCGTGCAGATGACGCAGATTCTGGTCGCGCTGTTCCCACACCCGCGGCGTGGGCCCGGCCATGCACAGCGCGTACCATTCCCCGCCCAGATCCAAGGCGACCGCCAGTCCGGTCAGGTCGGCCACGCTTTCGCCCACGTTGGCCGCCCACCCTTGCGCCTGAACCTGTTGCACCTCGGCCCGCAAGGCGTCGCGGGTAACCAGCGTGCGTTCGGTGTAGCGCGTGTAGTCCGGCGCCGCCAACAGGCCATCCCGATCCGCCGGCGCGAGCCGCGCCAGGATGGCTTTGGCGACCGAACTGGTGTGCATCGGACGGCGCTCCCCCGGGCGCGCCGCGTAATGCACCGGGTGGGTCGATTCCACCACGTCCAGGAACACCACGGCGCCATCCTGGATCTTGCCCAGCATCACGGTTTCATTGGCCGCGTCGCGCAAGGCAACCAGATGCGGCCGCACGGCCTCCAGCCAGGGATCGCCTGCCTGGATCTGCCCGCTCAAGGCATGCAGCTTGGCGGTCGGGTAATACCCCCCGCGTCGGCGCACTTCATACAGATAGCCGCGCGCAACCAGCGTGCGCACCAGCGCCAGGCAACTCGACATCGGGGCGCCCAAACCCTGCGCCAATTCCGTTAACGGCATCGGCCGCCGCGCCTGCGCAAACAGCTCGATCAGTTCCAGCGTCCGCACGACTAGTTTCACTTCCATGTGTCGACCCCTGTTCGGATTTGCCTTCAGAAAATTCGTAAATCTGCTAGGTCATCCACTAAGTTGACTTTTCATATGGGCGAACCTAAATTCTTGCACAGGAATTTATATTCACCAATAAGAAATGAATTTCAGCCGGCTGGAGAACTGGCGCCTCGGATAGCGGTACCGCGTCATCACCACAATTCCAATAATCGGCCCCGACCCGGGCCGGGGAGACAGACAGATGCGTATCAAACCCCTGTTGGCGGCCCTTGCCGCCGTGATGGCCGCGTCCGCGGCCCAAGCCCAATCGGATGTTGTTCGCCTGGGCGTGTCCAATGACCGTTCAGGCATCTATTCCGACCTGGGCGGCCTGGGCTCCGAAATGTCCGTGCGCATGGCGGTCGAGGATTTCGGCGGCAAAGTGGCCGGCAAGACCGTGGAAGTGATCGGGGCCGATAACCAGAACAAGGCAGACGTGGCCTCGGCGCTGGTCCGCCGCTGGTTCGATACGCAAGGCCTGGTCGCCGTGGTGGACGGCGGCGCCAGCTCCGCAGGCCTCGCCGCCCAAGGCGTCGCCAAAGAGAAAGGCGGCACCGCGCTGATCAGCGGCGGCTTTGCCGGCGACTTCAGCGGCAAGCAATGCAGCAACCTCAGCACGCAATGGGCGCCCGACACCTATGCGCTGGCCAACGCGGTCGTCAAGAGCGTGGTGGAAAGCGGCGGCAAATCCTGGTACTTCATCACCACCGACTACGTCTTCGGCAAATCGCTGGAAAGCAATGCCACGCGTTTCGTGCAGAACGCGGGCGGCAAGGTGGTGGGCAGCACGCGCCACCCCTTGGGCGCCATGGACTTCGCCTCCTTTCTGGTGCAGGCGCAGTCCTCCAAGGCCGATGTGGTGGGCCTGGCCAGCGCAGGCGGCGACCTCGTCAACCTGATCAAGCAGGCGCAGGAATTCGGTCTGACCGGCGGCAAGCAACGCATGCTGACCTTCCTGACCTTCATCAACGACGTGCAGGCGATGGGCCTGCCCGTCGCCCAAGGGCTGACCTTCCCCACCGGCTTCTACTGGGACGCCGACGAAGACACCCGCGCGTGGACGCAACGCTGGCAGAAGAAGATGGGTGTCACGCGCCCGCCTTCCATCGTGCAGGCACTCAGCTACGTCGCCACCACGCATTACCTGCAAGCGGCCCAGGCCGCCGGCACGTTCGAGGGCGCCGCGGTCAATCAGAAGATGCGCGAGTTGCCCATCACAACCAAACTGATCAAGAATGCCCGGATCCGTCCTGAAGACGGCCGCGTCATCATGGACCTGTATCTGGTCGAAGTGAAGAAGCCCGCCGAGTCCAAATATCCCGGCGACTTCTACCGTATCCTGTCTACCGTGCCTGGCGAAAAAGTGTTCGTGTCGCTGGCCGACAGCGAATGCCCGCTAGTAAAGAAGTAGCGCCCCTCGCAGTGCCCCGGCCATAAGAATCACTAAAGGAGACATCCCATGAAGTGCTATTGCGTCGTCAACTTCCGCGAACCCTTGCAGGAAATGAATCAGCCCACGCCCACCCCGCAAGGGACGCAGGTGCTGCTGAAGGTCCGTGCGGCGGGGGTTTGCCACAGCGATATCCACTTGTGGGAAGGCGGTTATGACCTGGGCCAGGGCCGCACGCTGTCCTTGAAGGACCGCGGCGTGTCGCTGCCGCTCACGATGGGCCATGAAACCGTGGGCGCCGTCGTCGCGGCAGGCCCCGAAGCCTCGGGCCTGTCCGACGACCGCAATTACCTCGTCTATCCGTGGATCGGCTGCGGCAAGTGCCCGTCCTGCGTATCAGGCATGGAAAACCACTGCTCCGCGCCGGCCTGCCTGGGCGTGCACCGCGCCGGCGGCTACGCCGACCACATCGTGGTGCCGCATCCCAAGTACCTGATCGACATCGGCGACCTGGACCCGGCGCAGATCGCGCCTTACGCGTGCTCGGGCCTGACCACCTATTCGGCGCTCAAGAAGATCGGCGCCAACATCTACCGCGAACATCCGGTCGTGATCTTCGGCGCTGGGGGCTTGGGCCTGATGAGCCTGACCCTGATCAAGGCGCTGGGCGGCGCGGGCGCCATCGTGGTCGACATCGATCCCGCCAAGCGTCAGGCCGCGCTGGATGCGGGCGCACTGGCTGCCATCGACGGCGCCGCGCCCGACGCCGCCCAGCAGATCATCAAGGCGGCTGGCGGCAAGCCCGTCCAGGCGGCGATAGACCTGGTGGGCGCACCCGCCACCACCTCCCTGGCATTCGACTTCCTGACCAAGGGCGGCAAGCTGATCATCGTGGGCCTGTTCGGCGGCGCCTCGTCGTGGCCGATCGCACTGATCCCCATGAAGGCCATGTCCATCATCGGCAGCTATGTGGGCAACCTGACCGAACTGCAAGAATTGATGGAACTGGTGCGCGCCGGCAAGGTGCCGCCGATGCCGGTGCACCGCCACGCGCTGGCCGAAGCCGACAGCGTGCTGTCCGCGCTGCGGGCCGGCAAGGTGGTGGGCCGCGCCGTGCTGACGGTGGATTGACGCGCCAAGGCCTCTGGTAAGCCGCGCAGCTAAGCCGCGCTGGGCGGCCGGGCTGGATCAGCCGGGCCGCAAGCGCGGGTCGTAGATGAACCGTTCGCGCCGCACCACCACGATGTGTTCCGCATCCGGATGCGCGGGGTTGATCAACAGATTGCAGTCGGGCACGCCGCGATACGGCACGATGGCGCTGGGCAGTTCCAGCAGCGCCGACACGCCAGAGGCCACCCAGTTGTCGCCTACGGCCTGCGAGGCTTCCGCGAACGGCACCGCCTCCCAGAACGGATAATCCTCTTGCAGTTGGCCTAACGTGAGGACCTGCCGGGCCTCATGAATGGCGCGTGGCACCGCCAGTTCGATCAGATACCGGTTGGCCTGTTCGGACGCGCGGGCCGCGAAATGCACCACCGTTTCCAGCACGGCCAACGCCACACTGGACGAGGCATACACCACCGCCGTGCCCGGGCTGTTGTAGCGACCGCCCACAGCGGCCGCGCCGGCTCCGCTCAAATCGTCGGCGCGGTACTTGCCGGCCGTCGTGCCAATGCGCCACAGCGAGACGAACTCCGTCATGCGTAGACGCCGGCCGCGGCGCGCGCCAGGGTGTCTTCCACGATCCGGCTGCTGGCGTCAGACGTCAGCAGCGACAAGGGCTTGACGTTGCCCAGGGCCGGCACCGGCGTGTTCAACCACAGCACCGCCTCTTCGTCGCTGCCCAGCACCTGACGGGCCACACGTGCCACACGGGCCACCCGGGCCAGACGGTCCGATTCACCCAGCGGCAGCATCTGGCCTTCGCGAGTCCAGCGCGACAACGACGCCGCCTTGACCTCGGTGATGGCCATGATTTCCGATTTGGGCACTTGCAGGAAGTCGGCAGCGTCGTCCACCATCTGCGCGGGCAGGCCCCGGCGCACGTCGCGCGCGATGTCGCTCAGCGGGCTGTCCACCAGTTCAAGGAACAACTGCTTGGCCCGAGCCGCCGCGTGCCGCGGAGGACGCTTGGCAGAAGCGCCGCGCTTGTCGGCCGCCTTTCCAACGATGGCGATAGTCATGATCCCCCCAGACAGTTCCAAACAGAATTTATAATATCCCATTTGGAACATCGATTTCAAGGCGACTTCCGGTGGATGCGCGCGCGCCTCCGGTATGCACCGGATTTGGGCATATCATAGGCGGCGTTACACACGATCACAGACAAGGACAGGCAATGACGGACCGGCAGCTCACGATACTCGCGGCGTTGAACCTCATGGTAGCGGTGGGTGCCGGCGCTTTCGGCGCGCATGGACTCAAGCGCATGCTGACCCCGGAGCTGCTGTCCGTCTGGCAGACGGGCGTGATGTACCACCTGATCCACGCCCTGGGGCTGTTCATCATTGCGCTGCTGGGCGCCCGCTTCGGCTCGCCGCTGCTGTCGGCGGCCGGCCTCCTCATGTTCGCGGGCATCGTGCTGTTTTCCGGCAGCCTGTACATCCTGTCCCTGACGGGCACCCATTGGCTTGGCGCCGTCACGCCCATCGGCGGCGCCGCCTTCCTGGCGGCTTGGGCCATGGTGGCGCTGGCCGCCTACCGCGCGCAGGGCTGATACCCCCCGCCCGCACGTCCCCTTTTCCCCATGGCGGCAGGAACCGCCGCCCTTGCAGGTTTCAGATGTCTTCCTCAACCGTATTACCCGCCGCCCGGGACCATTCCGCCGCCGCAGGCATCGCCTGCGTGGTGGGCGGCATCTTTTTCCTGACGCTCAGCGACGCCAACGCCAAATGGCTGGGCGCCCACTACAACCCGCTGCAGATCCTGTTCCTGCGCGCCTTGATCGCGCTGCCCTTCGTGACCGCGCTGGCCTTGTGGCTGGGCGGCCGCCGCGTGCTGCGAACCACCCATCCCGGCTTGCACCTGACCCGCGGCGCGATCAACGTGGTGTCGGCCTGTTGCTTCTATCTGGGCTTGCGTGCGCTGCCGCTGGCCGAGGCGACCGCCATCGCGTTCGCCGCGCCGTTGTTCGTCACCGCGCTGTCGGTGCTGATCCTGAAGGAACGCGTGGACGGCAAGCGCTGGCTGGCGGTGTTGGCCGGCTTTGCGGGCGTGCTGATCGTGGTGCGCCCCGGCTCGGCCACGTTCCAGGCGGCAACGCTGTACCCGCTGACGACCGCCCTGCTGTATGCCGTGATGATGATCACCGCGCGCGGCATCAACCGCGGCGAAGGCATGCTGACGACCACGTTCTACATCGTGCTGGGCCAATTGGTGTGCAGCGCGGTTGCCCTGCCGTGGGTCTGGCAGACGCCCGCCACGGAGCATCTGCCCTACTTCTTCGGCATTGCGCTCTTTAGCACCTTGGGCTTGGCGTTGATCACGCAGGGTTTTCGGATTGGCCCGGCGTCCGTCGTCGCTCCCTTCGATTACACCGGCCTGATCTGGGCCACGATCCTGGGCTGGATCTTCTGGCGCGAAGCGCCAGATGCCTTTGCGTATCTGGGCGCGCTGTTCATCGCGGGCAGCGGTGTCTACATCGCCGTGCGCGAAGCGCGGGCAAAGGGCAAGCGGCGCGGCAAGACATAGCGCCACGCCGCCGAACCCGCCGCCACGCCTATTCGGTCGGCGGCGGGAAATTCCGTCGCAGCACCCGCGCCACGTTCGGCTCCAGCGCCGCTTCGCGCGCCACGGCCGTCAACGCCGGGCAGACGGAGGCGAACCAGGCTTGCCCCGGCCGCCAATGCGTCATGACCGTCACATACAGATCCAGCGCGGAAAACCGGCGGCCCAGCATGTGGGGCGCGCCCGCCTGACGCTCCAGTTCCTGCCACAATTCCGCCCGCCGCGTATGCACGCGCTCGCGCAACAGGTCCGCGGCCGCGCCTTCGCTGGTCCATTGGGGCGGATTATCGCCGTAGGTGAACGTCGGGTAGATGGCCGCGACCAGCCGCAGCAGCAGATTCAGGAAACGTGCACGCTCGGGCTTGTCGGGCCCCGGCGCCAGGCCCGCTTGCGGCGCCACATCGTGCAGGTGCAGGATCATCGCCGCGCTTTCCGTCATGACCTCGCCGTCCGGCGTGACCAGCGTCGGCACCTGCCCCAACGGGTTCAGATGCAGCAGCCGGTCGCGCTCGGGGCCGGGTTTCAGATACGGCACATCGGTCAACGTGTGCGGCACGTTGGCCAGCACCAGCGCCATCTCCACAACGGCCGAACCGCAGCCCGCGGATCCGATCAGTTCATAGGTTTTCATCGCTCACCCTCCCGATTCGGCCGGCGCGATCCGGAGCAATTGGCCGGGCGATGCGTCGGTCAGCACATACACATACCCGTCCGGCCCTTGCCGCACGTCGCGTATCCGGCTCTTGCGGTCAACCAGCAACCACTCCTGCCCCACCACCCGATTGCCTTCGAGCGTCAGTCGAATCAGGTTCTGATTGGCCAGCGCGCCGATGAACACGGATTTCTGCCATGCCGGAAACCGGTCTGCGTTGTAGAACGCCATGCCGCTGATCGCGGGGGATTTGGCCCACCAGAAAAGCGGCTGTTCGGTGCCCGGTGCGGTTTCGCCCTTGGCTTCGGGAATGGGTTGGCCCGAATAGTTGATGCCGTAGGTCGCCAGCGGCCAGCCATAGTTCTTGCCCGGCTGCACCAGGTTGATCTCGTCGCCCCCGCGCGGCCCGTGCTCGTTTTCCCACAAGTCGCCGGACCACGGGTTCAGCGCCATGCCCTGCGGGTTGCGATGCCCGTACGACCAGATCTCGGGCCGGGCGCCGGCCTTGCCGACAAAGGGATTGTCGGGAGGCACGCTGCCGTCGACCTTCAATCGCACGACCTTCCCTTGCAGCTTGTCCAGGTCCTGCGCGGTGGGGCGCTGGTTGTTCTCGCCCAGCGAGATGAACAAATACCCCTTGCCGTCAAACACCAGGCGCGACCCGAAGTGCAGGCCGGAAGACAGCTTGGGCGCCTGGCGAAACAGCACTTTGAAATCCTGCAAGCTCGTCGCGTCGTCCGACAGACGGCCGCGGCCGACAGCCGTGCCGCTCTTGTCCCCATCGGATTCCGCATAAGACAAATACACGTAACGGTCGGTCGTGAAGTCCGGCGACAGCGCCACGTCCAGCAAACCGCCCTGGCCGGACGCGGCCACCTTGGGCACGCCCGCGAGCGGCTTGGACAGACCACCCGGCGTGCGCAGCAAGCGCAGGTTACCGGGCCGTTCGGTGATCAGCACTCCGCCGTCAGGCAGAAAGGCCATCGCCCAGGGGTGGTCCAATCCGCCCACGACAGGCGTGACGCGAGCGGCGACCGATGGCGGTTCCTGGGCGGCGCGCGCAGGCGTAGCCGCGTACAGGGCGCCCGCGACCACCAGCAACGAGGAAACAAACAGGGGAATCGCGCGCGTGCTCGCGGCGGTGCGTGACTGCATGGACATCTCCGGCGGCAACTGGGTTGAATGCGGGCACGGATGGCATGACAAGATGGCGCGGACTGCACCGCGTGTGGCGTACCATAGCGCCCAGGGACGGGTGCCTCCCGTCCTTCCTCTCAGGAGACTCCATCAGATGAAACTGTACTACATGCCCGGCGCGTGCTCGCTCGCTTCCCACATTGTCCTGGAGTGGGTCGGCAAGCCTTACGAGACGCACAAGCTCAGCCGCGAAGAGCTCAAGGGCCCCGACTTTCTGAAAGTGAATCCGCTGGGCGCCGTGCCCGCGCTGGTCGACGGCGATTGGGCCGTCACGCAGAACGCATCGATCCTGGAATACATCGCCGAACAGGCTCCGCAGAGCAAGCTGCTGGGCGACGGCAGCGCCCGCTCGCGCGCGGACGTGCGCCGTTGGCTCGGCTTCATCAATTCCGACATCCACAAGACCTTCTCGATGATCTTCGGCGCGTCCCGCTTCCTGGGCGACGAAGGGGCGCAGAAGGAACTGGCGGGCTCGGCCTCCAAGCTGTTGACGAAGCTGTTCTCGCAACTGGATGCGCAACTGGCCGGCAAGGCGTACCTGACGGGCGACGCGCCCTCCATCGCCGACGCCTACCTGTACGTCGTGCTGCGCTGGGCGCATGCCAAGGAAGTCGACCTATCCGGCCAGGACAATCTGGCGGCTTTCTTCAAGCGGATGGAAGCCGACAAGGGCGTCCAGGCCGCACTGAAGGCCGAAGGACTGTAAGCTCGCAGCGGGCGGCGGCAGCCAGCCGCTACCGCCCGCGCTCGCCGGGCGGCCTGACCGACTCAGTCCTCATCCGGCGCACCGCCCAGCCCGGGCTGCGCCACCCCTTCCAGCGTTTTCTTCACCGCCGCCAAAAAGCGCCGTGCCAGCAAGGGCGGCGCGCTCAGGTTCGAGTGCGTGGCCCAGATCTCCACACAGGCCTGGGGCTCGATCGGCCGCAGCACCATGTGCGCCGCCTGGTCTGGCGTAACGCACCACGCGTCCACCAGCGCCGGCCCCAGGCCCTGCTGCACGAACGAACAGGCCGTGACGGGTGAATGCACCTCGACCGCCGCCGCGCATCGGGGCCCATCGCCGAAGAACGGCTGCAACGCCCGGCCCAGCGGCGTGTCCCGCGGATAACCGATCCATGCCGCCGACGCGAAGTCCTCAGGGCGCACCACCTCATGAGTGGCCAGGGGATGGGACTTGGGCATCACGCAGACCACCGGCACCTGGGCCAGGCGGATGGAGGTCAGGTTCGGATGGTCGGGCGGCTGCATGGAAATGCCGATGTCCGCTTGCCCCGACAGGAAGTACGCCGCCAATTCATCAAACGTGACACTGCGGTAGTCCACCCGGGCATCCGCGTTGCGCCCGCGAAAGCGCTCCAACGCCATGGGAATCAGGCGCTGGCCGAAACTGGCGCTGGCCACGATCTTCAGCATGCCCGCGCCGGACTGCCCCAGGCTGGCCGCCAGGTCGTTCACCCGCTGGATGCCGCCGTAGACCTGTTCGACCTCGGCATAAAGCCGGCGCGCCTCGGCCGTGGGCGACAGCCGGCTCTTGACGCGTTCGAACAGGCGATAGCCCAGCCGGCTTTCCGTCAACGCCAGCACCCGGCTGACGGCGGGTTGCGAGACGTGCAGCATGCGCCCCGCCCCGCTGATCGAGCCGGACATCATGATCGCCCGGAACACCTCGATCTGGCGCAGGTTCAACGGCCGTCCGGCACTGGGCCCGACCTCGTCAGCATAGGCATCCGCATCCACTTTCTTCCCCTTGATCGATAACGGCGGATTATAGGAGTGCCACATTTTTCGATGATGCAGCGCCGCAACGCGGGTGTAATCTGCGCCCCTCAACACAACAAAACAAGGGGAATACCACCATGCACCGCAACTTTTTCCGCAGTTTGTCCGCGCTGGCCGTCAGCGCCGCTTTGATCGGCAGCGCCGCCGCCGGCCCTTATCCCGACAAACCCATCACCTTCGTCGTGCCGTCGGCCGCGGGCGGATCACCCGACGTGCTGTCGCGCCTGATCACGACGCAGCTGGCCCGCGACACGGGCGCCACGATGGTCGTCGAAAACCGTCCGGGCGCCGCCGGCAACATCGGCATCGCGCTGGTCAAGCGCGCCGCCGCCGACGGCTACACCGTGGGCTACGGCAACATCAACACGCTAGCTGTGAACCGTTCGCTGTTCAAGCGCCTGCCCTACGACGTGGACCAGGACCTGACGCCTGTGGCCCACATGTTCGACCTGTACAACGCGCTGATCGTGCCGGCCGACTCCCCCGTCAAGAGCGTGCAGGACCTGATCGACCTGGCCCGCAAGCAGCCCGGCCGCCTGTCTTACGGCGCCTCGGGCGTCGGCACCACGGGCCACATGGGCGGCGAACTCTTCAAGAGCATGGCCAAGCTGGATGTGATGTTCATCCCCTACAACGGCGGCCCCGCTGCCATCCAGGACCTGCTTGGCGGCCGCCTGGACTACCTGTTCGTCAACACCTCCGAAGCCACGCCGCTGGTCAAGAGCGGCAAAGTGCGCGCCATCGGCGTCAGCAGCCTGAAGCGCCTGTCGCTGATGCCCGACGTGCCCACGCTGGACGAATCTGGCTTGAAGGGCTATGAAACGGTCGCCTGGGGCGGCGTCGTCGCCCCCAAGGGTACGCCCGCCGACGTGGTGGCCACGCTGAACGCCGCCATCCAGAAGGCTCTGCAGGCGCCCGAAGTGCGCACCGGCCTGGCCACGCTGGGCGCCGAGCCCGCCACGGGCTCGCCCGAGGAGTTCAAGCAGCTGATCGATCGTGAAACCGCCAAATGGCAGAAGATCATCGAAACCGCTGGCATCGAAAAACTGGACTAAGTACCCCATGACGGATCGCATCTTGCAGGCAGACTTCATCGTGGCGGGCGCCACGCTTATCGACGGCTCGGGCGGGCCCGCCCGTCAGGGCGACGTGGCCGTGCTGGGCGAACGCATCGTGGCCGTGGGCAGCTTTGCCCACCCCGAGGGCGTGCCCGTGATCGACGGCCGGGGCCAGGTCCTGGCCCCCGGCTTCATCGATTCGCACACCCACGATGACGGCTACCTGCTGGCGCATCCGGACATGCTGCCCAAGGTGTCGCAAGGCATCACCACGGTCGTCACCGGCAATTGCGGGATCAGCCTCGCGCCACTTCAGCGCGACGCCATCCCGCAGCCGCTAGACCTGCTGGGTCCGCCCGAGCTGTTCCGCTTCGGCACCTTCCGCGCCTGGATGGACGCCCTGCGCGCCACGCCCGCCGCCGTGAACGTCATCCCGCTGGTGGGCCATACGACGCTGCGCGTCGCCGTCATGGACGACACATCACGCGCCGCCGACAAGGGCGAACGCGCCGCCATGCGCGATCTGATGCAGGAAGCGCTGGACGCCGGCGCGTTCGGCGTTTCCACCGGCACGTTCTACCCGCCGGCCAGCGCCGCGCCCACCGATGAAATCATCGACGTCTGCCGCCCGCTGAAGGAATTGCGGGATTCGGGCCGGCACGGCCTGTACGCCACCCACCTGCGCGACGAAGCCGACCACATCGTGCCGGCCATGGAAGAAGCGCTGCTGATCGGCCGCGAGCTGGACTGCCGCGTGGTGTTCTCGCACCACAAGCTGGCGGGCGAACGCAACCATGGCCGCACGCGCGAAACCCTGGACCTGATCAGCCGTGCGGCCGCCAGCCAGCCGGTCTGCCTGGACTGCCACCCCTACCCCGCCACCTCCACCATGCTGCGCCTGGACCGCGCGCGGCTGGCCAGCCGCACGATGATCACGTGGTCCAAGGGCTACCCCGAGGCCACAGGCCGCGACTTCAGTGAGGTCATGCAGGAACTCGGCCTGGACGATGAAGCCGCGATCGCGCGGCTGGCACCGGCCGGCGCGATCTACTTCCTGATGGACCCGGCAGACGTCAACCGGATCTTCGCGCACCCTTTGACCATGGTTGGGTCAGATGGCCTGCCCTTCGACCCGCATCCGCACCCCCGCCAATGGGGCACGTTCACCAATGTGCTGCGCACGATGGTGCGTGAACAGCAACTGCTGTCGCTGGAGGCCGCCATCCACAAGATGACGGGATTGGCGGCTGGACAATATGGCGTCGCCGAGCGCGGCTTGCTGTGCGAGGGGTATCATGCTGACCTGGTGCTGTTCGATCCCGCCACGGTGACAGATGTGGCCACTTTTTCAGCTCCCATTCAGGCAAGCCAGGGCATCCACGCGGTGTGGGTCAACGGCAAACCGGTGTGGGACGGGGAACGGACCAGCGCTGAACGCCCGGGCCAGGTCCTGACGCCCGGCGACGCATTACCTCGGAGTTTATAAAGTGAAGACCTTTTCCCAGGGCTGCTACCTGGGTGTATTGGGCGGCATGGGCCCCATGGCCGGTGCGGCTTTCGCCCTTCGCCTGGCGGCGCTGACGCCCGCCGCGATCGACCAGCAACACATCCCCACGCTGCTGCGCAACGACCCCCGAATCCCCGACCGATCCAGCGCCTATATGGCGGGTGGCGAAAGCCCCCTTCCCCATATGGTCGACGGCGTGCGCTTCCTGGAGCAGGCTGGCGCCCAATTGATCGCCATCCCCTGCAACACGGCCCACCTCTGGTACGACGAGATCGCCGCGTCCACCGGCCTGCCCGTGCTGCACATCATCCAGGCCGTCATCGACGACCTGCGCCGGCTGGGCCTGCCGCGCGGCCGCATCGGCCTGATGGGCACCGCAGCCACCTTGAAGCTGGGGCTGTATCAGAAGCATCTTGAGGCCCAGGGCTACGAATGCATCGTGCCCGACGACGACGAAGTCGAGCGCTATTGCATGGGTTCGATCCGCGCCGTCAAAGGCAACCAGCTGGAAGCCGCCTTTGCGCCGGCCGCCGAGTGCATCGCTCGCCTGAAAGCACGCGGCGCCGATGCCGTGGTGCTGGGCTGCACCGAACTGCCGCTGGCCGTACCGCACGCGCTGCGCCCGAGCCTGGGCGTGACGCTGACGGATTCGATCGACGCGCTGGCCCGCGCCGCCATTGCGCACTATGAAGCCGACCAGGCCAAGCAACTGATCGCGGCGTGACGGGTTACGCGCGCTGACGGCCACGGCCATTTCCATGGCCGTCGCGCGCGCCACCCGAAAAAAAAGCGCATCTTTCGATGCGCCCCAATTTCCCTTCGCGGGGAATAACGCGCGAAACGTCAGCCGCCCAGGTAAGCCTTGCGGACCTGATCGTTGACCAGCAGATTGGCGCCCGTGTCCTGCAGCACGACACGGCCGTTCTCCAGCACATAACCGCGATCGGCCACGCCCAGCGCCTTGTTCGCGTTCTGCTCCACCAGGAACACCGTCACGCCTTGTTCGCGGATCTCGCGGATGATGTCGAAGATCTGCGCGATCACCAGCGGGGCCAGGCCCAACGTGGGTTCGTCCAGCAACAGCAGGCGCGGACGCGTCATCAGTGCGCGGCCAATGGCCAGCATCTGCTGTTCGCCGCCCGACATCAGGCCAGCACGCTGGCTGGAACGCTCTTTCAAGCGCGGGAACAAACCGTAGACGTGCTCGATGCCCGCCTCGATTTCCGACCGCTTCGAAAAGAAGCCGCCCATCATCAGGTTTTCGGCAACGGTCAGGTCCTTGAAGACCCGGCGACCTTCCGGCGAAATGGCGATGCCATTGCGCATGATGTGGTGCGTGTCCTTGTTGGTGATGTCCTCGCCTTCGAACGTGATCTTGCCTTCACGCGCCCGGGGGTTGCCGCAGACCGTCATCAGCAGCGTCGTCTTGCCGGCGCCGTTGGCCCCGATCAAGGTCACGATTTCGCCTTTGTTGACGTCCACGGACACGCCGTTCAACGCCTGGATGGCGCCGTAATAGGTGTGTATGTTTTCCAGCTTAAGCATCATTCCTCCCCCAGGTACGCTTTGATGACGCGCTCGTCGTTGCGCACCTGCTCGGGGGTGCCGGTAGTGATGGGCTTGCCGTGCTCCATGACGAGGATACGGTCGGAAATGCCCATGATCAGGCTCATGTCGTGCTCGATCAGCAGCACCGCGACGCCGAACTCGCGCCGCAGTTGGTCGATCAGCGATTGCAGATCCCGCTTTTCCTGAGGGTTCAGGCCAGCCGCCGGTTCGTCCAGCATCAAGAGGCGCGGCTTGGTGATCATGCAGCGCGCGATCTCCAGCCGGCGCTGATGGCCGTACGCCAGGTTGCCCGCTTCGCGGTTGGCGAACTCGCGCAAGCCCATGAAGTCCAGCCATTGCGCCGCGCGCGACAGCGCGTCGGTTTCGGACTGGCGATAGCCCTTGAGCTTCAACAGGCCCGGCAACAGCCGCGATTCCACCTGCGTGTGCTGGGCGACCAGCAGGTTTTCCAGCACGGTCAGTTGCTTGAACAGGCGCACGTTCTGGAACGTGCGCACCAGCCCGTGGCGCGCGACCTTATGGCTGGGCAGGCCGGTGATCGGCTTGCCGTCCATGATGATGTCGCCCGCCGTCGGCGCATAGAAGCCGCCCACGCAGTTGAACACGGTGGTCTTGCCGGCCCCGTTGGGGCCGATGATGGCGAAAACCTCGTCGGATTTGACTTCGAACGCCACGCTGTCGACGGCCAGCAGGCCGCCGAACCGCATGGTCAGTCCGGATACTTTAAGCAATGCCTCGCTCATTTAGACAGCTCCACGTGGGGACGCTTCATGGGCAACAACCCCTGCGGACGCCACATCATCATCAACACCATCACCAGACCGAACATCAGCATCCGGTACTCGGCGAA